>POVV01000254.1_pt1 | contig 40786 bp, 32 predicted proteins | sample 1560271 | NCBI WGS metagenome assembly POVV01 (sample SAMN08337232, study PRJNA429181) | Bioreactor metagenome, whole genome shotgun sequencing project. | biome: cows' rumen and soil; feature: anaerobic; isolation source: anaerobic chemostat enrichment culture, galacturonate as sole carbon... | reverse complement strand
ATCAGCATTTCCATTATTCAGAACTCCCGCAGCATAGATGGCATACCCCAATTCAATAGCAGCAATTTTAGTTCCTGTCCACTGAAAAAGATTGTCCGGCAATGAAGTTCGGCTATTTTCTATAACTTCTTTTCTTTCGAGTTCCTGTAATCTTTGTTGCAGATAAATTTCCAGCATATCATAAGCCAGCATCTTTGCTACTCTATGATCGCAACAGGTCGAAAAAAGAGGATCTTTGTCAAACATACTACAATTATGGCATAATTGGTAGTTCTCATGTCCTCTAAGAAAGTAATACTTATCTAAATGAGTAGCTTTTGAGCGGTAATATTGGTAGAAATCAAGATTAGCATTACAAAACTCTGTTATTGCCATTTGTTTCTTCTTGTAATACTCTTTGAGAACCTCTTTACTACCATTTGGCTTTCTTAAATCAAGAGTGTATATGTCATTAAAGTATATCAATTTGCTTAAAATAAACGGCTTAACATCTTTGAAAAATGATATTTCTTCACTAGCGTCTTGAAACGTATATTGATGGGTAAATTCCCTTAACTCTTCAAACAAAGGTCTGATGAAGTTAATCATGTGCAAAGCTTTGTCGGAAGATATATCGCTATCAATGCAGGACGTTTCTATCTCCGTATTGATTTTAGATATTATTGTATCAGAAAATTGTTTCATTGTTATATCTTAATATTGAATTGTATCATATAAATCAGTTCACTGTTTGTAACGCACTTAGAAAGTAAAAGTAATCCCAGCTCCAAAGAACCATTCCCATTTTCTCTGTATTAAGTTATATTGGTAGTTGGTTTGAGATTTGATAGTGAGATACTTGCTTATATTGTATGAAAATCCTGCACCTACCTCATAAGGAATAGAGGTTACAGGAAGTACTACACTACGCTTTTTGTCTAAAGTATAATTCCCATGGATATTAAAATGTAGCTTTTTTCCTATGGGAATTGATATGTTTGTATTTCTTTCTACACTAATATAAGAGCATTTCAGATCTATGTTACTACGTATTAGAAACTCCCTAACCTTAATATATTCATATTTAGGAATAAATAGACTTTCTTTCAATGTATTATACTGAATGCGCAGATTCACTTTATTCATTTTAGGATATTCCATTAAATTACTTTTAGGTTTTACACCTAATATGAAGTCATTTAGTTTACTACTGCTTCTTTTTATAGGATAGCTAGTCAGTGACTGCTCTAATTCATTTCTAAAATCATCGTTTATGTGAATTGGATTTTCACCATCTAACATTTTAGATAATTTTATCGAATCTTTCGCAGTCCATCCCTCTTGTGCAAAGACAAGACAGGAAATAAAATTTAGTATGAAAACTATCAAAAGTTTCACTTTTTCTACTATTAAATTGTTGAAACATCTTATCTTTTTCCTGATGAATGTCTATATCATTTAGAGTTTCTTTTGAAAAACTAAAAGTAAATTTTCCAACTTATACTTGGTACAATAGGGGCATAGCTTTTCCTCTCTATAGAGTTTGTTACTATATTATAAGCATAACCTGTCTGTCTGAATCCATTAGCATTTAGTATCATAAATGAAAATTCATGGGCATATTTTTTCTTGTTCACTCGAAGGCGAAGAGTTAAGTCTGTAGTAAATGAATTGGGTAACTTTAAACTATACGCACGTGTTTCATCTTCTTTTATGCCATGTTCCATCTGTGATTCTTTATCGTTAATCGGAGTATAGCGATTGCCCCCTTGATAGGTCAAACGAACATTGGCACTGAATACTTTATTTTTATTCTTACCAAACACCCATTCTTTTCCAACAAGCCCATTGATGATAAAACGTTGATCCATTCTTGTATTTCTCCAAATTTTATCACCTCCCATGTATTCTGATTTGAATAATGATCCTGACAATAAGCTGTACCAACCATCCGAAAGATAACGTTCCAACGTGACATCGACGCCGTAGTTCCGTCCTTTCCCTCTATTCACCAATGCTTTGTCTAATCCATATCCATTGTAATTTAGGATAGAAAATGAAGTGCCCGGCTCTACAGGTATGTCATACAAATACTGGAAATAAGGTTCAACTTTCAAATAGAGATTGTCACTAATTCTTTTACCATAGGAAAGCGAGAAATGATGTGCTTTACTAAAATCGAGATCTTTATTCACTAATGCGTTACCCGTTTTAGCAGTCTTTACATAGTAATAATCCAATCTGCTGCGCATACTATTGAGCCCGTATGCAAAAGATAAGGTCTGTTTTTTAGCCAGTTTCCACTTTACGCTAAAACGTGGTTCTAAAGTCCAGTGGTTATTTAAACCAAAGTATTGTCCTGTCAGACCGATACTGGCATCCACATTCTTATGAAGATTAAAAACTGAACTCGTAAATGCTGAAAGTGCAAAATCAGAATGGTTTCCCTTTGCAATCTGCTGCATGGGTTCATACTGTGACATCTTTCCGCTAAGATTAAAGTCAAGATCATACCCCATTCTAGTGACTGTAAACCCTGTCCGGTTAAAATGCCTTTTGCTTATTTTACTATGCAAGTAGGAGTTTAAGATTATATCTGTATTGCTATTCTGCATATCAGCCATCCGATGAAAAATCATCTTTTCATCTGCTTGGTCAATTATAGCATGAACTTTTGTATAAGTTGTAGCCAAAGATGTTTTAATGTAAGAATTTGGTCTGCAATATATTTTATGACCAATGCCAAACATGCCTTTGGCGAATCTATTATCTGATTCTTGTTTATCTGATGTGTATTCCCAATCTTGGGGATTTTCCTCATTTTTCTGTAAAACTTTATCCATTAACCCCAACCCCCATACTGTAAACTCCCCAGCATTTTTGGTAGGGAAGCTAAGTTTAAAAGCCAAATCTTGATAATCAAGCCCTTCTTCAGTTCCGCTAATGGCATCAGACAATCCTGAAAAAGAGTATCTGTAATTAATTAAATAGGAACTATTATTCTTTTTACTAATTGGTCCTTCTGATGCTAAATCAATCCCCCAAAGTCCAATTTGAAAAGCATGTTCGTAATTCTCGCTATTCCCTGTCCGCATAGACATATCAAATACACCTGCAAGCGCATTATTATACTCTGCTGGGAAAGCACTGTTGAAGAAATCCGAATTACCTAATACATTAGAACTTAATCCAGTCAATAAACCTCCCCCTAATCCTGTCATATCTGCATAATGAGTTGGATTAGATATTTCCACACCTTCCATACGCCATTGAGTATATTGCGGAGAGTTCCCTCGTACTATAAGAGCATTGGTATTTATTCCTCCTGCTACTCCTGCAAAGGAAGATACTAAACGGGCAGGATCATCAAAACCACCTGCAAAGCGACTTGATTCTTCAACTGTTAAAACTCGCCCGCCAGTCAATGCCATTGGGTTCAAAGGACGTTCTTTATTAATTTCGGCGCGTACTATAACTTCTTCTAATTTTTGGGTATTTTCTACCAAAGCTATAGTACAATCCATTTCTTTGGCAGAGGTCAGTAGTATTTCTTTTATTACAGCAGGTTCATACCCCAAATATGAAACTTGAATATCATATCTGCCAATAGGGATATTATTAAATCTAAAACACCCCAAACTGTCACTTGTCATTCCTATTTGTGGATTAGTATTTGAAAGAACAATAGTTGCGTATGGAATAGCAACTCCTGATGCTGCGTCTTTGACAATTCCTTTGATAGTTTGTCGAGGAGCAGAATTTTGTGAAGTCTTGGCTGGTATCGGAACAATGATTATATGCGCCCCATTGATTTTGTAGGTAAATCCAGTATTTTTCAATGTTCGTTCGAGAACTTCTTTGAGATTAGCCCTTTGAACTTTTATTGTTATTTTCCTGCTGACATCTATTTGTGCTTTGCTATAGGCTACTGTGTATTTACTTTGTGCCTCGATTTGTTCAAATACCTGTTTTATAGCAATGTCACGCCCTGAAATTGTAAATTTCTCATTTTGGGCATTTGAATGAATAGAGATAAAAAGGAAAATAATCAGGCTGATTATTTTATAGCTTGAGTTATTTTGCCTAATTTTGAATTTCGATAAAAACATATTTTTTATATCATTAAAAAGTTAAATACTATTTCTCTAAATGGAACAAGTTTGACTTTTATGAACCGGGAAGTGGCTTCGAAACAATTTCCGGTTCTTTTTTTATTTACTACCCCCTTTCTTTATAATGGTTACTGTATTATTTTCTTGCTTATATTCAAAACCGCCTACAACATCCTGCAATACGTGCAGGACATCTTCAAGGCTTTCGTTGTGAATGAACTTAATGGTATATGGAGTGTTCAGGAACTCTTGCTTATCATAATCAACAGTAATACCATATCGGCGTTCAATCGTATTAACAATATCATTGAAAGTGGCATCCTGAAATACAAGTGCCCCATCTTTCCAACTACTATTCTCACCTGTAACTGTATTTATTAATACTGAATTATCTATTTTGTTAAACACTATCTCCTGATTAGGTTTAAGAATATACTTGCTATCCGTCTTTCCTGATTGAATATCCACCTGTATCTTTCCGCTATTAAGGGTGGCAATAGTTCGGTCATTCGTTGGGTAAGCCGATATATTAAATTTAGTACCAAGAACCCTTACAGACAAATTACTTGTTTTCACAATAAATGGCTTTGCGGCATCACTAGCTACCGAAAAATAGGCTTCACCTTCTAAAGTTACTATACGGGTAGAATCTTTGAATTTAGAAGGATAAGTTATTTTAGTACAAGAGTTTAATAGAATGGTTGTTCCGTCAGCCAATGTGCATTGCTTCTGTTGGTTGCTGGCGGTTACCACCTCTATCATTTTTACATCTTGATTTAGATAGAGGTAGCTACCCAATATCAAGAGTATAGGTATAATAACAGCAGCACTTCCCAGTAGAACACGGCGTATTCTAAAGTGTTTCTTTGGGTGTTCTATTTGTTTAATCCTATTCTTTACTCTATCCAACGCCTTGTACGTATCATCATTTGGGGCGATTTTCATTTCATCCCAAATGACAGACATAGCATTATTTTTTTCTGTAGTCCATTTGTCATTGATAATCCATTTTTGCACCTTTTCCTCTATTTCAGGTGGATATGAATTTACAAAGAACTGTTTGAGTATTTGATAAATATAATTTTCTTTCATGATCGTTCTTTTTTCTTTTATAGTGCCTATACTATATATACAATCATGTAGCTTGTTACTCCCGACCTAAAACTAATATTTTTTTGTTAGAAGAAGAATATTAAGAAAGCCGAAATAACACGTTTGATTTCTTGTAAAGCCAAACTAAGCTGATTTTCAACGGTTTTCTTTGATATTCCCAGCTCTTCGGCTATCTCATTATTGGAAATACCTTTTTCCCGGCTCATTTGATAGATTTTTCTACGTTGAACAGGCATCTTACATACTGCCATTTCTACCAAAAGACTAATTTCTTTTGCAAATAATATTTCGTCTGAACTATCGGCTTCCTCTTCGCCCAAGCTATTGAAACTATTCTTATAGTTTTCTTCGACCAGTTTATGCTTTAAATAATTTAAAGCAGTATTCCTTGTAGTAGTGTATAGATAGGTACTAAATGCCTTGTTTGGGTCTATAGATGTATGGTTCATCCACAGTCTCACGAAAATATCCTGTGCTAGTTCTTCGGCATCACTTTCTGACCTCAAAAGTCTAGTCAAGAGATATTTTACTTTATCGAAATAAGTTAAAAACACTTCTTCAAAAGCCTTATGATCGCCGTTCTGCAATGCTTCAATGGTTGATATTTCCATAGATTTTGTGAATTAGTAATTATATCGCTATACAAAAATATAAAAGATAATGGGTAAAAAGGAACAATTAGAGAAATAAAACGCTGTAAACGCATATACTTTAAATAATATTCGGTTTAGAATATATTTATTAGTTGAAAATGTAGGTGCAAGGTGCAAGCATATATATGTATATATAGCTTGCACCTTGCACCTAAGCTTAAAGATTAATAATCAAAGATTTGCATAATTCAAAAATAACATGTACTTTTGAACTCAAGATTAATGCAGACAAGGAGCAGACAGATATGGACAAATGAAAGTCTTTTGAAATCGTAACCAAGTCGTAACCTAAGATTGTTTATTGAAAATATAACGCTGATATTGAGCGGATTGTGTGGTAAGGTTCATTTACCTCTCTCTCCGCTGAAACCCTAAGGCAAATAGGACAAGTCCTACAATATCAACGTATTGTAGGACTTTTTTATTGTTTCTTGTCGGGTGCAGTGGTGGTATCGTACAGAGCAACCAAATATTTCCGAATATTTTGGACTCGAAATTGTGATTGTTATTGCATTTTAGGTTTAAACCTATGAGGCTGATATATTGAGGCAATGGATAATGAAATGTATCACTACTCACCAAAAACAATCACCACAGATATATGCTCAGATACTACAAAATCAACTCTACAACTAAAACAAGAAAATCCACAAAAGTTTTTGCCTCTTGTGGATTTTCTTAAAGTAACGCAATATACTTATTTGATATAAACATCCAAATTATCTGTTGACGTAGAGGTTGTAACTATTTTACTTTTCAACTCTTCCGAGATAGAAAGTTTATTGAAATCAATTGATACCTCGCTGTGTATAGGTATTATAGCTAATCGAGGAGAGGTAGCACTACATACCTTTGCCAAACACTCTGCGGAGGCGTGACCGCTGGTGTGTATATGAAATTGATTGGTAAAATCATTCATATACTTAATATATGTTTGATTTGCGTACTTACTATCGGGATTGATATATTCGCCCCATCGTGAAAAAACAATAGCCGTATCAGCCTCCTCAAGGAATGGGCGCATCTTTTGTATCCATTGCGAAAACTTGAACGAAAACCTAGTTATCATACAAAAACCGTCTTTGAGAATATCTGTTTTGTAGTTATTATATATCTTTATATTATTAAAATTAAATAATTTATCTTGATGTTTGCCGGCAGACTCGGTAAAGATATCAAAGACATCTTTTTGATACTTATCGCAAACAAATGGAGCACTACCCCTTGCATCTATAAAAGCCGAATGTATGGTTGCCAATCTCTCCAAGTCTGTCGAAGAGCAGACTACAAAACAGTTTTTATATTTTCTGAAAACGTCATAAAACTCTTTTTGCAACTCTTTTTCGTGCCTTACACACTCGTCCAGTCTCGAAAGCATCGTACCTTCGATTATCAAAACATCCACCTCACCAATATATTTTTCTATCATCGGCATCAGTCCTTTTCCAAGATAGCCGTGATTGCGGAAATCGCCTGTGTGAAGAATGCGTTTGCCGTCAGCTTCGATAAGAAACATAAAAGATTCGTATGCAGAATGGCTGATAAAATATGGTGTTACTGTTATATCTCCCACCTGAACAGGCTTATTAGCAACAAGCTCTTTCATCTTATTTATTTTTGCCAACTCCTTTTTTGATAGTTCTTCTCGTCTGTCCAACTTCGCTAATGCTTGATGTTTACAGGTGCAAATCCTCTTGGCAATCTTTCCAATGTATTGAGGGATGGTGTCAGGGACATAGTTAAACAACCCCATATGGTCGCCATGATAGTGCGTATAGAAGATAGCATTTACACCATTAGTAAGCCTTTCAATAACCGATTCACTTGCCATAGGGTCGTTGGTTGCAAATTCGGTCTTAGGTAGATTCTGTCCCAAATCAATCAAGATACGAGTGCTATCAGTAGCAACCTCAGTAACACAACCACCAATTTGATTTATGCCTCTATGTATTGTAATGGCCTTGTTAAAAGATAATTTATCCCCGTTAATATTATATTGAGCAAATTGAAAGTCTATATTTTTGTTGTTTGCGTTGAGCAACTTCAGCACTTTATCCGAATTTACAAGCGGATGAAATTGGTTGGAAAGAAGTGTTCCTATAATCTTCTTAAATTTATCAACATTATTGTAAAAAAGCAGATCATCGTTGAACTTAAAATTCTTTTTTTTCACAGGGCTAATTTCCCCTCGTATAATATCGTTGATAATATTCCCATAACACAGAATTTCCGAGATAATACCCACCTTGATGTTTTTAGAAGAGTCATCGTCTTTAATGTGTTTAAGTTCAAATACATTGAACACACATAGGTCTTTATCAAATCCAATCAAGTCAATGGCACTATTACCACCCGGAAATCCAGATACTCCAACCGGAAAGTGTTGTCTGAGATGGTCTAATTGGAATCTATGCATAAACTCCTGTTTATACTTATCTACAATATCATATTCGACCTGTGCCTCGCACTTATGTTGTGGTCGTTGAGACTCTTTAAGAGCGACATTATTAGTAGCTCCTACAAAACGATTCATAAAATTATCTATTTCACCTTTGGGGTCATCATAATCGAACCAGTCGTACATCTCTTTAAAACGGCATACTCGATATAAGAACCGATTGTAATGTTTATTATCTTCCTCATTCGCACTTTCCCATTTTAAAGATACTTTCTCGACCAATTCACCAAGCAATGCTTTGACACAGATACTCCAACCCTCAAAGCATGTACTGTCTTGCTGCATATTTGCTATCACACCCTTGGCTGAGATCTCAATAGTCAATTGTTTGTCATTAATAGAAAATCCCATATCAGATGGCAACCTTGTAGATGGTGCAATCTCTTTGAGTCGTTGTAGAATATCTTGTTTTTTCATTTTATCAACTTTTGATTTCTTACAAAGTTAATAGCCGAATTGATAGTTGTCAAGCCTTTCTGAAGATATATTTTATATCAGCCTTATTATCAGTTGTATAAATCTATATTTTCCAACATTTTAGTATGGAGTTAATAAAGTGTAGATACTCCAACGTAACTATCCCCCAGTGTCTAAACTAAATTGACCCCTCTAAGAAAGCTTCCCTAATTTAGATAATCACAGTTTTTGATTCTTCTTCATTCGGCACTAAGAGTATGGGATATTTAACTTACTGTTTATTTACGAAGATAATAAAAAGATTTAATTCCTTCTCTTCCTTAAGGACTCTCCAAAGAGTTCTATTCTTGTAGCCTGATGAACAACTCTGTCCATGATTGCATCAGCGATGGTTTTATATCCGATAACATCATACCAGTCCTTAACCGGTATGTGCGATGTAATTATTGTGGATTTTTTATCATTCCTATCTTCAATGACATCCATCAGGTTCATTCTAGACTGGGCATCAAAGGGCTGCATGCCGAAGTCGTCCCATTCATTGCAGATCATCCATGAGATGAATTGGTCGGTTTTCAATCAGTAATGAAGCGGTGTTGTGAAGTCAGCTGTTTTTCACGAGTGGTATATCCGTATGGTTTGAAGTTAGGGATATGAATGGCTATTTCCTCGTAATGGAGGAAGACCTCTATTTCTTTGGTGTTGTACAGAATGTTGACTTTCTTGTCTACGCATTTGCAGAGGACACTGTAATAATGGCCTTCAACACGTATGTGACGATTCTTATAGAGCTGAAACTAAAGTCTGGAACGGATAAGAAACGAGTGAACTACTTTAGTCTGCTGTGTTTTTCCTTTGCTTTAAATAACTCTGATAGTGTAAAATGATTCAATTTTACACCAATTAGTTTATGGACTAATCGTATTTTTGTATTAGATTCATTATCAACCAAATTATTATTAATCATGTTGGAAGAAAAAATTATATTTGAAAATGAGGCAATTGATGAAGTAAGTATTTCATATCCTTCTGGAAAACTTATAGAGTTTGTGGATTACTTTTGTGAGATAAAAGCTCCTGCGGAATCAGAGATACCTTTTTCAATTATTGCTTTACCTTGCTTAACCATGTAGATAACGATACGATTGTCTGATAATTGTAAAATATGCAAATCTTTTAAACAAAATAAAAACTCTATATTCGATATGTACGAAGATAAAATTTGTGGTATTCTTACTGAACCACTAATTGCTTCATATATGTCTGAGAAATACGAATTCACAATCAAATTTAAGTCTGGAGCTTTTCGTCATATTTTCTCTTGTGACGTATCAAATCTTATTAACTCATATCTACCTGCTAACGAATATATATCAAAAGAATTTATTTATAATATAAAATCAGCGAAATCATTTTTAGAACGTATTGAAATCGCTGAAAAGTTTTTGTTGAGTTTTGACACTATATATAAAATGAATAATAAATTTCAAATGACAACAAAAGCGATAGAATTAATCACTTCCTCGAAAATTAATAATGTAGGGATAGTTGCTCAACAGTTAGCTATATCAAAGTCAACTTTAAACCGATATTTTAAAGAATGTCTGAATGTTACTCCTTAAAATACTCCGTTTTACAATGGCATTAAGAAAATACAAAGTTACTTCTATGAAGAATATTTTAGCTGATGACACAATTCGACATCTCCTGTCGGAAGGTTCTGTGTGGCACTCAACTTCTGCATTTACAGATGCAAAAGGTAATGTTTTAAAAGGTATAAGAATTTCTGAAATAAAAGTTTATGCAGATAAAATTACAAATAATAGCTATGTAGAGTTTGAAGGAGCAATAATACATAATGATTATGAAATCCGTGCGGGAAACAACAGTGTATTTTATTCATGTTCTATTAATCCGGTATTAGGCATACAGAGAGGTCGATTTTATGTTAATGGATCGAAGCTGTTTTATCATTTTGTTTTTGAAAATAGTTCTATGTATTTGAGATTATTCGTAGGGAAGGTAAAAGGTAATATGTGTTTTTCCGATGGGGCTCTGTATGATGCAGATGCATTAATAAATACTTGGAGTGCTATTCTAGAAAAATGGACCGATTTTCTCAGATAGTAACGTTTTTTAATTAAGCAAACAAATTGATCGCTACGTTGTTTACAGAAAAGTGAGGCACCCATTTTAGACGATGCCGAAACCCAGTAATATTTCTTAAAAACGATATCGTTTTAAGAACAACGCTTTTTATTATTTATCAAATTATGGATTTACAAACCCCTCAAACAGTTGCCGGTGCTATGCCACAAGATGTGGTAGGAAAAGCCGGTAAGAATGCTATTTTTATTGTATATAAGTTGCTCAATGAGAATAAAACCGAAGATCAGGTAAAAGATGTTTGCTCTAACTTTTCGGCATTGATTCGTAGTATGCAAAACCGATTTCCCGATTCGGGATTCAGTGCTGTGATTGGTTTTGGAGCCGATGCGTGGAATACTTATTTTGGATCTTTTGGAAAACCGAAGGAGTTAGCACCTTTCGAAGAGATTATAGGAGATAAATATACTGCGGTGTCTACACCGGGTGATTTGTTTTTTCATATTCGTGCCAATAATATGGGGCTATGTCACGAATTCGCTTCTATTCTTGATGTGAAATTAAGTGGAGTTGTCGAGTCAATCGACGAAACACACGGATTTCGTTATTTAGACGGTAGAGCCATTATCGGATTTGTAGATGGCACGGAGAACCCTTCTATCGATCTCGATCCTTACTCTTTTGCTGTAATTGGCGAAGATGATCCTGATTTTACGGGTGGTAGTTATGTCTTTGTTCAGAAATATATTCATGACATGAATAGCTGGAATGCCACTCCTGTTGGCGAACAAGAAAAGGTGATCGGCCGCCATAAATACAATGATGTGGAGTTGTCTGATGAAGAAAAGCCGATGAATGCTCACAATGCAGTGACCAATATTCAAGATGACAAGGGCAATGACCTGAAAATAATCAGAGGGAATATGCCATTTTCCAATACCTCGCGTGGAGAATACGGTACCTATTTTATTGGTTATGCATCTACTTTTTCCACAACTCGTAAAATGCTTGAAAATATGTTTGTCGGTTCTCCAAAAGGAAACACGGATAGGCTTCTTGACTTCAGCACAGCAGTAACAGGTACTCTGTTCTTTGCTCCATCTTACGATCTTCTGGCTGCTATAGGCGAATGATTCTTATACCTATCCCCCTTGCTCTTGCTCTAATCAATTTCTATAATGAAGAGCAAGCACAAGGGGGCTTTGGCTATATTCTTAGAATAACCATGATGGGCTATTCGCCAGACTTATTTTCTGACTTCCATGCCATGAAATGGTGTAAGCTTTCTTCAGATTTGTGTGCAGATGGCTGATCTGTTTCTCGTCGGGTATCACCGTTAGTTTATTGCCGTTTACCTTTACTTTGCAGTTGTACCCGACTATTTCTCCATTAGGTCTTTCTAGGATAAAGGCATTGGTCAGGACAGCTTCGCCCATACACTTAAAAACTTCGTGTACGTCATTATCTTGCGAGTTAATGGTTTGCCAATCACTGATCATATTTACGTAACTTTCTCCGAAAACGAAGCGACGTGTATCGTATAATTTGGGATGAGGATTGTCTAGGCTAATATCGCTAAATGTATAGTGACTATCGGCACTGCAAGCTTGTTCGGCTTCTACATAAGGGTCTACAACAAATGCCCAGCGTAGATCACCTGTTTGGTAGTCGATCAAGTTGGCAAATGCCCCCATGGCGTTAAAGGTTTGTGTCAACCATTTTTCTTCACCGGTAAGCAAGTAAGCATAATAGGTAGCATAAGCTCTCCAAGCGCTCCAACCGTGGGGTGAGTTGAACATATTGGGCAACATAAATACATCGTATTGCGCTTCCCAATAACGCATGGTTCCTTGTCGGCGTCGGGCATCAGGCACGCGAAGCTGGGTCAGGCAGCTATGGCTGTTTAGTATACTAAGCATCGCATCCGTATAGTGTTTACGGTCTTTTTCGTTGGTTTGCAGCAAAGCAAGCATACCGATCTGCAATGCTGAGCATGAAACCATTCCATCCTCAAAGGTCATTTCGCCTTCTGTTTCAAAATCACCTTGCGAAGCCACCAACTGATCAATGGCCTTCTTGGCCGATTCGTAATGACGTTGGCTTGCCTCTGCCCATGAAGCTTCTTGCTTGCTTGCTTCTTTCTCGGCCAAAGATAGTTCCAACATACTTTTGGCAACATAAATAACGCTGGTATACACGATTCCATGATTAAAGTATGCACCATCTTTGCGTTGATAGTTATTCATCAACCAGTCACCCAGTTGAGATGCTTTCTTCAAATCCTCTGTTTTTCCTCCGGCTTCATATTTATCGATCAACATACCAATCGTTGTTGATGTGTTTTGAATACGATTGGGAAGGTAGAGCGGAGCTATTTTATCATTATCGTGCAGTTTTTTAAACAATACATCGAAATAGTCACTGGCCTGCGTGTCGATTTCTTTGTCAGGAAAATATTTGGCAGCGATAAAAGCGGTATAAAATCCATACCAACTTTCGGCATGCGATGTTGGCTTCTGATGATACTTTAAAGTAGCTAAACGCCCTTGTTCAAGCGCCCATTTCCAAGTGTGATGTACGTCGAGTATTGCTTCGGCTTGTTTTCCTTTGGCTACTACCCGAACGGTATATAAGCCTACCTTAGGGAGTTTAACGCGAACTACTGTTTTATGGCGGTCTATTGCTTTGACCGATGTGGGCAATCGGTTGCCTTTGTCGTCGATAACGGTAATCGTCGGTGATTCGCCGATTACTTCGAATGAGGCCTCGTCGTTAGGACGATAAGAGGTTTGCTCTGCATAAATTAGTGGAATGTCTGCTACTTTGCTGATGGTTTGTTCCAACTGCTCTAGCGCGCCTACATTGACGAGAGAGATGATCCATTCTTTCGATTCGTTTTGCTTGAGTTCATATAACTGTTGTGGATGCCGACCTGGTAACGGAAGTTGATTTATTAAATCAAGATTCAGCGATTCGATGCGATGTCCCATGAACCAATGTGGTGCGGGCGATTGATAGCCGAGGTTATAGTCTACACTCCACGAAGCAATGGGTTGTTCGGATACAATACCCAACGTATGCTCTTTCGGGTTTTGCAGATAGCCGTAAAAATGAGTCGTTTCATTGCGCATGAGGGTAGGGAAGTATTTACCAAACCAAGTAGGATAGGTGTCCATATAAGTGTCGATGCCCATTTTAAGTCCGGCTTTCTGAGGCTGAAAAAGAACATTCGACCGATTGGTTAATCGCACTTTCATAGATGGCACACCCTTATGATTGAGGTAGGTTAATTTACACTCTATTCCTCCCAACTCTGTTCGATAGGAATACTGCCCATCGGGAATCCATTGGCCAATCGAGTTTTTATTGTCTACGCGTGTATAAAAACTGGGTCCGTCGTTCTCTTTTTCACGGAAGAAAGGAATGGTATCATTGCCCGACTTTTGCCGGAATACAATTTGTTCAATGCACCCCTTGGGTGAGATGCTGATCTCCCAGTCGGAGGTTTTTAGTTTGTTTTGTGATTGTGCTGTCAGGCAGCACGCCATAAGTATGGCCGATGTGAAAAGTCTGTTCATAGTATATATTGATATTTCTGAATGTTTTGCAAAATTGAAAAAAAATGAATACAGATTGTTGATTAATAAAAGAATAAGCCGAGCCATTGGTTGGTCGGCTTATTCTCTATAAAATAGAAGATACTGATTGTGAATTAATATCCGGGGTTTTGAATAACCTTACCTTGACCTTCATTGATCGCTTTTTGTGGAAGTGGCATCAATGTCATATAGTCTTTGGCAGTAATAGAACCCTTGTATTTCTTAGCGAATTCGATGTATTTGCCATGGCGAATTAAATCTGTGCGGCGAGCTCCCTCGAACCACAGTTCCTGTCCGCGGTTCAGTAATACCTTGTCCATAAAATCTTGAACGTTAGTAATATCACTCAATTTATATTCGGTGATACCGGCTCTCTTACGAACCATATTCAATAAGTCTACAGCCTCTTGAGTTACTGTATTTCCTTTGCGTACAATGGCTTCGGACAACAAAGTAACTACATCGGCATATCTATACACAACCCAGTCTACTTGGCTGGCTTCGCCGGTAGCCACCGGGTCTTCTCCAACTTTAATCGGTAACGCACCTTTTTTCAATACGGTTCCGGGGTTTGCCTCATTATAATGTATTCCGTCTGTTCCTACAAAATCGCCTACCAACACCTGCAAACGCTCATCGGTCTTATCGAAAGTATTGTAGAAGCTCCAAGGCATGCGATATCCAGACCATTTCTGGATGCTCGGGTTTTTAGTGGGATACATACTCGGCAATACATGCGCCTGCCACAGTTCTTTATTGGTAACTAAATCACACTGGCACGCCCAGATGATTTCGGCATTTTTTTCGTTCTCCAGAGTGAAGATATCTTTGTAATGGTCTACTAACGCATACCCGTAGGTGGCTTTCATTAGCTCGCGTCCGCAGGTTTCGGCTTCAGCCCATTTTTGGTCGTGCATATAGAGCTTCATCAAAATGGTGTAAGCCAATCCGGCGGTAAAACGCCCGTACTCGCTATCTCCCTTTTTATAGTTAGCCGGTAGAACTTTAATGGCCTCTTTTAGTTCCGTTTCTATGAAACTGAACATCTCTTTGCTCGAAAGCCGGGGTATCATTTCAGTATCCATTGGTCTGTTCAACTGCTCCAGAGATGCTACAGGTACACCGCCAAACAGATCGTACAGGATGTATCCCAACCAACCTTTGGCGCAATGGAGCTCACCGATGAGACGCGCTTTTGTTTCCTCAGCCATAGGTACCTTGTTCACACGGTCGATGGTTAAAGTCATTTTACTGATGTGACGTACATAATCATACACGCCGACCGGACCAGGGGAGTTGGGGGTGAAATTCACATTGATGAGATCGGGCCATACAGCGTCGTCCCATTGGCAATCGGCCATATCGGTTGTCATTTCAGAATGTACTTGTACTCCTCCCCAGGCCGAATTAAAGAGACCTTCGTACCAATTGGAGCGGAACGGACCATAGGCGGCCGCAGTAACTAAAGCTTTGGCATCTGCTTCGTTTTTTGGGAAGATACCCGGATTAATAACGTCGTACATCTCTGATTCCAGATTGATGCATGAGGTAAGTGTAGATGATGCTAATGAGATGGACAAAGCCAAATATAATAGTTTTTTCATAATCATTTTTTTGAGTTTAAAAAGTAATATCCAATCCAATGCTAAAGCTTCTCACGTTGGGATATGCCCAAACAGAGTTATCTGTTTCGGGATCGAGGCCTTTATAAGGAGTTATTACGAACGGATTGTTGATGTCGGCGTATATACGAACGTTAGAAATGATGTTCTTAAACTTCTGAGTAGGAACATTGTAGCCTAATGTGATGTTACGACAACGGATGAACCAGGCATCTTGCTTAAAGAAATCGCCATATCCGTAGCTGCTATCGCTCTGAAAAAAACCTGGGCGCGTAGCTGTTGTATTGTCACTAGCCCATACATCTTTCACTGTATTAGGCATATTGTAGCCACGGTACATATTTTTCACACCTGTCATACCATCGGCACCAACTAGCCAGCGATCTTTGTAAGAACCGTAGTTCACCTTGTCAAACTGTCCGTAGAAATAGATATTCAGATCAAAATTTTTATAGCGTAGTGTGTTATTGAAACCGACGAGGTATCCGGGATCACTGCTGCCGTAAAATACCATGTCAGCCTCATCCATCTTACCATCAGGCTTGCCGGTTTTTAGCTGCTTTCCGTTTTCATCTACCTTAATAGAACCGTCGGTATTGCGTTGGAAACCGTCGAGGTCTTTCAATTTAACTTGTCCGGGAATTGAACCGGGCATCCAGGCTATGTTTTCTCCTGTTTGAATAATGCCATCGGACAGATAACCATAATTACCTCTCAAAGGCGCATCGTAGATGCTATATACGGCGGGTTTCCATGATGGATCTCGTTCTTTCCATTTGTCGCGATAGAAAGAGAATGTCAGGTCTGAAGTCCATGAAAAGTCTTTTGTATCAATGTTACGCGTATTGAGTGTTAGCTCGAAGCCGGTACTCTGCGTTTTGCCGATGTTGGCATAAATCTTATCTAATTCCTGGAAAGAGAGTAGTGCCCGTTCGCTCAAGCGATCGCTTATTACCTTCTTAAAGTATTCGGCAGTTAGGTTAATACGGTTGTTGAAAAAGCCCAAGTCGATACCGAAGTTCCATTCCTTGGTTGTTTCCCACTTTAGATCGATATTACCTATTTGCGCCAGATATACACCTTTCGATTCATTGTCGCCAAATGCACTGTTGTTACCTACCTGATAGAAGCTGATAGCACGGTTGCCGATATTTGATTTTCCGGTTTCGCCATAGCTGGCACGCAGTTTTCCATTAGAGATAACAGAAGACAGTGATTGCATAAATGCTTCGTCAGAGAAGCGCCATCCCAAAGATACTGATGGAAAATATCCCCAACGGTTATTCTTTGCAAAGTTCGAAGCTCCATCTGCACGTAGCGTTGCTGTTAGTAGGTAGCGACCCATAAAAGAGTAGTTGGCACGTCCGAAGAAAGAGGCCATTTCGCTCTTTCCTGCCGAAGAACCTACACCGGGTTTGGGGGCTCCGCCTGCATCCAAATTATTAAATAAAAAGCCATCGATTAAGAAACGGTTGTTGCTGGCTGATAAGCTTTCGTAGTTGAATTGCTGAAACGAGTGTCCTACCATGGCGCTGAAGTTATGGCTACCGATCGTTTTTGAATAGTTGGCGGTTAGTTCCATCAAATAGTCGGAATGGTCAGACTGTGCAACGTCGGCTTTGCCACCTTCTTTTTGTCCATAAAGAGTGGTTTTGGGCAAGTAAGCCTTGCGTTTTTCATAATTACGGTCGATACCGAAATTTGCTTTTAGTTTTAAATCTTTTATGGGTTCTACCTCTACAAACAGGGTTCCGAGCAAACGCTCCTTGATGGTTTTATCGGTGATTTCGAGCATGGATACGGGGTTGGGCAAGAAAGCAGCTTCCGTATTTAGTATATAATCGTTGTTTGCGTCTTTAATAGCCAACACCGGGTTAAATTGTGCGGCCGATACCATGATGCTGGCGTTCTCGTTTTGTCCCACACCCAAAGGTACATTATCATAGGCATTTCTTGATAAGGTAAGATTGATACCTGCTTTTACATATTTGCTAAGTGTGTGTTCTAAATTAACTCTTGCTCCGAAGCGTTCCATACCGCTGTTTTTTACCACACCGTTCTGTTTCAGGTAATTTCCCGAAATCAGATATTTGGTAAACTCACTGCCGCCCGTAATTGATATGTTGTGTTGTGTCTGTAACCCCTGTCGGGTGATTTCGTTAAACCAGTCGGTCTCGTTGGCCGGATTGCTTATTTGCGCATCGGTATAACGCGGAGTAAAGGGGGTGCTTGCGCTGGTTGCATTTCCGTAAGGGCTCATTTTATTGCTTTTCAGCCATACTTCCTTGTCGTAGCGATTGGTTTGAGTCATAAAATCGGAGGTGCTTAGCATTTCATATTTGCTGGCCATGTTCTGAACGGAGAAGTTGCCCAAATATTGCACCTTGGGAGCACCTTGCTTACCTTTCTTGGTGGTTACAATAATAACACCGTTGCCTGCACGAGCACCGTAAATCGCTGTAGAACTGGCATCTTTCAATATTTCAATCGATTCGATGTCATTGGGGTTGATCGATGCCAACACGTTATCTTTGCTGCCGGCATCGTATTTGCCTGTCTTCAATGCTCCCGGATCGCTTACCGGAAAACCGTCGATAATGATCAATGGGTCATTACCTACATTGTCCGAAGAGGCTGCACCACGTACGCGAAAGTTTACCCCGCCTCCGGGTTGTGCACTAACCGTAGTCGCTTGAAATCCTGCTGCTTTACCTGCCAATGCATGGCTGATAGTGGTAATGGATCCCAATGGCTCGTCGCTCATTTTTACTGTCGAAATAGCTCCTGTCAGGTCTTTTTTCTTCATGGTGCCATAACCTACTACCACCACTTCGTCGATCAAGGCGGTGTCGTCTACTAAAACTACCTTTAGACTTTGAAGTCCTTTTACACCGACAAACTGAGTGCCCATGCCGATATACGAAACCTTCAGCTGTGCGTTCTCAGGTACACCTGTCAACGTAAAAGCTCCTTCGAGGTCGGTGATAACACCATTTTGTGTTCCTTCTACAAGGATGTTGGCTCCGATAATTGGTTCGCCATTTTTATCGATCACTTTTCCACTAATCTTTTTGGTATCAGTTTTGCTTTGCTGCGCCAACTCTTTTTTAATAATAATATGTCCGTCTTGGAAAAGGTAAATACAGCCACTTCCTTTCAGTAACTCACTCATTACCTCCCGAACACTTTGTCCCGTTGGAATTGTTTCTAATTGTTTGGCATCATTAATGTCCAATCGGTTGTAATCGATAAATAATTTTGTCTGTTTCTCAATTTGCTTAAAGGCTTCTTTAAGTGTCATTCCGCTTTTCCCCGAGAGGGTAACTTTCTGTTGCTGACCATAGGCAATGGTACTGCATAATAACATACATAATAATAGGAATTTAGCTCTCCTACTACCTGTGCTCATCTGTGTTAGATTTAATTTCATACTTTGTACTTTAAATTAATAATTGTGTTCCATAAGAGCAATACTTTAACTCTTGTCTACATATAAGTAAGCCAAAGAAGGAACAACACACAATGGAGAGCCGTTTTTAGAAAAACAGCTTCTCCCATGAAAATCTATAGCCAGACTTTTCATTGTTTATTATCGCGATCGAAGGATGTAAATGGCCGGATTTTGTTTACTACTTGATGTATACAACTTGGTCTTTGATACTATACTTTAGGTCTATTAGCTCTTTGAGCACTTCTAAGGCTTCGTAAAGTGTTTCGTGGGGAGCAAACTTCACATTATAATGTCCATAGATGTATTTATTCGAATTGTAATGAATGGTTGTTTGGTATCTGCGCTCTAATCCGTGTATCAACTCACCGAAAGAGGCATTTTCAAAAATTAAATAGCCAGTACGGAACATTTTATAATGATCTAAGTCTATATTGTGAATGGAGATTGAATCGTTCTTGCGGTTATAAACTAATTGCTCACTGGGTTGTAGCATATAAGGCTGTTTATTGAATACATCTATTTTTATACTACCTTCTTCTAAGGTAGCCCGTGTCTCGTATTCATTTGGATAGGCCTCAACGGTAAACTCAGTGCCGAGTGCCTGTACATCTATTTGCGCTGTTTTTACTATAAAGGGTTTTTCCGGATCTTTTGTTACGGAGAAAAAAGCCTCTCCGGTTAGGTAAACAGAGCGGTTGGCGGTATTATCAAAGCTTTCCGGATATACCAATAGCGAGCCTGCGTTTATCCAAACTTTAGTTCCATCGGGCAGTGTTAGCTCTGTATGCTCATCAAATGGAACAAAACATTGTAGCATATGTATGTTGGATGACGAGCTGGCATAATCTTTTGCAAACCAAGTTACGGAAGCCGAAATTAATGCGATAGCCAATATGGCGGCATATTTTGTCCATGTGGGTACATGGAACCTTTTCTTTGCAACGGGTAACTCAATTTTTGATCTCAACTCAGACCAGTCTTTGGCCGTACTGATACTGTGTGTGACATGTTCTGACTCTTTCCATAAGTCCTCTAATGATTTCTCTTTCTCAGAGGTGTTTACACCATCTCGTATCCAGATACCAAACAGACGACGCCCTTTTTCCGAATATCTTTTTCCGAAAAATCTATTGATGAAATATTTTATTTCTTCTGTTTCCATATCACTTTTCTTTGATGTCTTGGTCTATATAAATATAGTCTTGTTTATAATAATGTAGTTTAAATACGATGCAACGCACAGTATGTTTGTGTTATTTAACTGTTAATAAAGTAAATAATAAATGTAATAATCGTTTTGCGTAAAATTGATAATACGGCTGTTAAATGATTTTCGACCGTACGCTTACTGATACCTAATTTCAATGCGATTTCTTCGTTTGGAAGCCCTTCATTACGGCTCATGATATAGATATTTTTTCGTTGTGGGGAAAGCTGATCGACTATTTGATCGATCTGGGCACTTAGTTCTTTTGCAAAAAGCTTCTCCTCTTCTGAAACACTGCTGTCAAGACAATCCGAGAGATAGGATTCCTGATATTTCTCTCTAACCGACAGGTGATCATAGTAATTATAGATACTACATTTGGCAATTCGGAAAAGATAAGAGGAGAAATTCTCTACCTTTGCCAATTTTTGACGATTCTCCCACAAGGATAAAAAGATGTCTTGAGCCATATCACGTCCTAAATCAATATCATGAACCATCCCTGTGATAAAATAGACGAGTCTTGGCTGATACTTGAAAAATAGACGCTCAAAAGCGGCTATGTCTCCATTTGATGTGGCTAAAAGGTCTTGGTGTTCTTCCATCTTTCTATGTCAAGTCATAAATTGAATATTCAAAAATAGTGAATAGTATGTCAAAATGCAATTACTTTAATCTCAATGGGAGCATATATACTGATACACTACACCGGAGATTTCTGCAATAATCTGTGTAGTAGACAACGCATTCTCTTCCGAGTCTTTGACGAATACAGCAATCGTATATCGCCGTCCGTCGGGTAAAAGAACAAAGCCGATATCGTTTGTTCCGATGAGTTGATTTTTCGCGTTGCGAGGCCCTGTTCCGGTTTTATGTCCGATAACAGCTTTCGTTCTGAGAAGTGGTTTGGACAAACGATCTTTTCCGGATTTGCACTCGATCATGGTGCCCTTAATAAATGTTTGATAGATATCTCCGAAGAGGGGACGAGTAATCAGCATATCCAATAACCGGGCTGCATCAAGAGGAGAAGTCCGGTTTTGGTAACATACTTGCCAATCGCGGTGCATATCCACTTCCTTAGCAGTGATGGAGAAGTCTTTAAGACCAAGCGAGCGAATATAATTATCTGTCTGTTTTACTCCACCTGCATAGTCGAAAAGAATGTCGCAAGCATTATTATCACTTTTTTGTAGGGTATAAATCAGTAAATCCTGAATGGAGATATGAATGTCTCCCTGTGGATATTTGTCTCTCAAAGGGCTATGTGTGTCGGGGTGCAAAGCAGACTTTTTGATAGGTATCGATGTGGTCAGCGGCAATTTTTTTTGTTCTAAATAGTGTGCCACTGCCAATGCTTGATGAAATTTGACTACACTCATCATCGGGTAGTATGCGTTATTGTTTAAGGTAATGGTGTCTTTCCCATCTATAATTACAGCTACTCCTATTTGTGCATTTTTGTTTGCAATGGTCTCTTGCAGCTGTTTTCCCAATTCATTTTGCTTTTCTTGAGCAGTTATAGCTAAGGCTAAAGAAGCGAAAATGAAGAGAAGGGCGTTTAGTTTCTTATTCATGCGATTATTCTTTGGTTTTAGATAAAGGTCGAGCAAAGGTACGAAAAAACGGCTAATTCACAAATGGTTGCCCTCCGAAAAAAGCATACGGCAACTATACTTTTCTTTGTCTACAAAACTAGTATATTAACACTGTGTTAACTACGTACTCTTGGTATCAATGAGTACGTAGTTTTTCACACTAAAAGTACGTACTCTTACCTAGAAAGAAATACGAAAGAGGTAAACCCATTAACAGTGTTAAAATGAAGCATTGAACTTTTAGCTCAATCGCCATCACTTTACTACATTTTATTTGATTGGCAATGATCAGTATATCAATAGCCTACCTGCGTTTTAGATGTGCCTGATAGATATTTGTGAATATTTATTTGGTAAATATACAAATAAGACGTACTTTTGCAGGCAAATTATAAAACAGCATGAACCAATTATCATCTACATATGCCATTTATACGATTGCTTTGAGAAGTATGTCTCGGAGTAATCACTACATCATGCACTCGCATTGGTTCAACGGATTCATGTAAATCTCTCCTTTTGATTCTCTTACTTTGTTGAGTTCCATCTAAGTAAGGATTATATCCGGCAACTGTTGCCGGAAGAGATTATTATGTCATTTCTATGATCTTAATTTTAGTATCGATATGTTTACGATTATAACTGTGATGTTCCTTGGTGTGGGTATTGGCTATCTATTTCGCCGTGTAAAGTTCTTACAAAAGACCGAAGAGAGTATCTCATTGACTATTTTATTATTGCTCTTTATCCTGGGTATCTCTGTTGGTTCCAATGAGTTAATATTAAATAACCTGGCAAGCTTTAGCGGTCAGGCGGCTGTGTTGGCCTCATCGGCTATCTTCGGAAGTATATTGGCTTCCTGGTTAATACTGAACTTGTTTTTTAAGAAGGAGGAAAAGAAATGAGAGGAAGTTTGAGGGTTGTCTTGTTTTTCTGCATCGGTTGTGCGGTAGGTGTATTCTATCAGGTCGAATTTGATATGCATCACATCTCGATGATGATACTCTATGCGCTGATGCTGCAAGTAGGCATCAGCATCGGCAGCAACAAGAACCTGAAGATGATTATTGCCCACTTGCGCCCTAAGATGTTGATGATACCGCTTGGAACGATTGTAGGTACACTGCTGTTTTCGGCACTGGCCAGCTTATTGCTGAGTCGTTGGAGTGTGTTCGAGTGTATGGCGGTAGGAAGCGGCTTTGCTTATTATTCGCTCTCTTCGTTGCTGATCATGCAGTTCAAAGAGCCTTCTATCGGAGTGCAGTTGGCCTCGGAGCTGGCTACCATTGCTTTGCTTGCCAATATCTTTCGCGAGATGATGGCATTGCTGGGCACACCGCTTATACAGAAATACTTCGGTCGTTTTGCTATTATCTCTGCAGCCGGAGTCAACTCAATGGATGTGCTTTTGCCTTCCATCACGCGCTATTCGGGCAAAGAGATGATTCCCCTTGCCATCCTACACGGCATACTGATCGACCTGAGTGTACCCATCTTCGTTTCTTACTTTTGTAGTCTCTAACCACTCTTTGCGGCTGGTTAGAAGCTGATCGAGAAAAGCATCTCCGCCTGAAAACGTCCGTAGTCGATGGGTTGGGTAAGGCGTACGCCGGTAGTGAGCGGATAGCTCATGCGCAGTACGTTCCAATCGAAAACAAGGTCGATACCGGCCGAACTCTGAGTTGTCCACCCATTCTGCTGATTGGCTTGATTTCGGGTCAGGTCGTAGAATAAGTTGGCTCGTAGCCTGCGAATATAGATCAATGCTCCCAGACTTACATCGGGCGAGCAGATTGAGAAAGCATAATCGCCTTTAACCGCCCATTGTTGACGGGTTTGGTAGAGATAATTGTATCCGCGGGTGCTTTCGAGCAACTGTTCGGGAAGATACAACGCTTTGCCGTTCAGCGCTTGGTATTGGTAGCCGAAGCGGAGCATAAGACCTTGATTGCGGATGAAGCCCGGCCAGTAAGTCGTTAGGCGGGCAGCATACAGACTTCCGTAGTTCTCGCTGTTGAAAGGCGAGCTGAGGTGTTGGAAGCGAAGCTGATAACCCGAACGGGGAAGCAGGTCGCGTGCTGCCATACGGCGGTAGTTATAGATCCGCACTTCGGGAAGGATGTACTGAAAATTTCGATACTCCCGACTGTCAATCTGCTGATATCTGTTATTGGTTACATAATACGTCAACGCAGGCTGAATACCTCGTATGCGATCATTCTTACTTAGGTTGAACGGTAGGTAGATGCGTGCCTGAGCTTCTAACAGGTTGCGGTCGGTATATTGCCCTTTCATGGTTTCGTTGCCCTTATCATTTTTCACCCACGACATATCGAACGCTTTGGCTCCGTAATCGACCGATAGATCGACCACCGGAAACCATCCCTGATAGGTAAATGCCAGTTTGCCGTGATGATGTCCCTTGCTATAATACCAACCGGCTTGCAGGGTGGCTGTGTTCAATGCGTTTTGCGATAAGATCATTGCACCGGGCTTCACCAGCGTAGTCAGATCATCGGCTCCCGCTTTCAACGCATCGGCTACATTGTAGTAGAAAGGTGCCCAACTGTGTATATTGAAGGTATGCGCACCCTTGTAATATCGCTTCGGAGCAAAGGGTACAGGTGTGAGTTGAGCTGTGTCCAGGTTGTATCCCTCTTCTGCTGCCAATGTAGCGGCAAATGGAGTGGGGGTAGGCTTCGACAGATCTGCCCTTTCGTGCAGCAGACTGTCGGTAGGTAGTGATGCAATGCGATACCCTTTTGCCTGATAATCTGCATAAAGCAACCGGTCGTTGGCAGGAGCGAAGGCTGGGTCGAATGCTCCAAAGCGTGCATCCGTAGCCCGGTACACCAATGAGTCGGTGGGGTTGAGGTAATAAATATTGTTGGTTCCGTTAACGCCCGATTCAAAATACAACCTGTCGTTGTTCCAAACCGGCGAAGTAATATTGACCGATGTTGCTTGCAGCAGTTTGCGCCACGTACCGCTTTGGGTGTTCAGCTCCAGTAGATTGATGCCCTTATCATCGACCGTTACCGCAATGACGGTATCTGTTGCTCCGAAGGTCAGCTCTTTGATGAAGCCGTTGTCCGGTACTTGAAAGACAGCAATTTCTTTTCCATCTTTTAGCTGAAGCAGTACCAGCTCGTTGGTGCCGTCTACTTGGGGGCGTGATACGGCTGCCAGGCTTCCTGTTTTATCAATATCGGGTGCCAGATAGCGTTGGCGTGGAGTAAGCGTGATGATGCGTCCCGTTGAGAGGTCGTATCTTTTGAGTACCGAATAGTTTTCGTGTGCCCAGCGGATTCCCGGAGTGATCTCCGTCCAATAGATGCAACCGTTGTTGAGGCTTAGTCGACTGTTGATATTGCCGATATACGTCAGACGTTGTTCTTTGCCGTTGCTGATCGATACGAGTGAGTTGATATCTTTCAGACTTGATTTCAGTGCAATCACCGTCGAATCGTTCAGTACCTGTGGGTATCGATAGCTGGTATAGCTCTTTGCTTCGGGCGATAGGTAGGTGGGTGGCAAGGCGTTTGAGTCGAGCTTTTCCCACTCTTTCCTTAAATAATCGAATGTATCGTCGTAAAGTTGGCTGATGCCACTACCGGTAAAATGCTTGAAGGAGCCGGCAAAGAGTAGGTTGCGTGTGTATCGGCTCGTTGTTTTATCCCAGATGTCGGCTCCATAGCGTTGGCGTGCATACGAAGCCATGTCGTAGCCCAGGGCATAGTACGTACCTGTATAATCTTTGTATGAGCCTAACTGCCATTTATCGAACGAATAGAAGCGGTCGGATCCCAGCATTTGTGCCCGGTAGGCCATGTTGAACTCGGGCATTCGTCCGCGTCCTCCGTTAGATAGTCCGGTTTCGGTACTTACCGCATCGCCTTCGAGAAACCAGGTAGGCAGGAAGAAGGAAGCTACACCTGCTGCCTGCTCGCCGATGATGTAGTAAAGCGGCTTGAAGATGCCGTTCATGACCTTTCCTGTTTGAAACACGTGTCGCGATTCGTGTAGCACCAAGTGCTTGTCCCAGCGTTGCATACCCAGATCGGAGGAGGGGGTTGTAATCAGCTCCATGCGACGGGGAGCCCATGCTACCATGCCGTTCGAGTTCATATTGGCAGGATGCAGTATCACCGGAAAGGTTGCTTTCATCGGTTTCCCAATCGTTTTCTGTACATGTGGATAGGCGTTTTCGAGGTACAGTGCATAGCGATAAGCCATGGAATCGGTGCCTTGTGGGTATATCAGATCATAATGCGGCAACTTTACGATGTTCCATTTGAATCGTGCGGGGTCCGAACCGTAGTCCATAAATTGTGCTTGCACACTAAGTGGCAGCAGTAGAGAAACTACCGTAAGCAGTCCGTATTTTAATAGCGACATATATAACGTTTTTATAGTACAAGTGGCAAAGATATTATAAAAACCGGACATGTACATCTTAAAAACGTATATATGATGCTATTTGTATGTATCTACTTACATTCCGATCGCTTTCATGGGTGCGGTCTTTATATGAAAGTAAAGGACTATTCGATATTGAACAACTCGTTTAAGCCTTCGCTCATGCTGGGGTGCGTGAAGATGAAGTCGCGCAGGAAAGTATATTTCTGTCCGGTCTTCATGGCCATGTTGACGATGTTGATGATTTCGGGAGCACCTGCACAGAACAGGGTACAGCCTATGATGCGTCCCGTTTGGGCATCAATAACGGCTTTGAGTATACCGGCTGTTTTTTGCAGTGTGCGCGTACGAACTACCGACAGAGCGGGCAGCTGAGATACTTTGATGGAATAACCATGGCGCACGGCCTCCTCTTCCGTAAGACCAACGTGAGCCAATGGCGGGTCAATGAAGAGTGCATACGGAACCGGGTTTCTATCGGCTGTGCTGCGGGTACGGTCGCCAAAGAGTTGGTTGCGAATAATCCGGAAGTCGTCGAGCGACAGATAGGTGAATTGTGCTCCTCCCTTTACATCGCCCAATGCCCAGATATGAGGGACCGTTGTATGCAAGTGTTCATCTACTACGATAGCCCCGTGAGCATCGACCTGTACGCCGGCTTCCTCAAGGTTGAGACTGTCGATGAGTGGTTTGCGTCCGGTTGCTACCAAGATGGCCGATGCTTCGAGGTGGTGGGGAGTGCCGGTGGCAGCATCGATATAGGCGAGTGTAACGCTCTCGTCGGTATCGGCTATGGATTGTACACGGGCATTCATACAGAACTCCACACCTCTGGCCTCCAGGTCTTCTTTGACCTTGGCCGCTATGTCGCGATCCTGAGCGGGGAAGAACTTATTGCCTCCTTCGATCACGGTCACTTTGCTACCGAAGCCTGCATACATAGAGGCGTATTCGAGCCCGATGGTACCGGCACCTACAACAATAAGGTGATGCGGAAGCACATCCAGATCGAGTAGAGTGGTGCTGGTATATACGCGTTTACTCTCGCGTAAGCCTTCGATGGCGGGTAGAATGGGAGTCGATCCGGTATCTATGAAAATCTCCTTGCCTTGTAGTGTAAGCTCTTCGTCGGCAAGTACTACTTTTACTTCTTTGGGCGATAGGAAAAAGGCCGAACCGTTATAAAACGTCACGTTAGGATGGCTGGTGAGGTTGTTGAAGTTCTTTTCGCGCAGAAAAGCAGTCATCTTGTCCTTGCGGGCAACAGCATGTTTGTAGAAAACCGCTTGTTTCTTGTACTCGTCCTTGAACAGTGTTTCGGCTGTTTGAGCTTCGTGGATGAGGGCTTTGGTTGGAATGCAGCCAACGTTGATGCATGTTCCGCCATACATCTTTTCAGATCGTTCAATGAGAGCGACTTTCCAGCCGCGATTAGAGAGTTCGGCAGCAAGTGTCTTTCCACCTTTGCCAAACCCAATGATAATGGCATCATATTGTTTCATATGCACTTAACTTTAAAGGGTTAGTGCGAGATGAAACAAATGAGAAGCGATTTGGTTTATTCCATAGCCGATGCATCGAACGAAAGTGGCAACAAATCGCAAATGCTGTTGACCTCGTAGATGGCTTCTTTACCGTAAAGCAGAATACGGATGGGTTGTTTGTAGCGTTTCTCGGTTTCGAGTATCACCTGTCGGCAAGCACCGCAAGGAGGAATGGGAACCTCAATAAAGTCGCGTTCGGTACGTGCAGCGATGGCCAGTGTTACAACAGGCTGATCGGGATACTGCGAGTTGGCATAAAACAAGGTGGTACGTTCGGCACACAGCCCCGAGGGATAAGCGGCATTTTCCTGATTGGTGCCGGTTACCACCACTCCATTGCCCAATAGTGCGGCTGCACCTACCGAGAAATGAGAATAAGGAGCATAGCTTCGTTTTGTAGCCTCTTTGGCTGCGAGCAACAGCTCTTGGTCTGCCTGGTTAAGTTCGTGTAGTTGATATACTTTGATAACAGTTGTAATGGTGAGATCTTTCATTTGAGTTGAGGGGTTCGTTTTACAAATAATGTCACAAAGTTAGGAAAGAGATTGATAATCCCAATTATTTTTATGATTTTTGTACCTTTATAATGCATAGACCCCAATATAATGAATAAAAGATTCCTTACGCTTTTTGCGTTCATCCTCTTGCTAACCTTGTGTGCCGACGCTTACTCGCAGAAACGAAACAGCCGCTACGTGGAGTACGTAAACCGATACAGCGAACTTGCCGTTGAGCAGATGCGCGAACACCGCATACCCGCCAGTATAACCTTGGCACAGGGACTACTCGAAAGTGGAGCAGGTATGAGCGAGCTGGCGCGTAAGAGCAACAACCACTTCGGTATCAAGTGCGGCAGCAGTTGGAGCGGGCGTACCGTGAGCCATGATGACGATGCACGCGGTGAATGTTTCCGTGCCTATCGTAATCCCAAAGATTCATACGAGGATCACTCTGCTTTCCTCAAACGCGGAGCCCGTTATGCGTTCCTGTTTCAGCTCGACCTGACCGACTATAAAGGATGGGCGCGCGGACTCAAGAAAGCCGGATATGCCACCGACCCCTCTTATGCCAACCGATTGATTACAATTATCGAAGACTACGAACTCTATAAATACGATCGGAGAAGCGGACGTGCACCCAAGCCCGAACCTACGCTGATGAACCCCCATCAGGTATACATAGCCAATGATATTGCTTACGTGATTGCTCGCGATGGCGATACCTTCAAAGGGCTGGGCAAGGAGTTCGACATCAGTTGGAAGAAGCTAGTCAAGTACAACGATCTGCATCGCGACTACACCCTGACCAATGGCGATATTATTTATCTCAAAGAGAAGAAGAAGAAAGCCTCGAAGCCCAATACTGTTTACATTGTCAAAGACGGCGACTCGATGCACACCATTTCGCAAATGTACGGCATCCGTCTCAAAAACCTTTATAAGATGAATCGCAAAGACGGCGAATATGTGCCCGAAATAGGCGACAGACTTAGGCTTCGATAACTCACTGTTGTGTTTCAATACTGTACAGAGTGTCCGATATCGGACACTCTTTTTTTTATTCTTTCGTCTTTCTATCAGAGCTTTATGACTTTGGCATGGTATTGGCAATCTACTCTTCGTATCATTCCCTAAACGTAATATCATAACATAAAAAGAAACGATATGGATAGAGAAATTCCCAAAGAAGTACGCAACAAAGAGCGCAACAAAAAGATAATCCGCTGGGGTAGCATCGGCATAGGTGGTGTGGTACTTGTCAGCGTGCTCATCTCGCTGATGCGTGCCGGGGTACAGAAGAAGGATCTGGTGCTATCGACGGTCGATAAAGGAACCATTGAGGTAAGCGTCAGTGCCTCGGGCAAGGTAGCTCCTGCTTTTGAAGAGATTATCAATTCGCCCATCAACAGCCGTGTGATCGAGGTTTATCGCAAAGGAGGCGACAGTGTTGATGTGGGTACGCCCATCCTCAAACTCGACCTGCAAAGTGCCGAAACCGATTATAAGAAGCTACTCGACGAAGAGCAGATGCGACGCTACAAGCTCGATCAGCTACGGGTCAACAACCAAACAAAGCTATCGGACATGGCCATGCAGATCAAGGTATCGACCATGAAGCTGGCTCGCATGAAGGTGGAATTGCGCAACGAACATTACCTCGACAGCCTCGGTGCGGGTACTACCGACAAGGTGCGGCAGGCCGAACTAAGCTACAACGTGGCACAGCTCGAATACGAACAGCTCAAACAACAGTATGCCAATGAGCGCGAGGTAGCGGCTGCCGAACTAAAGGTACAGGAGCTCGACTTCAACATCTTCCGCAAGAGCCTGGCCGAGATGAAGCGCACACTCGACGATGCACAGATACGCTCGCCCCGCAAAGCCATCCTCACCTATATCAACAACCAGATCGGCGCACAGATTGCACAAGGCGGACAGGTGGCCATCATCTCCGACCTGAGCCACTTCAAGGTAGAGGGCGAGATAGCCGATACCTATGGCGACCGTGTAGCAGCAGGTGGAAGGGCGATTGTTAAGATAGGAAACGAGAAGCTCGAAGGCACGGTGAGCAGCGTTACACCGCTGTCCAAGAACGGTGTAATCTCCTTCTCGGTACAACTGACCGACGATAACAACAAGCGCCTGCGTTCGGGACTCAAAACAGACCTCTACGTGATGAATGCCATCAAAGAAGATGTGATGCGCCTCGCCAATGGTTCTTACTACGTGGGACGTGGTGAATATGAACTATTTGTGATGACCTCCGAGGATGAGATTGTGAAGCGAAAGGTACAACTGGGTGATTCGAACTTCGAGTTTGTCGAGGTACTCGGTGGGCTCAAAGTAGGAGACCGTGTGGTAGTGAGCGACATGAGTCCGTACAAGAATAAGAACAAACTCAAAGTAAAATAAAGATCGGTACTATGATTAAACTCTATTTAAAACAAGCCTGGCAATTACTTCGGCAGAACAGGCTGATTACCTCTATCTCGATAGCCGGAACGGCTCTGTCTGTGGCTGCTGTGATGCTTGTTGTCTTGATTTATCAGGTAAACTATGCCAATTACGCTCCCGAGAATAATCGCTATCGTATGCTCTACGTTACCAGTATGAGTGCCCTGTCGGCAGATGATTCCGGGAAGAATAACGGACAGATGAGTCTGCGGGTACTCCGCGAATGTTTATATTCGCTTCAAATTCCGCAGGCTGTTACGGGAATAGCCAAAGCGAAGCAGTTTATAAATAAGCCCGGAGAGCGCTTGTCGACTTCATGCACTGTTCTCTTTACCGATCAGTCGTTTTGGCGAATCTTCGATTTCCATTTTATATCGGGTGGTCCATTCACCACTACCGATATGGAAGCAAAACTCAGGCAGGTAGTGGTTTCTGCAACGATGGCACGTAAACTGTTTGGCACTACCGATGCGGTGGGAGCGACCTTTCGAATGAATCACCTTAATTATAAGGTGTGTGGAGTGGTGGACGATGTTAGCCGATCGGCTCAGGTTGCATATGCTGATGTATGGATTCCTTATACCGTCAATACAGAGTTGATGAGCGGTTCCCGTTCGTACGAGAACACAACCGGCCCTTTTTCGGCTTACCTATTGGCAACTTCGTCAAGTGATTTTACAAGCATTCGTAAGGAGTTGCAAGAGAAGGTAAACCGCTTCAACGGATCGCTGGCCGAAACGGAAATAGATTTCATGTATAGCCCCTATACCCAGTGGGAGCGGATTATAGGTGCCAACGGATTCTCTGAACCGAAACTGCAACAGTGGCTGTTAAATACCGGTGGAATGCTTCTTTTCTTGCTTTTGCTGCCTGCACTCAATACGATAGGTATCACCTTGACTCAGTTTCGTAAACGTCGCAGCGAGATTGGTATCCGAAAGTCCTTTGGAGCACATTCCGGCATTCTTGTTATGCAGGTACTGACGGAGAACTTGCTGATCTCTTGTATAGGCGGAGCCATCGGATTGATTTTCTCCTATGTATTGCTCTATCTGTGTCGTTCTATCCTTTTTACTACGATGCCCCACTTTAGTTTCGATATGCTATTACAGCCTGTCACTTTCCTGTTGGCGTTTCTTTTTATCTTAATACTCAATTTACTGAGTGCAGGGTGGCCCGCCTATAAAGCATCCCGAATGCCGATTGTACAAGCTTTGAATGATTTAGAATAATAAATACTGAAGAAATGATGATACGACAATTACTTAAGCTAATTTGGAATCAGCGTCGCCAAAATTCCTGGATTGCGTTTGAACTCCTGGTTGTGTTTGTGGCATTGTGGGCAATTGCAGACCTGTTTGTGGTACAAACAACCTTATATCTCCGTCCATTGGGTTATCAGGTAGAAAACTGCTGGCGACTCTCTTTTGATAACTATACGCAAGAAGCCACCGAATATGAATCCGATACGCTGCTCCATAAGACACAGGGAGAGGCTCTGACCGCGATTCTTGATCGCTTGCGTCGTTGTGATGAGGTGGAGGATGCTTGCGTAGCCTTCTTTTCTTCGCCTTACTCTTCGGGCAATACATGGCGCTCCTTGATGCCTTGTACCGCCGATTCGGCACGCTTTAAAGAGCAAAGCTATCATTGTTATTACGTTACTCCGGAATATTTCAATGTATTCGGCATTCGAGGACAAGGCGGTGAAGCACTTGATGAGCTGTCTCGAAAGCATCCCTCGGATATCTTTGTCACTCCCGAATTAGCGGTCGATTTCTTCGGTAGTACCAATGCTGCTGCCGGACAGAAAGTAATGATGTCTTCTGGTGGTACGGAGGTTCGTATTGCGGCAGTAACCACACCCGTTCGCGAAGATGACTTCAGTCGTTCTACTGCCATGTTTTACCAGGTAATGGATGCTGCCGAAGTAGAACAGCGCTCCGGTCTCTTTGGTGCCGCTATGATGGAGGTTAGTTTACGCATGAAAACGTCTATGACACAAGAACAGATGGATGCTTTCTTGATTGGTTTGGGAAATCAATTACGAGATGGTAACCTGTACGTGAATGGTGCCGAAAGCTGGTTGGATAAACGCGATTCGCTCCTTGCTCATACGTGGCAGACGCTCCATATCTCTCTCCTGTTGGTGCTTTTCATTCTGCTCAATGTATTCTTTGGAGTAATCAGTGTGTTCTGGCTACGTATCGAACAGCGAAGATCCGAAATAGGACTGCGTATGGCCATGGGCAGTACCCGTAGCAAGGTGGGCTTCTTTTTCACTGCCGAAGGGTGGTTGTTACTGGTAACCATTCTCCCGATGTCACTGATCGTTATCGCCAACTTCTTTGTGATGGAGATTCCGGAAACCTACCATATTCCTTTTACCTGGTGGCGTTTGTTACTTGGGCTGGGGCTTGCACTGTTTGTGCTGTTCTCTATTATCAGTCTGGGTACTTGGTTCCCCGTAAGTCGTGCAATGAAGGTACAACCGGCAGAGGTGTTGCGCGATGAATAGAATGATTGAATGATACTTATAAAACAACAAAGAAACAAGATGAAAAAACTATCTCATGCCCAGTTTTTGATAGGACAAGGCATCACATTCCTATTGATAGCTCTGATGATTATTATTTGCATCTGGTATTCGGTACGGCAGGCCATGCGTATTCAGCCGGTAGAGGCGTTTCAGGAGGAGTAGTTTCTATTGCACATTTCGTTCGCTGGCGAGCACAGTGTTCGTTATCGGACAGGTTCTGTTTTAGCTAAAGTTCACATAGCAAGTTATTTACTTATTTGGCATACCATTTGACTATTAGTTATTAAAGTAATACACGAATATCCATTAACAAAATACATAGACTTATGATTACACTTACTTCACTCTCTAAAATCTATCGCACCAACGAGATCGAGACCGTAGCTCTCGAAAATGTAAACCTGATGGTGAACCGTGGGGAGTTTCTCAGCATCATGGGCCCATCGGGTTGTGGCAAATCAACCTTGCTCAATATCATGGGTTTGCTCGATACGCCTACTACGGGAAGTATCGAAATAAACGGAACACGTACGGAAACGATGAAAGACAAGGAACTGGCTGCCTTTCGCAACAAGGCGTTGGGATTCGTTTTCCAGTCGTTTCACCTTATTAACTCGCTCAACGTGCTCGACAATGTGGAGCTGCCTTTGCTCTACCGCAAAGTAAGTGCAGGCGAACGTAAACGGTTGGCACAGGAGGTACTTGAAAAGGTTGGATTGAGCCATCGCATGCGACACTTCCCCACACAGCTGTCTGGCGGACAGTGTCAGCGTGTAGCCGTAGCACGTGCCATCATCGGTAATCCTGATATCATTTTGGCCGATGAGCCTACCGGTAACCTTGACTCGAAGATGGGAGCGGAGGTCATGGAGCTATTGCACCGACTCAACCGTGAAGACGGTCGCACCATCATTATGGTAACACATAATGAGGAGCAAGCCCGGCAAACGTCTCGCACCATTCGCTTCTTTGACGGACGTCAGGTACAATAATGAATTGAATTTACCAATAAACAAAAGAAAAAGATGAATACCAAACTATTCCTAATCGCTACCCTGTTGCTCATAGGCGCAGTTTTGCTCCCCATCTATGCACAGTCTGATAAAGTAATCACCCGCAACGAAGCGGTATCTTCCTTCTCTGCCATCCGTATGGAGGCAGTGGGCGACATCATTTTTACTCAATCCGATGATTGTTCTTTTCGCATGGAGGGATCGGAGAAGTATCTGGCAAAGCTCGTGACTGAGGTGAAGAACCACACATTGGTGATCCGTATTCGAGAGCAAGACAAGAGAAACAATAAAATGAAAGGGGTGAAATTTTACATCACCGCACCGACTTTGTCGGTTGTCAAGATAAGCGGTGTGGGCGATTTCATCAGTACCCAGCCTCTCAAACTGAACGATCTGCAACTAACATTCCAGGGTGTGGGCGGCATTCGTATCAATGACCTCACTTGCAAAAACCTTCAACTGAAGATGGAGGGAGTAGGACAGGCCAATATCCACCTCAATTGCGACCACCTGCGGGCGAGTGTCGATGGCATTGGTAGTGTAACGCTATCGGGGCAGGCTAAAACGGCGCAGATAAGCAAAGACGGGATTGGTAGTGTGAATACGAAGAAACTAACTGTTAAGGAATAAAATTATAGATTTGAACAATCAACGCATACAATCATGATAGCACTTTATTTTAAGCAGGCGGTTCATCTGCTCAAAGAGAACCGGCTGTTGAGTATCATATCCATTGCCGGAACAGCCTTTGCCATTGCCATGATTATGGTGATTGTGATTACGCTACGTGCCGGTATATCACCGATGGCACCGGAGCACGGCCGCGACCGGATGTTGCTGGTCAAATCGATACGTTGTGCCAGCAAAAGCAATGAACGATGGAAGAGCCACGGACCGATGTCGTATACTACGGCTAAAGAGTGCTTTAAGAAACTCACGACTCCCGAAGCGGTATCTGTTACGGGATACAGTGCCGATGAAATGCTTGCTTCGCTTCCTGCAGGCGATAAGGTGAGCTGCGATGTAAAACAAGTCGATGCAGATTATTGGCGTGTGTTCGACTTTGCCTTTCTAAGTGGGAAGTCTTTTACGGAAGCCGACTTTGAGTCAGGATTGCCTCGCGTAGTGGTTACTGCAGAAATAGCCCGCAAGCTTTTTGGAACAACCGATGCGGTAGGAAAGACGCTTTTACTGAATCATGCCGAATATACGGTTGTCGGTGTAGTGAAAAACGTATCTCAACTAACCGAAGGAGCGTACGCGCAAGCATGGATACCGTTCACAAGTACCAATCTTACCGATGATACCTGGAGCAATGGAATTATGGGGTCGATGCGCGTATATATTCTGGCTCGTTCGACTGCCGATTTCTCTGCCATTCGCCAAGAGTGCAATCGTCTTCGACTGCTGTATAATACAACATTGACCGATTACCAGGTCGAATACATGAATCAGCCCGATACTTATTTTACCTCCTCCTATCGGTATAGTGCCAATAACCTGCCCGATGTGAAGGGAGCGGTCATTACGCTGATTGTTTCGATGGCTATCCTATTGCTGGTTCCGGCCATCAACTTGTCGGGGTTAACTTTGTCGCGTATGCGGAAGCGTCTGCCTGAGATCGGTGTGCGGAAGGCTTTTGGTGCTACACGTAGCGAGCTGATGATACAGGTTCTTTCTGAAAACCTACTGCTCACTCTGCTGGGAGGAGCTGTGGGATTGGTGCTGAGCTATGCGAGTACGATCCTGTTGAGCGATATGTTGTTTGGCAACGTGATGTCTGCCTCGATGAACGGAGCCAATACCGTGAGTGCTTCTTTATTGTTTAGTCCGCAAGTCTTCTTGCTTGCATTACTGTTCTGTTTGGTGTTGAACCTGTTGAGTGCCGGCATACCTGCTTGGCGTTCTACCCACACCACTATTGTCGATGCATTAAATCAACGTTAACTCCCTGAATGATGAATATAATATTACTACTGAAACAGTTATGGAACGAACGCAAGAGCAATACCTGGCTGTTCACTGAATTATTGCTGGTATTTGTGGTGTTGTGGTATATTGTCGATTGGGCTTACGTAAGTGCCCGTACCTATTACGAGCCTGTAGGTTTTGACATTGAGAACACGTACTTGATGCGTTTGTCGGTCAAAACCGATAAATGCAGTACGTATAATCCCGATACCCTTCACAGCAAAAAGGCCGGGCTCGATGTGCTCGAAATAGTTAATCGCCTACGCCGATTGCCCGAAGTAGAGGCCATCGCTATTTCTCAGAATTCTCGTCCGTATACAGGTAGCAATTCGAGCATAAGCCTGCGTGTCGATACACTCTCGGTTACTATGCTACGCCGTCCCGTGACCAAAGATTTCTTTCGGGTGTTTCGCTATGAAAACGTAGACGGTAGTGGTTGGCAAAAACTCTCTGAAACTCTCGATAAGAAGCAGTTGGTGGTTTCGGAAAACTTTCTTCCCCTGCGCTACAAAGGAGACCGTACATTGCTCAACAGAGAAGTTAGTAATCTCGATGACTCCACCGAAGTGTATCGTATCGGGGCTGTTACGAAGAAGGTGCGTTACAATGACTTTTGGTCAAACTATGGCGACCGTTATGCTGCTGTCCTGATAACCGAAGAGGAGATGACCGACTTGAGTCCTCACTACATTGGCTGGGTTGAATTCAGTATCCGTGTGAAGCCCGGAACCGATGCTGGATTTGCAGAGCGCATAATGAAAGCATCGGATGCACAGTATAGTGTAGGGAATGTATTTATTCTCAATATCAAACCTTATAGTAAGATACGCGAATCCTTTCAGATCAGTTCGGTCAACGAAGTAAGAACCCGTATGTGGATGATCGCTTTCTTGCTGGTCAACATCTTTTTGGGCATCATCGGAACCTTTTGGCTGCGTACCCAACAACGCCGTGCAGAACTGGGTTTGCGTATGGCAATGGGCTCTACTCGCCGTGGCTTATGGACTCGACTCAATGGAGAAGGGTTGTTATTGCTGACGATTGCCATGCTTCCGGCACTGATTATCTGCTATACCATCGGTCATGCCGATCTGACGGATAACTGGAACATCGACTGGAGCATACTACGGTTACTGATTGGTGCTATCGTTACGTTTATATTGATGGCTTTGATGATTGTTGTCGGCATCTGGTATCCGGCATGGCAGGCAATGAATATTCAGCCTGCGGAAGCGTTGCACGAAGAGTAAAAAGGATGTTGACTATAATAAATAAAAGGAAGCATCCGCGAAAGAGGATGCTTCCTTTTATAGCTTCTTTTCGGAGGATTTACCTCTACTTCTTCTTATTCCGTTCTTCTGTGTTATCCGAAAGTGCTTTGTCTGCTTTAACGCTCTTGCCGCTCCATGCTTTTGCATTGGTCCATTCGCAATAGGGCTCTTGCCAAAAAGCGTCGGTGGGGGGCAGTCCGAGCGGTAGGAAGCCTGCTGTACAGAGGTATAAACTGCCTGTATTGATGTAGGCTTCGGACATTGTTAGTTGATCTCCGGTAAAGCCTACTCGCAACCAACCGTTTGCATCGAAGTTATCGGCCGATTGGAATTGACGTAGTATAACCGCCGTAAGTGCGCAACGTACCTGTGCCGGGGAAACCGTTGCAGGAAGCTGGTGAAGAAGAGCCGCTTGTGCTAATGCATGAAAAGCACCGGTGCGGTATACGATAGAACGGCCTACTACCGGATAGGTACCTTCGGGAGAGATTAAACGTTCTTGTTGTTCGGCATAGCGTGTAAGGCGTTTCTGTTGTTGGGATAGTTGTTCGTATCCGGCTATTTGATGTTTATCCATCACTGTTAGTACATCGGTAAGCATGGGGTGGATAACGAAGCTGTTGTAATAGTCAAAATGGAAGTTAGGACCATCGCCATATTGTGCATCGCCAACATACCATTGCTTGCAGAATTTATCGACACCATAAAGTAGTCTTGATGCATCGTACTCGCCAGTGAATTCGAGTAAAGCAGCTTCGACAATCGAAGCAAACAGCAGCCAGTTACTCTCGTTGGGGCGGATGACGCGGCTACTCTTCAGTGCTGCAACCAGTTCTTGTTTTGTTTTGCCAGAGAGGTTATCCCATAGTTGGTGGGGAGCGCGTAGGAGTCCTTGTGCCAGAAATGCTGCATCGACCAACGGTTGGGTGGGCTCATTGAAGATCAGATAATCGGCCGATTTGGGATTGACTGCATTTGTCAGCCCCTTTACTGCGAGTTCGATATAGTGCTTCCTTAACAGTCCTTCCGGTGTATGATCGGGTCCCAGTTCGAGCCAGGGAGCGATGCCGCAGATCGTACGCCCTACGGCTTCAAGATGAGAGAAACGTTGGCGATTGCCGGCGAGTGATTCGTAAGGCATGTTCTGTTTTAATGTACCATTAGCGAGGTTGGTCAATACCGGGTCGCTGAGACGAATCAGTGTTTCTACCCAAACGGAACGGTCTTGTGCGCCGGTAGCTGACGAAACGATGTTCGAGCTACGTGTTTCATTTTCTTTTACCAGTTGAGCTTTTACTCCCTGACATAGCGACAACATAGCTGCGCTTACTAATAAGAGGCTTAAATAATTGATTCTCATTCTATAAAATTAGATTTTAAAATGATAAGAATAAGATATTACAGAGAGATAAACAAACTGAAATATCCTAGTCTTTATTAGTGGATATATTACTTTTTATTTGTCAATATAGATTATCTAGTATTCCTTGTATAACTAACAATCACTGCAAAGATATTTCTTTTCTCCTTTTGAGGGATCTCTTTTTGTTCTCAATAGGTGCATTTATTGTTCTTATGGCTCTTTAAAATGGGTATTCAACCATTTTTGTTTCACCTTTTCGTAAAAATGCTTTGCGTATTACTTGATTGTAAAGTTTTCAGTGTCATCTTTCAATGTATGGATATAATATTTGAAATAAATGTTTTTCAGGACGAGGAATAGGGGGTGGTGGCGGAATATATGTAGTTGACAGGAGCACAAGTATTAGTAACTTGAGACTCTTATGTAAAATGCTTTACGCAGGTTCGATAGGAATAGCAAATGTATGGAAGTATAGGAATGTTTGTTCTGTAATTCGTTATTTAACAGTTCTATATAATAATTTCTTTTGTCGGGACTGATTGTTGTTTAGCTGGTTTGTAAAAGACCTATTTTAACGGTGTGTTAAATACGTACTTTTGGTATCAAAGAATACCTATTCTTTGATACCAAAAGTACGTACTCTTATACATGAGGAAATGTAGTTTGTTAAAACCAACATTGAATTTTATGACACGACTGGCTAGAAGCTTCGCTCGTGCTATCTTTTTCATTACGGTTTATTCTGATTTGCCTCAATCAATATTTTTATTTTCTTTGATTGCTTTATTGGCTTCTTGCCCCATGTCAATCATCTGTTTAACCAACTCTGCATGTTTTGAAGCTACGTTTACTTGTTCGCCTGCATCTTCTTGCAGGTTATATAATTGAGCCGATTGTTCTTTTCCTTGTCTATCTGTTTGAGGCATGATTAATTTCCAGTGTTTAAAGCGTACACTTTCGATGCCTCCGCGAGGACGAAAACCAAATACAGCTTTATGAGGCGAAGAAGCGTTCTTTTCTTTTTTCAAGAGAGGTAAAATGTTTTTTCCGTCGATGGGGCGATCTGTTGGGACTGTTGCACCGGCAACATGAGCCATGGTGGTGAATAAATCCATAGAAGTCGCCAATTCGTTGCATACCGTTCCGGCAGGGATGACGCCCGGCCAACTAAAAACACACGAAACCCGAATACCTCCGTCGTACTTCTCTTGATACTTGCCTCCTCTCAACAAATGCTTGCGCGAAGGATCGGTTTCGCCAAAGCGTCCGTAGCAGTTCTCAAGTTCTTTATCTTTATGAATGAGAGGACCATTGTCAGAAGTGATAATTATCCACGTATTGTCTTCTATTTTTAGACGCTTGACCATATCCATAATAACCCCTACCGTATTATCGAG
>POVV01000253.1_pt1 | contig 40965 bp, 34 predicted proteins | sample 1560271 | NCBI WGS metagenome assembly POVV01 (sample SAMN08337232, study PRJNA429181) | Bioreactor metagenome, whole genome shotgun sequencing project. | biome: cows' rumen and soil; feature: anaerobic; isolation source: anaerobic chemostat enrichment culture, galacturonate as sole carbon... | reverse complement strand
CTGTTCTTACCACCGAAGTTTCCTTCAGTGATGGGTGCATCATTTTATTGATGCTGTTCTTAAAAATTTTCTCTATAAGAAATTTTCAAGGGTTTGTTGTCTATTGTTTAATTATCAAGGTTCTTTTGTCATTTGCTGTTGTTCTTTGTCGTCAGCAGCAACTTTTATATCTTATCATGTTACTTTCTGTTTGTCAAGAACTTTTTTTACTTTTCCTTGTTGCTTTTGTTCGTTACTCACTCACCACCGCAACAGCTTTAATAGCTTATCACATTTCCTTATGTCTTGTCAACCATATTTTGCAACATTTAGCATATTCTGTAAAAGACTTTGTTTCTTTTATTTTAATGTTAAATGGTTTTTTCATTATTAATAGGAAATGTACTTTTTCTTTGCCATCTCTATGTGACAGCTTGATAAGATTATCATATTGTAAGACGCTTGTCAACGCTGTTTTTCATTTTTTTCCCATTTATTTTACTTTTTTACATATTCACAAGTCAACAACCAAGAAAACTACAGCAAGATACAATTCTTGTTAAAGGAGAACTTGCCGTTCTCCTTTAATTATCTGGTTTATTCTTCTCTTTTCCCTTCTAATGTTTGAGTAATTATGCTACGCATTACTTCTTCACTAATCTGTCCGGTAACATAACCAAAGACTTTTCCTTCTTTATCAATCATAAAGGTGGTTGGATAAGAATAAACTCCATATTGCTCAAATAAAGCTCCACCATCATCCATCAAAACCGGGTATGAATATCCATGTTCTTCTAAGAAACCTGCAATGTTTTCCTGGTTTTCTTCCTTCCCATAATTCGGTGCCGCAATTCCAAGAATAATTACTTCTGCATCCTCCTTACTTTGATATTCTTCATATAACTTCTGAATATCAGGCATTTCAGCTTGACAAGGGGGGCACCATGTTGCCCAGAAATTCATAAAAATGATCTTTCCTCTATAATCAGAAAGATTATGTTCTATACCAAACTGATCTTTTAATTTAAAATCAATTGCATCTAGAAGTTGGGTGGATTCCTTGGGTTCTGTTCTATCTTCTTTCGCTTCCTGAGGCTTCACATCCTGCGGCTGTGATTTCTCACTTTGGGAATTTGATAAATATCCTGTAAACGCATTCATTTTACCTGAAAGCATCATTATCCCCATAATAATCATAAGAACAGCACCTATTTTTGCTGTATATTTGACCAGGTTATGATGTTTTTTAAACAAATTTAGCAACGTAGTGCTGAATAATCCCACAGCAAGAAAAGGTAGCACAAAGCCTAATGTATAGATGCCAATAAGAGCAAACCCAAGCAATTTTGTATTCGCAGAAGCCGCCATAAGAAGCACACTTGACAGCGCGGGTCCTACACATGGAGTCCACGAAAAACTGAATGTGAAACCCATAATAAGCGCAATCCAGGGTGACATTGCAAATTTTTCAACGTTAAACGGTAATCTATGTTCACTGCCAAGCATTCGCGATTTGCCGAATATACCAAGTTGGTATACGCCAAATACAATGATCAGAATGCCTCCCGCTTTCACGAATAACGCCTGATGGTTATTAAAAGCTGTACCAAGTGCCGAAACACCCAGACCGAGAATAAAGAAAGTGAAACTGATTCCTAAAACAAAAAACAACGTATGTATCATAACCTTCTTTCTATTGTAACATACCTCGCCTTCTCTCTCGGTTTGGTTTATTCCCCCTGAAAGATATCCCATATACAGAGGAATTAACGGCAATACACAGGGAGAAAAAAAACTTAGCAGTCCCTGAAGAAACACAGTTAATGCAGGAACACTGACTTCAAGCGAAAATCCCATATCACACTCTCCTTAACTTTTTGTTTTTTAGTAACTGCAATAGCTCTTCATTCTTTGTCTGTATTGAGTTAATAATATATCCGCCCTTCACAGATTATCTCTGGTCGTCCATTCTCTATCTCAATTTCTGCTACCGCACAGTTTGCAGGGACTCCATTTTTCCAGAATTGTGAAATCTGCCTTTCTCCTTTAATCCTATTTAGCATTGCAGTAAGCGCAGCTCCATGAGTAGATATTAATATAATTTTATCTTTCAGCTCTTTTTTTATGAACAATTCCTGCAAAAATTTATCAACTCTATCCGAAAGCTGTAAAAGAGACTCACCGCCTTGAGGCACCACATAGTGTTCCGTATCTGTAAAAAATTTACGAAACGTATTACTCTTAGATTCTTTTTTTGACCTATCTAAATATACACCTTCCGAAATCCCAAACCCAATTTCCTGAATTCTGCTCTCTGGTATAATTTTAATATTCCTACCTTCCAGAATTATTTCAGCAGTTTCTTTTGCTCTTATCAACGGGCTGGTATAAGCCAGATCAAACGGTATCCTGCTTAATCCTCTGGCTGTTTCCTTCGCAAGATATTTACCATACTCATTTAGAGGAATATCTGAATGCCCCTGTATTCTGCCTTCTTTGTTCCACTGCGTCTCACCATGACGAACAAGATAAAGTTTCATAATTATTCTCCCTTTTCATTTCCACCGTCTGATTTCCTCTCCAGTATAATGACTCCTTTCTCTTTCGTCAACTTTTCCCGCTTGTCTTATTTGTATAGTGACAGTATAATATAACTATAAAAGTAATTATTAGAGAAAAGAGGCTAAATATATGGATAAAATTACAAGTTTTACAATAGACCACATCCGTCTTATCCCAGGACTTTACGTTTCACGTCAGGATTTTATTAACGATTACCCAGTCACTACCTTTGATATTCGGATGACTACTCCAAACAAAGAACCAGTGATGAATACAGCCGAGATGCATACTGTAGAACATCTAGGAGCCACCTTTTTAAGAAATCATGCCGAATTCAAAGATAAAGTACTCTATTTCGGACCTATGGGATGTCGCACAGGATTTTATTTGCTGCTTAGCGGAAGTTACCAGTCAAGAGACATCGTACCTCTTGCAAAGGAAATGTTTACATATATCGCTGCCTACGAGGGTGAAATACCGGGGGCTGCTGCCAAAGACTGTGGAAATTATCTGGACATGAATCTTCCCATGGCAAAATACATAGCGAAAAAATATCTGGATGATGTTTTGCTTGATATACAAGATAATCAGCTTAATTACCCAGAATAATTATAACCTTATTCCATCGAAAAAGGTGCTGCAAATGCAGCACCTTTTTAATTCTTTTTTGCCAATATATTACGTCGGATATACTCATAGGTTCGCTTTTCCCCGTCCTTTGCAAGCATGGTAAGAAGACGTTCTAAAAGTGCCTCTGTTTCTGCATGCATTACATAATATCCTTTTCCATTTAAAAAGTAAGAAAGAGGATCCGATTCTTTATATTCTTTTCCCTTATAAATTTTACTTGCTGCTATCCTATCCAAAAACATCTCTACCACATAACGAGTAGGCATTTTCATTCCCACCATTTTTTTGCTGCCATCTAACCCATAATCAATCCAATACTCATAATGGTGTTTGTTCCTGCCTTTATGATGAAGCCATGCATAGGAACAGCCTTTATCTTCACGTTCCGCATTATTGGGGCTGCGGTCTCCCTGATAATACTTACAGCCAACCCTAAATTCTGTCCAGCTGTATTTGGACAAATCATGAAGTATTCCCTGCTTATACATACCCAGCTGAAAGCATTCTTTCATCACCAGTATTTTATGTCTGGTTATTGTCCTAAAATGTTGTACCGCTTTCATATATTTTCCCGTCCTTCCACTTATAACATATGCTGGCTTTTATTCTATACTCATCAATAATACAATACTTCTTTCTTCTAAATAAATACTTTTCTGCTCTTTTAATTGTTCTGGTTCATTTAATACTCCAACTGATGTGTCAGCTATACGAAACCACTTTTTCCCATTCGAAGGTGTGGGAAGAGCAAAACTGTGTTTAACCCAGTGCATATTATAGGCCGCAAAGCAGTCTGTATCACCCACACCTCTACCACAATATAGTACACCCAGTTGTCTGCTTGAGACTTCCGCAGGAACCTGCCATGCATTCCTTCCGTGATAAGATACATCCGGCATTCCACAAGACATCTGATCCAATCCTGACAAGGATCTCTTTTGATGAAATACAGGATGAGTTTTACGTATCTCGATTAACGCTTTTACAAACCTAAACAGGGAGTCATCTTTTTTCAATTTATTCCAATCCAGCCAAGACAATTCATTATCCTGACAATATACGTTGTTATTGCCTTTCTGCGTATTATAGAATTCATCCCCTGCCAGAATACACGGTGTTCCCTGAGAGGTTAGTAAAAGAAAAAAAGCATTTTTAATCTGCTTTTTTCTTAGTCTTGTCACCGCATATTTTCGACTTGGGCCTTCGGCACCACAATTCCAACTGTAGTTATACTCTGGCCCATCCTTGTTATACTCTCCGTTAGTTTCATTATGCTTTTCATCATAAGACACCAGATCAAACAAGGTAAACCCAGTGTGTGTCGTAACATAACCACACGCTTTTCTTTCTCCTGTATTATACAATAATGCCTCAATTACTTGATTAACCATTCCCTCATCACCTTTAAGAAACCTGCGCATAATGTTTTGATAACCATCATCCTTTATCCAGATTTTCAAACCGTTTAAAAGTGGATCTCTTACTAATCCTTCCCAGGGAACTACATATGGGTTAACTATAAAACCATCTATATGATATTCCAGCATATAATACTGCAGACATTCAACTGCCGTTTGAGGAAGAATCAGCTCATCAAAGGGCATCTCCAATACAACCTCAATACCTTCTTTATGAAAAGACTTAACCATGTTTTTAAATTCTGTACAAATACAATCTGTAGTTCCATATGCTGCTTTAGGCGCAAAATAATATCCCTTTCCATAACCCCAGTAATTATGACGGGAGCCCAGAAACTCTTCAAATTCATATACAGGCATGCATTGAATCTGATTGATTCCAAGTTCTTTAAAGTATGGAAGCTTTTCGATTAAACCCGAAAATGTCCCCGGATGACTCACTTTTGACGAACTATGCATTGTAAAGCCCCGTACATGCAGACTGTAGGCAGTCACCTCATGATAAGGTATATTAAGCTGCCGATCCTCTTCCCAGTCGAAATCTGTTTTCCAAAACCGGCCTCTTAATTTTTGTGTATCCAAGTCTATCTTTTCACCAAACACAGTATGTCCCGTCAATTCTTTCACATATGGATCAATCCATATTTTCTGGTCTATCCGGTAATTATACTCATATCCTTCTGCGTCTGTTTTCTTCAGTGCAAGAAAACGGACTTCTCCAACAGCCTCTTCTTCCGGCATGTTGAATATATATGCAGGTAAAAGCTGGTCTGCCCTATATAGTAAGAGTTCGCATGTTTTTCCGCGAGGTACGGAAACAGCAAAGTTTATCTTGCAGTCTTCCACTGTTACGCCCAAAGGTCTGGGATTTCCTTTTATCTTCTTCATTTCCGTTAAAGACCTCACTTCCTGTTACTGCCAGCCGTCAGTTCCATACATCTCCACATTATCCTTATTGATAAAAAAGGTATCTACATAACTTTCCTTTTCGTAATCTTTTCCCTCCAGAATAGCCAGTCCTGTTTCAACAGCCTTTTTCCCTATGTTTATCGGAGACTGTGCCCCCGTTCCTGCCATACATGTACCCGGCTTTTCCAATGCGGCCTTTACTCCCGGGGCACCATCCACACCATATACGAGAATTCCACCTCTTACCGCCTCTTCAATTGCCTCTAGAACGCCCAATGCAACCTGGTCATTTCCACACATTACAGAATCAATAGAAGAGTATTGTTCCAGAATCTCTTTCATTTTACTCTTTGCGGCGTCCTTTTGCGTTCCCACATCAGCCCTAGTCAGCACTTCAAATCCGGCATTTGCAATAGCCTCTTCAAATCCCGTTATCCTGTCATTGACCGAATTCATAGAAGGGGATTCTAAAATGACAATTTTGCCTCCGTCAGGTCGCTGCTTTATCAGATCCTCGCCGCACAAATAACCTGCATTTTTATTATCAGAACCTACATATGCATCTACTAAATCTGTGTCTTTAACCTGAGTATCAATATTAATTACAGGTATATCCGCTTCCTTCAACGCGTTAAGGGCTGGAGTGATTTTTTCCCAATCCACCGGACACAAAAAGACTGCATCAACGCCTTGATCTATCATTTCCTGAATTTGCTGGATCTGTACATCCACATCATATCCCGGATTCATCGTTAGAAGTTGGTGGCCATTTTCTCTCACTGTAGTATCTATTGCAAGCTGCAGTGTCTCAAAGTACGGGTTATCCATATCAATACAGCTATAGCCAAACAGATATCCTGAAGATTCCTCTTCGCCATCTTCAGATCCACTTTCTTCATCTTCTACTGCATTATCCTCAGGTGTGCCCACATTTTTTTTGCATCCTGCAAGCAGCATACCTGCCATTAGAAACAAAAGAAGAACACCTAATATCTGCTTTTTCATTAAACAACCTCCTGTTATGTATAATTTTAGAACCTGTCTCTTACATTCTACCGTTTTTCAGTTCAATGTCAAGTGTGACAAGCTTATGTTTTTTTCTTGCTTTTTATACTCGTTTTTGTTAGAGTTAAGATAATACGATTAGAAGGAGATAATTTATGAACGAGAATGAATCACTCACCGTAACGCTGACACTGGATAACGACCAAGAACTGGAGTGTGCAGTGCTTACTATTTATGAAGTTGAGGACCAAAAATATATTGCACTGCTGCCTCTTGATGAAGAAGGTAACAACGATGAAGGACAAGTTTTTCTTTACCGTTACTCTGAATCCGACTCAGGGGAACCAGAGCTTGAGAATATCGAGGAAGATGAAGAATATGAACGAGCTGCAGACAAATTTGATGAGTGGCTGGATGCACAGGAATTTGAAGAACTGGACTTAGATGATGATTCATCAGAAAATTAATATTCTATTCATTAAATAATTCATCAACAAAACGGGAGGGAGTGACATCCTTTCCGTTTTTTTGCTTTACATATACAATTTTTAACAACTCTTTAGCCCTAGTCATTGCTACGTAAAATAATCTTCTTTCTTCCTCTTCTTTCTGCTCTTTCAATGACTTTTTATAAGGTATCTGACCTTCATTTGTTTCTATTATATAAACACTGTTAAATTCCAGTCCTTTTGCAGCATGCATGGTCATCAGCCTAACCCCTTTTTGCTGCGTATCTTTACTCTTTTCCCTATTCTTTAATGCATTTGTGTATTCTTCAACATGGGTAAACCAATCTCTCGATGTTGTAAACGGACGTGTTGCCTCCTCAAGCTCCGCCATCACTTCAAAAAGATCGCTCGCCTGTATTCTTCTTGTTTGAGCATACTCTCTAAGGTAATCATCATATCCCATCTTTTTTCGCAAATATTGTATTGCAGCATAAGGCGCCATTTTGCCAAGCATTTTCAAATCCCACTCGAACTGATCAACGCGATCCAGCATCCACTCCTTATCACAATAGAATTTCTTTATCTCTTCAAAAGAAACCTCAGCGCCCGAAAGACTGTCTCTGCCTATATATCTTTTAGGCTTGTTCATAATCGAAAGAAAATCCTGTCGTTTACGGCTTCCAGCTGCCATTTTAAAATAAGTTTTTATCTCTTTTGCAATAAAATGATTATATATATTGGGTAAATGTTCTTTCATCTGAAAGGGAATCTGATGTTCCCACAGTTTTTCCACCAATGGTCTGGCATCTGTATGAATACGAAACAGCACTGCAATTTCTTCCGGCCTCACACCGCTCTTTATTCTCTCCTGTATTTCCTCCAGTACATACTGACTTTCTTCTGACGGATCTTTTACTTCCTGGACGTGAAGGCTCATTCCTTTAGGTTTCTGGGCATAAATCTTTTTTTCAAACCTTACTTTATTATTAGAAATAACTTTCAACGCATTTTGTACTATATTAGAGGTTGATCGATAATTAATATCAAGTAGAAACTGTTTCATTTCTGGATAATCCTTTTTAAAATTAAACATTATTCTGGCATCCGCTCCACGGAAGCCATAAACAGACTGATCATCATCCCCCACTGCAAATAAATTCTGTTGCGGGTCTGCCAGCATTTTTATTACATCATATTGTATCTTATTAATGTCCTGAAATTCATCGATTAATATGTAGTGATATTTATCCTGCCACAACTTTAAAACATCTGGTCTTGATACAAACAACTGATAACAAAGTACAAGCATATCATCAAAATCAATCTTTCTTTCTTCTTTTCGCCTTGCCTCGTATTCCCTGTAAATATTTTGAAATTCTGCACTGCTGCACTTGACCGACTGATATGTCTCTATATCAATTCTGTTATTTTTCACAATGCCAATTTCAGCTGCTATATCCGAAATAAAATCTTCCTCATCAAAAATTTCAAGATCCTGTCTATTTACCGCATACCTGATAATTTGATATTTTTCCTCCTCAGAAAGAATGTTTTGGGGAGTAAAATGATAAGCCCATTTTAAAATTCCATAATAAATACCATGAAATGTTCCAACAGTGACAGGTAATTCCTTGTTTCCCATCAGTTGTACAAATCTGGTTTTCATTTCCCTCGCTGCAAATCTGGTAAAAGTAATGACCAGAATTTCTTCTGGTCTCACTTTCAACTCATCTATCAGGTATTTTATTCTATTTACAATAACTGTGGTTTTCCCTGACCCGGGTCCGGCTAGCACAAGACATGGCCCCTGGCCATGGGTGACTGCATCTTTCTGTGCCTTACTGAAACTCATATATACCTCTTCCTAGCTTAATTTATCTATAGCAATTGTAATTCGTTTTAAAGACTCCTCTTTTCCAATAATCTCCATGATTTCTGTAGCGCCCCCCGGTGTACTTTGTTTTCCTGACACGGCTGTTCTTAACGGCCACATAACATAACCATTTTTAACGCCCTTATCAGATACATATTTTTTCAGCACTTCAAACAATGCGTCATTACTATAATCCTCCTGAGCTTCTAAAAGAGGTAACATATCACAAAGAACTTCAAGGGATGTCTCAGGATTTGTTTTCATTTTCTTATGCGTATATAAATTTATATCATACTCGGGGAGTGATTCAAAAAAGTCTATTTGTTCTTTCACATCCGGAAAAATCTCTATTCTCGTTTTCACAAGTGATGCTATTTTTTTCAAATCATAATTTTTTGTAATGGTCTCTTTAATATATGGTTCAGCCATCTCATAAAATCTGTCAAAATCCATAGCCTTAAGATATTCGCCATTCATCCACTTTAACTTTACTGTATCAAATACTGACGGAGACTTATTCATATGATGATAGTCGAATGCCTCAACAAGTTCCTCTAAAGAAAAAATCTCTCTGGTGTCTGCCGGGCTCCAGCCGAGCAGCGCCACAAAGTTTACTACTGCTTCTGAAACAAATCCTTGTTCGATTAAATCTTCATAAGATGAATGACCACAACGTTTACTTAACTTTTTATGAGTCTCATCTGTAATTAGCGGGCAATGTACATAAACCGGTACTTCCCACCCAAAGGCCTCATACAAACGGTTATATTTTGGTGCCGAAGATAAATATTCATTTCCTCTGACAACATGAGTAATTTCCATTAAATGATCATCAATAACATTAGCAAAATTATATGTTGGAAAACCGTCAGACTTTATTAGGATCATATCATCAAGTTCTTCGTTGGGCACAGTAATATCTCCATAGATTTCATCATGAAAAGCAGTGGTTCCTTCATTGGGTACGTTTAAACGTATGACCCAAGGCTTTCCTTCCGCAAAATTAGACTCAATTTCTTCCTTCGAAATTCCCAGGCAGTGTTTATCATATACAATAATATCCGTGTCACTTCCCTCAGAAACGGACGTCTTTAGCGATGCAAGTCTTTCTTTATCGCAGAAACAATAATAGGCATCCCCCTGTTCAACCAGTTGTTTTGCATATTTTAAGTACAGACCCGAGTCGTTTCTCTCACTTTGTACATAAGGACCGTAACCCCCATCTTTATCAGGCCCTTCATCATGTACCAGTCCTGTTTTCTCCAATGTTCTATATATAATCTCCAGAGCACCTTCTACAAAACGTTCCTGATCTGTATCTTCTACACGAAGGATAAAATCACCTCCCTCATGCTTTGCTATCAAATAAGCATACAGTGCAGTTCTCAGATTACCCACATGCATCCGTCCAGTTGGGCTAGGTGCAAATCTAGTTCTTATTTTACTCATCTTTTTTCTCCAATTCTTGTTCTTTATCTTATATAGTTTCCATTATAGAACAAGTTCTTTAATACTTCAACAAACAAAGTCGGATTTTTCACTGCTTCTTTACCTTCTTTAAACGAACTTTAAATAATGTATCCATAATAAAAATAGCCAGCGCAATCACTCCTGCAATTTCCAACGTCTGTATAAGATAAAAACTACTTTTAACACTGTCATTTGCAATAATGTAATATGCAATCCTATACATCCCTGCCCCCGGAACAGTGGGCAGAATCCCCGCAATCAGAAAAATGGTCACCGGTGCTTTAAATATTCTGGCAAAAGTATGAGAGGTCAACGCTATTGCCAACGCAGAGAAAAAGGATGCGGGTACTACCCCCATATTTCTCTGAACACTGAACAGATACACAAATCCACCGATTGCCCCTACAATTCCAGCATGCAGAAGATACTTCCTCGGTGTTTCCAACAGTACTGCAAAACCGCCCACCGCAACAAAAGAACCCATAACGCCAAAAAGTAATAACATTACAGACCACCTCCCAGATACAATGCGCCAGTCAACGCCATCCCAGCACCAACTCCAAGCGCTACTGCCGTCGCTTTAAGAAATGCTTCTAAAATTCTTGCACCTCCAGATATATAATCTCCCTGCAAAGTATCACGGACTGCATTTGTAACGGCAACTCCGGGCACAAGGGGCATAATCGCGCTTATGATAACAATATTATTATCCAGAGGCGGATAAAGAGTCTTCAGAAAAATAGCGGTTACTGCTATCCCCAATGACGACAGGGTATCCAGAATAAATCCGTTTATCTGCAGCCTTTTTCCCATGGTAATAATGGCTGCCAGCACCATGCCAACAACCGCCGATGCTACTACTTCCGCTCCCGCTCCCATAAATAAAGGTGCAAATCCTGCAGGTACCAATATGGTGGCAAGATTATATATCCATACACGATACTGTTTTCCCCCAATTCCTTTTAATTCTTCACTTGCATCTTCTAAAGATAATTGTCCTGCACAGTAATTTCTGGATATTTCATTTACCCGCATTATGCGGTTCAGATTAGTTCCCCGTTCCTGAACTCTTTTAATTACCGTAATTGGTTCCATATCGGGATTGCTTATTGTGGCAACGATTCCCGTCATCATCACACTAGCCTCTACCGTCTGGGTTTCGGCTGTTCGGAGAATGTGGTACATGGTATCCTCAACGCGATAAGTCTCTGCTCCACTGCGAAGCATCAATTCACCTGCCATTACCGCCATATTCATTACAAGCTTATAATCCATTTTAACATCCTGCCTTTACCTGTTATATGTTATGTCAAATCCCCGGAATGTTAAAACACAGGGCACGTACAAACCTTTACACATTTTATCATACTTTGAACATAAATCCACTATTCCGTGCAGTTTTTTTCATCCACAAGCTGAAACTACTCACATTACTGTAACGGATGTCTCTGAGAATATAGCCATATATTCTTCTTTATATTCTCTTGGGGCTAATACTATTAAATTACAGCCTTCAAATGTAGTTGGTGCTATCTCAACAATACCACATTCTCTCATGTCAATTGCTGATAATCCTGAATTAGCAAAAGCATATTCTCCAAGTGATGTTACTGAACCGGGTACCTTGTAATTACCCACTCTTCCTGCCGGAAATGCTATAATCGTAGAAAGACTGCTGTCATAGAGCACGTTTTCATAATTGGCATATGTAGGATGATCAGGGCTTGCTTCGATAGCCCATAATTCAGTAAGATCCCTAAATGCTCCATCTTCAATAAAGGTAATGTTTGAAGGAATTTTAATTGAACCGATACCGGCACCCATTCCCGCAAAGACGCATGACAAAAGTCCAGTGCATCCTTCAGACGGCAAATTTAGTTCCCCCTCAAAATTAACTAATCCTGCGGCTGGATTATAACTGCTGACCAGACCGTCGCCATTGATGGTAAATCCCACGGGGGCCTCTGGTACTTCAGGGACATCTGGTTTCTCCGGTGTTACAGGCACCTCAGGTGTTTCTGGTTCTTCCGGTTTTACCGGAACCTCTGGCGTTTCGGGATTCTCCGGTGTTATAGGTACCTCCGGTGTTTCGGGATTCTCCGGTGTTATTGGCACCTCTGGTGTTTCAGGTTTTTCCGGTGTTATGGGTACCTCCGGTGTCTCAGGTACCTGCGGTGTTTCAGGTTTTATGGGAATATGAGGTGTATTACCCTGCCCGCCCGGCATAATTGGGTCTACTGAAGAATCAGTTCCCTCATCTACATCCACATTGCTAACCCCAAAATTAACTTGAATACCTTCAATATCCAAGTCTAAACCGGATATACTCTGTATAGAGCTGATGCTGCCATTCCAGCCGTTAGAAATATCCAGCGGCCTAATCTCTTTTCTTACAAATTGATTAATACTTTCTTTTAACGTTTTACCAGGTAATTTCACTCCTGCGATTTTCTCAGGCATCAAGTTGTTTATCCCGTTCACCTGTATTCCTGTACCAGATAGATCATCTTTACCCAGAACCTTGTTATCTACTTCCCTTATATAGGAAGACTTTGATTCTGAAAAATCCAGTACAGGCAGCTCGTATACCATTTCAATCACTAATACCACCGAGAGAACCACTCCCGAAATGCGCAGACTATGTCGCCTTAGCGCACTTGTTTCGCTAATCTTTTCACAATACTCCATCCTTTACCACCCTGTTATTCCCTTCAACATACGACAATATTTTCCTAAATTTTACAAAAGAAAAAGGAATGTTGCTACGGTTTGCAACATTCCTTTGCATTTTTTTTACATTACCAGCTTCCTCCGCCTCCGCCTCCGAAGCCTCCACCTGAAAAGCCACCGCCGCCAGACATTCCTCCGAAGCCTCCACTGCCGCTTCCGCTTCCTGATGACTGCTGGGGCTTTGGTATACTTAATGTAGAAGCAGTTCTGTCTAGTCCGCTGACCATTACAGTGTTAAATAAATAATAATCAAAGAAACTATAATTTTGATACGGTTCATACCATTCCGGAGCCGGAAGAGATAATCCCTTCAATTTTCCAGCAAAAACCTCCGACAATCCAAACACATAAGCATAAGGAATAATATGATAGAACCATTCCGGATTACTTGATGCAAGCGCTTTCATACGATCCAGTTCCGCAGTTTCAATAAAATCTCTTAACCCTGCCAGACGTCCCATCCACTCAATGCACCTGGTCGTTCGTCTTTTCATAAACCCTGTCATCACTATACTTAAAGCCGTCATCACCAAAATAACTGCCAGTATCCAGGTATAATTGAAAATCTCATTTTTCCACGCACGCATGATGTAGCTGCCGGTATAAACAGCCCCTGAAAAGCAGCATAATATCAACGCAGATATCACCAGTGTTTTTCTTGACCGTTTAGATTTAGCATACCATTTATCCACCGCTTCACAAAAAATCAAAGAACCTGTAAACACAAGGATACATAGTATTACTTGTATTATTACTCTGCCCACACTGTTATAAGAATAAATTCCTGTTATCAGCATAAACCACAATAACGGCAGTGCGCAACACAAAAAAGCTACTATTCTGGATATTTTTGATTCATTTGTATATAACGCATCCTGACCTTGTCCCTTAAAATAATTGACCAACTGTTTTTTAGCCATTTCCATCGTGCCGGAAAATTTATATTTCAACTCATTTATTATACATTTATCTTTTTCCCCAAATAATTTATTAAATACAGTAATCTGATACACCGGGGTCTTGGAAGGCAGCTCTTTGAGTTTGTATAGACAAAGATCATTACTTTTTTGCTCCTCTATTTTTAAGTAGCCCTTATCTGCCCAGTATATAATCAGGGAAAGAATATCTTTATCATCAATCCTGCCATCTATGATATATCCGACTGATGCACTGTCCAAATCATCCGGCGGCTGATACTGAATAGATGGAATGATTTGTTCATCCCGTCCGAACTTCAGATATAGGAATAAAATCAGCAGAAATACACCTGCAGGCGGAATAAGTAAAAGCCAAACTAAAAATCCAGTGTGATTAACACCAGAAAAATATCCTTTGTACATCTCTGCATAAACCGTAATTCCCTCGCCCAACTGCAAATCTTTTTGCAAAATTCCAGTAACCGTATTTTCATTCCATGACAAACGTAAAATATCTGCAGCATTTTTGCTTTCTCCTTGTTTTCCATAGTAGAATTGTAAACGGTCATGCTCCATACTCTTTGGAAATGTAATGGTAAAATGACTGCCAGATGGAATAGGGGTTTGCCACTGATTGGGTATGACGTTATAGTACACTTTGTTGTAGTCTCTTGATTGGAACAGCGGGGTAAGTTTATATGACAGCCGGTACTCCTGACTGCCAGATTTATATACTCCTTCTGTACCAATTCGGGCAATCCAAACTCCATTTTCCTTGTCGGTTTCCAGCGGCTCAACTGCTTTTTCTCCTGTAATTCTGGCATAATAAGGAATCGTTTCTCTTTCACCGTTCTTTTCTTCAGAGATCACGGAACCTTTATATGGCACATACCTATATATTCCCTGCCTGGACTCCAGAAAATTAATACCTATATGTTCTGAAATCTGATAAGACTGGTCTTCACCTATTATTATATCTGTATTAAAATACTTCGTTTTCATTGCTGGATCTTCTGTCAGCGTCACTTCTTTAACTGTAAAGTTTTCCAACATAGCGAAGATAGACACAAGAAAAAGCCAGATACATATACCTAATACAATCACTGCAGTTCTACTGCTGTATTTCTTCATACTGCACTTCCCCCTGCTTTCAGAAAGACACCTTTACATTCTCCCGCTGCTCGGTTTCAGTTACTTCGTAAAGTGGCTTTCTTCCAAATCCGAATATCCCTGCCAGAATATTTCCAGGGAACATTTCTATCTTAGTGTTGAAACGGTTCACCACACCATTATAGTACCTGCGAGAACCTGCAATTTCCTCTTCAACACGCTGTAGTTGATCCTGAAGCATAAGAAAGTTTTGATTTGCTTTTAATTCAGGATAGCTTTCAGACAAAGCAAACAGTGATTTTAAAGTACCGCTTAAAATATTCTCATTTGCAATTCTATCCTCAGCCGTTGCTGAATTCATCGCAGCATTCCGGGCTGATACCACTTTTTCAAATGTTTCTGACTCATGTTTAGCATATCCTTTTACGGTTTCTACATAATTAGGTATTAAATCATACCTTTTTTTCAGTGACACATCCATTGCAGAAAAAGCTTCTTCCACCTTGTTTCTCAGTTTAATAAATCCATTGTAAGAGCTCACAAGCCAGATGCCAATAATAAGTACTGCCCCTAGTATAATCCAGATTCCCATATCTAAGTCCTCCTTTTTCACTCTGTTTCATATAGAATATTGTGTTCTTTATCCACTCTTCTATTCTACATTAAGATTTATATGATAACAATATGCTTAATATTATGATACCAAAATCAAAAGGTCATGTATTTCATGCTTGCATGAAATAAAACACCTTTTGCCCCCAACATCATCTTATACATTTATATCTGCCTTTACACCAAGCAGTTCTTTGTTTTTTTCCAGCAAAGGCAGTATTACGTCTTTTAAATATGCCTCTACCTGTTCTTTTGATCTTCCCACATATTTTGAAGGATCCATTGTTTTTTGCAAGTCTTCAAGACTCATATTAAAACTGTCATCATTTGCTATCAGTTCCAAAAGATTATTGTCCAGTCCCTTTTCTTTTACGTTTCTGCCTGCCTCCATAGACAGTTCACGTATTCTTTCATGCAGTTCCTGTCTGTCTCCGCCGGCCTTTACCGCATCCATCATAATATTTTCTGTCGCCATAAAAGGAAGTTCTGCCATCAAACGTTTCTCAATTACTTTAGGATATACAACAAGTCCGTCCACAACATTCAGGCATAAGTCCAATATGCCGTCTATTGCCAGAAATCCTTCAGGAATACTAAGACGTTTATTTGCGGAATCATCTAAAGTTCTTTCAAACCATTGTGTTGCAGATGTAATTGCAGGATTTAAAGCATCCACCATCACATAACGAGAAAGTGAAGCAATTCTTTCACTTCTCATGGGATTTCGTTTATATGCCATAGCTGAGGAACCTATCTGTGATTTTTCAAATGGTTCTTCTATTTCTTTTAAATGCTGCAGAAGACGAATATCATTAGAAAATTTATGGGCACTTGCTGCAATTCCCGCAAGTACATTCAGCACTCTTGAATCTACTTTCCTGGAATATGTTTGTCCGGACACAGGATAACATGCTTTAAAACCAAGTTTTTGTGCAATCATTGGATCAATTTTATCTATGGTTTTGTGATTTCCGTCAAATAACTCCAGAAAGCTTGCCTGAGTCCCTGTGGTTCCTTTTGATCCAAGCAGTTTCATACTTCCTAAAATATAATCAAGGTCTTCCAGGTCCATCTCGAATTCCTGCATCCAGAGTGTTGCTCTTTTACCGACTGTTGTAGGCTGAGCCGGCTGGAAGTGTGTAAATGCAAGTGTTGGCTGATCTTTATATTTATCCGCAAAACTTGATAATTCTGCAATTACATTAATCAGTTTTGTTTTTACCAGTTTTAGTGCCTCTGACATCACAATAATATCTGTATTGTCACCTACATAGCAGGAAGTGGCCCCTAAATGGATGATGCCTTTTGCCTTAGGGCACTGCACACCATAGGCATACACATGAGCCATTACATCATGACGTACTTCCCGCTCCCTTTCTCTGGCCACATCATAATTAATATTCTCCGCATGAGCTTTTAATTCTTGTATCTGCTCATCCGTGATATTCAGACCCAGCTCCTTTTCCGTTTCTGCAAGGGCAATCCATAGACGCCTCCACGTTCTGAATTTCTTGTCAGGTGAAAAAATAAACTGCATCTCTTTACTTGCATAACGCTCTGAAAGAGGACTGATATAACGGTCCGTACTCATAAATATATTCTCCTATTCTTATCAAATACTTTATTAATTAATTAATTCATTAATTCATTCATTATCATTCGTTGTTGGTTGGGAATCACTGAGCTGGGTGTCGAGAATTCTTCGCTGAGTGCTTTAAGAATTCTTCACTAAGTGCATCAAGAATTCTTCACCAAGTGCATCAAGAATTCTTCACCAAGTGCATCATGCCTACTTCACCAAGTGCTTTTGGTAACATCCCGTCACTAAGTTCGGAAATACCTCACTAAGTGTCAGGATGTGGTTCGCACTAGGTTCGATAGTACCTCACCAAGTGCTCTACTCAAATGCCTGGCTGATGTCTTCTTTGGGTACTGGCATTGGGTATTTTCCGGTGAAGCATGCATCGCAAAAGCTTAGTTTTCCTACCATTTGTTGTAGTTTTTGCACTTCCATATACCCGAGGCTGTCTGCGCCGATCATTTCTCTGATTTCTTCTTCAGTATGGGAATGTGCTATTAGTTGTTCGTTGGAGGGTACGTCGGTTCCAAAGTAACAGGGGTATAAAAAGGGCGGTGAACTGACTCTGACGTGTACTTCTGTTGCGCCTGCTTTTTTGAGCATTTTTATGATATTCGCACTGGTTGTTCCTCGTACTATGGAATCATCTACCATGATTACGCGTTTTCCTTTTACTACTTCGGGTATTACATTTAACTTTATTCTGACGCTTGACTCTCTGTCGCTTTGTTTTGGTTTTATAAATGTTCTTCCTACATAGCTGTTTTTATGAAATGCCATCCCATAAGGTATGCCTGATTGTTCTGAGTATCCTTTGGCTGCCACCAGACCGGAGTCGGGTACGCCTACTACAAGATCTGCATCTACAGGATGTGATTCTGCCAATGCTTTTCCTGCTGTTATTCTGGAATGATAGACGTTTACTCCATCTATTATACTGTCTGTACGTGCAAAATAAATGTATTCAAATATGCATCTTGCCTGTTTTTCCGGGGCGATCGCCATGGTTGTATCTGATACTATCCCATGTTTTGTAAAGCTTACTATTTCACCTGGCAGTACATCTCTGACAAATTCTGCATCTACAGCTGCAATTGCACAGCTTTCTGAAGCAAGAAAGTAAGTGTTGTCTTTTTTCCCGATGCAAAGGGGTTTTAACCCCAGTGGATCTCTTGCACCAATAAGTTTACGTGGACTGCTGACTACTAGTGCATAAGCTCCTTTTATTTTTTTCATGGCATTTTTCACTGCGTCTTCTGCCTTTTGTACGTTTAGACGCTCTCTTGCTATATGGTAAGCAATGACTTCAGAATCAATCGTGGTCTGAAAAATGGCACCTGTATACTCCAACTCCCGTCTAAGCTCAATTGCATTGACCAAATTCCCATTGTGAGCTATTGCAAGTGTTCCTTTTACATAATTTATGACTAGTGGCTGTGCATTTTCTACGCGGGTCCCTCCGGCTGTAGAATATCGTACATGTCCCACGCCTAAATTTCCTTTTAATTGTGCCAGAGTTTTCTCATCAAATACATCATTGACATGCCCCAGACCTTTTCTTGACAAGACTTTCCTCTGCCCGTATGTGTCTGTTACTGCAATACCGCAGCTCTCCTGTCCTCTGTGCTGCAAGGCGTAAAGACCATAGTACACAGCAGGTACCACGTCTTTACCATCCATATCATATGCACCAAAGACTCCGCATTCTTCTCCCATGCCTGTTGTTACTTTTTCCAATCTATTCATGCATGCACTCCTGACTATTTAATTCCGATACGTTTAAATACTTCCTGATAGGCATCTTCAACATTGCCCATATCTCTTCTAAAACGGTCCTTATCCAGCTTTTCATGTGTTTCTTTATCCCACAATCTGCATGTGTCCGGAGAGATTTCATCTGCCAGAATAATCTCGCCATGATATCTTCCATATTCTATTTTAAAATCAATTAATTCAATTCCCGCTTCATCAAAGAATCTTTTTAATGCATCATTGACTTTAAATGTATACTCTGTAATTTTTTCAATTTCCTCTCGTGTGGCAGCACCTATAGCTATGGCAAAATAGTCATTAATCATAGGATCTCCCAAATCATCATCTTTATAGCTGAATTCAAGTGTCGGTGCCAGCAGTTTTCGGCCTTCTTCTATTCCTAATTTTTTAGAAAAACTTCCTGCAGCCACATTACGTACAATAACTTCCAGCGGAACTATCTCCACTTTTTTTACAGCAGTTTCTCTGTCACTTAGTTCTTCTACATAATGGGTGGGTACACCTTCTTTTTCCAGGACCTGAAAAATATAGTTGGTCATCCGATTGTTGATTACACCTTTACCAACAATTGTTCCCTTTTTCTCGCCGTTAAATGCGGTGGCATCGTCTTTATAATCTACTATTACAATATCAGGATTCTCAGTAGCAAATACCTTTTTCGCTTTTCCTTCGTAAAGCTGTTCTAATTTTTTCATACGTCCACACCTGTCCTTTTTCTATTTTCGTTAATGGGTTTTCAGGCTGTTTTTCATCGAAGAAAAACGAAGTCCCGCATGTAGATTATAATACAAGGCAGTGGATAAATCAATATACCCACTGCCTTGTACGGACTTATGCTCATTATTTATTCACGTTTATATAAATAAGCCTTTCTTATATATATTCAGTTATTTATTATCGTTCTACAGATAGTTTTCCGAGAAATTCCTTCATTCTTGTATTATCAGAATTAAACACTTCTTCAGGAGTTCCCTGCTGAGCGATCACACCTTTATCCATAAATATAATATGATCAGCCACATGTCTGGCAAAATTCATTTCGTGTGTTACAATCACCATAGTCATATGCTCAGCAGCCAGATCTTTGATAACCTTTAAAATTTCTCCTGTCAGTTCAGGATCCAGAGCTGATGTAGGTTCATCAAAAAATAGGATTTGCGGCTTCATGGCCAACGCTCTGGCAATAGACACTCTTTGCTGCTGCCCGCCGGAAAGTTGATGCGGATAAGCATTTTCTCGATCCTCCAGACCCATTTTCTTCAATAAGCCCCTGGCTTCTTTATAGACTTCGTCCTTTTCCCGCTTTTGTACCTTCAGAGGTGCATCTGTGATGTTTCTCAATACAGAAAAGTGAGGAAACAAGTTGAAGTTTTGAAAAACCAGTCCAAACTCTCCTTCATAATGTATCTCCCCTTCATCAGGCTTTTCCAAATTTGTTGCACAACGAAGCAAGGTAGACTTTCCCGAGCCGGAGGGACCAATAACAGCAAGTACCTCACCTTCCTCAACTTTAAGAGAAATATCCTTTAAAACCTCTACATGATCAAAACTCTTTTTAATGTGATTCATTTCCAACAGGCTCATGTCATCCCCCCCTATTTATAATAATTCAGTTTCTTTTCCAGAGATTCCATAACCACAGCCACAATCAGATTGAATATGTAATAAAAAATACCCGCCGCAATCAACGGCATAATTGAAGTCTGCGCCGCCGCTATCTGTTTTGCGGTAGTGAACATCTCTGCATATGCAATGGCAAATGCCAGAGAAGTATCTTTTACAAGTGTAATTACCTCGTTTGTCACAGATGGCAGAATCCGCTTAATGACCTGGGGAAAGATGATTCGAAAAAAGGTTTGTCCTTTATTGTATCCCAAAAGTCTCGCCGCTTCATACTGACCTACCGGCATAGACTCGATTCCGCCACGGTATATCTCAGCAAAATATGCGGCATAATTAATTGCAAAAGCAATTAATACAGCACTTAATCTGTAAGAAGACGAAATCTGAATCTTAAATATATAATACGGACCAAAATACACTACCATCAGTTGAAGCATAAGAGGGGTTCCCCGCATAATTGATATATAGACCTTGGCCAGCCATTGAACCACTTTTATTTTTGACATTCTCCCAAATGACACAATTAATCCCAGAGGCAGTGAAAACAACAGTGTTGCAAAAAAGATTCCTATTGTTCCAAGCATTCCGCCTGACAATTGACTGATCATTGCCATAATGCTGATTTTCATTTTTCTTATTTCCTCCAGACTTTACCGCATTTATTTCCCCAAAATCACGGCATCATCTACGCTCCATTTTTCAGCAATAGTCATAAATGTGCCATCTTCTGCCATTTCATCCAGTGTATTCTGCACTTGATCTTTTAGCTTTTCATTTCCTTTTTTAAATCCTACTGCGTATTGTTCAGATGAAATATTTTCATCTAATATAAGAAACTTTCCATCACGGGATTCAATCTGGTACTTAGCTACACCAATATCCATAGCCACTGCTTCTGCTGCACCTGCTTCAAGATCCATAAACGCAGTATTATAATCAGGAACCTGTGTCAATGAACTGAACGTCCCTGCCAGTTCCTGCTGATCACCCTCAAGTGCGGCCAACGCAGACGAGTCTGCCTGAACCTCCACAATTTTCCCAGCAAGATCCTCTAATGTTTTTATTCCTGAATCGGCAGAAACTACGACTACCTGACTATTATCAACATAAGGTTCTGACCATGTATAGTCATCCTCCCTGCCATTTATTGTAAATCCGTTCCAAATACAATCAATTGTTCCAGAACTAAGTTCCATGTCCTTAGCATCCCAATCTATAGGTTGTTTTTTTAGTTCCCAACCGTTACGGTCACACACCTCCTGCGCCAGATCAAGGTCAAATCCCACATACTCTCCGTCATCATCTTTATACCCATAGGGTGGAAAACTAGCGTCAAATCCAACAGTAAATGTATCTCCCTTGCTTTTCTCCTCGTTCGTAACATCCGACTTCGTTTTAGCTTTTCCTGAACTTTCATTGGAGTCATTTTCTGCCTTGCTGCCGCATCCTGCCATACCCACAGTCATCACAAATATAACTGCTAGTGCTGCTGCCTTTCTTTTCATAAATATACCTCCTCCTTATCGTGACACTTTCTTCTTTTACTAATTGATTACTTTACCACGCTAAAATACCTAGGCATAATAACACACTTCAGCTTTAATGTCAATTCCAGCCACCAGGCTACAGTGTGTAGAAGAAAATGTATAAAACAGGAACAAGTATTCCTTTATATATGACTCCGACGGTATTGCTGCTTCCATTTCTCTAACAGTGATGCATTAGGTTCCATCTGTAAATGATCTTTGATATTTTCCATTTCCTCACGCATCATCGCATTAACCTCAGCATAATCATCATGCTTTGTTAATAAAATATGATATTCTTCCAGTGACATATATTTATATGATGCATACAGATATGGTCTTAACAGACTATTGTCTTCACAAATCTGATAAGCACGGTCATACATCCGTGCAGATTCCTGATAAAGGAAAAGTCTTCCATATGCAGCCCCTAGACCGGCATATATTTTCCCATAGAATTTAGGGTCAACACTGTCATCAGCCTCTTCATTTAAAATTGCCTGATAGACAAGTATAGCTTCTTCAATTTCTCCACTCTCCAGCAAATTGTCACCCTTGAATTTCTGGCGTTCTATATCCTTTTGATTTTTCAGACGTTCTAATACATTTTGAATGCGAATCATTTCCGGCTCTCGAAAAATTCTTGATGATTTAAGAATGGTAAGAACAAACTTTTCAACAGTTCCCCGCATACGGATTACGTCCCGAAGGTTCCCCGCAAGTTCCTGCAGGCCGATTTCCTCTTCCAGCCATACACAGAGCTGTTCATTCATAATTGTATAATCAATCAGATATAGGTTATTGCACAAATAGAAACATAATTCTTCTATAGTATAAACCTTACAGTGAATCCTTGTTATTTCATACGGGTGCGTCGCATGTCTGTCATGACAGAGAATTAAACTTCCCATCGTTGCCTCCTAAATGTATAATCTTCTCTTCCTGAAAATCAGTGGGCAGAAAGAACTCTCCAAATCCCACATCCCTTACTGTAATTTTACAGGTCTTTTCGTTAAGAAACAGGGTCTCAATCTGAAGCCGCATGGAGTATTCTCCTCTTTTCGGAAAGTGTTCCAATGATATCACCTCGGTCTTTAATGTTCCCTGTACAAGTGACTCTACATGCAGCTCAATATCTTCCACGTCCTCCAGCAGAACTTCCCATTGGTTATTGGATTCGTACCAGTGAGCCCCCCAGGAAACAATAGGATACCACATTTCCTGTCCGTCCACTCTCATATTGACCGTAATCTGATCTGTCAATTTCGTTTCCGACAAGTACACCGGGTCTTCTATATGCATGAACATCTTACGGTATGCAGTATAACAGGCACCTTTGCTATAAAGGTTATTGCCGATAAATGCACGTCTTCCGTTGCACAAAACCCTGAGAGATGTTGGATACCAGTTATTTTCAAACCCCTCCCCCGTTAAGAACACAGAAGACACAATACGCTTATCAAATACACCTTCGATAAACTTACAAAAGCGGCTATCGGCCTCTTTTGCCTTATCCTCATTTAACACTGGATAAACCGCTGCCAGTTCCTTCATATGAGCACTCGCCACCTCATCCACTGTTACAAAAGTAGTCTTGCCTCCGCCCAGTCCAGGCTTTAATCTTCTGAGCATATACGCTTTGATTTCATTCCTGTCACAACAGAACAATGCTGCATCATACTGCCAGAGTTCTTTTGGCTGATAAAACAAATAATTACAAAAGCTTTCTTTATAATCTTGAATAAAAATATGCCTTTTATCAATATTCATGCGAACGGCTATTCCACGTAAGAGCTGCGCAAGTTCCTCTGTCAGCTCAGGAACGCTAAATACGATACCCTCTATTTCAGTAAAAGACTGAAGTGACATCTGGATAAATTTAGAAAGCAGCCAAACTGCATCATATGTTTCCTCTCCAAATTCAATCTTTTCCCCCGCCAGACTTTTGTCCAGCAATCTTGTCACCGTAAACCCTTCTTTTACCGTCACCAGACGTTTGGCTTCTTTACCATATGCCCATGTATCTCTTAATTTACCAATAATAAGTGGAATCTGATAATTGTCAGAATCCACCTCCATGGTCTCCGGTTCCAGTTGCTGTTCATTGTAAAAACTAATCTGACAGGTCTTATCATTAATCTCATATCCAATTATATTGCCTTGTCCCATATTTTAATGCCTCCTGCTTACACACTCATACGTCTGTCAGTAATCTCCAAATATAAGATGGTGATCAGCCTTGTTCGAACATATGTGCGGCAATTGCATCTTCCACCGCATAAGCTTTCATTTTTGTTTCTTTTTCTTTGCCTTCACTTAAAAGAATGTCGTTCAAGCGCCCGTACCGGCTAGATTCTCCACTCTTCACATCCTTAATGCAAGTCTTTTTATCACTTCTATATGTGTTGCCATCAATTGTCTCTTTAAAATAATATTTAAGCGTTTCATTTGCAAAGAGGACAAATTTCTTCACGTAAAGATTTTCATACATAGGAGTAAGTACCTCTGTAGAGTAATCGACTTCCTCGGTACTTCCCTTCTGCAGCTGATAATAAAGCATAACCCGGCTGCCTTTCTGTCCTTTATATTCAATCAGAGTCTTATCCCACAGTTGAAGTTCAATCAGCCATTCCTTTTCGTAAGAAAGGAAGAACGGGAAATAAATCTGCTTTCCGCTAAGCTCCTGAAGAAATTTCTTTAATGTTTTTCGTATCATAGAATTATATTCGCGATTCGAATAGTATTTTAGAACAGCAATTTTACAGATATCAATAGTATCCTCACCTTTTTCATATTCACGACAGATAATATCAATAACACTCTTGCTGATTTTCCGATCTTCTACTACATATCCCCTGGACATATAGGCAAGGTAAGCCTGCTGTAGCCTGAAATAAGCGCCCTCAGAATAATATTCCTCAAACACCTGAACCTCAGCAAACAATTCCTCGGCAAAAAGCATCTGTGTAAGTATCCGTTCAGCAAGTTTGTGTGTATGGACTTCATACTCTCTTGCTTCTCTCCAAAGACGCTTCATCTCTGTAGTTGCACCACAGTAATAATTAGAAAGATAGGTAAGAATAACCTTATCGTACTGTCCCTTTTTGAAAAGTTCAAAACAGATATAAGTGAGCAGATCATCGTTTTCGTAATTATTTTCACGAATTGTCTTACTGCAAAGACTAAATAATTCCTCTTCACTATAACCCTCAACACCTTTTTCTCTTACTGTTTCCAATGTCAGTGCCGCTTCTTCTTCTTCTTTCCAATTCATACGCATACCGTTAAGGTACTTTTTACACATATCCATATACCGCAATTCGTAAAACAGACGGCGGCTTTCGTAAGGAATAGAATCCGTATAATGTCTGCCGTCCTTAGCCTCCCAAACAAGCCTGTCTGTCTTTGCATACAGGAAAATCTGCGCCCCCTTGTCGGTGTAAGGCACACGCTGTACTATGTTGCCGTCTTCAGCAATAACGTATATAAACTTCATGTTTGGTATCTTAGTTGTAATTTCATAGGCATGGCAGATATCATAAAGGGCCTTTATCCGTTCGGTGTTCATTGCCCCCTCTGAAACAAAACGTTTGTAAATTATCCTGAGCTGTTCATCGATATGACGACGTTCCAGTTGATTCCAAGCAAATGCTTCCATTTCATCTCTGTAATGTGTATAGATTTCACTGGATTCATCTTCGTGTGTAATTAAATTAGAATACAGCAGGGCACATTTATGATAATCCAGCATATTACCATGCATGAAATATAAATAAACGGATCTCGGAAGTGCCTTATGAAAATGATTTTCCTGAATAGATGCCATATAATATTCATATAGCTGAGCTATCTTTTGTTCTGATTCCACTGCTTTTTCATACCACTTAAAGTAGCTGTATCCCACACAATTCCCTTTGATCAGCAGGGTACAGATTGCAGTCAGAATCATATTTTCCTCATACATTTTGTAGGAAAGAACTAGCGTCGCATAAAGATGTTTATCAAACGTCTTTAACTGACTTGCAAGATTTGCAGTATAAAGCGCAAGCTCTTTTGTCATCAGTTTATATTTTGCCGCAAAAAATAACACTTGTACTTCAAACGCGCCAAGTTTTTTCAATGAGGAGCTTTTGTCCCGGAAACATTTAAATGCTTCCATATAGAACCAGATACTGTGTGTCTTTTCTTCATAGAATTGCCGTTCCAGTGCGCGAAGGCGTTCACTGTAAATTTTATATTCAGAATCCACATTAACCAGCATACAAAGAATCATCCAGCTTTCAGGATGTTTCATATATGATTTTGACAATTCTTCCGCAACCCGCCTCTGACCAATAGAATCATTACTGAGCAATGTTGTCAAATATAAATAGTAAGAACTGAGTTCTACATTTTTGCCAATAGCAAAGCGATTATAATTGTATGACTCCAGAATCAGCTTGGCTTCTTCAAAGCGCTTTCCCACCAAACATATATGTGCGTGAACCAGCAGATACATTTCGCTTCTTTTTCCATTTCCACGCAAATGCTCAATTTTCTTAATTGATTCTTCTGTCCATGTATTTAAATCTATTCTGCCGGCTTCATAGGTCAGATATCTTTTGATTATACTGGCAAATTCCATATCCGCCGCTCGATGGTCTTCTTCCCGTTTTACATCCTTTTCTACTACAATTTCATAATTCAACGTTTCATAAGGCGTTTCAAGAATAATCTGGCCAAAATTACTGCCTCGGTGTAGTGCGTCAGGTGTTATGATATATTCCAGCCGATACGAATTTCCAATAAACTCATCGGTGGTAATTTTCGAATGTTCAACATTCAGGAAATCTCCCACTGTATGTACATCAACAGCAAGATATCCCCATGTATTTTTCTTTAACGTAAACGTCTCTTTTCTGTCTTCTGTCACTTCCATGAACGCTCTGCTTTCCTCGTCCAAAGTGAGGAAAATCTTTTCTTTTTGTTTACAACCCACTAAAAACTCTTCAAGTGCCTGCTGATCCAGCTCCCACTTGCGCATATTATCATAAAGCGCCTGTATACGCTTGTCTTCATATTTTAATATTTCGTAAAAATCCCTTGATCTGAACAATTTTTCTGCTTCAGCAGGATCACGAAAAGAAAGCTTCTTGAAATCTTCAAGACTCTGCACTTTGCCGTAGCTTGTCATCACAAAAGGTTTTTCAATAATTGCCGTAAACGCAACGTCATATTCACCGCCGTTGCAGACAATAGTGAACTTACCATGCTCTACATGACCCGGAACCAATCCTGAACCATCATATGTATAATAGATATTTACTGGATTTCCGTCAAATCCCTGTTCCTCACAATGGACACGATAAGAAGAGGGATATACTAACCCTCTAATGGTTCCCTGCCCCTGATTCTGCAGAGAAAAACTTCCCTTGTACATCTCCCCTTCTCCCACACGCATGATAATCCGCGTTTCAGGAAAAATAACCTCAGGCTGGGGAATATGAAAATCACCTTTGGAAAGACGTTTAATCTTATTCTTCAAGTTTGTCACCTACTCATATTTCTTTCGTTGCATTTTTTCATAAGCACGCTATAATGAATTATATCATCATTGTGGTATTTCTTGCAACGGGTGAATGAAAGAATTTGAAAGGAGATTGTATACATGAGTACAATGCCTACATTCCACGGCAGCGATTTAAATAAAATCGCCCAAAAATACGGTATTCCCGTGAATTCCATTACTAACTTCGGGGCAAATGTAAATCCCTTAGGTGTGTCCCAAAAGGTAAAAGAAGGTGTATCACATCATCTTGACCTTATTTCCTCTTATCCAGACAGAGAATATACAAAACTTCGTAATGCTATAGGCAACTACTGCAAGGTTCCCGTTTCTTCTATCCTTGTAGGTAACGGATCGACTGAACTTATCTCCCTGCTTATTGAAGAAAAGCGTCCTAAGAAAACACTGTTGCTAGGTCCTACCTATTCAGAGTACGAAAGGGAGCTTTCACGTACAGGAGGATTATATGAATATTACAATTTAAGTCACGAAAATGGCTTTCAGCTTGACCTAAAGGATTTTATTGAAACGCTGAAAAATCAATACGATCTGCTGATTATATGTAACCCAAATAATCCCACTTCGTCTCTTATTTCCACCCTTGAAATGCGGCAGATACTTAATGCATGCAGGCTAACAGAGACTTTTGTGATGATTGACGAGACCTATATCGAATTTGTACCTGATATCCCCAACTCTACATCAGTATGTCTTACAAAAGAATTTGAGCATGTTATCGTACTGCGAGGTATCTCCAAATTTTTTGCCGCTCCCGGTCTTCGGCTGGGTTATGCAATAACAAGCAGTCCATCCATCCTCTCAGCTGTCAGAGAGCAGCAGATTCCTTGGTCCTTAAACAGCATTGGTGCCTTCGCCGGTGAATTAATGTTAAATGATACCGAATATATCAAAGAAACACGCAGCCTCATACTCAATGAAAAAATCCGCATGCTAGAAGAACTTCGCCGGATTCCTCATATTACGGTCTATGATGCTTGGGCAAATTTTATTTTAATTCAGATACACCACATTACTGCTTTTACCATTTTTGAATTTTGTATAAAAAAAGGACTCATGATACGCGATTGTTCCTCCTTCCATGGCTTGAAAGGCGAATACATTCGATTTTGTATCATGAATCCTGAAGATAACACAAAACTACTAAGTGCACTTCGTGAAATCTTGAACCATAAATAATTGATGCATGTTAACTTATATGCAATATTAGACGGTAGTCAATATCAATGCCATAAATACAAGGTCCTCATCACCTGTATTTTTGGCTCCGTGTCCGTCTCCATCTTCACAGAATAACACGTCGCCCGCTTCAATAGAAACCTCTGCTCCGTTATCATCGTATATCCCTTTTCCAGAAAGTATGTAGTAAGTTTCTGTTTCTCCATGGTGCTCATGATATCCAAGCTCGCAGCCAGGTTTAATAATCACTCTTGAAAACATTTTGCAGTGTTCTCCCAGCTGCTTTTGCGTAAGTAAAGCCTCTTTCATAATAAAGCCTGCGCCACCGCTCGCTCTTTCCACTGTTTCTATTTTTCTTTCTTCCGCTTTTGTCATGACCTGCTTCCTCCTGTGTGATATTATATTGTTTGGTGAAATATGCCTTTATCTCTACGATACCTTTAAAGTTCTTTGACCATCTGACGATAATCCAGCTGTTGATACCCAAGTCTTTTATATAGCTCTCCTGCACGGATATTTTCCGGTTCCACTTCAAGCCTGAACCTTGTAACTCCCTCCTCTTTGTTGCTTTCCACATATGCAAAAAACTCGCTGCCCAGCCCTTTAGAACGATACTGCTCAATAATATAAAGTTCTTCCAACCAGTAAACATAACCACCGGCCTCCTGGGAAAAAGTCTTAGATACCAATCCGTATCCTGCAGGCTCGCCCTCCCATTCCAATATATAAAGCCTGGCATACGCAATACTGTTAATACATTCTTCAAACGTCCGTTCAATAAAAGAATCAGGGATAGAATGAAGTACTGCAGGCGAATGATAAAAATCATGTGCCATTTTTAAATATAATTTTTTGTCTTTTTTTTCCGCTTCTCGAATCATAATGCCTCCTGTTCTGTTATTACTGCTATAATTTATCATATATGTTTATGGTTTATTTATCAAGTGTGTATTTATCGATATTACAGTATTATGGCAGGCATTTGATGTATCTGCATTTTATTTTCTCCCATAGTGTCAGCCTTTTCCATATAGCAGACACACATTTTAGAACCAAAATATAAAACTTCTTATAGGTCTCCTTATCTGGAGGCTCCATACCAAAACGGGTCTGCAAAACCTTATCTCTAATCCATATCCACTGTTCATCCGTAACTTCCGGCAGTGCTTCTCCCAGTGTTGAAAGCATATCTTCGTCTATATCATCGCCTTTGTATACCCCCAGAACTCCAGCCCAATCTGAAAGCACAAGATAAAGCATAAGAATTCCTCTGCCCTTTGCATATTTTTTGATTTTACCTAAATATATTCGTCTTCTGGCAGCAGCTTGAAACAAGAAGATCAAAAAACCAGCCACAAAAACCAAAAAAGTTAACACGATTGGATTCATACTCCTTTTTTCCTGTAGTTTTTCAGAAGATGGGGAAGATGCAGCCGGACCGGATTTTGCAGAGGTATTTTCCTTATAAGGAAGGGTGTGTTCTCGTATCACCCACCCATTATCATAAGTCTCACACCATGCGTGTCCCATATCTCCAGTCACCTTTGCTATAAACGTTCCATCTTTTGCAGCCACAAATGCTGATACCGGTACCGCATATCCTTCTGCATATCTGGCTTGGATGCCGGATATTCTATACATCAACACAGCAGTCGTGGCAAAGTGAACACAAAAACCTTTTTGATTCTGAAACAGAAAGTATTCTGCAAAATCCCAATTTTGTGGAGTTGCACCTGGATAATAATCATAGACTGTGTTTTCTTCAAATTCTTTTTGTATAAAACTTGCAACATCTTCTGTTCCATAAAATGTCTGACTTTTACATCGTTTGATCAGTTGTGAAAGATTCCCTGGATATTGGCTGTATTCCGCATATACCTTATCATCATCAGCAAAACTTTTCCACGAGCTGTCCTCATATTTTTTTCCATATTGTATAGGCAGATAATATGTGCTGTCGGGCAGTGTATCTGTTACAACCGTCAGATCGCCTGTATCTTCTGGTTTAAAATGACTAATGGACTGCAGATTTTGTTCTTCAATATTTTCAGAATTATCAAATGAAAAAATATCTGGAGTATCATTGTCTATATTTGTTTTCTTCTCTTCATCTAATTTAACATCGGCATTCTGTGTCTTTTTGCGCTGAACTGATTCTTCTTTATTTTCTTTTATCAGCTTTTCTTCCAAAGGCTGAATGAACTGTGCAGAAACAAATGCCCTTAGCTCATAATACTGATAATTATTATTTTCCTTTTTTGTTTCTATAAATCCGGATACTCCCCAAGCCCACGCGCTTAATATAAAAAGGATTGCCCCCGCCATTATCATCTCTCGCCAGACTGTTTTTCTTGTATTTATTTTGCAGACAGAAAAGTAAATACCTGCTGAAATAACCATAAAAGCACAGCTTTCAGGTGATGGGAAATAACCTTCTACAGTACTAAAAACAAAAGGAATCGACAAGAGCAGAGCAATAGGAACCCGCCCCCTTTTTCTGCCTTGTCCAAAACACAAAACAGCTGATATTGGTGTAAATGCAAGTGCCATACCAAATGAGAGCAAAGTTGGACTTATAACGGGTATATCATAGTTATACTTAAAATTCCCTTCAACATAATGAATATCAAGATATGCATTTGCCACAGTGTTGGCCACAGCCTTGATTAGTTCATAGTTTTGCCATAAATAAACCAAAAGAACACCTCCTGTCACACCCACAAGAAGTATTCCCTTTATACCTTTCAAATTTAACAGCAATAACACAGCTCCGGAAAATATAAATAAAAAGACATACAAATATGATCTGCTTATCTGCATGGGGAACACAGAAAATAAACACTCCCACCATGCTGTTATTACAAGACCAACAGAAAGTGTTCTCGCCAAAAATAAAGATAACCCACCGTGATTATCTTCTTGATTTATTTCCCCAAACCTAAGTCCTTTTTTTCTCCACATAACAGTTCTCCCTACAACTGTAAAATCTCCTGTTTATCTCCGTTAACTAAAATTTCTCCATCTCCCTTTATTGTAACAATACTGCTGAAATATAGTCCCTTAAACGCTTCATCATAAAAGACCTCCATCAATGCTTTGTTTTTATAAGGTCTTAATTCAAGTATTTGATAAATTAATTCATACATATCCTCTTCACTATAAATTCTTTTTTTCTTAATTCTGCTGTTTTCTTCTTCAAACCATGATACCATATGGAAACATTTTTCTAAAAGCAATGTAATACTAAGACTGGCCACCTTCTCCACCATCTGCTCAAAACTGGAAAGTGTATGATTTTCTGCCGAAAGATCCAGCCAAATCAATATAGAACACCCTAGCGGAAAGCTATATTCTTTTACCATAAGCCTGTCTTCCTTGGCTGTCATTTTCCAGTGAATATGGTGAACCGAATCCCATGGTCGATATTCTCTGATTTGATAGACCTCCGTAGAATCGTCTCCACATTTTTCTTCAGAATATGCATTAGCTTCCGTTCTAAATTCACGGGTTCTCCTGGTAATTTCCAACTGAATAGGTTCAAACTGTGGGAGTATAACAATGGTTTTCTTTGTTTTTATAGAAATTGACCGGTAAAAAAATCCGATGAAGTCATATACCCTTATTTTCTCCAGATATATCTCCATTTTTCCACAATAGTCAGCTCCTGCACATAAGTGCAATATACGGTTCGCCTTAGGGGCAATTGTCCCCGATATATATTTTCTTTCTTTTTTAATGCCTTCACGCTGGCTAATCCAAAATAAAAGTTCATAATTTATATTCCAGACAAATGCTCTGTTTTTCATCTCCAGGTCAATCTGTATATCTTGTTTTTTTGCTACTACATCTTGTACACTTACCAACACTATAACTATTTTTTTACTGATATAATTAAGCAGAATAAAAGATGTTAAAGGATACAATACTTCCAAAACAAGGGCTGCCGACAGAACTGGGGAATCGTACATCACAAACAAATACATGGTCACCAGGACACAAACGATATATGCAATGATTCTTTTCCACATACAACCACCTACCGTCTTTTTACAGAAGGGGCTTTTACTTCCTTTAAAATCTGCTCCAATATATGCTCTGTTTTTATGTGTCCGATTCTTGCTTTCGCACTAAGCTGTACCCTGTGTATTGCCACACACACGAACACCTCAGCCACATCTCCGGGAACCACATAATCCCGGCCTTTCAGATAAGCTTCTGCTCTGGACATGGCTCCCAGCGCAACTGTTCCACGAGGACTGATTCCGGTCAGCAAAGATAGCTCTTCTCTTGTTGCTCTGGCAAGTTCTGCAATATAAGTGTAAATATCATCATGCACATATACATTGCTGACTTCGTCTCTGATTTCCAGTAACTGCCTTGCCGATATAACATTCTCTACATTCTCTGTTGTCCGCCCCTGTCGAGTTCTCTTCAGAATCTCAACTTCTTCCGCCAGGCTAGGATACCCTATATTTAAACGAATCATAAAGCGATCTAACTGTGCTTCCGGCAAGAGCTGAGTCCCCGCAAATCCAACCGGGTTTTCTGTAGCAATAACAATAAAAGGATTTCCCGTTCTGTGTGTTACACCGTCTACCGTAACCTGACTCTCTGCCATAACTTCTAAGAGTGCAGACTGTGTCTTAGGTGAAGCGCGATTAAGCTCGTCCGCCAGAAGAAAATTGCACATTACCGCCCCCGGCTGATAAACAAACTGCCCGGCATCCTTCTGATATAAATTAAAGCCGGTCAAATCTGCAGGCAGGACATCAGGGGTAAACTGTACACGTTTTTCTTTTAACCCCATGGCTTTTGAAAAAGCCAGTGCCATCGTGGTCTTTCCGGTACCCGGGATATCCTCTATGAGTACATGCCCTCCCGCCAGAACCGCCAGCATAATTTTCTTTGTTACATCTTCTTTTCCAACAATTGCCTTTTGTACTTCAAGAAGTACTTTTCTTATAGTATACCGATAATCAGACAAGTGAATTTCTCCTTTCTTCCACTTCTAATATCTTTTCTTTCTTATTATCAGTATACCATTCTCCACCTTTTAATCCTAGGGTGAATCGTTAATCTACAATCTTATAATATTCCCTGGACGTAATCCCAAATACCCCTGCATAGAAAATTGCAAATATAACAATTGTTCCAATCGTACACATAAAAAATAACTGTATATTTACAAGATTCATCACGGCCAGAAGTTTTGTCACCGCTTTAAAGGCCACCGCCACATGCAGAACCGCCGCACCCAGAGGAAGAAAAAACACGGTCAGCACCTGGCTTCGAATAGAACTTTTCACTTCTTTGTGACTCATCCCCACCTTTTGCATAATCTGATATCTGCTTCGATCATCATATCCTTCTGAAATCTGCTTATAATAAATAATGAGGACAGTTGCCATTAAAAACAGAGAACCAACAAAAATCCCAAGAAACAGAAAGCCTCCGTACACTGCATAGAATTCTTGGCTGATTGCCTGACGGTAATCCGCATATCCATCCAGCAATTCATCTGACATCCGTTCTTTCATGGATTTCATTGCTGACAAAGTTGCTTTATCGTCTCCTTTTAGATTAAACATATCTGTGTACTGCATGCCTGGAGCATCCGTATTGTTATATTGCTCCTCTAAACGAGTAATTTCTTCCGTGTCGTTCATGATTATATATACTGTTTTTATGACCGCTGAGTTATTACGTTTTTCCAGTTTCATGTTATTTAGTATATGTTTTACCTTGTACTCATTATCATTCAGCTGAATACGAGAAGAATTAAATTCCTCACCGGGCATGTATACAAAAACCTCGCCCTTTTCCAAAGTCAAGTCTCCTGCTTCCATTTCATTATAATCAGATAAAGGAATCAACTCCACAGAACGATAATTTTTTGACGCATCTGACATATCGGTATTAGCTCCCATTAACTCCATCTTAACTTCTTCCATATTCCAAACACCGATAGATATACCTGCCCTGTATGAAATCCGGTCAAACACTTCAATACCTGCCTTTTTTATCTCCTCATCAATAATTTGCTTTTCTCCTGTTATATTTTCTTGCTCAACATTATAGATCTGTGCACGAAAGTCCATAGGAAATCCAATTTTCATTACATCTTCCATTCCTGCGTAAAGCGAAACTGAAACAGAGAGTAATACCAGCACAACTGTACTCATAATACAAATATTTGCAAGTCCTATGGCATTTTGCTTCATCCTATAAATCATTCCCGATACTGAGGTAAAGTGTCTGGTCTGGTAGTAAAACGTTTTTTTCTTTTTTAACCATTTTAATAGAGCAATACTACCCGCTGTAAAAAGCGCATATGTTCCGATAATCACTAAAATCACAGCAATAAAGAACTGTGAAATGGCAGCAAGAGGACTTTCCGTTGTCTGAGCAATGTAATACCCGCCTCCAAGACACAATATACCAATCAGTGTCAAAAGCCATTTTGTTCTAGGTTCTTTCTCACCTTGATTCTGTCCATGAAGCAGATCAACAGGATTAGCTTTTTGTACCTGAAACAAATTAAAGATATAAGTAAATATAAAAATTAGCAGAAACAAAATGATTGTGCCGAGCACCGCCTTAGGTTCTACAGCAAATTTTAGTGAGACCGAAAAATGAATCATCTTTAACAGAATCAAGAACATAAGCTTGCCAAGAAGAATTCCAAGCAATAATCCTGCAATAATACTCAATGCTGCAGTAAGAATACTCTCCCATGCCATCATTTTAGACAGATTCAATTTATCCATTCCCAAAACTTGATACAGCCCAAATTCTTTTTTCCTTTGCTTTACAAGAAAGCTATTTGTATAAAATAAAAATACGGCTGAAAATATTGCAGTAATGACTGCTGCCCAAAGAAGAATCGTTTTCAACGCTCCTGCTCCCGACATCTCATCAAGACCTCTATTCAGTCCAATGGCATACATAACATAAAACATCACAATGGTAATCACACAGGTAAATAAATACGGAACGTATGCCTTACTATTTTTTTTCAGGTTCGTCAGTGCAAGCTTTGCATAAAACATTTATCGTTCACCCCCCGTTGCAAGAACTGTTAATGTCTCTGAGATTTTTTGGTACATTTCCTCATTCGTCAAATTCCCCCTGTAAATCTGGTGAAATACCTGTCCATCCTTAATAAATAATATACGGTTAGCACTGCTGGCCGCTTTTACGCTGTGTGTCACCATAAGAATAGTCTGACCATTCATATTAATATTCGTAAAAAGATTCATTAAATCCTCTGCCGCTTTTGAATCAAGAGCACCTGTAGGTTCATCTGCAAGAATCAGCTGAGGTTTTGTGATTAATGCCCGGGCTACAGCCGCCCGTTGTTTTTGTCCTCCTGATACTTCATACGGATATTTTTTAAGTAAATCCTTAATGCCAAGCTGCTCTGCAATAGGCAAAAGTCTCTGTTTCATCTCTTCATATTTTTTTCCTGCAAGAACAAGGGGCAGATAAATATTATCTTCAAGAGAAAAGGTGTCCAGCAAGTTAAAATCCTGAAATACAAACCCAAGATTCTGACGCCGAAATGCCGCCATCTCCCTATCTTTAACCGCACCTAGATCCCTTCCTTTTAACAATACCTTCCCTGCAGTTGGTTTATCCAGTGATGCCAATATATTTAACAGCGTAGTTTTACCTGATCCTGATTCCCCCATAATTGCTACATACTCTCTTGGTTCTATAGAAAATGTAACATCTGAGAGTGCCTGAACCTGACTAAGCCCTAATCGGGTTGTATAAATTTTTTTTACGTTTTTAACCTCTAATAATGACATTTAATTATTCCTGCCTTTCTTTTTATCCGTCTTTATCTTTCTTCCTGTTTATTATAATGCACATGTTATAGGTCAATCCATAACTTTAGCTTTCAATAACAGCAGAAATTCTTACACTCTTGTAAGGTTAACAACGTTTCCGCCTATTCAATAAGTTTATACCATAAAAAAGCAAGCAGACAAAGAACTTTATTTGTCTGCTTGCCGAAGCATAATACATTTTATATTTTATGCAAAGAATTGGTTAATATCTTCTTCCACTGTTGTAATACCAGCAATACCAAAACTGTCTACGAGAACTTTCGCCACATTAGGTGATAAAAATGCCGGTAATGTTGGGCCAAGATGAATATTTTTTACCCCAAGGTATAACAGTGCTAATAACACAATCACCGCTTTTTGTTCATACCATGCTATATTATAAATAATTGGCAGTTCATTAATGTCCTCCAGTTCAAATACTTCTTTAAGTTTAAGAGCAATCACTGCCAGTGAGTATGAATCATTGCACTGACCTGCATCCAGCACTCTTGGTATCCCCTGAATATCACCAAGATTGAGTTTATTATATCTATATTTCGCACATCCTGCAGTAAGTATCACGGTATCTTTTGGAAGTGCCTCTGCAAAATCAGTGTAATAACTGCGTGACTTAGTCCTGCCGTCACAACCTGCCATAACCACAAATTTCTTGATGGCACCTGTTTTAACGGCATCAACAACCTGATCTGCCAGTGCCAATACCTGATTATGGGCAAATCCACCTACAATCTCCCCAGTCTCAATTTCCACTGGGCTCTGACATTGCTTTGCATGATCTATAAGGATAGAAAAATCCTTCTTTCCATTTTCATCTTCCACAATATGTGTACACCCAGGAAATCCTGCTGCACCTGTAGTATAAATCCGGTCTTTGTAACTAGCCTTCGGAGGCACGATACAGTTTGTTGTAAATAAAACAGGTCCATTGAAACTCTCAAATTCCTCTTTCTGTTTCCACCACGCATTTCCATAATTCCCCGCAAAATGAGTATACTTTTTAAATGCAGGATAATAATGAGCCGGCAGCATTTCTGAGTGTGTATATACATCTACACCAGTTCCATCTGTCTGTTTCAGCAGCATTTCCAGATCATGCAGATCATGGCCTGAAATTAAGATTGCAGGATTTTTGCGTACTCCGATAGGTACTGATGTAATTTCAGGATTTCCATAAGCCTGTGTATTCGCCTTATCCAGCGCTGCCATAGCATCAACCCCATATTTACCAGTCTCAAGAGTCAGTGCAATCAATTCATCTGCATTCATGTTATCATCTCTGGTCTTGACCAGTGCTTCCTGCATAAACGCCTCAACCTCTGGAATATCCTGTCCATAAGCTTCCGCATGATAGAGATAAGCAGCCATTCCTTTCAATCCATAAATAATCAATTCTCTTAAACTACGTACATCCTCATTTTCAGTAACCAGAACACCGACCTGACAGGCTTTTTCCTCCCAGTCACCTTTGCCGTCCCACAGAGCAGCTTCTGAAAGCCCGGTTTGTAACTTTAGCTTTTCTCTGAGAACAGGTAGAACCTCCAGTGTTTTTCTTATTCTTATCAAAATTGCATCATCATCAAAATTTGCATTTGTGATCGTAGTAAAAAGATTAACAGTTACAAGATGGTTAACTTCACGATCCACCTCGATTCCCTCTCTTCTTAAAGATACGATAACTTCACTAAGCCCTCTGGACACATAGACAAGCAGGTCCTGCAGATTAGCTGTTTTAGGTGTTTTTCCGCATACTCCACCTTTTGTACACCCTGTACATCCTGCTGTTTCCTGACACTGAAAACAAAACATCTTATTCTCCATAATTTTTGACTCCTTTCAATTCTACACTTTGTCTGCGTATTGCATAAGTAGAGTTTACGTTATCAGAGCCATTTTTTATGTTGTTTTAACAACATAATTATTTTTTATTTTTTTTATTCCTTTTTAGTCCATTTTATATGTTTCGCGATATAAATTAATACTGACTCTTGTTCCCTTCCCAACATCTGATTGAACCTGTATTCCATGATTCAGTTTCTCACAAATAATTTTGCATAAGTAGAGACCTATCCCTGTTGACTTTTTTTCTTTTCTTCCATTATAACCGGTAAAACCCTTTTCAAAAATACGAGGCAGATCCTCACCTTGTATTCCGATTCCAGTATCTTCTATAATTAATAAATTTTCTTGTTGTGGTTCCATATAAATTGATATAGTTCCTTTTCGCGTATATTTAAGCGCATTTGAGAGAATCTGTTCCAATACTAGAAGAAGCCATTTTTCATCTGTCAAAACCATCCCCTTGCATTTTTGATAATCCAGGCGTATTTTTTTAACAATAAACAGCTGAGAATATTTTCTGACTGCCTGCCGGATAATTTCGTCAATTTCATACCATTGGAGTGCTAAATCTGTACTCACGTCATCTATTTTAAGATATGAAAGCACCATTTCCACATATTGTTCAGTCTTGAATAGTTCCATCTTCATTGATTTGATAAATTCTTCTGTTTCCTCTTCATCCACTTTACTCTCATAGGCTTGAAGAAGAAGTTCCATGGCTGAAAGGGGTGTTTTGATCTGATGTGCCCAAAGACTGTAATAATCAAACATTTCCTGTCTGCTGATACTGGAATTCGTCTCCTGCTCATCTTTATATTGGAATAGAACATTAAGTTTGTTCTGGTAATACACTTCTGCCAATTCTTTTGGCTTAGGCATTTCTCTTAATTCATATGGAAGTGCCGCAAGAGACTCTTCCATATACTTTACATGCCTGCACTGTATCATAAAATCGACACAAAATGTACCTGCCAGCATCGTAAATGTAAGCAGTACCGCATAATCCAGTACATCCTGTTCAATTCCGTATAAATATAAAACGAGCCGGAAAATCCCAAGAAAAAACAAATACAAAAGTATAAACTTACCTTTTGAGCGCAGATAACACATTAGTTTATTTTTCATTCAACAAGATACCCGCTTCCTTTCTTTGTCACAATAAAATCATCAATTCCAATTTTCTCCAGTTTTCTTCTTAATCTGGTGATATTGACCGTAAGTGTGTTGTCATCAATAAATTCATCACTTTCCCACAACCGCTCCATAATCCTGTCTCGCTTTACTATCTTACCCGACTGTTCCATAAGAATCTGCAATATTTTAAAATCATTCTTTGTTAATTCCAGCTTCTGATCTTTAAAGGTTAGAGATGCATCGTTTAAGTTTAATATGACGCCTTTATATTCCAATACATTTAACTGTCCCAAAAAGGAATATGTCCGCCGTAACAGAGCCTGGATTTTTGCAGTCAGTACATTTAAATCAAAAGGTTTTTCAATAAAATCATCGGCTCCCATGTTCATAGCCATTACAATATTCATATTGTCTCCCGCCGAGGAAACAAAAATAATAGGGATTTTCGAAATCATCCTTATCTGCGTACACCAGTGAAAGCCATTATAAAAGGGCAGAAGAATATCCATAAGTATAAGCTGCGGTTCAAATGCGATAAACTCCTCCTGTACATTTTTAAAGTCCTCAATACACTTTACTTCATAATCCCACCTTTGCAGATGCTCTTTTATTGTTTTTGCTATAGTGATGTCATCTTCGACTATTAATATCTTATACATTCTTATCCCCTCTGCTTTAGTTGCTTCTTACTTATTGTTTTTGATTCATGCCACTATTTAATTTCGCGTCTATTCATTATACCCTTTTTCGCTCCGCTCTCACAATACTCATAGATTATCTTTTGAAATTCTTTAGAATATATATATTGACATTACATATTATATGCCATACAATATAAATGAAATTTATATATATAATTTAAACACCTATAGAGAAAGGATTGGTACTATGACATTCACACTAAACGCTCCCATGTATGACCTGCTTGTGTTATCCGTGATTGTAAGAGACGATGCATATGGGTATGAAATAAGTCAGATTATTAAAAAGGCTGCAAATACAAAGGACTCTACTCTTTACCCAATATTAAAGAGACTGCAGGATTCACATTTTGTTGAAACCTATGACCAGCAATATCAGGGACGGAATCGGAAGTATTACTCGATTACCCATGAAGGCAAATTACATCAGGAGCATTACAAAAAGAATGGGATTTTTATAAATCAACAATTGATACAATTGTCAGAGGAGGGGATTTATTATGACAAAATCAGATTATATGGGAATACTAT
>POVV01000252.1_pt1 | contig 40970 bp, 40 predicted proteins | sample 1560271 | NCBI WGS metagenome assembly POVV01 (sample SAMN08337232, study PRJNA429181) | Bioreactor metagenome, whole genome shotgun sequencing project. | biome: cows' rumen and soil; feature: anaerobic; isolation source: anaerobic chemostat enrichment culture, galacturonate as sole carbon... | reverse complement strand
TTATAAATATTGACTTTCTTTTTTTCTTCATGGTCTATTGTTCTTCCGTTAAACATTTCACATTTTTCCGAATCATCAAAAAATATAACAGAGCACTGATAAGGGAGATTATAATAATAATTCCATTTAAAGCCATGGCATAAGGCCGGTGTCTTAAATCCGGATGAATATACTCATGATACGCAAGAACCGGCAATGCTTTGGGAACCGTGGCCCCAAGCAAAAGGGGAAGCTCATATGCACCCAGGGAGAATACAAAAATAATCAAAAATCCGCTTATAATTGTATTTCTGCACAAGGGCAGCGTCACCCTCCAGAACACCGTCCACGTTTTCGCTCCAAGGTTCGTCGCCGCTTCTCCAAGACTTCCGTTTATATTAGCCATCAGTGCGATGATGAAATAAATAATAAAGGGAATTTCCTTCCACAGATATGCCATGATGATTCCTAACCCGTGAGAATCATAGATAAGCATTGGAAACTGTTGCTGTTCCTGTATCATGCCAAGCGCATAGGCAGCCCTGGCCAGGATTCCATTCCTGGAAAAAATATTGATAATAAAAAGCGCCGCAACCACATGAGGCACGATGATCGGAAGCTGGATGATACGCATAACTGCTCCCTGAGTTTTCTTTCCCATGATGCATACGCCGCAAAAAAATACTCCGCCTGCCGTTGCAAGAGCCGATGAAAGCAGTGCAATCCTAAGGCTGTACAGCACCGATCTCATCATATCCGGCCGTGACAGAACCTCCTTATAATAAAAAAGCGTTGGCTTCTTTAACCCAAAAGCTGGAATTACCCCTAAGCTTTGGGTAATTCCAGTTACTAATCCAATCGTAAACAAAATGGTAAGCAATATTTGGGGAGCCAAAAGCAAGTATGGCATCAGCTTATCTTTCATTATTTTCCTGCCACTTCTTCTGTCCATATTTCTTCAATAATGGGAACCAGCTCAGCCGGCATTTCCGGAAGACGTTTTGATAACAGCTCATCCTGGGGAATCGTTCCCTTTCCAAGCTCCACCTCATCAAATGATGCTTTCTGTTCCTTTGAAAGCTTTGAATTGTCAAGAACCGGGATGACCTTCAATGTATCATAACGGTCTGCCTGGATTTCCGGAGACAGCATTTCATTGATTGCCACCATTGCTCCTGTCTTATTCCCGGAATTTGCTGCAATGGCCATAAAGTTGGTATTTCCGATGGTCCCTTTCTCAAACTGGAACGACTGTGTTGTCTGTGTAAATGCTCCGTCCGCGATCTTGACAGCAGTTCCGTAGGCATCATATGTCATGCTCAGCACAACCTCTCCGTCTGAAAACATATTGTCCAGGGTCGTTGAGGAATCCGGGAAAGTTTTTCCTTCATTCCATAAGTACGGATTCAGCTCCCTTAAGTATGTCATTGCAGGTTCCACAGCAGTTTTTACCGTTTCCTTATCCCCTTTCATATCCAGAAACTGTTCGTATCCGCAGATCTCATAGATCATATTTCTGACAAACGCACTTCCTGTAAAATCCGGAAGCGCCGGATAAGTCACCTTTCCAGGATACTTCCGGACAAACTCCTTAAAGTCTTCAGCGCTTTTGGGCATGTCCGGAGTTACAGCCGTATCCGCAATCATAACGATCTGCGCTTTTCCATAAGGAGCTTCAAATCCCTCAATGGGGTACGCAAAATCAAGCGTTACATCTTCGGACGTTGCATCTACATAATCCTGAAAATTGGGAAGTTTATCCACGAAAGGCCCATAGAGCATATTGTTTTCTTTTGCAGAACGGAAATTTTCTCCATTGATCCAGATCATGTCAATGCTTCCGTCCTTTTCGCCTGCCTGGATTTCTCCTGACAATTGGCTTAACACCTGATCAATATCCATTGGAACACGTTCCATGGTAATGTCATACTTTTCCTTCATTACCGGTGCGAAGGTATTGTCCAGCCATTCATTCAGCTTCTCATCTCCGCCCCATCCATAAAATGTAACGGTAGTGCCCTTTGCTTCCTCCTTCATTCTGACGAAGGACAGCTCCTCTGTTTCTATAGCCGTTTTTTTCTCTACTTTTTGTCCTTCATTGTTCCCGCAGGCTGTCATGGAAAAAGCTATAACAACCGTCAGAAGCGCTGCCGTAATTCTTTTTTTCATATCTTTTCTCCGTCTTTCACTGCTTTACTGCAGGCTTTTTATTTTACAAATGCCGCCTGAACGTCACCGTCTTTTGCCCCGTTTTCAATGATAAACAGATTCTTTTCATCAAAGCCGGCATCCTTTAACACGGAAATCGCTGTCTTTGCGCATTTATTTCCGCTATAGCATAAGAAATATACCGGTTCTTCCTTATCAAGCTTTTCTGCTGCCAGTTCATACATTGCCGTCTGTGCATCGGCACTTTCAAAATCTTTTAAATTAACCTGAAGAGAATTTTCCAAATGGCCTCCTGCATATGTATCATTATCACGAACATCAACGATCTGGGCATCTTTCTTTGCAATCACATCTGCTGCTTTTGCATACTGCCAGTCTATACTTTCTTCCGCACGGTTTGATGTCAGCGCACCTTTTTCTTTTGCCAGGGCTTTTGCTCCCCCTTCAACTGTATAGATAAGACCTGCATCGATTCCGGCTTCTTCTAACACCTGCGTAGACTTCTGGGCTCCTCTTTGCCCGCTGTTGCAGATAATATAGATTTTCTCTCCATCCTTTAAATTTTCTTCCGCATATGCTTTCATCTGATCAGCCAGGGATTCGTCTTCCAGCGGGAAAATGGGACACCATTCTGAATTGGCAACTCTTCCCGCCCCGTAATTTGACCACTCTCTTACATCAAGGACATGTGTTTTTCCATCAGCCGCTGCTTTTACTGCATCCCCGGCAGATACAAACTGGTATTCTTCTTTCCCTGTTTTTTCCGCTACTGATGTACTTTCTGCTGCCGCTGTACTCTCTGCTCCCAAAGTGCTTTCTGCTGCTGTACTTTCCACTGCTGTTGTTTCTTTCTTCTCTGCTCCATTACCAGAGCTGCATCCCGCAATCATGGATACCGTCATTGCTGACACTAAAACAGCTGATAAAAACTTCTTTTTCATTGTATTTCCTCCTTGGTTTTCCGGTGCTAGTATATTTTTTCAGCACCGTGATATGGTGATTATAAAGGCTTTTCCACTTCATTTAAGCAGAATCGCCATAGTTACCGATTATTTCATTTCATATATTATAGGTGTTTTCTAACAGCCAACAAATCCTGCTATTTTATCCAGGAATCCATGGCTTAAATACGCCTCCAGTTTACGGGCTGTTGACTCATTGATTATTTCTTTGTCCGGCTGATTATATTCCACCCAGGCCATTGCACACCAGGTGATCCCCCTCAGGCATGTAATGGGAATATACGCCCAGGTCCGTTCTTTCAGACCGTCAATATTAAATCTCCCTGCTGCCTTTTTAATATACGAATCTGCAAACTTCTCCATCTGTTCACTTTCCAGAATCACATCTGTCTTCCAGAAGGTTGTGGTTGGTGCAAGAAAGTGCCCAAGGTCCTGTGCCGGATCACCGTAAATCGGCTTTTCCCAGTCAATCAGGTAATTCCCTTTTCCTTCTCCGTTAATAAGAAAATTTGTAGAATTCAGCTCCGTGTTAATGCAGCACCGGTACGCTGGTCTTGGAAGGCTGTCTGCCCTTCCCCAGCCACGGTCCAGCATCCTGCGTATTTTTCTTTTCTTTCCTTCGTCTCCAAGAGCAGACTCTTCATACGTCCGGAACATCTCCTCGCATTCTTCCAGAATTGCTTTTAAAGGATTATCCGGTGCCACCAGCGGCGTCTCCCTTCCAACAGAAATGCTGTGTATATCAGCCAGACAATCTGCCGCATAAAGCAGTTCTTTTTCATAATCCAAGGCATGTCCGGGAAGATACTCCATTACCATTACTCCAAAGGGAAGCTTCTCCTTCGTTCCATCCACATATAAGGGGCTTGGTGTGCGTCCCGAATCCTTTAACAGCTCCAATGCATGAAATTCATACCCAATCTGATCTTCAAGATGCATCTGGCTTCCAATGTTTACCCTCAGAATTAGCTTCTTCCCAGTCACCGGGTGAAGAAACAGGTAGTTTCTGTTATACTCACCCTGAGCCAGCATCCGGTATTCTTCTGTAACCTCCTCCAAAAGCCCCAGCGATTCCCGGTATCCCTTCCATTTAATGTATTCACCTAATCCCTGTACCTGATCCATATCTCCACCCCCTATCTGATATCCCGGTACATATCCGAGATTCTTTCTATGGAAACTCCGTCCCGGTACATCTTTCGAAGCCGGTTCATTTTCCACATGAGCTTCAGCTTAGGTACAGTCCCTTTTGGAAAGCGCCTGTCTGATGTATAAATTCTTCTCCCTGTCATCCCAAGCTTCACCCGTTTTTCTTTTAATGTAAGTGAGAACTGGTAGTCTTCCATGATAGGAATCTGAGGAAACATTCCGACTTCAAAAAATAACTCCCGGTCCACAAAAATCCCCTGATCTCCAAACATGATCTTCCGGTCCTTAACTCTGTGGTTGGAAATCACTCTGCATGTGAACATGAAAAAATTGTGGGAGTGAAATGCTATCCCAAAACAGCCTGCCTGATGATCCCTCATCACCCGCCTGATTTCCGCCAGTGGCTTTGGCGGAAGCTCACTGTCACAATGGAGGAAAAACAGGATGTCTCCGCAGCTTGCCTTCGCTCCTGCGTTCATCTGCCTTCCCCTGCCTTTTTCACTGTGCAGCACGGTATATCCGGGATCTATTAATTCCAATGTACGGTCTGAGCTTCCCCCATCCACGAACAATATTTCACATGTTCCCTGCAGTTCCCTTAACTGCTCCTGAAACATTACAACTCTTTTTTCTTCATTATATATAGGGATAATGATAGAGATCGGAGCGATTCCAGCCGCATACCGCCCAGTTTCCGTCTGCTTCAGCTCTTTCCTTACGCGCATCCGTTTCCGATACTCTTTTAAATCCGATGGAGTGTCCATATCCCAAAGCTTTTTCGAATAGCCTACCGTAATTCCGGCCTGGGAAAGAGCCTTTATGGTTTCCTCTAAGACAGCTCCATGTCCATACCGGTCAAGACCAAAGGCTTCCCTCCGGGCTTTCTTCATACCCACGAGATAATATCCTCCGTCATGGGTCTTCCCGAACACCACCTCCTGGGTTTTAAGCACTTCAAATGCCTGCATTAGATCACCGGACCGCAGCTCCGGCACATCGGTTCCAATCAGAATGCATTCTTCATACCCCATAGCAAATACTTCTTCAAATGCCCGGAACATCCGTTCCCCCAGATGATCCCCCCGCTGTGGTAAGTAACCATACTGAATTCCCAATACTTCTTTTAGATACCTTTTTTGTTTATCTTCATCCGGAGTGTAACAGACAAAAATATTTGCCTTACACTTTTCGCATTCTTTTATAATGTCTTTTAAAAAACAAATATGAAGTTTTGCACATTGCTGCGGACTTAGCAGGGGCATCATCCTGGTCTTCGTCCTTCCCGGTATTGGTGCTCTTGTAAATATGATAATTGCCTGTTTCATTTATAAAATCTTTCCTAAAATTTCTATTGTATCTTCCACTACCTTGGGGCAGAACTGAAGAAGCAGCCCCTTCTCCATCACCTCTGTCAGTTCTTCCTTCCTGGAAATATCATGCCCCAGTAAATCACGGCAGATACAGGAAGGATATCGCTCCCCAAACAGTCTCTTAAATTCCCCGGTTTTCTGCATCATTACCTGCTTCTGCCCGGGATCTCCCTCTTCACTGTGTCCGTATTTCATTCCAAGCACCATCAGAGCCCCCGTAACAGCGCCGCATGTTTCCCCGCACTGCATACCTCCCCCAAAGCAGGCGGAAACCTTCCTAAGCAGTACCTTATCTGTTTCTAATTCTCCCGCAAACGCCCCTGCAACTACCTGAGAACAGTCAATTCCCTGGAGGAATAGTTCCTGGATTTCTTTAAAGGTAATATTCTGTCTTTCATAAATGCCCATTCTTACTTCTCCCCTTTTTGCTTTTGTTTTTCCACGTATATTCTTCTTCCCATCACAATTAAAGCTGACAATGCAAACAAGATCATAAGCCCTGTTACAAATAATTTTGCGCCACCTGTCAGCATTCCTCCCACATAGGAATACACAATGGTCGCCGGAAGCTGACCAATTCCAGTTGCAAGAAAGAAGGAACCAAAGGGCATGGAAGTAAGTCCCGCCCCATAACTTATAAGGTCAAAGGATACAAAGGGCAAGAGACGGCAGACCAGAACCGTACTTTTTCCATACTTTTCAAAGAACGCATCCACCTGTTTTAATCCCGCCTTGCTTGTAAACTTTTCTGCCGCATCTCTACCCAGAACTCTTGCAATATAAAAGCACAGCGCAGCTCCCGCCATGGCACTTGTCCATGAAAGGATCGCTCCCTGCCACCAACCGAACAGATTGGCATTTGCAAAGGTAATGAGAAAGGCTGGCAGAGGAGCCGCTATTGACTGAAATATCATAAGCCCAAAGGATATTACGGCCGCATACGCCCCCCAGGACTCTATAAAATCTTTCATCACACCAAAATCGCCGCTAGCAAACATTTTAAATACCTGATTTATGGTTTCTTTTACTGATGGTATCCCATAATAACTAGCTATCGCGACCCCAATTCCTGATATCAACACGAATTTCTTAATCCATTTACTATTTTTAACCATTATTTTTCTCTCCGGTATTTCGTTATGATTCGGTTTACCACAGACCTGCCTGTGTCCGGCCCCTCGTTTCTCTCTAATATTTCTAAAAGAATATGCTTTGTATCCCTGTATCCCTTTCTCACAAAATTCCCCGAACAGGAAGCGCAGTAAGTATAAATGGTCTTCTCATACTCCTGTCCGATGCTGCATACCATCTGTCTTGCCAGATCCTTTTCTTTGCTCCCGGCGCAGCCTCCAAGCCCGCAGCACTGCACATGAGAAATCAGATCCGGTTCTTCCTTTAAGAATGTACGAATGAAGCCCAACAACTCCTGATTTTCCCTGTCCGGGCATGGGGGAAATATAGTGAGCCTTCCCTCAATCATCTTCCCGATTCCAAACTCCCGAAGTTTTTCATATATACTCACTACGTTTACGTTCAGACGGGGTCTTAAATAAGCGTAACAGTTTGGACAAAGGGTAATTACTTCCTCTACACCGTTTTCTCTTAGCTTTCTCTCCACTCTTCCAATAATCTCTTTTTCCCGTTTCTCCATTCCCAGTTCTGCAATGGGCTTTCCGCAGCAGTCAAATACTGTCCCTGCATCCGCTATTTCCCGAAACAGTTCCATCAGGTACCTGGTCGTCTTGGGATAATAGGCCGGGAAATTACAGCCCGGAAAAAGGACGCTCTTTTTCGCCCCAAGACCGTAGTTCTGAAATAAATAGTTCTGTTTTTCCCTTACAAGCATTCCGTAGCCTTTTTCACGAAGCTGCCCATCATTCCTGCGAACCTGCTTCTTTCGCATCCCTAAAACGACTTCTCTTCCGTCGATTCCCTTGGGACAGACTTCAGAACACCTGCCGCATAAAAAGCAGTGATAAGAAAGCTCCTCCAGCTTTTCTTTATCACCGATATCTATGTTATATTTCTCCAGAAAGAGACAGTGCTGCCGGCAGATATGGCAATGAACGCATGCATCCGGATCCATGATTCTCGGCTTATCTTCCATCTTGCTCCTCCTGTATGTATCTCCTCTTTAAGAATACCCCCATTCCCAGCACCCCAATTGCCAATACCGCCGCGATCCCCATATACAGCAGCCGGTTTTCTTTGTCCGCAAGCCCGGCCGTTCCAACTGTGTACATTGCGGTACCCGGAAGCATGAAAACCAGAGAACCGATCATATATGTGCTGAATTTAATATCTGTAATACCGTAGGCAAAGTTTTGAAGGTTATAAGGAAATACTGGCACAAGCCTTGTAATGATGAGGACAAACAACTGGTTTTTTCCCGAATTGTCAAACAACCATTTATTCAGATATTTGTTCTTTACAACCATAGGTCTGACAGTGTCTTTCAAAAAGAACCTGCCTGCCGAAAATGCAAGAACCGCCCCGATTGTGGTAGCCGCGGAACAACATACCGTACCCAGAACGGGGCCAAATAACAGACCGGCAAATATTGCAAATGTGACACCTGGAAGTGCCAGAAAGGCACAGCCTGCAATGGTGAGCAGCATATAGATTGCAATGGCATAGGGGAGATTAACCTCTACCGCCTGTTTTAGAAAACCCAGATTATCCATATTACTGATATAGGAAGACCACCCAAATACATGATTAAAGCTAAGAATCATAACGATGATTCCTGCAAATACCCACACTTTTTTATTATTCATCCTTTTTCTTTCTCCGCATCACATGTACCGCTCCTGTTTTTATGATTTGCAACAGCGCCGCTGCTCCAAGCATCAGGCTGATAAAATAGTACGCTCTCATCGTCTTTGTGGAGCCGATATAAGTAAAAATTCCATACACCGCTGTGAGCATAACCATGGCAACATGCATTGCAGTCTCCAGTCTTCCCTTTTGTCCGCGCCGGATAACCAAAGCTGCCAAAAGCAGAAGTGTCAATGCTGTTAAAGCTGAAATAGCAGTGTATTTCAATGTCTCTATCGGAAACGAGCTCTCCCAGCCTTGACTTTTATAAATCACATATCTTGCCATCCCCATTTTTTTACGGGTAAAATATTGGATGATGTATGCACCCGCTAAAAATAGAATTTCTGCAAAGGTCATAATAAAATATCCAAACTTTTTCATTTTGCATCTTCCCATGTTAAAATAAGCGCTGCCGCTTCCGCGTCCAGCGCTCATATACTTATTGTTATTTTGCTGCTTTGTCCTTGGAAAGATTTCCTACCGTGGTATATTCACATTTACCGCTTCCAGGATCTCCCACCTGAACTGGCAGGCTGTCATCCATCTGCCACTGATACCAGCCTCCGTCATAAAGCTTTGCGTTGGTATAGCCGTTTTCGTAGCAGATCAAAAATGGGATTGTGGCTCTCCAGCCCGTTCCACAGTAAAATGCCAGTTCATTGTCAAGAGAGGCTCCTGTTTCTTTTAAATATCCTTCCAGCACATCTATACCGACGGTCGTACCATCTGCCTTATTATAAGAACCATCGTCCGTATCATGTCCCCAAATCGCGCCTTTGGGTTCTCCTGCCTTATCGATATATCCATATCCACTGGTTTCCCCAGAGAATTCTGCCTTGCTCCTGATACTCACTAATTTGAAATTGTTGTCACTTTCAAGTTTTTCTTTAACATTATCAATGGAAATAACATATTCCGGATGGGCAGGTACTGTTGTTCCAAATCCCTGGTCTGTTGCTTTCGGCTTATTGCTGCCTTTTTCCGTGCTATATCCGGCTTTTGTCCAGGCCTCGAACCCGCCATCTAAGCATTTTACATTTTCTACTCCTGCCCAGAGCAGAGTAAATGCGACTCTGTCATCTGCAGAATTTATTCCATCAGCTCCATAGCAGATGACTGTTGTATCTTTTGTAATACCGTAATCAGCCATCAGCTTTTCAATTTCCTCCGGTGTGCGGATGTTCCAATATTCTTCTGATTCTATATAATCCGTATTCATATGATAAGCGCCCTTGATATGTCCTTCTGTGTATGCAGGATTATCTGCTTCCTCACCCCACGCACATTCCAGAATCACATAATCCGATGACTCTTCCTGATTCCCGTCAATTACGCTCTGCACCCAGTCCGGTGATACGTACACCTTTTTTTTATCCACCGGATTAGCGTTTACATCAATTTTTTCTTCCTTCTCTGCCTTCTTTTCGCCGTCAGCAGGTTTACTTTCAGACTTTGCTGCACATCCTGCTGTCAGTGATACTGCCATGGAAAGACACAGCAATGCACCCAGTACCCTTTTTTTCATAATACTTCTTCTCCCAATATGTATAATTTTTTGCTATATTAATTATAAGTAGGTACTGCTTTTGAGTCCAATTGATTTAATCGATAAGTAACCGGTTATTTATAGATTACATCTATATATCTTTTTTATCTGTATTACCACGAATCAGAATCTTTTCATAGAATAAACGTTCAAGCTGCTGTAATTAGAAGTCCATCATAAATATATTATAAGAGTTAATTTTTATCTATGGAGCATCGATCATATTTACTGCCCAAAAAAAAGACCATTGCAAATCACTTTGCAACAGCCCTTTATTCGTTGGGTCATAAAATCAATGCGGATTTTCATCTTCCCAATTATCCAGAATCTGCCGGATTTTTTCTCCGCATCGTTTTCCTTTACAGCTGCCATTGCCAGTATTCGTCATACTCCATACCTTTTCAACGGTGTCTGCACCTTCTGAAATTGCCTTTTTTATTGTTTGCTTAGAAACTCCCTTGCAGATACATACCTTTGTTAATTTGTCAATTATTTCCTGATTGTCCATTGTTTGCTTTTTCCTTCCTAACTAATTCCCAAACGTCTCTCTATGTAATATTGATTATTAATAATAAGCCACATTTGGGCATCGAATCTCATAACAGTCCAAAGAGATAAACCTTGTAGATTATATTCTCCTGCCAGCGCTGCCCGTGCATCAAAGCTTCTCGCATCTTTAAACCATATTACATGCATAATTTCACTACTGTCCTTATAATAGAAATAAGGTGATTGTGCTGCTTCATTAAATTGTATTGGTATATTATTTTCCGCTGCAATCAGTACTGCATTTTCAGTGGTTATTACAGTGGCTTCCGTGGCGCCGGGAACATAGGGAAGTGTCCAATCATAACCAAGTGTGGTGATACCTAGAAAAATTAATTCAGAAGGAATAATACTAACCGCATAATCTAACAAGCCTCTCAAAAAATCAACCGGAAAGATTGAGCTTGGATAGCTGTAAGACCTTGCCCAGTCATAAGATGAAAATATAATACCATCCACATATTCAGCAAATTTTGAATAGTCTAATTTTTCAAAACTGGCATATGGGACTTCACTATCCGTAACCGGTGTTGTGGTGATCACGATCCTGACACCTTCTGAATGAAATATCTCTGAAGCTTTTTTCAAATATTCTGCAATATTATTTATATTGTCTAAGGTGATGTCTTCGACATATATGTTGATACCATAATAACCTTTTGATTTTACTATTTGGAGAGCATTATTAATAAGGCTATCCTGTATAGAAGGATTATTTAAAATTTCATAGTTCACTTCACGGCTGGCTATTCCCTCTCCCGAAATCGTGGAAACAAACAGCATGGGTGCAACACCATATGATTTCGCCAGCTGGATAAGTTCCGTGTCGTCAGCAGTTGCGATGATCTCTCCTAAACTTGTAGCTCTATAATTGAAAATAGTCAAATACGTTAAAAAAGGAAGAGTTTTTATTAAAACAGATTTATCTATATAGGAAAAGATATAACCACTGGTGGCAATTGTTTTTGATTTATTCGTTTGATATTTTATAACAATCGTTTCACCGGAGTACAAATATACTCTATCAGAGAGATAGGGATTGTTTCTTAATAATTCCATTGTTGAAACACCATGCTGCTCTGCAATACTTTCTAAAGTATCACCAGCCTGGACGGTATAAATTGTTTCAGGTTGAACAATCACAATCGTTTGACCTACTGCTAAATTGTCTGGGTTAATAATTCCGTTTTCCAATATTAGTCTGTCTATAGGGATTTTGTAATACTCTGATATTGTAAAGATGGTTTCACCAGGTTGGACAACGTGTATGATCATAGCTATCCTCAAATGATCTTATTAATTCTATTATATGCCAACCCTACCTGTTCATAACAATATGTTACAAACAATTACATGATTTTTTGATAATCAAAATCAATACCGGTTCTGAACAGTCCTGCTTCTGTTCCGGCAACCTTCTGGATTCCGAAACCACATAGTGTGGATCTGTCCGTCTATCCATACGCCGGCATAGATCCTCGCTGTGATTGCCAGCATGACATTTTCCGTTGCACTTTCGTGGTCCTCGAAAATTGAATGGTTATTTTTGAATAATAAAGAGCCTGTTCATACCTTTCTGCCAAGTATATTGGAATTCTAAATAAGCAATAATCTCACCAAATTTTGATAACTGTTTCTTCCAATATTCTGTAGTGACCTGTCGAAGATGAAGAATCCCATCTTCTTCATATAGATTTCCCCCTTTTTTCTGATAGCCAAACGAATCAAGTTCTTCTTTAGAATAATAAGGGTTCATCTTGATAAACCAGCAGCCGTCATGTTTCAAGAGACTGTTTAACTTAAGCATTGTTTCAGTGGAGACATCTTTAGGCATTATATCCAAAACATTTGATAAAATAATTCCGTCAAACTCCTCTTTCTCAAACTGATCTAAGAATTTCTCTCCTCCAATAAAAAAATGGGTTCTTCTATAATGACTCAGCTTGGCTGTTTCTTTTGCAAATCTAATACCTGTTTCCGCCTTATCTACTCCAACAATCTGATGATCCGGTTGATACTGCAGGTATTGAAATGAAACATCACCAGTTCCGCATCCAAAGTCCAATACTCGTTTTGTTCTGCCGGCAAACAGTTTCAACGCCTCGTCAAACATTGGTTCAACCTTTAGTTCTATCTCTCTTAGATCCAATGGCTGATATTCTTCAAAAATCTTGTTCCACATATCAGTCTCACGTTCATAGGCTTTCATATCTAATACCTCTTTTACTTACTTCATTTGAACCTGCTAAATATTGAATTCTGATTATAATTTAATGAAATCAATCTGTCAATTATAAATATTTACTTACCACATATTTTGTAAGCCAAACTCCATAAGCTGATAAATAGAATTTAAATATCCACTATCTACTTTCAGAATAACCGGCTTACTTCGACCTTTGCCCACCCATGCTCGTCTAATTGGCCAGTTTCAATATGATGTCTTTCTTCACGCCGTTTACTACCTCATAGGTGTGGGCAAGCACTGGTTCTTGGTGAGCCGGCGCTTCTTAGTATCTCGAGGCATTTTATCAGTACTACCCAATCCATGTTGTTTATTCATATTCATATAGAATCCTTCCATAGTTGTATAGTCTCAATTATATCATATTTCCGTTTGCCGCTCAAAGAAATAGTATTGAATTGCCTTCATCAACTTTTCAGCTCCTTTTTACGAATTTGTTCCTAAGCCTCCTTAATCATAAACCCATGATCATAAGTTTCTTTGCTCATTTTAATTTACCTCCTGCAATTTTTCATAAAGCTGCTGCTTGCCAGTGTCATGTGCTAGTGCTGTTATAATGCCTCTGTTATGCACGAGAACGGCTATGGGGACGTTTTAATAGTGGGCAGGGTTATTTTTAGACACTAAAATAAGCCCTCTATCAATCACATTTCTATAACTGATAAAGGACTTATGCTAATGTCCAAATATTTAATTATTCTGATATCATACCAAGACTGTCATTGCTATTCCTATTTCTCCAATGACTTCATCGTCGGGAAGATTAAAACATGAAAAACATATGTCTGCATATATCTTCATATCTTAATTTTCAAAACCAACGCACTTATACGTCAATTTATAACTCTTCATACATCTTCGTACAAGCATGTTCACATTGGTACAAAATTGGTAAAGAATTGGTACATGGTTCCTATTCGTCATCATTCTTTAACCCAGCCACTTCATTCCGCATCAGTTTATCTTCCAAACTACTAAATTCTTTCTTTTTCAATGCAGTTGTTACATCAGCGTATATATTTAAAGTAGTCTGGACATCTTTATGTCCCAAAGCATCCTGAATAAACTTCAGATTAACATTGTTCTCTATAAGGCGTGTCGTAAATGTATGGCGAAGTGAATGACAGCTGAATCTTGGCAGCAAAACAGGATTTATTCTTAGCCAACTACTATCAGCCAAAGTTTATTGTCGATCAAATTTTATAATCCTCAAGCTTTATTCTCTCTCGAAGATCAGATCGCATTAAAGTTGCAACGCTTTTATGTGAAGACATTTACAAAAAAATCGTAAGCACATAGTTGGTTCTCTCCAGGCTTTGTTGAAATGACAACCTATAAGCTGTTTTTGACTTAACAGTAACAAACATTTTATCAAATCAACCAATCTTGAGAAAATCTTACAACTATTTTTAAAATTACATGAAATAAGCTCCTAACTTTAAATATCTTTCTTACAATATATATTTATTAAATCTGCAAAGTCTTATGCACCATACTACATCGTTTTTTATCATGCGCTAGTCCAATGCAAATAACTTCCCCCTTTAATCCTGTATAATATTGGTTCTCAATAATCTGCTCTAACGCCTCCTCTTTCAGACGTTCCAGATCTTCCCCTTGCTTAAATTCAATAATTACATGGCTGCGAGCATTCATTAATGCTTCCAGGGTGATATCGCTTCTTCCATATCCAGCCTCTATATTACTTGTTACTTTATAAGCTCCTCTAAGTGCAATGCACATCCCTAAAAACAGCATATGATATGCATTTTCCTTTGCATCCATATAACTGGTACAGGATATTACAATATCCTGATACAATTCAAAAAACCGTTTCATATCTTTATTAATCAGACAAGAAAGCATTTGTTGCAAGTCCAGTCCGTCAACACCTGATATTTCTGCGATCAATACTTGAAATTCTGACATCACTTCATCATTAGGTATTTTCACCACCGCCGTATTGGAATCAATCCGTTTCAAGGCTGTCAGATAGCCAGAGTTTACCAGAAGGCCCCACAAACTATAATTACTATCTCTTTCTATATATGAAGTTTCCAATGTAAGCCATACAGAAATTTCTTTCCCAGATGCCAATTTATCAAAGTCATCCCAAAATCGCTTATCTGCTGTCCGTAGTGCTTGTTTCACCAAAAAGTTAGAGGACGTATTAATCCAATAGTTATCCAAAGAACCTATATCAGCGTAATTTAAAACAGACCATGGATTATATATTTCTATGCCTCCAAAGCGGTAACCATAATACTTAATTTGTACATTTTCGTCCAATACCAGATCATAATCAGTTAAAAGTTTTTCTGTCTCCGGAGCAGTAAGTCCAAAATAAGAGGCATATTGTTTGTGCATCACCGTATACACTCTGGCATTGTTAAACTGTGAAAATATACTTTCCTTAGCAACTCGCTGTACCCCCGTGATAAGAGCCTGACCCAGTGCAGAATTTCCCTTCATCGCACTTCCATAAAGATTAGCGAAAAAAGGTCCCAGCTGGTCATGATATCCGTATTCGTAGCTACTCATAATTGGCTGATCATATTCATCTATCAGAAGGATTGGACGAATATGATAAAAATCATAAACAACCCTGGTTAAATCCAGCAACACACTTGATAGATAGATATGAGTAGATTTCTGATCCATTAACAAATCGTAGGATTCATAAAATTTCTTTGCACTAAAAGAATTTTTGTTTAGTTTATCTCTGAATTTTTCTTCATAGTAACCATATTGCTCCTGCATGGCCAGTTTTAATTGAGCAGTCAATTCTTCTACTGAGGTACCTTTAGAATTCTTAAATGTAAAATAAATAACAGGTCTTGAGTTAATCTGGTCCGCATATTCCGTATCCATAATTGCCAAGCCATCAAAAATATCCCTGCTCTCTGTTTCAATATCAAAAAACTCCTTGAGCATTGTCATATTTAATGTCTTTCCGAATCTCCTGGGACGGGCGATCAATGCCACTTCATCCTTCATCTCAATAAAATCCTTTATCATTAAGGTTTTATCCACGTAATAAGAGCCATTTTCACGTAATTTTCGGAAATCATCATTTCCTATCGGTAAGATTCTTTTTACCCCCATGCCTTCTATCCTTTCTAAAATATTTGCAGTACATCTTATCCTAATAATATCATATTCCTATCAGTCTTACCAGTCCAGGTTCCATTGTTATACCGATTATACTATTTCATCAGTTCGTAGTGCTCACGTCAAATTATAATTAGCAGGATATTTTTCATTTAATACCTTATTATAATATACAATTCTCCACGTGAACACTTACAATAATTGTAATGGTATATTAATGTTGTAACACTCCTGCCTAATGAGTTAGAATATTCATTAGAAAAGGAGTAACACAATGACACAGTTTTCAGATGCTACACGCAAAAAAATCGTAAAGCAGCATATCCAATGAAGGACTCTTGCAAGTCTTGCTGCAGAATATGGCGTATCCAAAGCCTCAATTTCGAATTGGGTACGTGCATACCGTGAAGAATGACAAACAGATGATGATGCCAAATCCCAGTTAGAATTAATGGAAGAAGTTCGAAAGCTTCGCCAGGAAAAGACTGAACTTGAAAAGGAAAACAACTTCTTAAAAAAAGCAGCGGCATTCTTCGCTAAGGAAAAAGCACCTTTATTACATTCCTCGTCGTAAAAAGCCGAACTATAAAAAAGGAACTCCTAATAAGCTTCTTCCTAATATTCTGAATCAGAATTTCGTCGTCAATGAGCCAAATCGCGTCTGGTGCACAGACTTTTCATATCTTTATCTTACAAACGGAAATGTCCGCTACAACTGCACAATCATAGACCTTTATGACAGAAGCGTTGTTGCGAGTGAAAATGGTAAATTCATAACCAGCGATTTTGCGCTAAGTACGCTTGATAAGGCTATCCATGCTCAGCACTGCGATGCTTCACAACTGATCCTTCACTCAGATAAGGGGGTTCAATTCACATCTACTGATTTCACGAGTTTCTGTGAGTTGCGGGGTATTACGCAAAGTATGAGTCGTGCCGGAACCCCATATGATAATGCTCCGATGGAACGTTATTACAATACTTTGAAAGCTGAGCTGATTTATCAGTACAACTTTCGGACGGATAAGGATCTTGATGATGCAGTTAATAAGTTTGTGTACTAACGGACAATATCCCGATGTACTTTTTATTGTAATTCTTACTATTTATTTCTAATCAGAACCCGGATTTACTAAAAAAGCCACTTGTGGTCACGATGACCACAAGTGACCTAACCACTACTTTTCATCAATTCCCTTTAGTCTTTGAAGCCATCTCAGCATTGCTCCACTCTTCAAAAAGCCAAGAAAAGCACCTTCACAGAATCGGTCAGCTCGTAATGCACCAACTAATAATGCCATAACAGCTCTTCCATCAAGCCCTCTTACATCTGCTTTCTCCATTGACTCTGTTCCCCACTCAAGCCCATTCTGTTCTAGTATTTCACCATACTTAGTTAATTCCATCTCAGAATGTGAATCTACAAAGTCATAAATAGCCCGTTCTAAATCAATAACCGTCCTTTCGTAACCCACAAAAGGCATCTGTATTGGATCATCTTCTGTACCCTTATGCTCTGTATCAACATGCCATTTACCGTATTCTGAACGATCTAATTTAGTAATATACTCAGTTAATGCTTCATACATTCTTTTCACCTCACACCATCTTAGGTCACTTGTGGTCATCGTGACCACAAGCTATTACATTAAGTCATCTCCATACCGCTAAATGCTCTTTTAAGCATCATTTGACCATGATATCCCCCTGACATATCATGACATCCTACAACCAAAGAGTAGTTTTTTTCCATGATGTCAAAAATATTATTCATTTCAAATGCATCATGTTTTTCGAAGTTAAGTAAATTGAATATGAACTTTTCATCAGATAACTCGAATACTAGCATCTTACCATCCATATTCCAGTCAATCTTACCTGTTTGAATATCTTTAAATCCCATTGGATCTGTAGAATAATCACGCTTTACAAAGTAAAGCCGCCATTCTCCGTTGTATTTCTTAGCATCTGGATCTCTCAGAAAATCTAAAAAATCAAACTTTATTCCTTGTGTCTCAGGTATCGATAAAAACTTAGCGTATAATGCCTTTACAATTTGAAGCTTCGTCTGCTCTTGAAAACCCTTTATCTTCTTTGGATTACCATCTTCATCAAAGAATTTTTTATATGCCTCGTCATATTTGCCAAAAAACGTATTACATTTCCGACATAATGTACGTGCAGTTCTTCCTTTTGGATACAAATCTTCCGCTAGACTATTATCAAAGTATTCTTCCGCTGTACTTTGCAAATTCTCTCCATTCCTAATCGCATTTCCAATCTTTCTATTTAATTCTTTGTTTTCACCCATGAAATCATCTGCGAGCTTAATAAAATCTAACTGAATAATATCATCATTTCCAACACTATGAGCAGGATAATGCTCTTCACTCATATCCAGATCATCGAAAAACTGCTCGCACAGTCTACATTGTACTTTCTGTTCACTCAAGCTTATTTCCCCCTTTAACTAGTACTACAATGATGAACTAAAAGTCCTTTCACTAATCTTTATTTGTTCTACAAAGTCATTATAATTTGCGCAGTCACTCGGTATTTTTAAGCCATGCTTAGTAATACTAATGTCTTCTCTGGCTAATACATTCTTTTCGTATGTAGAACCCGAATTGAGCATCAAAAGAAAATCACCAGACTCCTTTGCATCTGGATATAGGTAATATGCCTTCTTTGCATCGAATCTGAACATATATGCTAGCACCTGAAGATAATCCTTATTTCCTATATTATCTATTGGCTTATACTTAGCATCTGCAATGATTCTGTTTTCTGAATCTCTTCCGATAAAATCCGGATAGATCAAACCAATTCCACCAGCAAATAAGCGTTGAGCACCTGCTCCAGCTTTATTCATTGGATGATAGAAGATATCTCCAATAAGCGTATTAACATACTCTTCCCAAAGCCAAGCTCCATCAAAGAGAATGCCATATACTTTTCGATTAACGAATCCAAACTGATGCTTCTGATTCTGTAAGATTAAAATACATAATCTTTGAAGATCTCTATACTCATGATAATATGCATGCCTAAGCGTTTTCTTTTTATTTGCTTCAATAATTGATCTTATATCGGCAACATGATATTCCGGTGTCGAGTCTACTATCAGTTTAACCTCATCTTTTGCTGTATTAAGCAGCTTATAACCATAAGGTTTGCACTTTATAAACTCGATTGTATGACGAATGAGCTCCATCAAATAATTATCAAATGAATATTCTCTCTGACTATAAGCTATATTCCCCACAAACGGAATATTCTTTTTAATATGCCTTGCCACATCGATTGTTCCTCTTACATTCCCATCATTATATTCATTACGGATATAAGTCTTATATGCTCCTTTGCGCGCAGCACTCTTGAGGTAATGTGGGAAGAGGAATAACAGCAAGTTAAACATTCTGTCGTCCTGATTAGCATTAGTATTTAAGTTAATAAAGTTGGGAAAATCCAGCACTTTTTCTAATAGATACTGAAAGAAATAATCATTCTCACCCAAGCTAAATCTGGACTCGATTACGAGACGTTCATCACCTGAGCCAAGGAATCCCATGACATTTCCAGAGCAATACATATCATTATAGCTTTGAAGAATCATCTGATCCTTTGTTATATCCTCTGCTTCTTTAATTATATCAGGAAATACAAAAATGCCCTCTCGCTCAAGCTGTTCTAATGTTTTATCTGCAACTCGATCTACTACGGATTTAACTTCAAAGAACTCTTCTTTTAATTTATATTGATTATCCTTAATTTTCAGTTGCTTCATCTGCATCACCTTCACCTAAAGCTTGATATCCATATGCTCTGGCAAATCTCTTCATGATGCCCTCTTCGTCGTATAATCCACGAACATAATCTTGTAATAACGGATGCAGGTAGTCAGTCCAAAGATCATCAAAGCTTAATGTCTTTAATTTAAGGAAATATGAAGCACCAATCTGATAGTTCTCATTCAAGTCATCTACCTTAAGAATCTCTGCATTCAGCTTATCCATTCTATTAACAGCATCATTCTTAAGTTCTTCATTCTCTAATGATTCCAGCATGTCCTGCGTATCATCTGCTTTGATTTCAATAAATCTAAATCTTCTACGCATTGCGAAGTCAAAGCTATCCACAGATCTATCAATATCGTTCATTGTTCCAATAATATATACATTCTCTGGGATATAGAACTTCTCATCAGGATTTGCATGCATATTTGAATACTGTGTAGCAACCTCACCTGATTTACCACGATAACCAGGATCGATTGAGAAGAATAATTCTCCAAAAATCTTTGAAATCTCACCACGGTTAATCTCATCGATAATGAAGATATATTTTTTCAACTCTTCCGGTGCAACAGAAGCTTTTATCCCATCTGATCCAGCCTCTTTAATTGCCTTAAAAAGTGCAAAGTCATATGAATAAGACTGAGTTGCAAACTGCTTTCCAAAAAAGTTTGTGATATCACTGACCTTATTAAACTCCATGCCTGATTCTAGCATCTTACGAACTTCAGCAATATTCAAACTAAGCTTGTCAGCTGTTTCATTACCTGGAATTGAAATGTAAATATGTTTATCATCTACATTTGTAATAGAGAACTTACTTCCCTTAATTGTCTGATACTCATTGTCTCCATATTCAATATTGGCAAAGAAATTAGCCATAATGGTTTTTGCAGAAACCTCTTGTTCTCTGATTTCTTTTGACTTCTGAGAATCCTCAAAGTTGCTTCTTGCTTTATCAACAAAGCTCTTAAAGATACCATCTTGTAATTCAAATCCCATGCTTCCATCTTCATTCATCTTTGGACGAAGACCTTCCACAAAATCCGAATAGTCATAGCTTGGATGAAATTGAACAAATTCAACCTGTCTTCTCTATTCGTCAGTTAAATCAGCATACTGATTGGTGTACCCATTACTAATAATATCTGCAGCAATTTGCTTGGCAAGATAAGACTTTCCTGTACCAGGAGCTCCTCTGAAGATGATATTCTTCGATTCTAATAACAGTTTAGAATAAGGATTCTTACACTCTTGTGAAGATTTTTTCTCTTCTGCTTCTACAGCCTTTGCTACAGTATTTTCAGTCTTGGTCTTATCTCTATAAACCAAAATGAACTTATCTCCTGTATTTCCGAATCGTTTTAAGCACTCCTGAACAAAGATAAGTGTTGAAAATACATTCCAAGAGTAGATAATAAACTTAGGACCATTTTCTCTCCAGTATGTTAAAAACTCCATAGAATTTTTGTACTGTTTATACGCTTCTTCACTTGGGAATATTCCACGAACATAATCCTGGTTAGGATTATACTTACATACAGGGAACTCCTTTTTATCTAAATCAGACAAAGACACAATCTGCTTTTCATAAATCTGGAAAGCCAATCTTGGTAAAGACTGATTTGATATTCTATTTTCACTTTTATTTCTTTTTCTTCGAATAGTCTCTTTATTTGCGGATATAAAATAAGCATCTATTGGCTCATAGTTATCTCCCAAGCCAAGATCATCAATAATAAATCTATTATCTGTTGAAACAATAGACTCAGCTGTGATCGTAAGCTCAAACTTCTCCTGTTTAATTTCAATTTTATATCCACGTGCCTCAAAGTATCCCTTTGCTTCAACTGCATTATATCCGTCAGTTGCTATTTCTACTCCGTTTTCAATATGATCTGCCACTGCAATTACATATTTTGGAGGATACTTTTTTCCGTCTTCTGTTACGAACACATACTGTGTACTTTTATTTTTGTCAGGTACACCATTCTCATCAATGAACTTAAGTGCCTCAATTATATTTTTCTCATCAAATTTTGGAATAGCCATTGTTTTTCCTCCTTTACATTTATTACCAGCTTCTATTCTATTTGTTTTTATGTCCCATTATCCATTATCTATCCTCCGATTAGACAACAATATACCTATTTTTGATTATATTCGTCTTAGCGAATACTTTCAATAAAAATAAAATGCGTCCTAGATATTTAATATATTTAATATCGATATTTAATCTAAGACACTAGTTTTATAACCTACTCTAATTTAACTCCTGCAGGAACTGCATCGTTAAGCATAACAAGGTTTAATCTTTCCTCGCCATTGCAATGCTAAGCTCTAATAAACCAACAAATCCAGCGGTAATCACCTTCAAAAAGATTCTTACCACAGTAGCTCCAACCTTATCACACAAAGCCCAAAGCAGACCTGCATACATTATCGTGCTTGCAATGTTTACTGCAAAAGGAACATAAGGAATCAATGTTAATGCCATATACGCAATAACAAAAACAATTCCCACACCGATTTTAATACCTCCAGAGAACTTATCCATAAACTGACCTGTAATAACAGCAGCATAGATAATAACTGGTATTAAATTGATAAAGGCCACCTTCATATTTGCTTTAAAAACGGCTGTGGTTTACCGGGAAACAAAGCATTAATAATATCCTTCGCTGTTACCTTGCGCTTTTCCTTTTTGCAAAATTCTAAGATCTCTTATTTGCGTCAAATATATATTCTACTTATTTACGAATTTATTTTGTAAACCTCAGCTAAAATCTGTTTTTCTGTATTTGTTCTATTTTTTCTATCTGTAGCAGTTGGTGCCGGATTCCAAATCAGAGCCTTATTCTTAACTGCATATGACACTTCTGCAAAATTAATTTTATCATATCCATTATCATTACCATCTTGGTGATTATCTACATTAATTTCAATCCACCAGAATTCATTAAACAATTTGTTCATGTATCGATATTTATAGCAAATCTTATCCGTATAACTCTTTGATTTATATATTACTACATCCTTATGAAGAACAGATCTTTTATCCACATCACAAGAAGGTTCATACATCAACTTCACAATTCCACAGATCTCTTCTAAAATATCATCGCTACTCCCAACTTCAATACAAACCCAATCATCAGCTCCGATATAACCATAAAAAGCCCATAAATGTTTTTGATCTTCATCAACATAATCAAATAATTTATGTTTTCTTATTGTTTTCTGAATGCTTTTTATTTGATTCCTATCAGTAATACTCCCAAATCGACAAATCTCAGCGTAACTCTGTTTACTGTCTTTCAATAGCTTACCTACATTAATTGTAGAACATATTTTTTTAACTTCACTAAGTGTAATTGATTCACTCACTTAAAACGCCTCAATTCTTATGTATTTTATGCTTCCATATTTTTCAGTAAAAGCTACTATTCTATCTTGTGAATCTTCTCTTGAATAGAAATATATGTATCTTTTAACGTCATCATTTAACTGCATCAGCTTCTTAGAATCCTTTTTTATTTTTTGGTTATTGAAGGCTGTTACTGTTGCAAAACACTCTGCAACAACTTTCTTGTCTGTAGATACAATATCAAAGCCAGTTAATGCACCCATATTAAGCTCAAAGGCTTTGTCCTCGTATCTACTCATAAGATCTTCAACAGCCTTTAGTACCACAAGATCTGAATACGCCTGGTTAAGCATTTCAATAAAGTTAATTGGCTCACCACTTAATGGATCAAAAGATGTTTTATCAAATTTAAGATTTGCAAGGGCATCTTTTGCTTCATTTTCAGCAAGAATAGCTACAATTTGATCCTTTGTTTTTTTAATGTTTGATTCAATAATTTCAATTAATTTTCTTGCTTGATGTTTATCTGAAAGAATCATATTTTATTTCCTTTTTTATGTCCATGTTGTCCAATGTTTCATATGATAATCAATGTTTATAAGTTTTCCATTTCTGACAATTGCAGTTTTAATTTAATGTTGATTTTCAAGAATTTTTTCTCTTTTTACCACCAGCAATATATTATAAAAGGGCCAGGGATCTAGGTCTCCATTTGTGTTTAAAACGTCGACAAATTTACCTTTTCTTTAGCTTTTTTCAATCATATCAATTAGCTGATATTGAATGCTGCGTTCTAAAATATCTCTCTAACTTCTTTGTTTCATTACATTTTTTTAGTTCCAAAAACTTGTATATCTATCAAAGATTCCCTTTTCTTTGTATACCATTCCGACCACCCAACCCATCTGCCCGACTCCCAGGAGGGTAGAGATAACATTAATCAAAGACTATATAATAGTTTTTGTATATTCTTCAAACAACAAATTAATTTGTTCAATCGCACGATAAAGTTCATTATCAATTGCACCATTGACATATTTGCTGCAAGCTTCCGGTTTTTCGACTAATACCCATTAGGCAATCCTTTCAGGATAATTATACAAAGAATGTTCTCCAGCTTTCACGGTCTTCCTTCATGCCTTCGGCCGCGCCAATAATTTCACGACATCCATCCTCGTTGACTCCAATGGCAACAAGGATAGAGACGTTTTGTATTTCGCCGTCCCAGCTACGCTTTAAGTAAACACCATCTATAAAGACATACGGATAAGAACCGGTAAGTTTGCGGCTTCTCCACGTTTCAATATGTTCATAGGCCTTTTTATTTAGATTGCTTATAGTTCCAGGTGAAATCTTGGTTCCCCATAACGCCTCGGTAATGTCTTCAACGCGGCGGACAGAAACACCCGCGGGGTACATTTCAATGAGGGCTTCTTCCACAGAGCATTCTCTGCGGCAATATCGCTCAATAATGGCAGTTTCAAACGGAACGCCTTTTAACTTTGGCATCTTCAATTTGACCTCACCGGCAGTGGTTGAAATTTCTGCTGTTATGTCCGGAACGATACCCTTTGTGATCACCGGAAGGTTCGTATTTTTCAGCATTAACGAGTTCATCTGCTTCATGATCCAGCAAGGCGTTGAGAGTATTTGGTTGTGGTGACTTAATTTTACCAAACGACTATAGACCATGTCTATTTTTATTAAAAAAAATTTGCGAAATTAATTATACGTCATCGTAATACCCAGTATTTAATGACGCAAGCATTATTAACCTGGGCAATGGTTACCGCCCTTAACTTGTTGAAGGCTCTGCCTCTCAACTCCGTCAAAGGTTGCACCTCTGCACACAAAAAAATAACCAGAATATTACTCTGGTTATTTTACACTCACTATCTTTCAGCACATATTTTATTCCACGCACTCTTATGCTCATAATTAACATCTTCATCAATAGACAATAAATCCGTATATGAATTTATAAACTCATTTGTTGATTCTAGTAAACGTAAATAATATTTTAATGTACCATAAACACCATTTACTATTATTTCGCATCCATTTGTTTTCATAAAATCATCTTTCATTCTCTGTATTTCATCTATATCGCTAGGTAATGTCTCTGCCGTAGATAAAATAAAATACCTTTCAACTGATTCTGCTCTAACTTTTTGCATTGTTTCACTTACATGTGACTTATTAATTGGAATTTCAAATTTTATTTCTACAGCTTCAATCGGTCTCCCATCTTTCCAGATATCAATGTCACCTACAGTACCACTTTTTCTATTTGCAGTCTTCATTCTCTCCAACGGTTTTAACTCAAAATCAGAATATCTTCCAACGTCCTTCATTAGACATTGGTACATTGCATACAATGCAACTTGAGGGAGTCTAGGAGCATTTTTCTGATAAGGACTCTTAAAATGTTCATGCAATAATTGCATCACTTGGTCTATGCTTAAGTTTTTTGGCTTCGTTAGTGGTATTTTCCCTTTGTTCCTCTCCTCAATCATTTTCTCTAAAATTAAGATAACAATTTTTTCTAAACGTTCATTACTGTCTGCATTCTGTATTAGATTAGCAGTTATGATTAAATCAGGTCCTGCTTTTTTGGGAACTGTTTTAAGAACTGAATCCGGCAAAAATGGACCAGCAAATGACAATGTCTGACTAAGCCAATGCGACTCTACATTATATGGTAATCCGTGTTCAAGTAAAAAAGGAACTGTTACTTTTGTATCTACCCCCCTTGCTGAAAAGCCGTTTTCATATTCGGACTTATGATTTCTAATATCCTGCTCTGGATGAAGAATTTTATAGATTGCAAGCGTAAGTGCCGCTCCTCTTGATGCATGTTTTATGTTTGCTAACTCAATAATTGTTTTTGCATCCTCATCACCAATATAGGTTATTAAGTCTGTCTGATTATCTTTTTTAAATTCATTCTCAGCTTCATCATAACATTTTGAAAGAATATTATTTAGCAACTCTTTCTCTTGTTGTTCCGAAACGTCTGAAGCAATTTCTTTCTTTTCTGAATTGTCACACATAGTTTATGCCTCCCTCACACTTTTTTTATTAAATAAAACTCTTTCTGATAACATTGGAAATGGATAAGTACAAATAATTTCATCTGTTCGTATTGTAGGATGTGTTTTTGCGGTTCGTACATCAAAACGTAGATTTCTCATTTTCTCAACAAATTTGTCTATATCTTCGATTGATAATCCCATTTTTTCCGATACATCTGCTCTTGATATATATAAACCACAGTTATCCGAGTCGCCGAAAAAATTAATTTCTTTTATTAATGTTTCATTATCTGGTATCTCTTGGAATAATGTAGAAACTTTAACTGTATCTCCACGATTTGCATAATGACCATAAATATCAATTAATGAATAGAACTGACTCATGTCTACTAACTCTTTTTGAATTACATCCCACACATCAAATATATTACATATATCTCCTATTTTAAATGTCAATTGAAGAGTATCAACTTTTAACAAGTATTTACGAAGACCTCTAATACATATTGTTCCCTTTAGTAAATTTTTACCATTACACATTGTCATATCAATATCAATATTCTCGTTTTGGCATTTTGATTGGATTTTATATACAGATTGATATTTTTCCGTCTGCTTTATACTTGGTTTCTTTTTTAGTGTCTCCTTCGCAAATTTTGATATATATCCAATATAATAACTATTATCGAAACCAAAGTACGCACCAATTATTTTATCAGCATTTATTGAACCAAATCTTTTAATTATTTCGTTTTCTGCAACTTGTTTATAATAATTACTTGTTTCTCTTTGACGTTTTCTGAATGTTGATTTAAATCCAACATCTCGAGTCTTATATGTTAGATTATCAGTAGGACGCAGTAATTGTTCCCGAACTGATACTGCAATTACCTCAGCAAGCTTTGGTGGGACTGAATTACCAATCTGTGCTATGACTTGTGTATTTGTTCCTGTTAATTCATAATCATCAGGAAAACTTTGAATCCTTTTTAATTCATGTATTGAAAAATGCCTATTATCCCAATGAAATGGTCCTGTAAATTTGCCTGGCTGTGCTTTTAATGTTCTACTAGGTTTATTCCTATCTGCCTTATACAAAAAATCATGAAATTTGGATCTCCAAGCAAAATATGGTTCTGGATACCCCATTTCCTTTGTAAAAAAGGAATAATTTAATCCTTCTGGTACAAGTGGTAAAAGATGACCGTACATGCCACCTAAATCCTCACTCCCACTTGCTTCGTCTTTTAGATCCTTTATTGCATCGAAAATTGAAACTAATTGTTTACCTGATGAAGAATCTGGTCCATTAGTTGGCTCTGGAAACGAATAATCTCCGTCAAGTCTTCCTACAAGAATCAATCTCTCTCTGTGTTGCGGAACTCCGTAATCGGCTGCATCTAAAATTTCTGCTTCTATTAAATACCCTATTTCAGAAAAAGAAGCTACTATCTCATTCCATGCTTCTCCATTATTTGCACCCTTTAATCCATAAACATTTTCAAACACAAATACTTTTGGCTTAAGAATCCTTAATACATTACAATAACTTTCAAATAACATTCCTCTTTCATCTTGCATTCCCGGAACGCCACCTGCTCTTCTCCCAGCTGCTGAAAAAGGTTGACATGGTGGTCCTCCAATAACACATTCAATTCCCATATTAACAAATTCGTTTGCATCAAATTGTCTTATATCCTGACAATATATTTTTGCATTTGGATTAAAATATCTCTTCATATTTCGATTTGCAATCATAGTATCACAATACTGTTTTTCTATCTCTACGCAACCAACAATATCATATCCCGCCTTATGAAAACCTATATCTAAGCCACCCGCACCTGAGAACAAACTCAATGTACGAATTGTATGCTTGTCTTTCATTCTCTTACCTCACATTCACTTTTCTTCTTCAACAAAATCTAATAAATCATCGACTTTACAACCAAACAGTCTACATGCTCTTTCAATGCAATCAAGTGAAACCGACTCATTTTTTCCCATATGTGCTAAAGCATTAGAACTTATTCCTGCTTCTCTCATGAAATCAGTTTTTTTCATTTTTTTATCTATGAGGAGTTTCCATAATTTGTCATAATTTACACTCATTCTTCTTCTCCTTATCCTTAATCTAACGACATAGAAATTATATCAGAATACCTCTATTTTCTCAATGAAATTCAAAAAAAAATCTAGATTTGAGAATCTCAAATTTAGAACGCAAATTAATCATCATAGTTTTTCTTTTGAAATAGAGTTGCATTCTGTGGTTCAAGTGCTTTTGTCGGCTTTTCTTAATTGGAGGCAAAAAGTCATGACAATAAGCTGCAATACCGTATCGGACAAGACTTACACTCGTTGTAACGTGTGCCCGCCGGGCACACGCAGATATGGGCAGATCCAATACAAATCGGCTCTGCCCTTTCATAACTATTAACTTATCTTATATCAGTTTGTTTTGTTTACTCAAAACTTGAAACAGTCTCAAGCTGGAAGCTACATTCATAGCCCTCCAGCTCAGTAATTATCATAGAAGATCTGCATTTACAAACTTTTCATCACACACTCTTAAAATCCAGAATTTCAAACACACATATCAGCTTGTTTTTGAATATCTGGAAGCTTTTTATAATACCAAGCAGATTCACAGTCACTGCAATTATATGCCACTAGACGATTATGAGAAACTTTATCAAAAGAGTCTGAAAGATGGAATCTTGCTTGCTGATTAATATGAGGATTCGATTCTCATTTTAACTTGTGCTAAATCTTGACATAGGACCATAAACACTGTTAATTGGCTTGAAGATCCCCAGCACATAACAAGAAATGCAATTAAACACACCTATTTAATCAAAAATATTTTCAGAATTACATTTTATCTGTTGCATCATATTTTCACGACGAATCAGTGAAATATCTTGAATAATACTTTCAAGTTCGTTTTGTAAATTATTTACCGAACTAATCATTCCCGTAAATGGAGCATCTGTCTCTAATAATATTTTATCAGCAGGAATATTGCGAATTGTTTGTTGACCTGACTTTGTTTTCGCCATTTTTTGATTAATGGAAAAATAAGCATCATTCTCAACTGCTCTTTTTCTCTGTATTGCTGTTCCAGTAAACCAATGCAATATACATATACAGTTTTTAAATGTACCTTCTTCTTCAAGAATGTTGATCACTTCATTTGTAGCATTAACACTGTGAATAGATATAACTTTTTCTCCCTGTTTTGCACATGTTTGAGCTATTTTTCGAAAAAAATAAAGTTGTTGTTTTTTCGATCTAATATTGTCTTTATTGAAATCAAGTCCAACTTCACCAACATATCTTGTCTTTTTTAATTCTTGTAAAAACAAATCAATTTCATACTCTCTTTGTTCCACAAGCTGAGGGTGAAACCCTAGTCCAACCCTAATATTATTAATTCCAGAAACAAATTCTAATTCTCTACTATAAGCCAATGGTGTTGTACCAACAGCAATTATTCCAACATCCACTCCACGAAATTGTTTTATTAAAGACTGCATATTTTCCATCAAATCCAAATGAAAATGTGTGTCAACTAGCAATTATTCTTTCCTCCATTATCCTGAATCCATTGTTCTACTTCCATAAGGCCTCGGTAATACATATCCGATAGCTCTGTAAGATATTTCTCATCATTTTTTAGTGGACCTGACTTATGAATTAATATTTTTTTAGCATTTGGTGTTTGTGTTACTTTACGAATTGCGTATTGAAAAGAACGCAACTGTTCACCCACTAATTCTCGATTGTTCTCAATATTTTTAATTTCAGAATATAAGTACTCCGATGGATCATAAGCTCCAAACGCATGATACATTGCAGCCCTTCTAATAATGCACGGTAAGCAGTGCCCACAATGCTGAGAATGTCCACCCCTAATACTAGCATTATTAACTGACGAACAGGAAAACGATTCACCCATTGCAACCTTGAGTATGTCTTTATTTAAACATTCCGCTGCCATCTCACCCTTTGTTTTATTCCAGTATGGATTTGTGATAGAAATACCAAACATATCCTGACTAATTTCATTCCATAACTTAAGATAAAAAGGATGTGTCGTCTTTGTACTATGTGAACCAACACGAGTGGAGTCTAGTGGTACATTTAATGCTATTAATCCGTTCTCTGGCATAAACAATCTTGTACAATTTTTTGTTCCACTCATTGCAAACATTGCTATTGCAATAAATAGAAAAGATCTACTTCGCTGATTTTTATCTTGATCCGCTTCTGGTAATTCAATATCTCCAAGACTAGTCCATAAATATGCATTTTCATGGCACACATCTGGATACTCGTGATCCAAAATTTTTAACAAATTCGTTTGCCAACTTCTTACCCTTGATTCTCCAGCATGACTTACCAGAAGTGTTGGTTGCTTTTGCTCCATATAATTTATAGAAGCTATGAGGCTATCCATACCTCCGGAAAATAATGATGCTGTTTCATATTTTTCTGTACGTATACTCCGTTTCTCTTTTTGAACAAACTCTGATCCTCTTTTACTGAATTCTATTGTCCATATATCTCCTGTTAAAAATCTAAGCATTCGTTCTAAAATTTCTTTATGTTTTTCCCAACGATTATCATAAACTGGTATAGACAAGATAATTTCCCTTGTCCACGAATCCTGTGATTGTTTAATCCTAGATATTTTCATATCTGCAATATATACCATTAATCCAAAGATAATTGCATCATATCCAGTTTCTGAAGGATATATATTCTGCCTCTTAAGTTCATTAATGGTTGTTTGAAGACCATATCGAAAATTCCCAGCAGTTGTCAACATTGGCAGTTGTGCTTGAACTGTACTTTTTTCCGAAATTATTTTATATTTTGGCAGTTTTAGCTCTTTGTTAAACGAAGCTATCAAATGATATCTGTACATACTTAATCCTCCTGACTTTCTAATATTTCATATGTCCTCTGATAAATCGAATCTGTAATTTCCTGCGCTTTATCACCTGTGGAATCCGGTCGGAATAGGCATGGTCTTTCCGGTAAGTGAATATTCAAAACTATCACTCAAATCAGATAAATAATCCTCTTCTCCGTCATATTGATCTGACATGCGGTATACAGCTTTAAACTGATAGGATCCATCCCCATCAAAACTTTCAAGAAGTTTCAAATTTGTTGCATATCCGACATTAGCATTTCTTTGTCCAATCTTTTCACCATTCTTATAAATAACCAGAAAAAGTCCCTTTACATTTTGCTGTTGTTCAGGTTCTAATTCATCCCACGTTGCCACTCCTGGCTGATCAGATACCCAATGCGGATTAGTGACAGGTATAAATTTAGGAGTTTCTTCCAATAGACCTGCATAAATATCGCTTTTAGCATATGCAGCAGATTGTATATCCTGCAAGGTCTTATTATCTAACACATTTTCTTCTGGCGCTGTCGTTTCCGTCTCTGTTTCTTTTGTTTTTGCTTCTTCCGATCCAGTATCACTTATTGCATTTTCTTGGTCTCCTGGAGCTTCTTCCGTGCCACTTTCGGATGTGGTTATATCAGGTGAAGCTGTGCTTTCTGTTGCTACCGGGATTCCATTCTCCTTAAAGCTCTCAGATTTATCAGCAAATGAAGTAAACCCTATGAAGGAACATAACACTACAGTACCGCAAACTGTTCCAACCAACATTTTATAATTTTTTCTCATCTTTTGTCTCCTTTATAACATGCCTATTTTAACAACGCAAAAATTTACGCCTACTCTTATTTATGGTGGAATCCCCCTCTCGCAAACTCCAAATACCACTTCAGTTAGCTTACCCTTTCCCATATAGTCACCTCGTCTTAATTATTGTTATTTTTGTTTTCTACCTTTTTCTATTTCTGATTTTGAATTTATGTTTTCACCAGCCTCCAAACCCGCTATAAAAATCCTCACTTTTACCACCTGTTCCGCTGGCATTTCCTTAATCTTTTCTATTACTATATCTTTTTCTGTAGGTTCCATATTTTCCTCCTCTTAATTAATTCGATCTAAATTGAATTAAGTTTATCATGATTGAATTTAGATGTCAACAACACACATTTGACTATATTTAATAGTCACAAACAAATTTCTATTTAATTCTAATCATAAAAATACCCAACGTCTCTATACTAAAAAGCCTTACTGTTTTAGTATAGAGACGTTGGGTGACAGTGTCTGTCATATAAAGTTTTTTACCATTTATTTTAAAACAAAATCTTGATCTGATATCATTGCACTGCTGAAATCCGAAAAATTCGCATGTTGCAATGCAAATCCTGTCTGATTTGCAAACTTAATGATAGTATAAATAGCCTGGTCATAACTCCTACCGGACTCAAGATTATATTCAAAATCGCACAAAAATTGCTGCATCACTTGCCTTTGTTTTTGCTCATAATATTGCAGATACCCATTCATCAGTACATGGAAATCTTCCATTAATTTTGTAGACTCATCAAGTAAATTGGCAATGCGAATATATTCAGCGGCATTTAATTTTGCATTATTTATAATCTCTCTAGTACATATAACCACATAACTGGCAACAGAATATATAGACATTGTTATAAATGGATTTACAGACCCAACCACTGTGGTTATAGCCTTTGTAAAATATATTGTCGTCGTTGCTTTGACAGTCGTATTCTGCAGCTCTTCTTTAAGCTGCTCTGATGATATCTCGCCTTTTCCATAAGCAAATATTGCGGCGCCTCCATCAACGATACTACCCGCAATCACCGTTGCTACACTGGAATCAGATATAAGCGCAACCTTTGCTTTCACACCTGTAATATGTAAAAGAGAACTAATTAACCCCGTTGTACCACCTCTTGACGCACCTTTTACTGTATTGATTCCAATATCTTTTAAAGCTTCATCTAATTTCTTCCGTCCGTTAAGTACAGCATACATATTCTGTACACCAGATACTAGACCGGTAGTAATTGCTGCCGCTTCTGCCCCATATGCGACCGTTGTACCTATTTCCTGTATATATTGTCGGGTTTCAAAACGATTTGCATACTTTTTTACTGCGTCCTGAGATACTTTACCATCTTTGCCCATTAAGCTCTTGATTTCTTCTGAGGTGGTTCCTCCCGATGATATACCAGAGTCAGGGTCGCTCAACCCTTTATACTGTAAATTATTACATGCGTCTGTATATGCATTTTGGGAAATTTCACCTTTTGCCAGCATAGTATCCAACTGCTTCTTTATATTATTTACTTGATCACTGGGGGCTATTCGTTGCATTTGGATATACTTTTCATTAGTAAAATTAAGGGCAGCTTTATGCGATTCGTTATTATATTTTGCCTGTCCCCTTCCAATTATCTTTTGATTTTTTTGTAATCTGAAGTCATCCGGCGCAGTATTTTCTCCGAATCCTCCCATAACACCAGAAGCATCAGTTAGGGGGGTTCTGTCAAATGCCTGTGCGCCAGTATTTGCCATATTCCTCTCCAGTTTCGCTACTTCGATATATTCAAACAGATTTCCCTTTGACTGCTCAAACCCAACATTTGCTACTCTTCCCGCTTTCCATTTAAATAATTCCATGCCACTAATCGCCTTTTCAGTTCCAGTCTGCACATTTCCGGCCATTTCATTGGCAACTACAGCACTCGCCTGATTTATTATGTCATTTTCAAACTTCTCTTTCTTTTTTCTATACATATATAACTCCTTCCGGCTCAAATCAAAGTACCAGGAAAAAACCGCTACCAATCCAAAGACCCACTGCCATCAGAACCTTAACCCATGTTTTCTGTTTTCTGAATAATAAAGGACAAAATAAGGCTGATACCACGAGAAATGCAACGCCCACTGGTATGGATACTGTAAAAGTGCCAATTGCGGCCAACACAAACAAAATGCTCATACTCCATAAAACCATCAGTTTAATAAAATGCAAAAGCCTCTTTGTTAAGCTGAGTACCGCTCCTGTCTCATTCTTTCCTGTGCTTACAGATCTTGTTATAGTGGTGGCATTAACAGAATCATTTTCCTGTTTGTACGGAATCATTTTCTGCAAAGAAACATCTTCTGGGATTTGCTCCAGCCTTTGTTGCTCAATCGAGATCTTGTTAACAGATTCATTCGCCCCAGTCAGTACCGTCTCAGCATTTAAATCCAGGTCACCCTGCTGTGTCAAAATTGGTGCCGACAAGACTGAATATAGTACCTGAGCCATAAGCCATGATATATGTAATACTTGTTGCTGACGCATACTCAATTTTCTAAAATCAATTTTGACTTTCAGGCAAAAAAATCTTTTAATACGATTTCCTAAATAGGTCTCCTGTACAACATAAGCTTGATGTTGGACTTCCTTTAATTGGCTCAGCACCGGTGCATACATACTCCTGAATTCGCATATAAATCCTTCGTGATTACTTGCTATCGCTGAAACACTGGTCATAAAATCTGTCATGATATTTATCTTTTCTGCTGCATTCTTCGCTTCTGAATGTGTTTTTTGTGCATTAGCCAAATTTTCTTCTGACTTAGCCGCCATAATAAACCCGGCTACTGCCAAAACCGGTCCCGCAACAATTCCTCCTAGCACCATAGAACCTCCGGCCATCCCTAAGCCTCCAGCTGCCAGAGAGCCTCCGCCAAACCAAGCCATCGTAGCATTTGTCGCCGCAATACCGGACAGTGAAGCAATTGCTGTTCCAGTAGACGCAGAGGCGAACATCATAGCACCGCCGTAAGATGCAATACCTGCAAGTGCGCCTGCTCCCAGAGAACCAATACCTGCTCTCATAACCTCTGATGCCTTTAAAGAAGCTGTTTTCATGTTCTTAAGACTTTGAGGATTCGCTATCTGCATCTTAAGTTTCTCATTTAATTCCACATTTCCTTGCAAAGAAACGTTTTTAAATGTTTTAAAAAGCTGAATAAAAGAACCTATTTCACCTGACCAAGCTTCCAGTTTTACACGTCCAAGAGAATCCAGGTTTCCTGTCGTTTCTATACGCTGATAATCTAATCGCTCTTTTGCTTCATCATAAATCCTCTGTGCTTCATTTACTAAATCTTTCGCTTTCGAATTATTCGAAATTGCTTCTCCTCCTTTAATAATTCCAGCGGCTCCAGCAGCAACTGCTAGTCCGGCTAATATAAATGGTACTGGCATTTAATTTTCCTCCTTAAGTATTTTACAGGCATCGTAGTTTAACGACAAATATTCCTCATACGTCATTTCATTCTGAAAGAATATATATGTGTCTTTGATATTACACAAAATAGGTCTCTTTTCATATATCTTACATAAATGCGTCCTGCAATCATAATAAATACAAGTTCCCGTACCATCATCCAAGTCCGCATAAAGCAACGATTTTTTCAGATTTCTACAACATTTTCCACATTTATCACAGACAAACTCGTTCATCCATATAATCTCCCTATACTTTATCTCATTATAGCCTGAATTCTATTTATATCGTGAGATCATTCCCGTTAATGTTGTTATTATTTGCTCTCTCATGCTCACAGGCTTAAGAAGCTCAACCGCCTCCCCTTGACTTAAAAGCCACATCACTACACCTTTCCCGTATACCTCTGCTTCAATGGTGTACTCTCCATCAACTTGTTTTATAATTTGTGCGGTAGGCAGTCGGTCAAGAACTGCTTCCGGCGATTTTCCCATATATTTAAACTGAATCTTAATCAATTCTCCCGGATACATGAACTGTACCCGTTTGCGGAATTCTCCTTCTTGAAACCTGTCACTATACGGTATCTTAAATTTCACATCCATAATTTGATAAAATTGAATCCGGTCAATACGAAACACTGCCGGATATTGATGTATCTGCTGAATAATGCCACTTTCTTCATCTAATCTGACAATATTGGCAATCAGATAAAAATAATATTCGGAAAACATAATAGCCAATGGTTCTATCATTCGTTCCACTAAACCATTATCTTCCGCCTGTTTACGATATGAAATTTTCATTAAACTACTGCTTTTGATTGCTGTACCAATATTCCAGATTTTGTCTTGAATAAAAGATATACTGGATAATTCTACATAATGAAATTGTTCGTTTGCTATTAAAGCCTCGACCATCTTCCTATTTTTGTATGATACACACTTTGCAACTACCTTATCCAGTATTGATACAATCTCTTTCTTAGTAAATGCCCTGCTCTCTAAAAGAATCATAGTGATTGCAAGAATTTCACCATTATTTAGAAATTTATCTTCATTACCTGTCATTAAAAAACCCTTTTGGGATCGGATATATTCCACTCCTCTGACATCTGCTATCCCCAAAGTTGCCTGTTCAGCTAAAAACGCTCGAATATCGTCAATGTCCCTCTGGATTGAGCGTTCGTCTACCTCATACTTATCGGCTTCATCTCGTTTATTAATGATCTTGCCCTGGCATAATCTTACATAAATTCCCAGTATTCTATGATTTTTAGTTTTTTTTTACTGTTGACCATTCTTGCTCCTATATTCTTTTTAAAAAATTATACTACTTTTTCATGACATTTTTTGTCATGGTGGTAGAAAAAACAGAATAAGTTATGCCCATATCTTAGCATTCTTTTAATATATTAACAAGAATATTCCTTTCATAACTAACATCATTTTACCATGATTCGGTTTATTTGTTATAATTATTTTCTTGACTGAATTTAGTTGCTGTGTTAACATTCTGTATAAAGGCGGTGATCAATTTGAATTTAAGCGAACGAATCAAACTGATACTAGAAGAAAACCAGTTAAAGCAAAAAGAACTGGCTAAGGAACTGGGGGTTACTGAGAGTTATATTTCTGCAATCATAAACAGTAGAAACTACAACATATCTCAAGCCCTCGCTACGTTGATTGAAGAGAAATATGGCTATAGCACTTCCTGGATCTTAGAAGGAACAGAACCCAAATTAAAGGTCATAGGAAAAAATAGGACCTTATCTGACATTCATAAAAAGGCAATCCTGCAAATAGAAAAGTTGACACCAGAGCAAATTAAGGCTGTGTTGGCCTTCGTAAAATCTCTGGAAGAAGTAGAAAACGATTTAAAGGGCAGACAGTAAATAGCAGGTACATGATTATGATATATAACTATTGTTATTAAGATTGGCAATTAGTAAATTATGAAACTGCAGAAAAAAAGGGGGGGACATATAAGCAATACTCCAATTAGGCGATTTACCAATATCTTAATTGTTTCGCTCTCTAAAAAACGATTATTGATAAATTGTAAATAATTCTTTATTGGAGGATTTGCTTTATGACAAAATGAATTCTAAAGAAAAAAAGAATTTGGTATTGAAAGAGGTTGTAAAACCTTTATTGAAAAAAGCTGGGTATCGTAGTTCTGGAAAAGTCTATTACTCTCAACGAGGAGACTGTTGCCTTGCCCTTTGCATAAAAGGATCACATTGGAATTCAGTGGTTACAGGTTACAGCTTCTATTTTGAAATTATGGCCTTTGAAGGAGCGGTGACAGAGGACATAAAAAAGGGATATTGGATCACACAAATTATGGAGTACACTCTGCTACCGGATTGGGGATATCTTCATCCATACCGTGACCGCATTGGTTACAAGATTGATGGATTCAAAAACTACCAGCCTCAGGACATGCAGCTTGAAGACATTAAATCACGGATACAGGACGATATGGAGCGTTATATCATCCCAGAACTGGCTCAGGTTGAAAATTTTTCCGACTGGGAACGCAAACAGAAGGAATGGATTCAGCGAGGCAGTTCAGAAAGGATTCGTTTACTTCGTTATTTTACGATGGCTCATTCCCTTGCTGCTACCTCAGGAAACCTTCCCCATTTCCTCGGTGCTCGGCGACAGTTGGAACTTCCAATTGAAACAATTCGGAATAATTCGGTTCTGTACCACCAGATACAAGAAACCTCCCCATGGCCAGAAAAGGACGACTGGAACTTTATTATTTCCGTTCTGGACGCAGAAGAAACAGCTTTAGCTCAAGTGACAGAAGAACAGCTTAATTCTCAAATAGACTGTGAATCTTGGTTTTGTTAATATATTTAGTAACATTAAGTGACTAGTATACAGTCTATACCAACTCAGTATACAAGGTTAGGAGAAAAGAAAAATCGTAGAATTTTAAGGTCCTACGATAAATCTTAAAAACAGGAAAAAGCTTTACTGATACACGCCATAAATAAGCTATCCTTTTCCAAATCTATATACAAGTGGTATTACTGCTCAGCTATGAACCGGTACAACTGTTGAGGCACTCACCAGTGCCATCTAAATAATATATAATTGATCTTTGTCATAATTACCCATTGAAACTATCTGACTTAATACCTCATAAAAGAAACCTAAGCAGACTTTCTCCGCTCCGTAGCGCCTTCATGGCGCCTACGCTTCGGCTGCTTAGATTTCCTTTATGATTTAACAAACGACTCATTCTACTTCTTATAGACATTCCACTTAGCGTTTGGCATGATTTCTTTTGCAGCATTACCGAGATCATAATAATTTCCTCGACGATCATAAAATCTATTTCCGTCCACATAGCTAATTGTGTTAATTATAAAATGCACATGAAGATAATATTTGCTATAATCACTCCCCTGATGAACACCATATATTACTTGAAATCTCTGCCCTATGTAATTAGCAAACCGTTCTGCAAAGATATAAGCCAACGTCGGATTCATAATATCTTTGCATTCAAATCCTACTACAATATGAACCACCTGCTGACCATCCAATTTGTTATATGCCGTTTTTACAGCTCGAAACGAATCTGCTAAATACTTTATATTACTGTCTATTTCATTTACACCCAATACTTTATCAGTTTGGCATTGTCTTAAGGATGGATACCATAATAAGCCTACTGCTCCGGAATACTGATAATATTCAGAACCAAATACATAATTAATTGTATCATAAATTGCATCTTCATTCTGATAATCTTGGTTTACTATGATAATATTCGCCATGATGAACGTACCTCCTCTTTTAATTTCATGACATCTTCATCTTCTGGATAATTTTCTCCTAGGTGATTTATACATGTAGATATCTTACTTATTGCACATATTAGCTCTTTTTGATTTAATACAACATTATTATCCTTTAAGTCATTTTCAATCAGAGTATTTAAATATTCTGATTGCGTCATATTTAATTTCTCCAGTTTCTCCTTCAGATTTATATATCTATCTTGGGGACAGCGTATAGTTATCTTCTTTGTTATTTCCATTTTTTCCTCCTGTTACTTTAAATTATTACATTCATTGGTTACATATCAATTATTCATAATTCTATTACTTTTGTATCTCTGGGATACATACTCTGGCAAGCAAAGGAAAACTGTCGGACAGTCTATTATCTTTGCTTACAAATATGTTATGCCGTATTTAAAATAAAATAGCAGTATCTAAAATCATGTAACCTTTATTAGCATTTTTACATATTAGAATACGAACATCTTATATAATAATTATCAAATAAACTTGAAAGGAAAAAAATAATGCTTAATGACTATGGAGATATCCTAACACTAAACGAGCTTTGTGAAGTTTTAAAAATCAGTGAGAATGTTGCATATCGGCTAATTAGAGAAAAATCCATATCTGCTTTTAAAGTTGGCCGAATTTACAAGATTCCCAAAAAAGCTGTGGAATCTTATATTTTGGTGGCAGCAAATATGAAGTAGTGTAATCAATCTATATTTTCACCATAATAAAACCCTGGTAGAATTGTATCCTCTACCAGGGTTTCATTTCTTTGTGAATTTTTAAGTTCAGCTTATTCACTGCATTTCTATCTTTGCACCTCTTTATTCTACATCAAAAAGATAACCCCTATATGACAAAAAAAATAATGCAAGAGCTATTATACTAAACAATGTCGTATAATAACTCTTGCATTTACTAAGTTACATTAATTCTGTTCTAGTTGGTACAAAATTGGTACAAAAGTACAAATAACCAAATAACCCTCTTGCTTAAAAGCCTTGATTTTACTAGCTTTCCGCAATCTATTACTTCTCAAGTGACTTCATCGTCGGGAACAGCAACACATCCCTGATCGCATAAGAATCCGTAAGCAGCATAACAAACCTGTCAATACCAATCCCAATTCCGCCAGTAGGAGGCATACCAATCATGAGTGCATTTACAAAATCATCATCCATGGAGTTAGCTTCATCATCTCCCGCTGCAAGAAGTGCCTCCTGAGCCTTAAAACGCTCGATCTGATCCAGAGGATCATTTAACTCAGAGTAAGCATTTGCCATCTCACGCTTTGTAATGAACAGCTCAAAACGCTCCGTATAATCGGGATCATCAGGTTTTTTCTTGGTAAGAGGAGAAATCTCTACCGGATGGTCCATAATAAAGGTCGGCTGTACCAGATGCTCTTCAACAAATTCCTCAAAAAGCATGCTTAAGATATCGCCCTTCTTATGGTGTGCCCCATACTCCACATGATACTGGTCTGCGAGAGCCTTTGCTTCCTCATCCGTATGAATGGTGGTAAAATCAATATCCTTGTATTTCTTTAAAGCATCTACCATGGTAATGCGTTCAAATGGCTTTGATAAGTCAATTTCCACACCATCATAGTTCACCACAGCCGTTCCAAGGACCTTAAGGGCAACTGACCGGAATAAATCCTCTACCAGATCCATCATGCCGTGGTAATCGGTATAAGCCTGATATAATTCCATCAAAGTGAATTCCGGGTTATGACGGGTATCCACGCCTTCATTTCTGAAAACGCGCCCGATTTCATAAACTCTTTCCAAACCGCCTACGATCAGTCTCTTTAAGTAAAGCTCAAGAGAAATACGAAGCTTTACATCCTCATCAAGAGCGTT
>POVV01000251.1_pt1 | contig 41091 bp, 37 predicted proteins | sample 1560271 | NCBI WGS metagenome assembly POVV01 (sample SAMN08337232, study PRJNA429181) | Bioreactor metagenome, whole genome shotgun sequencing project. | biome: cows' rumen and soil; feature: anaerobic; isolation source: anaerobic chemostat enrichment culture, galacturonate as sole carbon... | reverse complement strand
CTGCAAACATCCAAAAGTTAATGAGTCCCTCTCCGTGATTCGTCCCCGGAATAAAGAAGAGAGGGATATGCCATAAAGTCCAAATGATTCCAACAAAAACAGCAGATAAAACAAAGCCATATTTTTTGTCTAACTCAGGCTGTAATATATACATCCAGCCAGATTCCTCCATGCCACCGATAATAAGATTACCGGGCAGAGAGAGAAAGAACGTATAAAATGGAAGCGCCATTTCCACGCGGCCTGAAACTGCAATATGTATTAAAAAATATAATGCAAGCCCAGCAACAACGAACAAATAGATAGATATGTTATTTTTGGCGTAAAAAACAGTTTTCAACCATTCCTTAAAATCTGCTATTTTGTTATTTTTCTTCAGAACGATATAGGATGCAATAGCGGGCGACAAAATATAGATGGCAAAAGGAATATTCATCCCGAATTGCGGAAGCGTGTGGACCCAATTGTGAACCGAATATCCGAATTGTCCAAGAACAATCAAAGTACCTGACACAAGATAGGCTATGGCAAATGTCAGTATCGTAAATTGTACTGTGATTTTTTTGTTTGTCACGATTTCTTCACCTCACATTTTGAAATATACATAAAATTTCTCCCGCCTTTCCCTGCTTCATTTTTCTAACCCAATTATACCACACCTTACCATAAAATGGATATTTTTCGTTTTGGAGAAAGTCAAAGTCCACGCTCCCGGCATGAGCAGCGGCAAATGGGTACAGTTGGTGGAAATCCATTACAACTGTGTCGGTGGGATTGAACTACCGGGTATGAATGGAACAAACAGCAAAACGGCATAGCCAGAAATGACTATGCCGTGCGCTTTACAAATACTTTTTTATCGAAGGCGCGCCTTACGGGGATCCTTCCTTCTTTTTCATGTTTTAAACTCATCAAGCAGCGAAGCGGATTGGGAATATCCCATTGACTTAGATAATTCCCTTCATAACCAGTACAGCCAGAATACAGGTTACTAAAATGATCCCTGCAGCAAGGGTCATGCCAAGATTGAAAGTCCGCTTTTTTGGTGCATCCGTTGAAACTGGAATCATGAGATTGGATTTTCTCAACGTGGTAACTAACGGCTTATAGATTAGAAGCGTCAGGGCCGTGTTGATTCCTCCCTTTAAAAGGTTAAAGGGGACGAATGCAGGGAGCAGAAGCTTTACCACGGCATCTCTTGGATATCCCATGTAAATTGGGGTGATAAGGTAGTTCCACAAAACCATGACCAGTGTCATGAGTAAGGTACCTGCCACCATGCCAAAGAATGCACCCAAAAGAGAATGGCGTTTCTTATAGAGATAAGCCGCCGGGCAGACAAATGCCACCGTAGAAAGAACATTCATGATCAGTCCGATGATTCCAGTGCTGCTGATGGTAAACATCTCCACGAAAGACACGATGACGGAGATCAGTGCTGCTGACATTGGCCCGAATAGGAAGCCGCCGGTAAGGATAATAACATCCTTTGGCTCATACTCCAGGAAAGGCAGCATGGGGATCAGAGGGATCCGGATCGCCACAACGGCTACAAAGGCCAGCGCACAAAGCATGGCCATGAGGGTGAGTTTACTTGTTTGCTGTGTCATATTCATGGTAAAGCCTCCTGAAAAATAAGTAACACCTGAAAGTATGCCTTTCAGGTGTTAAAATAAACAGGTGTATTATCACTATTTAACACATCTTCTTTCATCCAGACTATACTGTCGGTATTGGAATTACACCAATTCTGCGCAATTTGCGCTCGCGGACTTTACCGCCGGTCGGGAATTTCACCCTGCCCTGAAGACAACTATATTCAAATGTTCTTGAATTATTATAACATTTTAAAAAATAAATGCAATATGTTGTTGCAATTTTTTTAATGCTTTGCTATAATATCGGTCATGGGGGTATAGCTCAGCTGGGAGAGCGCTTGAATGGCATTCAAGAGGTCATGGGTTCGAATCCCACTATCTCCACTTAAACAATAAGTCACAGGCATGAATGCTTGTGGCTTAAATTATAACTTATAGGGACGGGACACTTGGTGGAAATCAAGGACGGATAATAAAAGGTATATCTTCACTACGAGGATGTACCTTTTTATCTATGTTATAGTTTAACTTTCTCTTATGTTTATTATTTAAGCTTGTATAGTAGTTGATATGTTTCCTTAACCTGTGAAGTGCTGGTATTTGAAGATGATCTGATACGCAGACTTTTGCAGATGATTAAGGAACTCAACGAAGATACGCTGGATATACAATTTAAATCGGGAATTGTAATGAAGCAGAGAATTCCCTAAATGACTAGTATTGGTATGAGTACTGATGCCGTAAGATGCGAAGATGTACATGCCGCAGGCGCAGATAAATGCAGGAATGATTTATTATTTGGTGTTTTGCTGTTTGGCTGAAAAATGAATGTATAAAAGCTGAAACGAGGTTTATCCTAACGTCGTGCCTCATTCGTGGAAGTAGGTCCTACTTTAGCGGAGGCATAGGACATCAGCAATATAGTAATTATTATAATGTTCACAAAAAAAATTATGCTTTTGAGGTAAGTTCTTAAATATTAGCGGTGACACTGTTCCGCACAAAATTGCCAGAAATTGTGCTAGCACTAAGGCAATGAGAAATTGAGCAGAATATAAACATATAATTTTTTGTTTTTTAATACTTAAGGGGGTCACAGTTATGAACATTTTCCTTTCTATCTTTGACTCTATTAAATGGTTAACAGGGTTAGAAATGGTGTTATGCTTGCTAAACCTGATTTTGCTGATATGGTACTTCATGCCAAACAAGAAACACTTCAGATGGGTTGATTTTGTACCTTGCGTAGGAGTAATTATTGCTATTATAAGTATTATTTCAGGAGATACCTCTATAGTAGCGCTGGCATCATACCTGCTGACTGCTATTATATTCGTCTGCACTGCAAAAAATCTATTTAAACCTGTAAAAAACATTGCAACTACATGGTTTAAAGTAATAAGAGCCATTTTTTGTGTTTGTGGGATGGCACTCATAGTTTTCATATTAATGCTTGCAGGACAGCTGCGGTACAACCCTGAAAGTGATTTAAGTAAAATTAGCTATTCCAAGGCATTTATAGCATTGAATCAAAGAATGGCGGTTGAATACCCATTTGGTGAATGGAAAAAGGTCAACTGGAATGCACTGCAGGAAAAATATGTACCTATTATGGAGCAGGCAGAAAAGGATAATAATAAAGCGTTATACTATAAAGTCTTGAGAGAATATCTTTATTTTTTCAGGGATAGTCATATTGAGATTGATAATGATAATTTATTTACGGATAACAGGATATTTGAAGATGAAGTCGGGGGCGGCTTTGGTATAAGCACCATCAAATTGGATAACGACAGGGTTCTGGTCAATATGGTTCTGAACGGCAGTCCGGCGGATAAAAGTGGAATAAAGCCGGGAGCTGAGATATTTATATGGGATGGTATAGACGTAAAGGAAGCATATAAAAATACCTAATGGAGCGAGCTGCCTATGACTACAGAGGAAGATCGCAACTATAATCAGGGACGCTTCATGGTTAGGGCACCAATCGGTAAACTAATCCAGACTGAGTTTAAAAACCTAGGAGAAAATGATACAAAAAAAGTGTTTCTTACAGCGTACGATAACAATTACGAGACATTAAAGAAAACGCGTATAAAGCAAAAAGAAAGCGACCCGCCGATTGAAGGAGAGATCCTGAAAAATGGATATGGTTATATAAAAATAAGATACTTTTTATCAAACAAAAATGTTAAGGATCCGGCAGCGGTGCTGAAAGAAAAATTGAAATCATACCAAGCTGCCAAAGTTAAAGGTGTGATTATTGATCTCAGGGGTAATCCCGGCGGTGAGGATGAAATGGCTGTAAAGATGGCGAGGCATTTTGTCGGTGAGGATACGTTTTATGAATATGCAAGCTATTATAATCGTAACACTGGCAAGTTTGAAATCAACTATGGTGAGGCTTATATTATAAAGCCTGCAGAGCCTATATATAAAGGCAAGGTTGCAATCCTTATAAACAACAGGACTACAAGTTCGGGCGAAGGTCTGCCTCTTGCATTAAAGGGTTTACCTAATGTGAAAATTGTTGGCTTCACATCTACAAATGGTTCATTTGGAGTAGTAAGCAGACCAATAACGATAAAAATGTCTGAGGGATATATCATTCATATACCAGATGGCAGATCGTTGAATAAAGATAAAGTCATACAGGGCGATTGTGATTATACGGGACAAGGGGGCATAGCTCCTGACATAAAAATTCCTTTAAATGAAGAGACATTCAATAAAAAGTATATTGTTGGGCAGGATATCGAAATAGAATATGCTATAGAGGCATTGAAATAATAAGAGGCGCAGTAGTAAAAAGGATAGATATGATATTTAAAGAGTTTCGAAATAAAAATAAACCAGTTATTATTTTTCTCCATGGTGGTGGACTGTTATGATGGTCATTGAAACCACAAATCGAAGCACTACAAAAGGATTATTTTATTGTTGCATCGATTATTGAAGGACATGGTTATGATTGGAATAATACTTTCATAAACATAAGAAAATCAGTAGAACGAGTTATTGATTAGTGTAATGGGAAAGCTTTTGCAATTTGTGGTCTTTCCATTGGTATAAAATTGTTGTAGAAATATTATCGCAAGAATTTGATATCACAGAGAATGCAGTTTTATAAAGTGCGTTGGTTTATCCTATGAAAATGGTAACCAAACTAACGATACCAATTTATAACAAGACCTATGTTCTGACTGCAAGCGCCACAGACAGCATAGACACAAACTTTAGCTATTCACAGATCTTTGCCGTTACCAACAATGAACCGAACAAGCCTGTCGGATATGCCTCTGTCATAAGAACAGCAAAGAACAGTAAGCTGTTAACGCTGGAGTACTCCGATATTGACAGCGACTATGCCGTGGGTACAACCGCTGCAGGGGCTATTGACATTTGTCGCATATGAAGACTATTTCGCATTTGTGAGCAACTATCTGGCTGATGAAATCTGCGAGGCTCTTATAAAAAAAGTCATTAAATATTCGCCCGTCGCCATGAAAGAACCGGAAAATTACGTAGCACGTGTCCAGATTATGTGGGCTAGTTCTTTAAGAGATAATGGCATCACCGCTTTGGGAAATCGGGCTCCGGCATATAGCTGCCACGCCATTGAACATGAAGTAAGTGCTTATTATGATATTACTCACGGCGTGGAATTAGCGATTATGCCTCTTCTAAAACGTCGTCTGACGGCTATGACATCCTGCATGTTGCGGCAACCATTTGGGTGGTATTTAAAGTGGCTGGTACGTTTCAAAATGCGAATCAGGAAACATGGGCTAAGATTTATGCGGAATGGTTCCCGGCATCAGTATATGAATTGACCGGGGAACCAGAGTTATTGTGAAATGGAACCACTAATACAAGCAGGTAAGATTAAAAATGAGATATGGATCTCTGTTCGCAAAAATGATGGTTAAATTCACGAACGCATTTTTAAAATGTCAGACGGCATATAAAAAGCAGTCATATGGCAGGCAAGCCAGTATCATCCCCACCCACTTTACTCCCATAAGTCACCAGACTTTTATATGATGCTATTATGATTAAATAGAATGGTGGTGATAGACTAAAATTAAAACTTACAGGTATTATGTTAAGAGCCTGTAATCTAATTATATAACCACAATCTGCTTGCATAAACTGAGCTCTGTTTAGTCGCAGAGATGAAAGTGCATGAGCGGAACTGAGTTCCGTATTTATATAAATCTTATATGAGATATAAAGGCACAGGTGATTGACATATACGATATCATATAAATTACATATTTTAAAACAAATTCGTTTTCCCTGGATCTACATTCTGCCGTCACTCGCTTACTCCATTAACGTGAGTTTTGTACACAAAAAAATACATAATTTTAACAATAACCTGCAACTTTACGGCATACTGTTTCGTCGATATAATAAATACAAATGTTAGGAATGAATGTCAAATGATTTTTAGTAGTCTGGAGTTTATTTTTCTATTTCTGCCGATATTTCTGATTCTTTATTTTGTGTGCCCGTACAGAGCAAAAAATGTCTGCCTCCTTACAGGAAGCCTGCTTTTTTATTTTTATGGAGTTGCGGACCATCTGGCCTATATGGTGCTTTTGATGCTATCTGTCTGCATCAATTACAGCATTGGAAGAAAAATAGGACGGTATCGGTCTCGTTTAAGACGCAGGAAATGGCTGTGCCTGGGAATCGCCTACAACCTGTTTTGGTTGATTCTGTATAAATATGCCGGCTTTCTGACCGGACATATCAATTTAATGCTTCAAAATGGAGGGTTGGAGAAAGAAGCGCTCGCTATCCCTCATCTCGTCCTTCCGCTGGGAATCAGCTTTTATACCTTCCAAGCTATTTCTTATCTGGCTGACGTGTACCGGAGAGATGTGGAACCGGAAAAATCATTTCTGGATTTCGCCTTGTATATGACCATGTTTCCGCAGCTCATTTCCGGGCCGATTGTAAACTATGCTTCGCTCAGGAAGTTAATTAAAAATCGGGTCCACAATCTGGGAAATTTGGAAGCAGGGCTTCGGAAATTTACAATAGGACTGGGGTTGAAGGTATTGTTGGCAAACCAGATAGGCGGACTGTGGAGCCAGATTGGAGCAATAGGATATGATAGTATTTCAACGCCTCTTGCTTGGATGGGACTAGCAGCTTTCAGCCTGCAGCTATATTTTGATTTTTATGGCTATTCCCTGATGGCCGTGGGACTGGGAAGGATGTTGGGATTTTACCTTCCTGATAACTTCGACCATCCCTATATGGCTCTGACCATGACAGATTTTTGGCGCAGATGGCACATGACTCTGGGCGGCTGGTTTCGGAATTATGTATATATTCCGCTGGGCGGAAACCGTGAGGGAAGCCTAAAAACCTTTCGAAACATGCTTGCCGTATGGCTCCTGACCGGGCTATGGCACGGAACAAGCCCCAATTTTCTCTTATGGGGAATTGTGCTATTTGCACTGATTTCATTGGAGAAGCTGGGACTGGGAAGACTGCTGGAACGTTGGAGAGTTGTGGGACATTTGTATATGCTGTTCGTAATTCCTCTTACATGGATGTTATTTGCAATAACGGATTTTTCACAGATGGGAATTTATGTTCAGCGGCTGTTCCCTTTCCTGGCACCTGACGGGAAATATACATATTATGCAGGAGATTTCCTGAAATACGGAAGGTCCTACGGACTGTCCTTATGCGCCGGTCTCATTTTCATGAGCGGTCTTCTGCGAAGACTGTATGACAGAAAACGGGGAAGCCTTTGTACAGCAATCGCCCTTCTGACCATATTCTGGCTGTGTGTCTATTGTATGAAAATGGGGGCAAATGATCCGTTTATGTATTTCAATTTTTAAATTGTGAGGAAAATATGATGAGAAAATATTGGTTTACCATTCTTCTGACCACCAGTCTGGCACTGGCTGCTTTTATACATGTATCAGCTGGTAGCATTGATCGATTATCTTCCCTGCGGATGAACCTGACGGGAGGCGAATGGCTGCAAGGGGACAGTATAGACACAACTGGCAGTTCAGACGAAACTTTTGATGTGGGCGCAACAGACGGTGCAAGAGAAGCAAATGGCGCAGATACAACAAACGATACAAGTGTACTAAATAGTGCAGATGCTACAAGTGCAAGAGAAGCAAAAGCTGCAGATGCAACAGACAGTTCGAGTGGAGCAAATTGGTATGAATGTAGAGGAGGCTTCAGACAGAGATAAGGCCCGTCTGGCCGTAGATGCAGGTCAAACCACAGATATTGCGCCGCCTGCTATAAACCTGCAACCTGGGCAAATGCCGGAGCCACCGGAGAATTTTGATGGCGTACTGTTTGTTGGGGATTCCAGAACCATGGGACTTTCCGAGTATGGAGATTTGGGGAATTCCGTAGTATTTGCCAATACCGGCATGAGCGTTTACAATGTATTAACTGTTCGTATCTCATCAGGAGGCGAGAAACGGACTCTGGATGAGGTTCTTTCAAATGAACATTTCCAGATGATTTACCTGATGCTGGGCATCAACGAACTAGGTTATGATATGCCCCAAACTATAAAACAATATAAAGAGGTTGTGGACAAAATCAAAGAAAAGCAGCCAGAGGCAATAATGGTCCTTGAAGCAAATCTTCATACTACCAGCGAAAAATCAAAAAAAAGTCCAATTTATAGTAACAGTAAAATTAATGGGCTGAATCAGGAAATAAAGAGGATAGCGGAAGAAAACAGCTGCTATTATATTGATGTTAATGAAATATTTGACGACAACGGCGGCAGCCTGAATCAGGCATATACGACTGACGGTTCCCATGTACTGGGGAAATATTATGCCGACTGGGTAAAATGGCTAAAGGGGTAAATGTAAGTTTTCTGGACAACGGGCTGTCTGGAAAACCTTCCCGAAAAATGATCGCATATAGAATGTGTATGAGCGGAACTGAGTATAGTTAAAGATATAAGGGAGTAGCTGATATAATCGCTACCTCCTTCTCGATTGTAATATGTGGAAACGAAAGGAATTTATTGCAGGGGTATCTCATGAGTTGAAAACGCCTCTTGCTGTTATGAAAAGTTGCCTATCTATTTTAAGAGACGGAATTGCAGCCGAAAAAAGGGAACATTACTTTCAGGCAATGGAAGATGAAATACAACGGATGGATATGCTGGTTGTTAATATGCTGGATCTGGCTAAGTATGAATCCGGCACCTATAAGCTAGCTCAATGGCCTACCTTCCATGTTGAAAGGGTAATGGATGGTAGCTATAAGACAAAAGTAGAAGCATACTTTTCAGATCAGTTCCCTTTCCGGAATTCTTGGGTTAATATTCAGAATGATTTCATTGATTTCAATTTATTAAACAAGGAGAACTAAGCATTTATCTCCATTGAAACAATAATCCACAGGCTCAGTTACAAAAAAAGGACTCCTATGAATTGAATTTCATAGAAGTCCTTAACTTTTATTAACTCTTTTTCCCATCGTTTCTTTTTAAGACAACATGATCTGAATGCCCAAGAAACATCGGTACCTTTTCAATATAAACATCACTGAAAGTCCAAACCAGTTCGTTGGGGATGCAGTAAATTTCTGTATGAAGAACTTGGTTCTTAACAGAAGAGAGTCCCAGGCGGATAAAGAGGTTTCATGGGAAAGGATTTCCTAAATAAACACAAAGCGGAAATCTCCCAGGCTGCGGTTAGGTAAAATGGAGTATGTGCTGGTCTGTGGTTCTATTTCCTTGTTCTTGATATCTGCCTTAAAAAAACATTCAGACTCTGATCGATGCGGAATCCAAGCTTTAAATCTATCTTCATAATATTGGACGTATTAAAGTTTTCAACCGCATATTCAGCCTGATAAGGTTCATCTGTTACGGAAACGTTTACAAACCAGTAGACGTCCGCTTTTTGGGGCGTTTATCTAAAAGAAAGTACATGATTTTACGTTCGATTTCCATTGGTTTAGAACAGTTACTTAAGCATACAAGGTTGCTGGCGTATTTTGAAACTTCTGGATCAGCACATAGCTGGCTTAGCTGCGGAATGTAGCTTTTAATCGGTACATACTCCACGTAGCGAATCTTTATAATATGAGACCTGTCCTAGAGATACATAACAAATAAGATGGTAACTGCAATAATGACAGCAACAAATGACGCATGCAGTGAAGGAATTACTTGAAGGAATATTTAACTTCAGAGAAAGAATAACAAAAAAATGTTTTCTTAAAAAAGGAGGTCCGGTTATTCGCTATCCAGCATCTTTAGCACGGATAATATTTTTATCTCCACTATTTAGCCTTTGTATTAAGCGAAAAAGTTTTCTTGTCTCATCTTTAAGAGACTTCAAATATACTGACAAATTAAAAAAATAATTTATAAATATATAAATGTATTGACATTATTTTATGAAACGACTATAATGAATTTAACAAGTAAAAAAAGAGTTCCTGATTTATATAAGAAACTTTAAACTAAAAATTTTATTTAGAAAACTATAATTTTTGATGGGTAAATATGTATGCAAAACTATATAATTTTAACTGCGTTATTTTTGATATTGATTATGGTTATATTGGTTGTATTTTATAAGATAAAAAATCATGTAGCTTTCTTAAAAAAAGAAAAAATAAAAAGAAAATTGTGCGCAAGCTTCGGAAGAATTAAGTCCGAAGAATATATTGATAATGATGCAATTGAAAGGGACTGGACTGAAATTTCCAGAAGAATATCAGATAAAGCTAAAGTCGATGATATAACTTGGTTTGATTTAGAAATGGATCAGATTTATGCTGAAATAAATAACTGTAAGTCATTTGCAGGAGAGCAAATACTCTATTCGATGTTGCACATTATTGGAAATCATGGAGACGAATACGAGACGTTTAAAGAAAAAATTGAATTTTTTGATGAAAATGAATTTGAACGTAACGAAATGTGGTATATAATTTCACATTTAGGAAAAGAAATCGATAGCTATTATTTCCCAGTATTTATAAGTAATTTGGAAGCGTTTAAAATTCCTAATATAGAATTTTTCCGTTTTATGAGAGCATTTTTTTTCCTATCGTTTATACCTGCCATAATGATAGTAAGTTATTTGTTTTTATGGTTCCCTGTTTTTGTGGCATTACTGAACATGGCAATATATGCATTTTATAAAAGCAAGTATGAAGCTTACCTGAATATGCTTAGCAGCACCCTGAAAATACTGAAAGTTTCACAACAAATTATAGATTCTGTTGAATTAAAGTATGAAGGCAAGTTTAACGATTTAAGCGAAAAAACGCACGTATTTAGAAAACAGTTTTTAACAATTGGAAAGTTACAATCTCATTTTAGCTCCAATATATCAGGTGATACATTGACTTTATTAGAGTCATTGACTTTTGGAATTACCCTGTGGGATTTAATACATTATGAAAAAACAATAAACTATTTAATTGGAAATCAGAAGACATTAAGAGCTTTATATACAATTATTGGACAAATAGATGCTGCTATTTCAATAGCTTCTTTTAGAAGAAGCTTACCATTTTATTGTAATCCTCAATTTAACGATGAAAATATAATTGAAGCGAAAGATGTTTTCCATCCGTTTACAAAAAAACCTATTTATAATTCTATAACTATTAATAAGGGCTGTATTATTACGGGAGCAAATGCTTCTGGAAAATCTACTTTTATTAAGACATTAGCAATTAATGCTATTTTAGGTCAAAGCATTAATACTTGTATTGCAAAGAAATATAAGATGCCCCATTGTGTAGTTATTACTTCAATGGCTGTTCGTGATGAGGTTGCATCTGGAGAAAGCTATTATATGAAAGAGATTAACTATTTAAAAAGAATTATTTCTTCGTTAGATAGTGGCATAACAGTACTTAGCGTAATTGATGAAATTCTTAGAGGTACAAACACAAATGAGAGGATTGCTGCTTCTGTTTCTATTATGAAATATTTGTATGAAAAAAACAGCATTTCGATAGTAGCGACGCATGATCTTAAGCTAACTGAAATGCTGGATAATTATTTTGACAGCTTTCATTTTAAAGAACATATATGTGGGAAAAAGATGTTGTTTGAATATAAGATTTATCCAGGGCCTGCAACATCAACAAATGCGATTCGATTATTGGAGTATATGGACTTCCCCCAAAAAATAGTCGAAGAAGCTGAAGAAATATCCAAGGATTTACATTAGTGAAAAACCTGCTAGTAAAAATATTTCCGGTGGTGAAATGCAAAAGATATCTCTTATAAGATTATTTTCTTTTATGAAACAAATATATATTTTGGATGAACCGACGTCATTTATGGATATTGTAAGTGAAAATAAAATTTGTGATAAATTGCAAACTTTGCTCAAAGGTAAAACGGCGATTATTATTACTCATCGTCCTCAAATCCTTAAGATTTGTAGCAGAGTAATTGATTTAAATGACTTGTAAATTATAAACATTGCAAACTCCGATGGAAACTGCTGGTATCCCATCGAAATCATATAATAAAATGGGATCTTCTTCGTTTTAGTATTTACCCAAGGAGAAAGTCAATGTTCCAATTGAAATAAATTAGATAAAAGTTTTAAAGAGAAAGATTTGTTGTAAAATAAATGTAAACTCCATTGCAATTAAATGTTGACATAGTATTAATTTACTGATATCATAAAATATATTAAAGGATCAGGGGAAATATCATGAAAAAAAAATTACCCAAAATCAGTGGAAGAGAAAAAGATGTAATGTCCATTCTCTGGCGTAGTGAGAATGCCTTAACTGCATCTTCAATTGCAGAAGAGGGAGGAGTAAGCATTAATACAGTACAGGCAGCTTTAAGAAGTTTGGTTAAAAAAGAATATATTGAAGTTGCTCAAATTGTATACAGTGGGACTGTTTTATCTAGAAGTTATCAAGCTATAGTAAGTGCGGAAGAATATGCTGCGGATCAGCTCCAAGCCATGCGCATGGATTCCCTGAATTTTTCGACAATGAGTTTTGTCGATCATTTAGTTAAAAATGATGAATCGAATAAGATTTTAGATGAATTAGAAAACAGCATTAGGAGAAAAAAGAAACAGGAGGATTGATCTATGTCGTCTTCTGTAATTTTGAGCAATTGTCTGCTTTGTGGCGTAGCCGCGCTGCTTTTAATACCTCTTTTACGCAGTTCCAATATGTTGATTCATAGGAGGTTAATCCTTATTGGGAGTGTGCTACTGCTGATTTTTTTGAAACTACTTATTCCGTATGAATTTCCTTTTACGAGTACTTTAGCTTCAAAAAATATTTTACCATTTATTAGAGAGATAGAAGATTTTCCACTTTTGGGAAGTATTACGGTTGGGATTGTTTTAAGGTGTGCCTGGGTAACGGTTTTTGTTTTACTGATAATAAGTATTGTACTAAAGTATTTTAAACTAAAAAGAGTGCTTTCTCTGGTTCCTGAAACGAAAGATGAAGATATTTCGGATATGCTCTCAGATCTGTGTTCACAAAAAAACATAAAAAATATGCCTAGAATAATATATCTGGAAATTGACTCAGGTCCATTTATTGTTGGTGTACGAACTCCAATTATTGTACTTCCTCGTTTCCTACAGGCGAAAGAAGAAATTGGTTTTGTTCTTTCTCATGAACTTGGTCATCTTAAATGTCGTCATATATTAATGAAAATGGGGCTTGAGCTTATTACAGCAGTTTACTGGTGGAATCCAGTTATATGGCTCCTGCGCATGGAACTTTTGCGCGTGATGGAAATACAGGCGGATGTTTCTGCCATGGATGGAATGTCAAAAGATGACGGATTGTCTTATTTGGGTACTTTGGTTTCTATTGCAAAAAAAGTCAAACGAAGACAACGTTCAATATTGGCTCTGTCATTTTCTTTGAAATGTAGCATGGTAAACTACAGAGTGCATTTAGCCTTGGCACATGATTGCTTTCATGAAAAAATAAAGAGACCATTGTTGGATTTATTTCCAGTGATACTTTCTATAGGACTACTGTTTTTTTCATTTACATATACCTTTGAAGTCTGCGGTGTGAATCCAGACAATACGTCGGGAACCTTTGTAGTTAACCGCCAAAATGCTTATTTTATTTTGCGGAAAGATAATTCATTTGACCTTTATGTAGATGGAAATTTTCTTATTAATTTTGATAAAATTCCAAATGAATTTTCTGAATTGTCGGTAAGAAATTCCAAATAAATTTTTAGAGAGAGGAGCAGTGATGCAATGAAAAAATCTGTACGTTTTTTGGGAGCTTTACTTATCAGTGTAGTAATCTTGGAGGGAACTGGTGTTGTGGCTTATGCGTATGAATCTCCACATGTCAGTGATATTGGGGAAGTATCTCCGCGGTCAGATATTATTGACTGGAGATATAAAACAGAAAATGGAAAGATGTATAAGCGCTTATATAATTTTACGACTTATGAATGGATTGGCGAGTGGATATTGGTGGGGTAGTCAGTATTATGCAATCTTAGAAGCATATTCCGGTTTTTCAGTGTAATGGTTTGTTAAATTATAGCTCTGATAAACCAAATATGTATGTAAAGAAATTATCGAATAGCTCAATAGCTCAATATCAATTATCTTATCAAACAGATATTTATTATTAGCTAATAAAAAAAGAATAAAGTCGGTAAACCTGTTGAAAAACAGGGGTGCAAAGCTGAGGATCTGAGCCCCTTCATGGCGCTGATAGTCTGGCTGCTAAGAGACTATGAAGCCTGCCTTTCTTATTTTGGGGGTAGGTTTTTACCGCGATAATGATGAAGTATTGTGGTAATGAGAACAAAAATCAGAGTTTGACCACGAGATGTTGTGGTTCGCGGCTTGAAAATGAGAAAAAAACAGGGCTAATAAATTCGATTTTGGGCCCTGTTTTTAATCGTTTCCACGTATAACATAAGATAATTGAACGTAAAACTTTTCTAAATGACTAATATAGGTAGGCAGGAGATGAGAGTATAGCTCAGCTGGGAGAGCGCTTGAATGGCATTCAAGAGGTCATGGGTTCGAATCCCACTATCTCCACTTAAACGGTAAGCCGCAGGCATGAATGCTTGCGGCTTAAATTATAACTTATAGGGATGGGACACTTGGTAAATCAAGGGCAAAAAAGGTATATTTTAGTTTTGAATATGTGCCTTTTTTATAGTTTACTTAACAAATCTAAATTAAATTAATGATTATTATTAAAAAATCTCGGCCTTTTTTAACCCGTTTTATAAATGACATTCGATATTTTTGATGATGACACCTAATGTAAGGAAATTCAGGAGAGAACGGAATCATAAATATGGAGATTGGTTATTCTCACATGAACAAAATGATGTTAAAGATAATATCCAATTATGACATGGCTGTGTGGGTCTTTTGTAACTCTATTACCACGGTCTGAAGGATTATAAAACAGAAAAAAGATATCTCATGGATACCTGCCTGTCATCACAGGATCATTACGAAGCGATGGTCTCGTATTTCTCTTCCGACTTAAACCAGTCTGGTCCGGAAATGAATCAGTCCCAATAAAGCAAATAGCATCAACCGGCGCCTTTTAGTTTCAATCGAAACTGAAGGACGCTTTTTTTATATAATAGGCTATTTCCTGTGGAGCAGTGAATGCCAGTGTCCAGTAAGACTCTGAAAATAATTTATGGACATATTTTATCTTAGCCTTCTAAACTCATTTGGTGTCAATCCGGTGCTACGTTTAAAAACCACAGAAAAGCTGGCATGTTGCTTGTAACCCACGGCATTTGCAATGCTACGAATATCCCAATCAGAGTTTAAGAGAATTTGTTTTGCTTTTTCAACACGGAGGGTTTGTATATGCTCTGTAATCGTCATGCCGAAAAGCTGCTTAAACGTTCCTGTCAGCTTGTTATGGCTCATGCAGGAAATATTAACAAGAGTATCCAGAGGAATGTGCTTGGAGTAATTTTCATTTAGATAAGCATAAATCTCAAGTAAGCTTTCCAATTCCCATTTCGGAATACAAGTTGATGAAGAATACATAGATTGATTTTCTTTCCACTGCATAATCAGCGCTATAATCTCTGAAATTTTGCTTTCATAATACATTCTGGAGATCATGGGGGACGGCTGAGAGGAATGAATTTGCTTTAGTGCCATCGATACCTCTGGAATCGTGTGACTGCCGTTTAATTGGGGAAGAATATTCTTTAGTTCCCCGAAGTCTTTTGAAAATCGGTCCGGCAGAAAATTCTCATAGAACTCCGGTAAGAATGAAATCCCCACACTACAAATAAGAGCATCTTTTTGTATGGTTTGGTCATACCATTCCTCATGTCCAACATATCCAAGCAGACTTTCAGCCTGCGAATTTGTTCCATCATAAATCAGCTTTGCAATAGAGGAACTGTAATTTCCCAGATTCAAAAACTCAGGATGTTCATATTGAAGCGAAAAATCATCCTTGAAAACAAACTGATAAGTGCTTATGGAATACAAATTATCAACAGGAAAAATCCAATAGTATCCCGTTCCAACAGAAGGATCTAATTTATAGTAAAGACCGCAGCGCTTAAAGCCAGGTGGAGCTGTTGTCTCAAAGAAACCTAGATTCGAAAAATAAGGCAAATAGAGCTGTTCCAATATGGATTTCAATTTTAACTCCTCCTTCTTTTGCAATTACACAAACTTTTTTCGCATTCTGTCATATATCAACCAAATCAATTGACCGAGTATATGGAACAATGTAAAATCAAAACAAAGTTAGTAGAAACTAACTGGTTCAGTATATCATGTTTTTCTACTTTGTAAAAGATATTTCGTTTATATTGTTGATTTATATAGAAAAACATAATCTTTTGTCTAAGAACATTGGCAGAACAAGCAATCAGAATTGTCTGCCTTATTCAGATTCTATTCTTTAGACAGAGATGATTCAATCATATGAAGGAGGAAGAATATTTGAAAAAGAAGTCTTTAATTTCTAGGTTAATGGATCATGCAGGAAAATATAAAATTTTCATGATCCTGTCATGGGTCTTTTCTGCACTGGGTGCGGTCATCAGCCTGGGACCGTATATCTGCATCTATTTTGTAGCCCAGGAGCTGCTGAATGCCGGGAAAAACCTCACATTGCTTAACAGTGAATTAATGGTGCATTATGGCTGGCTTGCTGTTAATTTTACGATGTTTTCCTTTCTGTTTTATGGCTTAGGCCTGCTGTTTTCCCATCTTTGTGCTTTCAATCTTATGGCGAATCTAAGAATCCGCCTGATTCAACATTTGGGAGAACTGCCACTAGGCTTTCACATCTCAAATCCAAGCGGAAAACTACGGAAGATAATTGAGAAAAATGCGGAAAGTACCGAAAATTTTGTGGCACATCAGCTGCCGGATACTGTGCAGGCCATTGTGACGCCGCTCGCTTTTCTAGTAAGCATGTTTTATTTTGACTGGCGTCTGGCGATTATCTGTTTAGTTCCTATCGCAATCGGCTTTGTTATATTAAGTCTTATGCTCAAGGGCGAAAGCGGGGCTTTTTTAGAACAGTATCAAAAATCTCTTGGAGATATGAGCAATGCTGCCGTAGAATATGTGCGAGGTATTTCTGTTGTGAAGGTATTCGGACAGACAGTACATTCCTTCAAGCGTTTCCATGATTCCATCATGACTTATAAAAAATTCGTAACGCAATATGCGCTGTCCATGGAGAAACCCATGAGCCGCTATATCGCCTCGGTACATGGCATCTTTTTTGTACTGATCCCAGCAGGTATTATTTTGTACGCATTTTCAGCCAACCCGAAAAGTTTTATTTTGAGCTTCGTGTTTTTCATCGTATTCACACCGATGATTGCCGTTATGCTGATGAAAATCATGTACAGCTCATCCAATCGATTAATGACAACACAAGCATTGGACACGATTGATGACCTTTTAAACGAGAAACCTATTGTTCAGACCTCTCAGCCGCAAAGGCCATCCTCCTACAATATAGTTTTTAATTCGGTGTCCTTTCGATATGAGAAGAAAAGTGCAGCAGTGCTGGACAAACTGTCATTCACTGTAAAGGCGGGCACTGTCACAGCACTTGTGGGTGCTTCAGGCGGTGGAAAAAGCACCGTTGCCAATCTGATTTCCCGCTTTTGGGATGTGGATGGCGGCAGCATCTGTGTAGGCGGTGTGAATGTAAAAGATATGGAGTACAACGAATGGATGAGCCAGGTGAGCTTCGTTTTCCAGGATGTCAATCTATTTAAGCTGACTATCGCTGAAAATGTCGCTTTCAGTAAACCGGACGCTGCCGAGGAGGAAATCCGCAGAGCCTTGCATCTTGCTCAATGTGACGACATCATTGAAAAACTTCCGAATGACATCCATACGGTCATTGGCACCAAAGGCGTTTATCTTTCCGGTGGTGAAATGCAGAGAATTGCTCTGGCGCGGGCAATTTTGAAGGATGCACCCATTGTTCTTCTGGATGAAGCTACGGCGTTTGCAGACCCTGAAAATGAATATAAAATTCAGAAGGCGTTGGACATACTTATGAAAGAAAAAACTGTGCTGATGATTGCACATCGTCTTTCTACCATTATTGGTGCCGACCAGATATTAGTACTGGCGGATGGAAGGCTGAAAGAGCTGGGGACGCATCAGGAATTGTTGAAAAAGAACGGTATGTATGCAGCGATGTACAACGAATATCAATCGGGAACATCATGGAAAATAGGAGGTAAAGTACATGCTTAAAAATACATTTTCATTGACAGACAAGGGACATAAGGACGTTCTTAAAGGGATTTTTCTGACCGCCCTGCACAATCTTAGTATTATGCTGCCGGTAGTTTTACTTCTCCTCCTGGCATCGGAGATGATTCAAAGTTTTTTTGGTGAAAAAACGGAGAGCCTTTCCTTGTTTCCTTATTGGGGTGCGGCATTGTTGCTGCTCATCCAGATTTATTGGGTTTATCGTTGGACATACCGGAAAACCTATATTGCTGCCTATGAAGAAAGCGCCGATACGCGGATCACTCTAGCGGAAAAAATCAGAAAACTGCCGCTTTCCTATTTTGGCAATAAGGATTTGAGCGATCTGACCAGCACATTGATGGACGATACTACCACTGTTGAGCATACGCTGGCCACCGGTGTTTCTGAGCTTTTTGGAGGTGTCCTTTCCAGTTCAGTAATTTTGCTCACCTTGTTTTTTTATGACTGGCGTATGAGTCTGAGTCTGTTCGTCTGCCTGCCTGTTTCGCTGTTGATTTTGGCAATCTCTCATAAGGTCAGCGCCTCCACCAACTGGAAAAACCGAAATGCCAAGCTGAATGTCAGCGCGGGGATTCAAGAATATCTGGAGAACATCAAGCTGGTACAAACCTCTCCACAGAAAGAATCTTATCGCATGTGTTTAGAAAAACGAATCAAAAAGGTGGTTCGCACGTCAATGGTTTATGAGCTGGTTATGGGCATTTTTGTCAGTACTGCCTACAATACGCTTCGTATCGGGTTGGGACTAGTGGTCGTGACAGGTTCTTACCTAATTACCCATGGGGAGATTGATTTAATCGGATTCCTTTTGTTTCTCTTTGTTGCAGCTCGCATTTACGACCCCCTTACCACTATCTTTTTTAAGATGGGCGAGTTTTTTTATTCTCTGGTCAGTGCGTCAAGAATCCGTGAGATACGCGATTATCCGATTCAAACAGGAAGTACGGATGTTAGGCTAGGCACATATGATATTACTTTTGATCATGTTTCTTTTGCCTACAATAAGGACACTGTCATTGATGATGTCTCTTTTGTAGCAAAACAAGGGCAAATCACAGCGCTGGTCGGTCCTTCCGGCTGCGGAAAAAGCACACTGAGCAAGCTTGCATCCCGTTTTTGGGATGTCAGTAAGGGAGCAATTTTTATTGACGGTAAAAACATCAACGATATAGATCCAGAAACGCTATTGGGGTATTTTTCTATAGTTTTTCAGGAGGTCGTACTGTTTAACGACACGATATATAACAACATCAAAATCGGAAAGAAAGATGCCACGAGAGAAGAAATTATTGCTGCGGCCCGCATGGCAAGGTGCGAGGATTTTATCCATAAGCTTCCAAACGGCTATGACACCGTTATTGGTGAAAACGGAAAAACACTTTCAGGTGGAGAAAGACAGCGCATTTCCATTGCCAGAGCCTTTCTAAAGGATGCACCTATTGTTCTCCTGGATGAGGCCACCGCTTCCCTTGATCCGGAAAATGAGACACTGATACAGGAGGCAATCGGAAAGCTTATTCGGAATAAAACAGTTCTAATTATCGCCCACAGACTGCGTTCGGTAGAGGATTGTGACAAAATTGTTGTTCTTAAGGCTGGAAAAGTACAGGAAATGGGTCACCATCAAGAATTGATGGCACTCAATGGCTTGTATCATCATCTATTTGAATTACAACGAGAAAGCTCTCAATGGGGCGTTGGAACTGTGGAACAGGCATAATAACATGACAAAGGGGAAGGGAGAGTATTCCGTCCCCTTTGCCATGCTATTTTCTATATTGATTATTGCAGATTCACATATTTCTTTTGCAATTTGTCATATACTGGGCAAATCTATTGACGAAAGAATCGCTTTATGCAATAATTTGCAATGCAGGCCAGGTTAGCCATGTCTAACTAATCATATTAACAAGTGGTGATACGGAGGCCCTTTGCTTTTTGAGACCATCCGGGTAGGAAGATTTTATTGACTCAGCCAAGCAAAAAAAGGGTATGAACCTTTTTTGATTTTATCCAGATCATCAAGCGATTGCCGCTATAACCGGCCTTGAGAGGAACTGTACTATGACGAAAATTGACACACAATGTGTACCAAGTATGACCAAATCTATAACTCCACTTTTAATTGGTTATAGACAAACAATAGAGCCAAGAACAAAGCTGCTTATTCTTCTTATCGTAAATATAACCAGCTTTATTCAGAGCAATGTGTTATGTGAAGTAATTTGCATTACCATGATTACCATTGCTATGGTGTACCATCGCAGCTATCGCCTGGCACTCAGAAATCTGCTGCTTTTTGGAGCTATGGGGCTTTTGATTCTGCTTACCTTGCGGATTGAAAATACAATTGTCGGAATGCTATCAGTTGTGCTGATTATGGCGAGAAAGATATTTCCCACCTTCATGTTCGCTGCCTTACTCATCTCAACCACACAGGTAGGTGAGATGACGGCATCCCTTCAGGCCATGCATACGCCGCGCCAGATCACAATACCAATCGTAATAATTATGCGTTTTTTTCCGACTATAAAAGAAGAAAACAGGGGCATTCTGGATGCAGCAAAGGTACGGGGAATTCACTTTACATTTTGGAATGTCTTAAAGGCACCAGGGCAGATGATGGAGTATATTATGGTACCATTGATGATGCAGCTTTCTGTTGTAGCTGAGGAATTATCTGCTGCGGCCGTCACAAGAGGAATTGATTCAGACAAGCAGAGGACATCTTTATATCAAACACGCTTTGGCGTAATTGATATTATTTTTACGCTTCTGTTCTTTACTAATTTGATATTTGCTTTTATAGGAGGTGGAGTATGGTGAGCAGCCCATTGGCTATAAAAATGGAAAACGTGAATTTTACCTACGCAAGCCGTACAACAGAAGGTCTGCGTGATATTAATTTATCTGTCCATCGCGGTGAGTGCATTCTTTTGACCGGAGCAAGTGGGTGCGGTAAAACATCGCTCACCAGAATCATTAATGGCTTGATTCCACATTTCTATGAAGGAGAGCTATGTGGTGATATAAGCATTGATGGACAAAACATTGCAAACTGGAAGCTTGATGAACTCTCTATGAAAGTAGGCTCCGTTTTCCAAAATCCTCGAAGTCAGTTTTTTAATTTGGATACAACAAGCGAAATCGCTTTTGGTTGTGAAAATTTGGGCATCAGCAGAGAGCAAATATTACAGCGTGTCAGCAAAACGGTAGCAGATCTTCATATTGACCGGCTGTTGAATCGGAACATCTTTTCGCTCTCAGGAGGTGAAAAGCAGATGCTTGCCATCGCTTCTGCATACGCATTGGGGCCGGATATTTTTGTTTTAGATGAACCGTCCGCAAATTTGGATGCCTTTGCAACCAATCAACTAAGAGAGATTCTGGACAAGTTGAAACGAGAAGGGAAGACGATTCTGATTGCGGAACACCGCCTATATTATCTGGCAGACATTGCTGATCGCATCTTGTATATGGAAAAAGGGCGGATTGTTCAGGAGTGGAGTGCTAAAGAGTTTGGAGAAGTCAGCAAAGAACAGAGGGCAGGATTGGGACTTCGCACATGGAACTTATCACAGGTGCAGATTGAACACCACATGAACATAAGCAAGGATGAAACTGGAATTTCTGTTGAGCATCTCGGTGTGTCATATACCAAAAACACTCCCATTCTGCATGAAATAAGCTGTGCAATGCCAAAAAATAAAATAACTGCTGTGATTGGAAGAAACGGTCATGGAAAATCAACGTTTGCCAGATGCCTATGCGGCCTCACCAAGGAAAGCTCCGGAAAAGTCTCCTATGAAGGCAAGGAGCAGCATTACAAGCGAAGATGCGGTAAAAATTTTCTTGCCATGCAAAACCCTAATTATCAGTTGTTTAGTGACAGCGTAATGGGGGAGGTGGAGCTATCCATAAAAAGCGGCAAGAGTGAAAAAGACGTTAAGGCAGTGGAAATATTGGCCCTTTTATCACTCGATGAGCTTGCAGAACAACATCCAATGAGTTTATCCGGCGGACAAAAGCAACGATTGGCGATTGCTGCGGGTATTGCACAGAATGCGAATGTACTGATTTTGGATGAACCGACCAGCGGATTAGATTATACCAATATGTTTCGTGTTCATACACTGTTGAATCAACTGCAAGCGAGAGGAAAGCAAATTATTGTCATTACTCATGATTATGAGTTTTTGGTCAATACCTGCGATTACGTGATAGAGATTGAGGATGGTGTCATCGCTGATTACTATCCAATAAATAAAGAAAATGAGAACAAGTTGTTACACTTTTTTGTAAACATATAAAAATTTAAGGAGAGACTTATTCATGAATACTGAAGCTAAGAAAAAGGGGCTGGCAAGCAAAGACTTAATTAATATCGCCATTTTCACGTTGCTTTATGCTATCTGCATGTTTCTGGTTGCAGGAATTGCAGGGATGATTCCTGCCGGATTTGTTTTCCACGGTGCAATAGCTGCCATACCATGTGGCGTTATTTATATGTATATACGGGCAAAAACACCAAAGAAAGGCTCTGTTATGGTGCAGTCAATTCTATTCGCTATTATCTATTTTGTTATGGGGAATCCAATAACGGTGCCTATTGCGATTTTATTGGGGGGTATCCTTGCCGAGACAATTTCAAAAACAGGAAATTACTCTAGTTTTTTGAAAAACTCAATTGGATATGTTGTAATAACAGTAATCGTTTGGCTGGGGTTTATGGTTAATATGATTTTTCAAAAACAATACTATATGGAATATGCGACCGGAAGGGGATCTTCGGCAGCATATGTGGAAAATCTTCTTGACATAGCCAACGGACCTATGTTCTATGCCGCTCTCATCGCAACAATTGTCTGTGCACTTTTAGGGGCATTACTGGGACGCAAACTACTGAAAAAGCATTTTGAAAAGGCGGGTATGGTTTAATAAAATCCCCAGCCAATGCTTAGCTACGCTGGAAAATGTCTCAATAATCCACATTGGCACTATTGCTTTTGGGCTCAAATGGGATTGTTGCAAGCTATATAACCTTAAACGCTCTTAAATCGATAGAGGCAAACCGTATCATGCAATTCTGGGAGTAAAATTCATTGACGATAAAAAGGAAATTTATAGAACAATTAAGATAAAGCATGAAATTGTACATAGAAAAGGCAGGGATATAAAAGTGGTAAAGTCCTCCTACACATTTAGCGTAGTTAGAGGTAAAATACATACAATTTTCTATTTTTGATGGACAAGAAGCCAAAGGGTTTATAACTTAGCTGGAGCGCAAGCTGTCCGGTAAACAACCCCTTAAAGAAGAAGCAGATTTTAAAAAGTAAAATGCTGGAAATTCGTATAAATAAAGGGGTTTCAACCATATGGGGGCATAGCTCAGCTGGGAGAGCGCTTAAATGGCATTTAAGAGGTCATAGGTTCGAATCCCACTATCTCCACTAAAACAATAAGCCGCAGGCATGAATGCTTGCGGCTTAAATTATAACTTATAGAGACGGGACACTTGATAGGAGTCAAGGTAAAATAATGAAAGGTACATCATCAATTACGAGGATGTGCCTTTTTATCATCCGATATAAAAGTATGGGCTATGTTTTTGGAAAACGAAAAACATAGCCCTTTTATTGTATGGCGATCTATTAATAAACCACCTGCTATGCACAACATCATAAACTTAAGGAAGCTGAATTGAAAAATAAATTCCAGTGCAAAGTTAAATTCCATCGCATTGATAAAAACGGGCCGAACGAACATGATTGCATGTTCATCTGGCAGCTGCCGCGGCAGCAAGCGAAAACCGCGAAGTGTGTTTCCGCTTGTTTATATATAAGTGAAGAACTTATCAATCGTAGGATTCTGGTTTTCTTTATACCGTGCAATCACGATTTCGCATAAGTCAGAATCCTTGTTCAGCGGAATGGTGACGACCTTTCCTAAATTCCGGCTGGAAGCAAGGGCGTAGGACGGCACGATGGCAGCTCCCATACCGGAGGCCACCATTAGGGCTGTAATGTCAAAGCTGTCAGAATATATCGTATTAGGAGTGAAGCCGGAACGGATAAAATGAGCCATAGTGTTTCTGTAATGTCCGAAATCATCGTCTCTTTCTTTTGTGGCGGTAAAAATAAATGTGTTATTTTTCAAATCAGACAGATCCAGCTCACTTCTGGAGGCCAGCGGATGAGAGGGAGGAAGCATGACAATCAGTTTATAGACACCTAAGGTATGGCAGACGATGCCTTCTTCCTCCAATTCGCTCTTTGAGAAGCAGACGTTGACAATGATGTCAAGGGACCGATTCAGCAGTGAGGCGTACAGTTTTCCCGTATCGGCTTCGCGAAAAGAAAGGGAAACATTGGGATAACCGGTATGGAAGGAGCGGAGTATATCGGGGAACCGCGGATTGTCATATCCTCCTATGATTCCAATATTTAAGCTGCCAGTAAAACCGGTAGCTGCTTTTTTTGTTTTTGCAACGGCGTCATCTGCACGGGTTAAGATTGCCTTTGCTTCTGTATAAAAGACTGTACCCGCCGGAGTAAGCTCCACATGCCTCTTTGTCCGCCTCAGTAATTTCACATCAAGATTATCTTCTAATGTCTTAATTTGCTGTGTTACGGCGGTCTGGGAAATGAAAAATTTTTCTGCTGTTTTTGTAAAACTTAAGCTTTCGGCTACGGAAACGAAATATTCTAACTGTCTGAGATTCATAAAAATCACTCCCCTTAAAATTGATCCATATATAACTAAAACTTATTATAACCCACAAAATTCGTTTTGAAAAGTCTCTAATCCTAAAAAATGTGTATAGTGCACAAATTTAAAGGCGTTATTTAAGAAATATTACCATACAAATAACTTTTTCTTATGAGAAACACTAAAATATATTCTTGAAATTGACAAAAAAACTCATTAATATACCAGTGAGGTAAGAAATCAAGCAGGATATCCCTTGCGGAAAGGATAGGATATGAAAGGGAAATATAATAATTTCTTATTTATCGGTGAAGCAGGAAGCGGAAAAAGTGAGATTGCGGTGAATGCGGCAAGGAAACTTTTAACCTCCGGTGATAAGAAAGTTCATTTTTTTGACATGGATATGACAAAGCCTTTATTCCGTTCCAGAGATCTCTGCGGGGACCTTTTCGGCTTGGGGATGGAATTCCATTATGAGGAGCAGTTTATGGACGCGCCAACACTTGTGGGAGGCGTGAGCCGCTTTTTAAAAGATGAGGAAGCATATACAGTTCTGGATGTGGGAGGCGATTACATTGGTGCACGATCCATCGGAGGTTTCGCCCCGTATATAAACCGGGAGGATACCATGGTTTACTATGTGATCAACCCTTACCGCCCATGGTCTTACGACTTAGAACACATTGATAAGGTTCTTGGCGAAGTCCTGGGAGTTTCCCATATAAGCGTTGAGAAGGTTCATTTAATCAGTAATCCCAACATGGGTCCGGCCACCACGGCCGGAGAAGTCCTGGCGGGAAATAAAAAACTGGAAAAAATAGTGGCTCCTTATAAAGAACTGGATTTTTTATGTGTGAGAGAAGAGCTTTTTCCGGAGGTAAAGGACAGGCTATCCATTCCGGTAATGCCCATACATCTCTATCTTACCTATCCATGGGCTGATGCGGAAAAATAAAAAGGAGGAAGTGAAGGACATGGGAGAAATTAGAGTGGTGACAGAACGCTGCAAAAGCTGCGGCTATTGTATCAAGTTCTGCCCTAAAGGTGTGCTGACAATCGGAGACAAAGTAAATTCCAAGGGTTACGAATATGTAACTCCATCAAACATGGAAGCTTGCATTAGCTGCTGCATATGCGGACGGATGTGCCCGGAGGGCGCCATTGAGATTTATAAGTAAGAGGAGGAAGAAAAAATGTCCAGAGTATTCATGAAAGGCTGTGAAGCAATCGCGGAAGCAGCCGTCAGAGCAGGATGCCGCTTTTTTGCCGGGTATCCTATCACACCGCAAAACGAAATACCGGAATATTTTGCCAGAAGAATGCCGGAGGTTCACGGCAGCTTCGTTCAGGGAGAGTCTGAGGTGGCTTCCATAAATATGGTTTATGGTGCGGCAAGCGCCGGAGTCAGGGCCATGACCTCTTCCTCCAGCCCGGGAATTGCTTTAAAGAGCGAAGGAATTTCCTACTGCGCGTCGGCACGGATTCCTATGGTCTATGCCAATATTTCCAGAGGGGGCCCCGGCGTTGGTTCCATTCAGCCCGCCCAGATGGATTATTACCAGGCAACCAAGGCATCCGGAAACGGCGGCTTCAAGATGCTGGTATTTGCTCCGTTTACGGTACAGGAAGCTGTTGATATGACTTATGCGGCCTTTGATTATGCGGACCGTGACAGAAATCCGGTGCTCATTCTGGCCGACGGCGTGATCGGCACCATGATGGAGCCGGTAGTGCTTCCTGAGATGAAGTCGGTTGAGGAAGTTGAAGCGATGAAGGAAGGAAAGAAGTCCTGGGCCTGCATCGGCCATCCTTTCGATTATGAGAAGCGTTCCTGGATTCAGCCGGGACACTGGAAGACCACTGATATGCAGAAGGCCAATGAGGATGCAGAGGCTCTTTATGCTTCCTGGGAAAAGGAAGCAAAGGCAGAAGAGTATCAGCTTGAGGATGCAGAGGTTGTAATCGCCGCTTACGGCATTTCCGCCAGAATCGCAAAGTCAGCGGTAGACATGCTCCGCAAGGAAGGTGTAAAAGCCGGACTGATCCGCCCTATAACTGTTTATCCTTTCCCATACTCTGCCTTCGATCACATTAACTATGACAAGGTTAAGGCCGTCCTGGATGTAGAGATGTCCATTCCGGCTCAGTTCGTGACTGATGTGGAAGCCGGCATCCAGGGACGCTGTCCAATAGAAACCTGTCTTTGCTCAGGCGGAAACATCATGAGCAGAGAAGCAGTTATAGAGGCAGTAAAAGAGATTCTCAAAAAATAGGAGGAGGAAAGATGGAAAAAATTTATTCAAGAACGAAGACAATCCAGGAAGACAAAGTTTCCGGATTTTGTCCGGGTTGTATGCACGGAACCGTGATGAAGCTCATCGGAGAGGTGTTAGATGAAATGAATTTAGCAGACAAAGCGGCCTGCGTACTGGGAATCGGCTGCTGCGGTCTTCAGATGGATTACATGGCTTATGACAACACAACCGCTCCTCATGGACGCGCCTGTGCCGTAGCAACCGGCATGAAAAAGGCAAATCCGGACAGCCTGGTATTCACTTATCAGGGCGACGGAGATTTCGCTTCCATCGGTCTGGCAGAATCCATGTCTGCAGCAAACCGGGGAGAAAACATTGCGGTTATTTTTGTCAACAACGGAATTTACGGCATGACAGGCGGACAGATGGCTCCAACCACGCTGCTGGGCATGAAGGCCTCCACCAGCCCCAAGGGACGTGATCCCAAGGAGCACGGCTATCCCATGCATATGTGCGAGATATTAAACCAGCTGACAGCCCCGGCTTACTTAGAACGGACCAGCTGCAATACCCCGCAGAATGTGATGAAAACCAAGAAAGCCATCAAAAAGGCATTCCAGAATCAGCTGGACGGCAAGGGCTTTTCCATGGTGGAAATCGTTACAAGCTGCCCGACCAACTGGGGCTTAGACCCAATCAAGTCCCTGGATTTTATAGAAGAAAAGATGCTGTCTGAGTTCCCCTTAGGCATCATCAGAGACAGGTAAGGAGGAAAAAAATGGAAACAAATTTATGTGTGGCCGGTTTCGGCGGCCAGGGAGTTATGACACTGGGGAAGTTCCTGGCTTCAGCCACCTGTGATTCGACGGATAAAAATGTTACGTTCTTCCCCTCTTACGGAGCTGAGCAGAGAGGCGGAACGGCCAACTGCTTCGTGGTGATTTCCGATGAGGCCATCGGTGCCCCATTAGGGGATGTGATGGATGATTTAATCATCATGAACGGCCCCTCCTTACAGAAGTTCCTGCCAACGTTAAAAAAGAACGGAACTCTTTTCATCAACAGTTCTATTGTAAACGGGGATATTGACCGGGACGATGTGACAATTGTAAAAGCCCCGGTTACGGAGCTTGCCTTAGAGCTTGGCAACGCCAGGGTCTTAAATGTCATCATGCTTGGTGTTTATGTGGGCTATACAGATGTCATTGATGCGGAAATTGTCTGGTCTGCCGTTGAGCACAAGCTTGGTTCCAAACCAAAGCTTCTTCCTCTTAACCGCCAGGCTTTTGAAAAGGGACTTGAAATAGGCAGAACGCAGAGATAAGGAGAGAGGAACAAATGGTTTATAAAAGTTTTGACGAACTGATTGAAAAGGTAAAGGGATATTCTTCCATAAAGCGGATGGCCATCGCCGCCGCCGGAGAAAGACATACCTTAGAGGCTGCCTTCCATGCCAGAAAAGAAGGAGTTGCAAGACCTGTTCTGGTAGGAGATGAGGCGGAAATCCGCCGGATCATGAAGGAAATGGGGGAAGAGGTTCCAGACGAGGATATCTATCCCGCAGCAGATAATAAAGAGGCGGCAGAGCTTGCCGTTTCTCTGGTAAGAGAAGGAAAAGCAGATTTCCTCATGAAGGGTTATTTAGATACAGGCGTTATTTTAAAAGCGGTTGTGAACAAGGAGCAGGGACTGGGAAAAGGCGGCGTTATGTCTCATTTTACCATGTTTGACGTTCCTGGCTACCACAAGATTTTAGTTCCCGTAGACGGCGGCATGGTTACTTATCCGACTCTGGAGCAGAAAAAGGCCATCATTGAAAATACGGTGGATACCCTGATTGCCATGGGCTACGACTGTCCCAAGGTAGGCGTGCTGGCTTGCGTGGAAAAAGTCAATCCCAAGATGCCTGAGACAGTAGAGGCCGCAGAGCTGGCCTGCATGAACCGGGACGGCGAAATTGAAAACTGTATCGTGGAAGGCCCTATTTCCTATGACTGCGCCGTGGACGGTGAAATTGCCAGATTAAAGGGCTATGAGAGCCGGATCGCCGGGGATGTGGATGTTCTGGTAGCTCCCAATATCCATGCGGGAAATATCATGGGAAAGATGCTTACCTGCACCTGCAAGGCCAAGATGGCCGGTTTCGTGGTGGGAGCCAAATGTCCCGTTGTCCTGACCTCAAGAGGTTCTTCCGCAGAGGAAAAATTCCTTTCCATCGTCGTTTCTGCGGCAGCGTCTAATTAAAAGAGAAGGAGAGACTTTCATGAGTTATAAGATTTTAGCTGTTAATCCAGGCTCTACCTCTACAAAGATTGCTGTTTACGAGGATGAGAAGGAGCTTTTTTCAGAAAGCATCGTACATTCTGACGAAGAGTTAAAAAAGTACGAAAAGGTCACCGATGAATTCGACATGCGTAAGGAAACGATTTTAAACTCCATGAAAAACCATGGTGTGGAAGAAAAAGACTTATCTGCCGTGGTTGGAAGAGGAGGACAGCTGGTAAAGATCCATGCGGGCGGATATTTGGTCACCCAGGATATGAAAGAAAAGCTTGTGGATCCATCCACCATCGAACACGCTTCCAACTTAGGCGCTCTGATTGCAGATGCCATTGCCGCTCCTCTGGAAATCCCCTCTTATATTTACGATGCGGTGGGCTCCGATGAGATGAAGGACATTGCCAAAATCACCGGTATGCCTGAGATCGTAAGAGAGAGCTTCTGCCATGTTTTAAATTCCAAGGCCATGGCCCGGAAGCTGGCTGCAAAAGCCGGTAAGACCTACCAGGAGATGAACTTTATCGTAGCTCATTTGGGCGGGGGCATCTCCGTGAGCGCCCACGAAAAAGGCAGGATTGTGGATGCCATTCCATCGGACGGCGGCCCGTTTTCCCCTGAGAGATCCGGAAGTATTCCATTAAACTACATAGTGGACATGTGCTGCAGCGGAAAATACAGCAAGCGGGAAATGACGAAAAAGATAACTGGAATGGGCGGCATTAAGGCTTATTTAGGAACGTCCAGCTGTTTAGAAGTGGAAAAGATGATTGCAGACGGAAACCAGCAGGCAAAGACCATCTTTGAGGCAGAGGCTTATCAGATTGCCAAGGGAATCGGAGAGTTGTCCCCGGTGTTAAAAGGAGATGTTGACGCCATTATTTTAACAGGCGGCGTTGCCTATTCCCAGATGCTGACAGGCTGGATTACAGAGTATGTGAAATTCATTGCCCCGGTAATTGTTATGCCGGGAGAAAATGAGCTGGAATCATTAGCCGCCGGAGCTCTCCGGATACTTAAGGGAGAAGAAATGGCTGAACCTTATAAGAAATAAGATGAATAAAAGGTGGCCGGATATATTCTTGCCAACCTCCTCCGGCCGCCTTTTTATCATATAAAACCATGCATTAACACGCATTATTCAAAGAAAGGAAAAAACTTATGCAGGATACATTCTATGCAAAGGGAAAAGGGAACAATGGTTTCCTTAAGAACCTGGAAGTCTGTTCCTTCAATAATTTGGACGGAAACTGCGGCATGTTCCAGATGGCCCTTTATAAGACTGAAGCGGGAAAGTACTATCTGTACGGATGCTGCTTCGGAGGAACCCAAAACGGTGTTATGATCAGTGATGTGACAGATCCCTATAATCCGAAATTTGTAAAACATTTTGAACTTTTAGATCCCAGGGAATATCCGACTACTACCTGTCCAAAGCTTCAGATTGCCGATGATTTAATGATCGTTGCTATGAGCTGCGGAAGCGGCCCGGGAGAACTGGTAGACCAGCCAGGAAAAGATGAGGTGAAATGCGAGGCAGGTATCCGCATTTACAGCCTGAAAGATGATCCTGAAAATCCTGAATTCTTAGGCTGCTGGGACTGCGGCTTAAAGCACGTGCTGGGCGTACACCGTTTCATGTACAACGGGGGGAGATATGTACATTTATCCAGTGACTGCGTAGGCTTTGAAGGTATGATTTACCGTATCGTCGATATTGAGGATCCCACTCATCCCGTAGAAGTAGGACGCTGGTGGAGGCCTGACCAGTATGCGGACGGCTATCCGGACCGCGAATTTGATCCGGGTGCACCTCACGTTCCGGCTTTTATGGATAAGGGCTGGCTTCACGGACCGCCATTTGTACGTGACGGAATCGCATACTGCGGATGGGGCGGTGCAGGACTGGTTGTCCTGGATGTACATGATGTAACCAGACCGAAATGCTTAGGCGAATTAAAGCTGATGCCTGCATTTTCCAGCGAACTGTCGGGAGCCAGAACCCATACGGCCCTTCCTCTTCCGGGCAGAGATTTAGTTGTCTGCCAGAACGAAGGCGAGCGCTTCCAATTCTTTACACCGGATAAGATCAAACGCGCCCAGGCTTTAAACAATCTGCATATGATCGATGTAAGCGATCCAAAGCATCCTACCCTGATTGCAGAGTTCCCGTATCCGGAAGTCCCTGAGGATTTCCCATATCAGAACTTTAACGTGGCAGGCCTTGGTGTACCGGGACCTTTCGGCCCTCACAACATCCATGAGCCTATGAGCAACAAGCCATGGCTGGAGCAGAGAGGCGACAGGCTTTACTGCTGCTATTTCCATGCGGGACTTCGGGTCTATGATGTATCCGACCCTTTTTACATCAAGGAAATTGCTTACTTTATCCCGCCGAATCCAAACAAGAAGCCGGAAGAGTCCTATTTTCCAAACTTCCCTGGCCCCCGCCTTGCGGTGACGGAGGATCTTGTGGTGGATGACAGAGGCTATATCATCATCGACGCCTTAGACGATGGCTTTTACATTTTAAAAATGAAAGAAAATTAATATTCACAGAATAAGGAGAACACAAAAATGAAGGTTTTAGGCATTTCTTTCGGGACCAGGAACGGGACCAATGATTCCATGTGTATGGAAGCTTTAATGGGAGCAAAGGAAGTCGGTGCCGACGTGGAATTTATCCAGATGTCTACATTAAACATCAGACACTGCACCGGCTGCTGCGCCTGCGCAAAGACTCTTTTAAGCGGCAAAGGCAACATGTGCACCATTAAGGATGATGATTTCGAATGGCTTCTTGACAAGATGCTGGATGCGGACGGAATCATTATCAGCGACCCGATTTTTGAAGAGGGAGCTTCCGGCTTATTCCACACGGTTACAGACCGTTTCGGCCCGAGAACAGACAGGGGAAACAACGTCATCGGCACCAAGATCGCTCAGGAAACCGGCGGAAAGATCCCGGATCAACGTCTTTTAAAGGACAAGGTTATCTCCTACATCGGTGTGGGTGGTTCCGACTGGGGAACCAGAGTACAGTGCGAGCATGCCATGCACGCTTTGACTCCTATGTGGAAAGTCATTGACAACGCCTGGTATCCGTGGGCAAAGTCCATCCTCATGGAGGATGATAAGCTTGCTGAAGTTCACCAGCTTGGCCGCAATTTGGCGGAAGCTGCAAAGGATGTGGAGAAAGCCGAATATAAGGGCGAAGAGGGTGTATGTCCTCACTGCCATAACAAGCTGTTCTACTTAGAGCCGGATTCAACAAAAGCAATCTGCGGCCTGTGCGGAATGGTAGGGGAAATTGAGATTGAAGACGGAAAGACAAAGTTTGTTTTCTCGGAGGGGCAGTTAGAGCATGCACATGATACCCTGTCCGGAAAGTTCATCCACGGCGAAGATATCCGGAAAAACGAAGGGGCTTTTGCAGAGCTGCGTAAGACCGAGGAATTCAAGATCCGTAAGAAGAAATACACAGACTTTATCATTCCGACAACGGTAAGATAAACTGGACCCCCAGTCTTTCGGGGCTTCTGGGAAATATTCCCGTGTACATAGCTTTTGAAACGGAGAACAAATAGAATTTATGCATATTAACAAACAAATCTGTATCCTGGCTGCGGCCATTGCGGTCTTTCCGCCCTTATGGGCGATGGCCGCACCGTATCTGGGAATTAAAACAGGAGCAGTGGCTTTAATTTGTGCAGGTACCTATGCGGCAAACGGAAATAAGAGAGAAGACGCCTTAAAAATAACGGTCGGTTTTTGGTTCGGTGATTTTTGGGCGTGTCTTTCTCTTTTGATCACGAGGAATTTAAATCTGGGAGAAAACCTGGGATTATTTTTAACCTTGGCTGTTTTAGGCTTTGCGGCTGTACTTATCGCCTCTGCTTTAGAAAAATTCATATACCTCCCTGCCTGGCTCGGCGGCTGGGCCATTGGCTTAAGCTTGATGACACTTGAAACTTTAAGTTTTGATAAAACCATGCCTTTTCAGATCGGGGCAGCCATGGCAGTGGGAGTCTGGTATGTAGGGGCAGGAGTGGATTTTTTCTGTAAATTGATTGAAAAGAAATCACAGCCAAAAAAGGAGAAATAAAAATGGGAACAGAATTTGATCCTATGCGGAGCTTTATCTATGTAGATGTAATAAAGGAGGAGTACAGACACAAACTTCAACACTGGCTATATTTCCATCACATTCCGGAAAGTATTTCCCAGTTTGAACCTTACTGCACCAAGTATGCTTTTTACGATGCGCTTCCGGTTCCTGAGGGCGGAGAAAGATTTGGAACGGCCCGCATGCAGATTACAGAGCACAGCTGGCTTGTAAATATTATGGATCCGGCCCTTAAGGTAAAGACATTCCAGGAATATATGCCGATTGAAGCCTTAAAGTGGCAGGGGACCGTGCCGGAGACAGCAGGGGATGTGCTGATGTCGGGAGACGATGCCAGATGCACCGGCGGAAATAACGGCTGCATGCCATTCGTATTCGCTTTCTGTCCCATGTGGTGGGAAGAAGATGTAAAGGGGGCCGGACGTACTCTGACAGAGGGCGCCAATTACCGCTGGAATTTTGCCCTGGCTTACCCGGAAGGAGTTTCCAAAGAAGAAGGGGATAAGTGGCTGTTTGAGGAAGTATTCCCTTATTTTGAAGCAAATAACTGCTGTACCCGTATTCTGACCAGCAAGGTAAGACAGGAAATCAATGACTGTCCTATGTACAGAGTAGTGGAAATGTGGTTTACAGGTCCTACAGCATGGCATCATCTGGCTGTGGAAACCGCTGATAAGATTAAATCGCCGTCATGGGCAAAAGACGGAGATGTATTCCCATATCTGAAGTCCGGCTTTGAGATAAGGGGAGCATTTGTCACAGATTATCCGACCTGTGACGCCTACAGCCAGTACAGAGGCTATATACCCAGAAGATAAGGAGTAATATATAAATGAAGCGGAATCGTTGGTTTTATGCGGCAGTCGGCGTAATACTCATGTTGTTTGCGGGGCTTATTTATGCATGGAGCGTTATTTCCAGGCCTCTTGCAGAATATTTTACGGAGTGGACCAGTGCCCAGTTATCCTTTACTTTTACTATCTGCATGACATTTTTCTGCATGGGCGGTGTTCTGGCCGGTTTTCTCTCCGGCCGGATTAATGCAAAATTCAATTTAGCTGCATCAGCATTGCTTTTTCTTGCCGGTTTTTTCATTACTGCTAATACCAGTTCTCTTGCCGGTCTTTACATCGGCTACGGGATTCTGGCGGGAACCGGGTCAGGCGTTGCCTATAATACGGTTATGGGAACAGTTACAAAATATTTCCCGGATAAGCCGGGCCTGATTTCGGGAATCCTGCTTATGGGCTTTGGAATAGGAAGCTTCATTATCGGAAAGGTGTATCAGGCTTATACAGGGCCGGGAGAAGGATGGCGAACCTCCTTTGAAATCTTTGGGATTCTGCTTTTCGTCGTTATGATTTTATGCAGCTTCTTAATTAAGGCACCGAAGGCTAAAAAGGAGGATAGCTGTGAAAACGGGACAGGCAGACAGAAAAAAAACGGGGAGGAAGCAGCCGCTCTGGAAGCATCTGGGCTGGAAACCTCGGGGTTGGAAGTCATTGAGATGGAACCTGCTGCAATGCTTAAAAGAAGCTCATTCTGGCTCTACTTCATCTGGGCGGTTCTCTTATGCGCCGCCGGGCTTGCGGTAATTTCACAGGCTGGCGGCATGGTGCTGGAGGTGAGCCCGGAGATTTCAGCCGGAACGGTTTCTACTGTAGTCGGTCTTATTTCCGTATTTAACGGAATCGGCCGGGTTCTGTTCGGCGGTTTGTTTGATAAGATCGGCCGGGTAAAAACCATGGTGTTTAATGAAATTCTGTTTTGCGCTGCTCTTGTTCTGCTGATTTTGTCCCTGATGACAGGCATCCTGCTTGCGCTGGTTGCAGGCTTTATGATCATGGGCCTTGCCTATGGCGGCGTGCCTACCACGAATTCAGCATTTGTAGGCGCATTCTATGGGAAGAAGAACTATTCAGTGAACTTTTCCCTGCTGAATTTAAATCTGATATTTTCTTCCTTTGGAAGCACCATTGCTGGACTTCTCTATGATACAAGCGGTTCTTATTTCAGCACACTGACCGCTATGCTCGCTGCGGTTATAGTTGGAATTGTTATTGCCGTAATGATAAAAAAACCATAATATAGAACGGCCAAAAGGCTGGAAAAGAAGGGGTTGCTTTAAAATGATACCTCTTCTTTTTCGTTTTTTCATCTACTACGAGGATGTGCTTTTTTATCTATTCTATAAAATAAAAGAAAAATCCCCCGATCTGATCCAGTAATTGGTCTGCCAAATTATGAAATTTGAAATATTTTGTTGAAATAAATAAAAAATTAACAAACTTTATGCAAATATTTCAAGCATCTTAAAAGGAATATTGATAATAATGCAAAAATAAGATATAATTAGTCAAAATTCAAAAGGAGGAAAGTCTATGTATAATATTCTGATTGGTGGTGCTGCCGGGCAGGGCATTGATACCACGGTCGCAATTTTGGAAAAGCTGTTGAAGCATTCCGGCTATTATATCTATACCACCAGAGATTTCATGTCCCGCGTGCGCGGCGGGCACAATTTTTCCCTGCTTCGCTTCGGGACGGAGGAAATAACCTCACACAGCGATGTTTTGGATGGGATCGTTGCCTTAAATGAGGAAACCATTGATTTGCATAAGCATAAACTTACGGCCAAAGGATTTATATTATGTGACAGCAGCTTTGCTTATCCGGATGAGGATTCCAGAGTCATTAAGCTACCCATGAATAAAATAGCGAAAGAACTGGGGAATGTGAAGGCTTCCGGCAGCGTGGCGGTGGGCGCGGTATTGAAGCTGTTTGGCGAGCCATTTACATATGCGGGTGAAGTCATGGCCGGTGTCATGAAGAAAGAGATCCTTGAGGTCAATGTTAAGGCGGCTGAAGCAGGCTACACAGCCGTTGAAGCGAAATTTAAGCACCTGGATGGCGGATATAAGGATTACATGCTCATTTCAGGCAGCAAGGCCCTGGGACTTGGTGCGGTGGCCGGAGGGCTTAAGTTTTATTCTGCTTACCCCATGTCTCCTTCCACGGCTGTTTTGGAATATCTGGCTTCTGTGGGACATGAGGCGGGGATCGTGGTGGAGCAGGCGGAAGATGAGATCGCCGCGGTCAATATGGCATTGGGTGCTTCTTATGCGGGAGCAAGGGCCATGACCGGGACCAGCGGAGGCGGCTTCTGTCTGAAGGTGGAGGCGCTGGGATTTTCCGGCATTGCGGAGATTCCGCTGGTTGCCGTGGATGTGCAGAGGCCTGGCCCGGCGACGGGTCTCCCCACAAGAACGGAGCAAAGCGATTTAAAGTTCGTTATTTCTGCATCACAGGGGGAATTTCCCAGGCTGGTCATAGCCTTGAGAAATCATGAGGATGCTTTTTATCAGACTTTCCGGGCACTGAACCTGGCGGAAAAATACCAGATTCCTGTCATACTGCTCAGTGATCAGTATCTGGGAGATACAACGGCCTGTGTGAAGCCCTTTGACACATCCGGGCTGGAATTGATCAGCCATGCCAGAGAAGCGGAAGGGGAGTATCTGCGTTACAGGATAACGGAGGACGGTGTCTCTCCCAGGCTTATCCCGGGACTGACCAGCCATCTTGTGGCTGCTGACAGTGATGAGCATGATGAAAGAGGCTGGATAACGGAATCGGCAGAAGTCAGGAATCAAATGGTGGATAAGAGGATGAGAAAATTAAAGGGCCTTATCCGGGAGCTGTTGGAACCGGAGTTTATGGGAGAAGAGCAGTGCGAGACCCTTCTCCTGGGCTGGGGGTCTACCTATGGTCCCATCAGGGAAGCCGTATCACTGCTGAATAAAAACGGGGATGGAAGCTATGGAGCTTTGGTATTTGGAGATATTTATCCCCTTCCTCAGGAAAAACTGAACATCTATGCAAAGGGCAGGACCTTGATCAACGTGGAACAGAATGCCACGGGCCAGCTGGCCTCCCTCATAAGGGAGCAGACCGGCATAGAATGCCATAAAAGCATTTTGAAATATGACGGCAGACAGATATCCGGAGAAGAAATTGCAAAGCAGGTGTTGGAAGGAGGTTCCAAGTAGATGGGTAAATTCACAACTTATGAAACAGCCTGGTGTCCGGGGTGCGGAAATTTCTCCATATTAAACAGTCTGAAAACGGCGCTGGAGGAGCTGGGCATAGAGCAAAATAAAGTGTTGATGGTGGCAGGAATCGGTCAGGCAGCGAAAACACCTCAGTATTTAAGCGCCAACAGCTTCTGCGGGCTTCACGGAAGGGCTCTTCCGGCTGCAGTTGCCGCCAAAATAGCCAATGAAAAGCTCACTGTCATAGTAAATTCCGGAGACGGGGACTCTTACGGCGAAGGAGGCAACCACTTTATTCACAACATAAGAAGGAATGTCAATATCGCACATTTTGTTCATGACAATCAGATATACGGCCTGACCAAGGGGCAGGCATCACCCACCAGCGGTGAAGGACTCATTACGGGAGTTCAGACCGACGGCAACAGAAATACGCCTTTAAATCCGGTGCTCCTGGCCATTGCTTCGGGAGCAGGATTTGTTGCAAGAGGCTTCAGCGGTGATTCAAAGCAGCTGGTGAGCATCATGAAAGAAGCCATACTTTATCCGGGGTATGCGTTTGTGGATATCCTGCAGCCCTGCATCACCTTCAACAAAATCAATACCTTTGCCTACTATAAAAATATGGCGGCACCTCTTGGAGATGATTATGACCCGACGGATCGGTTGGAAGCAATTAAAATGTCGATGGAAGTCAGTGAAAAAATCCCCACCGGCATCCTCTATCGGGAAGAAAAAATGGAATTCCACCGAAAAAACAGGCTTTTAAAAGACGGGCTGCCACTGATAGAACAAAAAACAGAGGAAAGCGTGCTCAAGGACTTGATTCACAGATTTATATAATTCTATAAGTTGATGCAACATTTCCTATAATTGTATAATTTTAACGATAATGAATATAATGTAATAAAAAAATCCTGGAAAAAGCCAATGTTCTATAATAGTAATTGGAGAAAAATCAGCTCCTGCAATGAAGACAATGGTTTTGTGGAAAGGTATTTGAATCCATCTGATATTTATATCGTCACAGGTTATCAAATAGAAGTATTTATAAAAAATCTGAATTCTCCCATTGGGATGGTCTTTAATGAAAACGGGGAGATCCTGGTGGCTGATTCTGGTTTGGCTACCGGAAATCCCCGGATATTACAGATGATCAATGGTCAGTTTGAAACGATCGCAGATGATTTTGTTACCCCAATATCAGGGATCAATTATTTAAACGGTGTGATCTACGTATCACACAGAGGATTTGTCACAAAGATATACAAAGATGGTACAAGGCAGAATATCATTATGGGGCTGCCCAGCAACGGCGATAACTATAACAGCCCGGTCACCTTTTCTCCGGATAATAAGATGTATTTCGGGCAGGGAACGGTGACTAACAGCGGTGTCGTTGGGAATGACAATGAGTGGGTGACCGTTTCTCCTCTTCTGTGTGATTACACAGGAGATTACGTTATGCTTCATGGACAAAACTTCACAACAAATAACATACTGACAGAAGGTTTGCCCGATGATATCGCTTTAACGGGGGCTTTTTCTCCCTATGGCATTTCCAATATAGCGTACGAGATCAGAAAGCGGTATATAAAGGCATCGGGAAGCATTCTCAGGGCAAATCTGGACGGCTCCAACCTAGAACAGGTCGCATGGGGATTCAGAAATCCTTCTTACTTAAGATTTGACTCCAGCGGCCAGTTGTATGCGGCCAATAACGGTTATCAGGCAGTGGGAAGCAGGCCCATCGAGAATGCTACGGATGATTTTTATTATATTACACCTAATTTGTGGTATGGATGGCCGGATTATTCCGGAGGCGAACCCGTAAATTCGCCGCGTTTTACGCCTAGCGGAGGTGTACAGCCTTCTCTTCTCTTTAAAAATCAGCCCAATGTTCCCCCAAGGCCCTACGTGACATTTCCGTCCAATTCCTCCATAAGGGGGTTTGAATTTAACTATAATCCCCAATTCGGTCCCTATGGGGATGTGTACATCGCTGAATATGGCAGCACCATACACACCCAGATCGGCGATACTATATCTTATACGAATGCTGGACACAGAATATCTAAAATCGATATGAAATCCAGGACCATCAGCACGTTTGCCATCAATCGAACGGGGTTTCCGTCCTCTTTGTCAAACGGAGGAGGTCTTGAGAGACCGGCCCATCTGTTATTCGGTCCTGACGGAGCAATGTATATCGTAGATACCGGACTGAATATTCAGGGGAATCCGGATTCGTTTATTCCGAATTCGGGGGTCATCTGGAGAGTGACCAGGACGGATTAGTGCAGAAAAATAGTACTTTCGTAAAAGAAAGGAATGTGGTAGAGTGATCTCTTGCGGCTTTTTTTTACTTATAGAGACGGGATACTTGACATAAATCAAGGACAAATAATGAAAGGTACATTATCATTTATGATAATGTACCTTTCATTATTTGATGTTATTAGCTAAAACAATTGGCCTTCTGGTTACTGTGAATTTACTTTACTTGTTATATTTTACAGTGTCCATTCCTTCTTTTAACATTTTTTGAATACTCTGATTATGGGCTCGGCGTATTCTCTTTAAACTGTATAAAGTATCGGGATCATTATCTATCACATTTACCCCAAATTTACAAGTCAGGGTCGCTTTAAAACCTAGGTCTTTAATGATAGTTTCTATTTTATCGTTATATCTGCCATATGGATAGGTAAACGTATTTGGACTATTACCAGTCACAGACAAAATTTCTTCCTGTAGCTTATTTAAATCAGTCGTTAAAAGTTCTTCATAGTTCTCCAATGATTCATGATCCATTTGGCAGCATCCATACAGTCCTTTAGAAATTTGATGTAAATTATAGGAATGGCTTTGTATTTCAACAAGTCCAGAATGCTGCATTTCTTTTACTTCTTCCCATGTTACGTGAGAATATTCAATATTTTCATCACATACTTTCGAAAATTCATCGACGCTTTTTCCAATTACAGATAAAACTATTTTCATATCATATTCTTTTACTAGAGGATAAACATTTAACATATATTAGCGAGAATTCCCCAACCTCTAAGGTGGTGGGATGAATCGCTATAATCTCTTGCTGCAAATCAATTATTGTGGTATAATATAATCAGTCGAATAAAACGAAAGGCTGGTGATACTATGGTTTTAGATAATAATGCTCATTCGGTATTCTTATTGCATTACCATTTGATATTGGTTGTAAAATATAGGCGTAGGGTTTTTGATGATCTTATATCGGCTCGTGCGAAGGAGATTTTTGAGTATATCGCACCTAACTGCCATATA
>POVV01000250.1_pt1 | contig 41449 bp, 36 predicted proteins | sample 1560271 | NCBI WGS metagenome assembly POVV01 (sample SAMN08337232, study PRJNA429181) | Bioreactor metagenome, whole genome shotgun sequencing project. | biome: cows' rumen and soil; feature: anaerobic; isolation source: anaerobic chemostat enrichment culture, galacturonate as sole carbon... | reverse complement strand
ATATTCAGCTTTGCTTGCCGGGTTTTGCCAGGATAAAATAGTGTACATTGCCTATACTAGACTCATGATAAAGCTACAAGACTTAAAAATTTTGCCCGGGGAAGGAGGTTCATTGAATTTTGGATTATGCTGTCAATCTTATTACTGTCATTCAACTGTTTTTTGCCGTGGTTATTGGGCTCTATTTCTGGAACCTGCTTAAATCACAGCAAGGAAACAAGATAGCCGTAGAGCGCGAATCCAGAAAAGAAATGGACAAACTGCAAAAAATGCGGGAGATATCCTTAACCGAACCACTAGCGGAAAAAACCCGGCCAACCGACTTTTCGGAAATCGTTGGCCAGGAAGAAGGCCTGAAAGCCCTTCGGGCTGCCTTATGTGGCGCCAACCCACAGCATGTATTGATCTATGGTCCGCCAGGTGTGGGTAAAACGGCGGCCGCGCGGTTAGTTCTCAACGAAGCCAGGCGAAATAGTTATTCGCCCTTTAATGTTGCGGCTAAGTTTATCGAGCTTGATGCCACAACAGCCAGATTTGACGAGCGGGGTATTGCAGACCCGCTTATTGGCACCGTACATGACCCTATTTATCAAGGCGCTGGTCAGTTAGGGATGGCCGGCATTCCTCAGCCAAAAGCCGGAGCCGTAACCAAAGCTCATGGTGGCGTATTGTTTATTGATGAAATTGGCGAGCTTCATCATATCCAGATGAATAAATTACTAAAGGTATTGGAAGACCGTAAAGTTTTCCTGGACAGCTCCTATTATAATAGTGAGGACGGCAACATACCACAACATATACATGACATATTTCAAAATGGGCTGCCGGCAGACTTTAGACTTATTGGGGCTACCACCCGGATGCCGCAAGATATTCCGCCAGCTATCCGCTCCCGGTGTGTAGAAATATTTTTCCGGCCGTTATTGCCTGATGAAATTGCCAATGTGGCCTTAAATGCGGCAAAAAAGATTAACTATACCCTTGAGCAGGGTGCGTTGGATGTCATTAAGCAATTTGCCACTAACGGGCGGGAAGCCGTAAATATCATTCAAATTGCGGCCGGTATTGTGCAAAGCACTGGCAAAGGCGAGCGAAGCATTGCCCAGGCTGATGCGGAATGGGTCATAAATTTTGGTCAGTACAACCCGCGGCCTGAGAAAAAGGTTTCCCTTACTCCCCAAGTTGGTGTGGTTAACGGTTTGGCTGTATATGGTTCCAATATCGGTATGCTTATGGAGCTCGAAGTAACGGCTGTGCCTAATAATTATGGTACCGGCAAGCTAACCGTTACCGGCGTTATTGAAGAAGAAGAAATGGGTTCGCCCGGCAGGGTCGTGCGCCGCAAAAGCATGGCAAAAGGGTCACTGGATAATGTACTTACTGTATTGGCCAAAATGTGTGGTATTGAATATCATAGATATGACATCCATGTAAATTTTCCTGGTGGTGTTCCCGTAGATGGTCCGTCAGCCGGAGTGACGGTGGCTACCGCTATTTATTCGGCTGTTAATAACATACCCATTGACAATACTGTTGCGATGACAGGTGAAATCTCTATCCGCGGGTTAGTAAAACCGGTCGGCGGAGTGAGTGCGAAGGTAGCAGCCGCTAAGCAGGCTGGTGCGCGGCGGGTGATTATTCCTGCGGAAAATTGGCAGGGACTCTACAAGAATATGGAGATTGAAGTTATTCCTGTTGAAACCTTCGAAGAAGTATTGAAGCATGCCGTAATCAAGACCGGAGATGTGCTGCGGCAGGATGTAACGGTAACTATGCCGGAGGTATTGGCTGCTGCCGGTGTCAATAAAGTATAAATTTATCCGATGACTAACCCGCCTCTTACTCCCTCTTTTGCAAACGGGAGTAAGAGCGGCTAAGTCCCTGAATAATTCCGACTAAGATTCAGGTGGGGTTACAACCCTATCTGAATCAAGTCTCCATTTATGCCAGTGCCAGCCGGGTTGCTAAACCCGGCCTATATTTATTGAGGAATAAAAGGATTTTTAGTGGTTGCTTTAGAATATTTTACATAGCGGTGTTGAAACTACTAAATGACCACTAAGATAATACCGCAAGGTTACCGAAGGGAGGAAGCTATATTGGCAGATAAACGCCGTATAATACCACTTTTGCCATTAAGAGGTATATTAGTTTTTCCATACATGATTATTCATCTGGATGTTGGCCGGGAAAAATCTATCAGTGCTTTGGAAGAGGCAATGGTGCAGGATCGTCTGATTATGCTGGCTACACAAAAAGATGCCCAAACCGATGCGCCGCAGCCTGAAGATATTTTTTCAGTGGGTACTGTTGCCGAAATTAAGCAGCTTTTAAAATTGCCGGGGGGAACCATCCGGGTATTGGTCGAAGGCTTGTACCGTGGTGAAATCGAAGAATTTATCAGCTTTGATCCTTACTATCAGGTTCAGATTAACGAATTTACCGAAGTTGAACCTAAAACACCGGAGGTTGAAGCACTTACACGTACAGCAATTAATCAATTTGAACAATGGGTTAAGCTGAGCAAGAAGATACCGCCCGAAACCCTGGTATCAGTCGTTGTTGTAGAAGAACCCGGACGCCTGACTGACCTTATTGCCAGTCATCTGGCACTCAAAATTGAAGATAAGCAAACCCTGCTGGAGGCAGTAGAAATTAAAGACCGGCTGGAACGGTTATGTGAGATTCTTGGCCGCGAAATGGAAATTCTTGAACTGGAGAAGAAAATCCATGTCCGGGTTCGCAAGCAAATGGAGAAAACCCAAAAAGAATATTATTTGCGTGAACAACTCAAAGCCATTCAAAAAGAATTAGGCGAAAAAGATGAGCGCACCGCCGAAGTAGAGGAATACAGGCAGCGGGTCAAAGAACAAAACCTGCCCAAAGAAGTAGAAGAAAAAATCAATAAAGAAATCGACCGTCTGGAAAAAATGCCCCCGATGGTAGCGGAAAGCGGTGTTATCCGCACCTACCTTGACTGGCTGTTAACGCTGCCCTGGACTACGGAAACCGATGACCGGCTGGATATTAGTGTTGCCGAGGAAATCCTTGACGAAGATCATTATGGCTTGGAAAAAGTCAAAGAACGTATTTTAGAATATCTGTCAATCCGTAAGTTGACAGAAAAAATGAAAGGCCCCATTTTATGTCTTGTTGGTCCGCCGGGTGTCGGGAAGACATCGTTAGCCCGTTCTATCGCCAGAGCTATGGAACGGAAGTTTGTCCGCGTTTCGTTAGGCGGAGTTCGGGATGAAGCGGAAATAAGAGGTCATCGCCGGACCTATGTGGGCGCGCTTCCGGGACGTATTATTCAGGGTATGCGGACTGTAGGCTCAAAAAATCCTGTGTTTCTCTTGGATGAAATTGATAAAATGAATGCCGACTTCCGGGGCGACCCGTCATCTGCTTTGCTGGAAGTGCTTGACCCGGAACAGAATAATACCTTCAGCGACCATTATATCGAACTGCCATATGATTTATCCCGGGTACTCTGGGTAGTTACAGCTAATGTCATGCATAATATTCCGAGACCCTTGTTAGACCGTATGGAAGTTATCAGCATTGCCGGCTATACTGAGGAAGAAAAAATAGAGATCGCCAAACGGTATCTTATTCCCAAGCAAACAACCGACCATGGTCTCACACCGCAGCAAATTTCATTTTCAGAAGGAACTATCGCCAAAATTATTCGTGACTATACTCGCGAGGCGGGTGTACGGAATCTTGAGCGCAATATTGCCAATCTCTGCCGCAAAGCGGCGCGCAAAATTGTTCAAGACCAGGGACCTGTTATTAAGATTACGGCTCAGAACCTGCATACTTTTCTGGGAGCCACCAAATACCGTCATGCTCAGGCCGAGAAAGACAGCCAGGTGGGAGTAGCCACCGGCCTTGCCTGGACGGAAGTTGGCGGTGATGTGCTGGCTGTTGAGATTTCCACCATGAAAGGCAAAGGCAAGCTGACTTTGACAGGCCAGTTAGGCGATGTAATGCAAGAATCTGCGCAAGCCGGCTTCAGTTATATTCGCTCACGGGCAAAAGAACTAGGCATTGAAGAAGATTTTCATGAAAAGCTGGATATTCACATCCATCTGCCCGAAGGCGCCATTCCCAAAGACGGTCCGTCTGCCGGCATTACCATGGCAACTGCGGTCGCATCAGCACTGACCGGTAAACCTATCAGGAGCGATGTTGCCATGACTGGAGAAATAACTCTTCGCGGCAGGGTGTTGCCTGTCGGCGGCATTAAGGAAAAAGTCCTTGCCGCTCACCGGGCGGGAATAAAAACAGTCATGCTGCCCAAAGAAAACAAGCGTGATATTGATGAAATTCCGGCAAACGTCAAACGGAATCTTGCCTTTGTGCTTGTTGAACACATGGATGAAGTGCTGCAAACAGCAATGGTGAAAGAGTAATGGCAGATACGACCAGTTTTAATATTACCCATGCCAGTTATGCCGCCACTGCTGTTAATTCCAGTCAATATCCTGAAGGCGAGCTTACGGAGATAGCTTTCATTGGGCGCTCTAATGTCGGTAAATCGTCGCTGATTAACTCCTTGTGCCGTCACAATGGCCTGGCCCGTACCAGCGGGACGCCCGGCAAAACCCAGACCATTAATTACTTTCGTCTTACAGGCAAGCTGTCAGATCAATCGCGGCTGGAGTTTATGCTGGTCGATCTGCCTGGCTATGGTTATGCCAAAAGAGCACAATCAGCCAGAGCAACCTGGTCTAAATTTATTGAGGAATATTGGCTAAAGTCAACGCGCCTTAAGCTGGTATGCCAATTAATTGATCTGCGTCATCCGCCAATGGAGAGTGATATTAACGTCTATCATTGGCTGATAGAACATGGCCTCAAGGTTCAAGTGGTAGCCACTAAAGCCGATAAAATTTCCAAGAGCCGCATCCAGCAGCATATTCAGGTTATTACGCAAGGGATTAATATGGGGCAGCTCCATCCGGGAGGCCGTATTATACCTTACTCAGCAGTAACTAACGCCGGCCGGGATGAACTTCTTGACGTTATTAAGAATATTTTGCTAAAATAGGGATATCACACGGAGGGGACAGTCAGCCGGCTGTCCCTTTACTTATATTCAAAGTTGGGAGGACACATATGCTAACCCCTTTTGATAAAGAGCTGCTTAATATTATCCAAACCAGACTGCCGCTGGAATCACGGCCCTATGCGAAGGTAGCGCAATGGTTAGAGGTTGAGGAGAGTACGGTGCTGGAACGATTAAACTGGCTCAAAGACAATGGCTACATAAGGCGATTTGGCGCTTTTTTTGACTCGGCCTGCCTGGGGTATGTCAGCACGCTGGCAGCTGTCAAAGTCCGTCCCGAGCAGGTTGCCGCCGTTGCTCAGGCTGTAAATGCTTATAGTGGTGTAACCCATAACTATGAACGGGAAAGTGAATATAATCTTTGGTTTACCCTGCTTACCGCCGATCAGGCTGAGCAGGACCGCGTTCTGGCAGCTATCCGCAGTTTGCCGGGGGTTGAGGGTTTACTCAGTCTGCCTGCCATCGAAAAATATAAGGTAAGTGTGGAATTTAGTTTGTAATTTTTTCCTGCGGAATAGTACCTCATCGCACCCAATTCTTTGGATTATATAGCAGTCTTTTTCCGCCCTGCGTTGTTGTCGTCGCCTTACATATGTCCGATATGCGCGGCTCCTCCGCCTAGCAGGGCGAAAAAATCCTTGCTATCTAATCTCAAATTTTAGATGCGATGAGGTACTAGATAGACTGTTTTAACTCAGAGATCAAACAACCTGCGAGGTGTTATATGTTAGATAATCTGGACAAAAAACTAATTGCCGTTTTGCAAGGTGACTTTCCGTTGGTGCCTGAACCCTACAAAGTGTTGGCGGCAAAAGTCGGTATTAGTGAACAGGAATTGCTGGCAAGACTGGCTGCCTATCGTCAATCAGGGCGGTTGCGCAAAATGGGAGCCGTATTGCGTCACCGGGAAGTCGGGTATGCCGCTAATGCGTTGGGTGTCTGGAATGTGCCGGAAGCACGTCTTGCCGCGGTTGGGCAGTTAATGTCAGGCTACCGGGCGGTTACCCATTGTTATTCCCGGATTTCACTGCCGGAATGGCCTTATAACTTTTACACCATGCTCCATGCCCATACGCGCGAGGAGTGCCGGGCTTTAGCCGAGACACTGGCTCAAGCCGCGGGACTGGAGCATTACATGCTGCTATTCAGTACACGCGAGTGGAAAAAAACCAGTATGAGTTATTTCCCTGAATATGCGAAGGAGAGTGGCGGAAGTGGTGGATAAAGTTCTTAGAAACTTTGAGGATATACTAAACGCGGTAAAAGATGAGGCTCCTAAGCGGGTAGCTGTCGCTGTGGCCCAGGATGATGCGATTATGGAAGCCGTTCAGGGAGCGCGTGAACAAAAAATTGCTGAGTTTATACTGGTCGGAGACAGGGAGAAAATTCATGAAACTGCCGGTAAACTTGGTGTTAGCCTGGAGGATGTGCAGATAATACACGAACCGGATGACCGCAAGGCGGCGTACCGGGCGGTTGCTTTGGTATCCGGCGGCCAAGCCGATGTATTGATGAAGGGTCTGATTAATACTGCTGATTTATTAAGAGCAGTGCTTGATAAAGAAATTGGCTTACGCACAGGCAGAGTGCTTAGTCACACGGCGGTCTACGAACTGCCGGGATTTGACCGTTTACTGATGGTAACTGACGGCGGAATGAATATTGCGCCAACTTTGCAGCAGAAAGCAGATATTATTCAAAACAGCGTTCAATTAGCCAGGGTGCTTGGAATCAGTCCGGCCAAAGTAGCCGTATTGGCTGCTGTTGAAGTGATTAACCCCGACATGCCGGCCACCTTGGAAGCGGCTGCGCTTACCAAAATGGCAGACCGTGGGCAGATTAAAGGCGCCATTGTTGATGGACCGCTGGCGCTTGATAATGCTATTAGCCTGGAAGCCGCCAGCCACAAAGGGATTAAAAGTCCGGTTGCCGGCATGGCTGATATTTTAGTTACCCCAGATATTGTGGCAGGTAATATCCTGGGAAAATCACTGGTCTATATTGCAAAAGGCAAAATTGCCGGTTTGGTTTTGGGAGCCGCTAAGCCAGTTGTGGTCACTTCACGGGCAGACACCCATGAAGCGAAATTGATGTCAATTGCTCTAGGGGCATTGCTTGGCTGAAAAAACAGCGCTTATTGCGCTGTTTTTTATTTTTAAAGATAAGGGCAACTTTTGCTTCCATTGCCAGCCTAAGCCATGGTTTCTTTGTGTTAGAAAAAACAATATTTTTCCCTAAAAAATGATAATATTAGTTTTAATTCATTAAAAATCGACATGCATAAAAAGGGTATTTTTGTAAAAATAAAAAATTAATAAAAATTTGCAAATATTTAAATAAATACAGCAGGAATTTGTTGGCGTGAGTAGAATATCATCAGAGGTAAGGTGGTCAGACCACCTGCCCACAATACCATATTATGGAAAACGAAAAAATGGATTGAAGGGCAAAAAAATTACGCAAAGGGGGTGAAATTAAAGAAAATACATGAACTCAGCTATAGAGATAAATAAAAAAACCCAAACTAAAAAAGGGGTGTAAATTATGACGTGGACACAAATCTATGACCCAATGGGCAGTTTAGCTTTATCGGCACTTATGGCAGCAATCCCAATGATTATTATATTTTATTTGCTGGCCATCCGCCGGGCGCCAGGTCAAATTGCCGGGGGTGCCGCTGTTGCCTCCGCAGTACTTGTGGCAGTGCTGGTATACAAAATGCCTGTTGCGACAGCGCTTACTGCCACAGTAATGGGTGCCTTTTATGGTGTGTTTCCCATCTTCTGGATCGTTATAACCGCAATCTTCATTTACAATATGACCGTTGAAACCGGTCAATTCGAAATAATTAAGAACTCAATTGCCTCCATTACCGATGATCGTCGTTTACAAGCATTGCTAATCGCTTTTGCTTTTGGCGCTTTCCTTGAAGGGGCTGCCGGTTTTGGCACACCTGTTGCCATTTCGGCAGGTATGCTGGTTGGTCTTGGTTTTAATCCGCTTTATGCTGCCGGCCTTTGCTTGATTGCCAACACGGCGCCGGTTGCTTTCGGTGGTATCGGTATTCCTATTATTGTTGCCGGCCAGGTTACAGGCATTGAAACCATGAAAATTAGCCAGATGGTTGGCCGTCAATTGCCGTTCCTCTCAGTAATCATTCCCATTTGGCTTGTTGTGCTTATGTCCGGCTGGAAATCCACCATGGAAGTACTGCCTGCCTGTTTGGTAGCCGGTATCTCCTTTGCAACACTCCAATGGTTTTCCTCAAACTATATTGGACCAGAGCTTCCCGATATTTTGTCCGCATTGGCGGCCATGATTTCACTGGCTCTTTTCCTTAAAATCTGGAAACCTGCTAAAACCTGGCGGTTTGCGGATGAAAAAGCTGCCGCTACGAGTATGGCGAATGTGCCTAAGTATAGTGCAGGCACTATTTTCAAAGCCTGGTCGCCGTTTATCGTCCTTACCGTTATGGTTATTCTCTGGGGCCTGAAGCCTGTTCAGGCAGTGATTGATGCTGTAAGTATCAAAATCCTTGTTCCAGGTCTTGATAAAGTAGTTATGCAGGTGGCACCAATTGCCAAGCAACCGACTGCCATGGCTGCTCTGTATAAAATCAACTGGATGAGCGCAGCCGGTACCGCTCTCTTCATTGCCAGCATAATCTCAGCTATGATTCTAGGTGTTGGTCCTTCCCGCTTCGTCAGCTTGTTTGCTAAAACCTTTAAACAGTTAACCAAACCGCTTATCACTATTCCTTGTGTTCTTGGTCTTGCTTATATCATGAACTATTCGGGCATGAGCTCCACTTTGGGCTTGTTCCTGGCAGGTACCGGCAGCTTCTTCCCCTTCTTCTCGGCTTTCCTTGGCTGGCTGGGTGTTTTCCTGACAGGCTCGGATACTTCGGCTAACGCCTTGTTCGGCAATCTCCAGGCCGTTACTGCCCAACAAGTAGGGATGGAACCTGTTTTGGCTGTTGCCGCTAACTCATCAGGCGGCGTTACCGGTAAGATGATTTCGCCGCAAAGTATTGCTGTGGCGACTGCTGCAACCGGACTTGTCGGTAAAGAAGGCGATTTGTTCAGCTTTACCGTAATGCATTCGCTCGTATTGGCTGTTATCATTGGTTTAATGACTTATGCGCAGGCATATTTCTTAACCTGGATGATTCCTTAGAAGAAATGTCGTTGCAGAAAGAATCGGGATTTTAGTCCGGGATATAGAAATGCTATATTCTGGGTAAGATATGGGGGTGGGAATTTATATTCCCACCCCTGATCTTATTTGGTCAGCTTACATGTTTCTTGGAATATGGACACAAACTTAGTATAACCGTTATGACAGATACAGTTTCCGCAGATTGACTGTTGTCCATAGGTGTTTTATGCGCTGTGGGCGGCAGTCAGGCTACGGCCTGACGATGAGAGGCTCAGCCGGGATGGCTGACAGCCCGGATGGTTACATATTTTGAGGAGGTGCTCTTATGGCCGAAGTTTCACTGCAAGGTGAACAAAGAGTATTCATGACAGGCAATGAGGTGTGTGCCTGGGCTGCGGTAGCAGCTAAAGCCGATATTATGTATGGCTACCCGATCACACCGCAGAATGAGATTATGCATTACTGGACAAGGCTTGCTCCTAAGTACGGGAAACGCTTCCTGCAAACCGAAGACGAAATTTCCGCCGGCTTCACTACTCTTGGCGGTGTAATGACAGGCAGGAAGGCATTTACCGCAACCGCAGGTCCTGGCAACGTGCTCATGCAAGAGTCTGCCGGTATGGCTGAAATGATGCGTCTGCCGATTGTCTATATAATTCAACAGCGGGGCGGCCCCTCAACGGCAACCGTTATCTATGCCCAGCAAGAGACCATTCTGACAACTTTCGGCGGTAATGGCGAGGGGCATCGCATTGTCTACTCGACTGCTACCCATCAGGAACTGTTTGATTATACCATTAAGGCTTTTAATTCGGCCTGGAAATATCGTTTTCCGGCATTTGTCCTGGGTGACGGCTATCAGGCTAAAATGCGTGAGCCCCTGACTATCTACGACCCTGCTGAAAAAGGCGTGGCTTTAGTGAAGCCGGAACCCCTCCTTGGGGATACTGAAAACCCGGGACGCACAATCAAGCATCTTCGCAACACGTATAACACGGAAGATGAGTTGTATGAAGTCGTAATGAAGAATCAGCATGATTGGGATAAGATGGCTGAAGAAGTGGTTGAATGGGATGCCAGAGGCTGTGAAGATGCGGAAGTGATTTTTCTCACCCATGGCATTGTATCACGCGCCGCACTGACTGCTTATAACCAACTGCGTGCCAAAGGCGAGAAGGTTGGCTATTTCCGTCCGATTACCGTTCGTCCCTTCCCGGGCAAACAACTGCAAGAGGCAATAAAAGGTGCCAAGAAATTGCTGGTCGCCGAATCGGCGTACGGTCAGTTATTGAAACTTGTTCAACATGAGATATTCGGCAGCACAATTGAAATTGTCCCCATGCTGCGCCCCGGTGTCGGCATCACTACCGAAGAAATGCTTGAAGAGTATAACAAACTGTAGATTTAGGAGGGAGGACTACCATGCAAGAACTTAAAGAAAACAACGTTCTTCAGCCGGCTATGCCTGCCAGTTGGAATGAAGAAACAAAAGCACATAAATTTTGTCCCGGCTGCGGCCATGGAATTATTCTGAAATGCCTTGGTGAGGCTATTGACGAATTAGGTATCAAAGATAAAATGGTTTTTGGCTGTGATATCGGTTGTTCACTCTTGGCCTGGGATTTCTTCAATGTTGATACAGTACAGACTCACCATGGCCGCACTACCCCGGTAATTACCGGCATGAAGCGTGCCAATACCGACATTATCGGCGTTGCCTACATGGGTGATGGCGGCGGGTATGCTATCGGCTCGCAGCATCTTTTCAATGCTGCGGTTCGCGGCGAGAAGATTACCATTATCCTGTGCAATAATGGTAACTATGGTATGACAGGCGGCCAAATGGCTCCAACCACCCTGCCTGGCATGAAAACCGAAACCACTCCGTATGGGCGCGATATAGAACAAACCGGGCATCCTACCAAAGGGCCTGAAATGGTGGCTGCCGTAGCGCCGGAGGGTGCTTATGTCGCCCGCGGTACAGTGGCCAACCCACGCCAGCTCAAAGGTTTTATTAAAAAAGCTCTCCAAAATCAAATGGATGGCAATGGTCTGTCTTTTGTAGAATGTCTGGCCGGCTGTCCGACTAACTGGCGTACCAATGCCAAACAGACCTGGGAGTTTATCGAGAAAGATATGGCAGCGTATTACAAAGTCGGCGAACTTAAGACGCCGCAAGCAAAGGAGGGCTAAGTTGATGGCAAAGGTTGTTAAGATAGCTATTGCCGGTGAGGGTGGTCAAGGTGTTCAGTCCATTGCCGAAATCCTGGCTGAAGCCGCCAATGAAGAAGGAAAAAATGCGTTATATATTCCCAACTTTGGTGTAGAGCAGCGCGGCGGCGTTTCTATTGCCTTTGTACAGGTAAGTGACGGCGAGATTGGCGCTCCTAAGTTTCAGAAAGCCGATATTCTTATTCCGGTAAGTCCGCGTGCGGTTCAGCGGACAAAAACCTATGCCGGGAAAGATACGGTATATATATATGATAATTCGCTTATTCAGGAAGGCCAGGTGAGTGACAACATTATCGGTATGCAATATTTTGATGTAACGCCGCCATGTCCGACAGCCGAGCACCCTAATGCTGATTTGCCACAGGACTTGATTGCCGGCGAGCCCAAAACCTGTTCGTTTACTAAACCCGGTCCGGGTGTTGATCCGGCTGATATTCCCGAAGTTAAAAAGGTTGTGGCCATCCCTGCCAATGATATTGCCAAAAACGAAATGCATCCGCGTGTTTTCAATATTATTATTCTTGGTGCAGTCATTGCAGCAACCGAACTGCTGCCGATGGACAGCATTAAGAGAGCGCTGGAAAGCAAACTTGGTGACAAATTTAAGCAAAATCCCAAACTCCGCGACATGAACTTTGAGGCTCTGGAGCGCGGCTACAAACTCATTAAGAGTGCGATGTAAGGAGGGGAAAAAATGGCTAAAGTTAATTGGGAATCTGCAAAATATGACGGAGAAAAAGGCTTCTGGGCTACTTTCCCTAACCTATGCAAAGGCTGCGGCTTATGTATAGAAAAATGTCCGGTAAAGTGCATTGGCTGGTCGGAAGAGCTGGGTGTTTATGGTACACCGCGTGTCGAAGCCGATATGGAAAAGTGCATTCTTTGCGGTATTTGTCAGATGGTATGTCCGGATTGCGCTATTCGGGTGGAAAAAAATAAATAATCCAACTATTATTGTAGACTATTATCGATGAAATGGTGTATTATAGAAACAGATTCTGTCTTGTAGGTGATTATTGAGTGAGTAAATTTCCAGACAATATTTTTGATATAGTTAGTGAAGACCTTGTGGCTGTTGAAGAGGAACTGTACTCTATAATACAATCGCCGGTAGACATGGTTAATGATATTGGTGTGCATCTGGTGCAAGCGGGCGGTAAACGCATACGGCCCGCTTTGTATCTATTGTGTGCCCGTGGCGGGGTTCCCAATCAGGCGGAACTGCTGCCTATGGCGGTGGCTATTGAGCTTATCCACATGGCAACTCTGGTGCATGATGATATTATTGACAATGCCGCTACCCGGCGCGGCCGGCCAACCGCTAATGCCCGTTGGGGCAATCACAGTTCGGTATTAACAGGAGACTATCTATTTGCCAAGGCATTTTCAGCCATTATTTTGGCCCGGAAAAATATGCTAAAAATTTTGACAGATGTGATTTGTAATATCTGCGAGGGCGAGATCATACAACTGAAAGAAGCATTTAATGCCAATCAGACTGAGGCCGACTATCGTCTTAGAGTAGCCCAAAAGACGGCTGACTTTATTGCCGCCAGCTGCGAGCTTGGGGCAATTGCCGGCGGTCTTGACGAAAAGAGTGTTATCCGGGTCCGGGAGTATGGATATGCGCTGGGCATGGCTTTTCAAATAACCGACGATATCCTGGATATCACAGCTTCTGCCGAACAGTTGGGTAAACCGGTTGGCAATGATTTGCGGCAGGGAATAGTAACACTGCCGGTCATATATGCCTTAAAAAATAGCCCGCGCTCAGATGAACTGCGAAATATTATCATAAACCAGAAAATGTCTGATGATGAAGTTAAGCGAGGCTTAGAAATCATTCACCAAACAGAAGCTGTTGAGTACAGCTATGGGCAGGTGCATACCTATTTGCAACATGCCCGCAATAGTTTGCCGGCAACACTTAATAGCTCTGTGAGAGAATCCTTGTTTGCAGTAGCCGACTTTGTGGGACTGCGTAAATACTAGTGTGATCTCCGGAGGTGCTAATGTTTAAGCCTGTTAAAACTAAAAAAGTATATGAAGAAATCATCGGGCAGATAAAAAAACTGATTATTGACGGTAAATTGCAGCCGGGAGACAAATTGCTTTCCGAAAGAGAGCTTGCAGAAACCTTGGATGTCAGTCGCGCCTCGGTACGCGAAGCTTTCAGTGCTCTGGAAATTATGGGCATTATTACCATTCGTCCCGGTGAAGGCAGCTTTGTCAGGCAGGTTTCCTATGAAGGCATGATGGAACCGTTATCATTCTTTTTACAAGTAGAGATTGATGATCTTTTTCAATTGCTTGAGGTGCGTAAGATTCTCGAAATAGAAACGGCAGCGCTGGCTGCCATGCGGGCAACACCGGAAGATCTTGAAGATATAAAGTGCGCGCTTGCTTCTATGCTTGAAGAAGTTAATACCGGCGGTATCGGGGAACATGGTGATGCAGCTTTTCATTTTTCAATTGCCAAGGCGGCTAATAATCCGGTTTTGATCAAAGTAATGCATACCATCACCGATTTATTGACCAAGACGTTTCGCACCACCCGGCAAAAAATGTTTCTGATTGAAAACATGCCAACACTGTTGCATCAATCTCATTATGAGATATATGAAGCCATCACTGCCCACAATCCACGCTTAGCCAGACGCAAAATGCAAGAACATCTTAGTTTGGTTGAAAGTGTGCTTGCCAAAATTAAAAAGGGTGAACTCGACACTCCCAAAATGCAGGGAGACAGTAAAAAGTTGCAGATTCCTAATGAAGATTACGGCTTTCCTTCGTAATGTGCTTGGCAGGGCATATAAGGGCAGCCGTATTTTTGTTGTTGCTTTGTCGCATTGTTTTTTTTGGAGCGGACAGGTATAATATATTATATGTCCAAGAATGAAAAGGGGGATGGTAGCTATGTTTAGTTTTAGTATGCCGGAATTGGTGTTGATATTAGTCATTGCTTTGATTGTATTTGGTCCGGGAAAACTTCCCGAAGTTGGTAAGGCAATTGGCAAGGGAATTCAGGAATTCCGACGGGCCAGCACGGATATTACCAATCCTAAAGAAGAAACGACTAAAGTTGAGGCCAAAACCATTGATAACAAGCAGACTGACGAGCATAAGTGAGGGGTTTGATGCCTGAGAATACGCGTAATGAGGATAATAACCGGGTAACACCTGAAACTACGGAAAACACCGGAGTAATATACAGCGATAAAGTTATTCGTGAAGACAGCCGACCAGACGCGTCTAGGATTGATGAAGAACCACCGCAAGGCTCAATGTCGCTAATCGGACACCTGGAAGAACTGCGGCGCCGTCTGATCACCATGATTGCAGCTATTGTTATAGGCAGCATTGCCTGCTATTTCTATGCTGCTGAAATTACCGCACTTATCACTGTACCGGCTGGAAAGCTTTATTATATGAATCCGGCAGAAGCATTCTTTACCTATTTGAAGGTTTCCTTCTTTGCCGGATTTTTATTAGCTTTGCCGATAGTTATGTATCAATTGTGGGCCTTTATTGTACCGGCCATGACAAATAATGAGCGTACGGCCGGGATTTTTTTGGTGCCTGCTTCCATTGTTTTATTTTTTGTCGGTCTGCTATTTTCCTATTATCTTGTTCTGCCGGCAGGAATTAGATTTTTTATGGGATTTGCGACAGACAACCTTCAACCGATGTTTTCCATAGGACAATATTTGTCTTTTGTCATTTCCTTTCTTTTGCCTTTTGGCTTTATTTTTGAATTGCCTTTATTTATACTGGTGATGGCCAAGATGGGCATTATCAGTTCCCAATTTCTCCTGGCTAAACGTAAGCTGGTGCTGGTGATGTCTTTTGTGGTCGGGGCTGTAATTTCACCCACCCCTGATGTTTTTTCGCAAACGATGATAGCAGTACCCATGATCCTGTTGTATGAAATAAGCATATTAATTGTAAAACATATATTGCAAAAGTAGATTTTTACCTCGCAAACTCGAAAGGAGTATTGACTTGGCCTACAATGATCTACGGGAATTTATTGCTGCACTGGAGTCGCGGGGATGGCTGAAACGCATCAGTCAGCCAGTCGATTGTGAGCTTGAAATTACCGAAATTACCGACCGGGTCTCTAAAATGCAAGGAGATAAGAATGTCGCCCTGCTGTTTGAGAATGTTACAGGCTATGATGTGCCGGTATTAATGAATGCGTTCGGTAGCATGGAACGTATGGCTTTAGCGCTTGGTGTCGATAAAATTGATGATATTGCCCAGGAAATACGACAAATTTTGAAGCTGCCTTATATTTCATTACAAAATAAACTGGATTTGGTTAAAATTATCCCGACAGCTAAACGGGCAATCAACTTTCCTAAATATGTGAAAAATGCACCGTGCAAGGAAATTATTATTAAAGATCAGCCTTCACTGGATAAATTTCCGATACTGAAATGCTGGCCGGGAGATGCCGGCCGGTTTATTACATTGCCGTTGGTATTCACCAAGAACCCTGTTAATGGCAAACGTAATGTTGGCATGTACCGGTTACAGGTTTTTGACCAAAAAACAACAGGCATGCATTGGCATATTCACAAAAACGGGGCCGAAAATTACCGTGCCCACAGGGAGTTAGGTAAAGATAAGATTGAAGTTGCGGTTGCCATTGGCGGCGATCCTGTGATTACCTATGCGGCTACAGCACCTTTGCCGCGAGATATTGATGAAATGGTTTTTGCCGGTTTTTTAAGAAAAAAAGCCGTGGAAATGGTTAAATGTGAGACAATTGATGTTGAAGTACCGGCAGGTTCGGAGATTGTGCTTGAGGGCTATGTAAACCTGGACGAATTACGTCTGGAAGGGCCCTTTGGTGACCATACCGGCTACTATTCATTGGCCGATAATTACCCTGTTTTTCATATTACCTGCATAACTCATCGCAAAGATCCAATTTATCCGGCTACCATTGTGGGTAAGCCGCCGATGGAAGACTGCTTTCTGGCTAAAGCGACAGAACGCATTTTCTTGCCGGTGCTGCAAATGCAGCTGCCCGAGATTGTTGATATCAATCTGCCGCTGGAAGGCGTATTCCATAATTGTGCAGTGATATCCATTAAAAAGAGCTACCCGCAGCAGGCTAAAAAGGTAATGCACGCCATCTGGGGTATGGGACAAATGATGTTTACTAAAATGATTATTGTCGTTGATGAGCATGTTAATGTTCAGGTGATGGAGGAAGTTTGGTGGCGGGTATTTAATAATATTGATGCCAGGCGCGACATTGTTATGGTAGACGGACCGCTTGACGTTCTCGACCATTCCTCGCCAATGCCCAATTGGGGAACAAAAGTGGGTATTGACGCTACAAAATCATGGCCGTCAGAAGGACAAACCCGTGAATGGCCTGATGAGATCACCATGTCTGACGACATTAAGAAAATGGTTGACGTTAAATGGAAGGATTTAGGACTTGAGTAAGTTAAAAGCCCACCTTGATAATATTGCTTTGTCCCATTCCGTGTTTGCGCTGCCATTTGCCTATATGGGAGCGTTTTTGGCTGCCGGCGGTTTTCCCAGTGCTCACGACCTTTTGTGGGTTACGCTGGCTATGATCGGTGCCCGCAGTGCGGCACTGGCTCTTAATAATTATATTGATTTAAAATATGACAGGCAGCATCCCCGGTTTACCAAACGGCCAATGGTTACCGGCGCGGTGAAAACCTGGGAGGCCGCTCTTCTCATTATTGTTTGTCTCCTGGTGTTCCTTCTGGCTGCATCCCAATTGCAACCGCTTTGCTTAAAACTCTGGCCGTTAGCACTAATACCTTTAGTCGTCTATCCGTATATGAAGCGATTTTCCTGGACCTGTCATCTGGTTCTAGGGGTGGCCTTGGCGGCAGCCCCTGTTGGTGCGTGGATTGCCGTTGCCGGTGAAGTTTCTTATGCTGTACTTTTTCTCGGATTATCGGTGGGGGTATGGATTGCTGCCTTTGACGTGATCTATGGCTGTCAGGATGTGGCGTTTGATAAAACCCATGGCCTCCACTCAATGGCGGTACGTTTCGGTGTTGACGGCGCTTTGAAGCTGTCGAAATACATGCATGGCATAAGTATTTTTGGTTTTATGATTGTCGGAGTATTGTTGAATTTGCATTTTATCTATTATATTGGCGTGGCATTAGCTGCCATTGTTTTAATCTATCAGCATTCTATTGTCAGTCCGGATGATTTGCGCCAGGTTACTCAGCGCTATTTCATGCGCAACGGCTTGGTGAGCACTTTGCTGTTTATCTTTACCGTTATTTCATTATATATGGTGCGGTAAACAATAGTGCTTGGATTAGCAATGGTGCGAAATTTAGCTATATTTGTAAATATACCAAAGACATTACACGACAAAACCTCCATGTTTTTCGACAGGGAGGTTTTGTCGTGTAATAAAATGAAAATTCGCCAAAATGCGACAATAATATTTTTTTTAAGCAGTTAAAAACTAGCAGGAATTTCAGAATATAAAGCGAATTTTTTCAAATGAAATGTATGTGAAATAACAAACAAATAATGTTGTCGGGAAAACATGCTGTTGTTATTTCAAATTAACGGAAGAATTGGGAGGATTAAGAACCATGAGTATGCTAGACAAGTCCTGCTCTGATTTTCTGGAAGTGCTGGCCTCCAAAGCTCCGGTACCGGGCGGTGGCGGTGCAGCAGCCCTTGGCGGTGCCATCGGGATGGCTCTTTCCAACATGGTCGGCAACTTGACTGTAGGCAAAAAGAAATATGCCGAAGTGGAAGAGGAAGTTAAAGACCTAATTGTTAAAGGCAACAAGGTAATTGATGATTTAAAAAAATTGGTGGATGAGGATGCGGCGGTATTTGAGCCACTTTCCAAAGCCTATGGCTTGCCCAAAGACACACCAGAGCAGATAGCTTATAAAGAACAAGTTATGGAAAAATGCTCGAAAGATGCCTGTGAAGGCCCGATGGAAATTATGCGTAAATGCTACGAAGGAATTAAACTGCACGAGCGCATGGGTCAAATTGGCACCAATTTGGCAATTTCCGATGTCGGCTGCGGCGTAGTATTTTTAAAATCCGCCCTGATCAGCGGGATGCTCAATGTTGTGATAAACCTGAATACAATTAAGGATCAGGAATATGTTAACAAAAACAAAGCGGAAATGGAACAATTGCTGGCCGATGGCTCCAGAATCGCTGATGCTACGCTTGAACTGGTTCTTAATAAGATAAAGAAATAGGAGGAATCTGACGATGGCCGAAAGATTAGCCGGTAAAGCGGTGGCCGATGCCATGAAGGAGGAACTCTCCCAAAAGGTGGCAGCCATTAAAGCTAAAGGTATTACTCCCAAGTTGGGGATTATCCGGGTCGGTGCCCGTCCTGACGATCTCTTCTATGAGGGCGGCGCCAAGAAAACCTGTGAGTCCATTGGCATGGAATACCAAGTTTTCGAATATCCTGCCGATATTGATCAGGCTGCTTTTGAAAAAGCCGTGATCGAGGTTGGCGCTAATAAAGAAGTCAATGGTATTCTCATGTTTGCGCCACTGCCCAAGCAATTGGATGAGAAAAAAATTCGCAGTCTTATTCCTGTAGAAAAAGATGTCGACTGCATGACCATTGGCAGTGCCGCTAAAGTTTACACGGACGATCCTACCGGCTTCCCGCCCTGTACTCCTACGGCCTGTATGGATATTCTCAAATTCTATGATATCCCGTTAAAAGGTAAGAAAGCCGTTGTCCTGGGTCGTTCCCAAGTAGTTGGCAAGCCTGTTGCCATGCTGCTCTTAAGAGAGAATGCAACAGTAACCATTTGCCATTCACGGACAGATAATCTGCCGGCAGTCTGTGCCGACGCCGATGTTCTCATTGCCGCAGTGGGCCGGGCCAAAATGGTTAAGGCTAATTTTGTAAAACCAGGTCAAGTAGTAATTGACGTTGGGATTAATGAAGATCCGGACAATCCTGGAAAATATTGCGGTGATGTTGACTACGCCGAAGTAGAGCCGATTGTTGCCAAAATCACTCCGGTTCCCGGCGGTGTTGGCTCAGTTACAACCGTCGTGCTCTGCAAGCAAACCATTCAGGCTTGCGAAATGCAAAACGGATTGGCTTAACAATATTTGTAATTCTGCTATTGCACTAGGGGGCACAGCCAATGCAAACCGGTAACAGTAATTCACAGCATCTGCAGGATGGCTATCAGTTGGCTTATGAAAAAGCTTGCGCTGGCTTAGCTGCTAAAAATCCGGAAGAAATGGCCGCAAACAGTGGCGCTGAATTTGATGGTACCAAGAGTGTATTTACACTTCAATACATAAATGACATGTACACTGTAAGCTATCCTGACGGGGAAGTCAGCTTTGCCGGACGCCAGGAACCGGTGCCGATAGCCACTAAAGTAGTTTTGCTTCACTACCTGTTTACTGCAAGCGGACACGCTCTGTCCGGGCAGTTGATATCTTTTAAAGAAATACCAGGCGGCATGATTTATTTGCAGCCATTCAATGGCCGGGTACTTGGCGGTTTTAAGGCCATATTTGGGAAAAAATCCGGTTTATTGCGCCAAGTGGGTGAAAAGCTGGGAGTTACATTTGCCCAATATGGTGATGTCTCTATTACACTGGACATTTTACCGCGCATTCCGATAACTTATGTTATCTGGGAAGGGGACGAGGAGTTCCCGGCTAATGCAACTGTATTATTTGATGCTACGGCTCAGTATTATCTGCCCACCGAGGATTTAGTGGTGGCTGCTGCTGCCGGCGCCAGTCTGCTCAATAAAACAGTTCGAACCTTAAGTTAAGCGGCGAGCAGATACTGCCTGTATTTGACAGACAATTCCATATATACCGGCAATATGAAATTTTCGCAAACAATACAATTTGTTTGAGATAACCAAATTTAAGGAGGTGAAACTTTGAAAATTGCAGTCTCCGGCAAAGGCGGCGTCGGAAAAACGTCTGTCTCTGCCAGTTTAGCTAAATTATTTGCCCGTGAGGGCCGCCGTGTTTACGCAGTAGACGCTGATCCTGATGCAAGTTTAGGCTTGGCTTTAGGAATTCCTGATGATATCTTGGCTAAAGTAATTCCACTAATTGACATGGAAGAAACCATTAAGCAGAAAAGTGCCGGTGGTGGTTTATTCTATAGTCTTAATCCTGATGTGGATGACATATTAGATGAGTATTCCATTAGCGTGGGTAACATCAGATTTTTACGAATGGGCGCTATTAAACCAGGCGGTTCAGCATGTTATTGCCGCGAAAATGCATTTCTGTTCTCCGTAGTAGACGCTTTGATCCTGGATAAGGACGATGTGGTTATTCTTGATATGGGAGCAGGCATTGAACACTTGACCCGTGGCACATCAAAAGGTGTAGACCTGATGCTTGTTGTTACAGAACCGAGTAAGACCAGTGTTCAAACCGCAAGAGTAGTCATGCAGCTGGCTAATGATTTGGGCATTGAGGTTACAAAAGTTATTGCTAATAAGATTCGTTCTCCGAAAGAAGAAACATTCATCCAGGAACAGTTTACGACTCAAGAACTGTTAGGTGTCATTCGCTTTGATGACGAACTGCTGGATGTCGCTCTCGGAAACGAAGCAGACATACTTACCGGAGCCTTCAAAACGACCATGGAAGAAATCTATGGACGTATCGTTACAGGATGTAAAGTTAAAAAATAGCTTGCATTCTTAAATAACAACTTAAAAGGGGGATTTAGATTTATGGCTTGGGATGCTACGCAAATGAAGGATTGGCAAATCGCTGAGGCGGCGGAGGCCGCAGGAAATCTTCCCAGTACCGAGAAGTACCAGGAAATTCTGGGACTGCAAAAGGACGAAATTATTCCTTACGGCAAAACCCCGAAAGTCGATTTTCTGAAAGTCATTGACCGCCTGAAGGATAAACCTGACGGCAACTACATTGAGGTAACCGCCATTACTCCTACTCCGCTTGGTGAAGGCAAATCAACTACCTCCATCGGTATCATGGAAGGTCTTGGAAAACGCGGTGTAAACGTTGGCGGTGCCCTAAGGCAGCCTTCCGGCGGACCTACCATGAACGTTAAGGGCACTGCTGCCGGCGGCGGTAATGCGCTCCTCATTCCGATGACTGAGTTTTCGCTTGGTTTGACCGGCGACATCAATGACATTATGAATGCGCATAACCTGGGTATGGTAGCTATGAATGCCAGAATGCAGCATGAGGCTAACTATACTGATGCTGAATTGGCTAAGAGAAACCTCAAGCGTTTAGATATTGACCCCAAAAACATAGAAATGGGCTGGGTAATTGACTTTGCAGCCCAAGGTCTCCGTAACATCATTATGGGTCTTGGTGGTAAAAAAGACGGCTTTATGATGCATTCCAAGTTCGGTATTGCTGTTGGTTCTGAATTGATGGCTATTTTGGCTGTTGCGAAAGATCTGGCAGATATGCGCGAACGCTTCAAGCATATCGTAGTTGGTTATAACAGACAAGGCGAACCTGTCACTACCGGTGACCTGGAAGTTGATGGCGCTATGACTGCTTGGATGCGTAATACCATCAATCCGACACTTTGCTCCACAGTAGAAGGTCAGCCTTGCTTCGTACATGCCGGCCCGTTTGCCAATATCGCTATTGGCCAGTCCTCTATTATTGCTGACCGCATAGGCTTGAAGTGCTTTGATTATCATGTAACTGAATCTGGTTTTGCTGCCGACATCGGCTTTGAAAAATTCTGGAACGTTAAGTGCCGCTTAAGCGGACTTAAGCCTAACGTTTCTATCCTGGTTGCCACTGTTCGCGCCCTTAAGATGCATGGTGGCGGACCTACCGTTGTACCAGGCCGTCCGCTTCCTGACGAGTACACCAAAGAAAACCTTGGCCTCTTAGAAAAAGGCTGTGAAAACATGGTGCACTTGATCAACATGATTAAGAAATCCGGTATTAAGCCTGTTGTTTGTATCAACGCTTTCTACACAGATACTGCTGCCGAACATGCGCTTGTGAAAAGGATTGCTGAACAAGCAGGCGCTCGCGCCGCTGTTTCCGAGCATTGGGCCAAGGGTGGCGACGGCGCTCTTGATCTGGCTGATGCTGTTATGGATGCTTGTAAAGAAAAAGTTGATTTCAAATATCTGTATCCGCTTGAAATGCCGCTTCGTCAACGCGTTGAGCTTATTGCCAAAGAAGTTTATGGTGCCGATGGTGTTGACTGGGCTCCTCTGGCTCAAGAAAAAGCACAGAAATTTGAGTCTGATCCTAAGTACGCCGATTATTGCACGATGATGGTTAAGAGCCACCTGTCCTTGTCGCATGAACCGACCTGGAAAGGCGTACCGAAAGGCTGGAGACTGCCGATTCGCGACATCCTGGTTTATGGCGGCGCCAAATTCCTCTGCCCGATGGCCGGTGCTATCAGCTTGATGCCGGGAACCAGCTCTGACCCTGCATATCGCCGTATTGATGTTGACGTTAATACCGGCAAAGTTAGCGGTTTGTTCTAAATTTTATAAAAAAACAAAAATATACAAAAATTTTCTCATAACTCAGCAGGTATTCGCCCGCCTAAGGGCGAATACCTGTAAGTGTAGAGTTTGTGAAAAAAACCTCATAATTAACCGATCCTGACTAGTTAAGCTCCTTGTAAGTGGATTCACCTGAAAAACAACTATGATGAACATAGGGAGGAAAAGAAGAATGTCCGAACAAAGAACAATTGACGTGGCAGCAACTCAGATGCTGGATAAAGCCAAAGAAATCGGCTTTTTAACAACATTTGATCGCGCCAAAGCTCAAGAGCCTCGTTGTACCTTTGGCAATACTGGTATTTGCTGCCGTATTTGCTTACAAGGTCCTTGCCGCATTCTGCCCAAGAAACCAGGTGGTAATAAAGGTATTTGTGGTGCCGCTGACTACACCATCGTTGCTAGAAATACCGTTCGTTACATTGCAGGCGGCGCTGCGGCTCACTCCGACCATGGCCGCGAAATCGCAGAAGTTCTGCTAAGTGTTGCTGAAGGAAGAGTTCATGACTATAAAATCACAGATGCCGATAAGCTCATAAGAGTTGCGAAAAAAATCGGTGTTGAAACCGAAGGCCGCGAAATGATGGCAATCTGCAAAGACGTAGCTAGCGCAGCTCTTGCTGAATTTGGCCGTGTTGATGAGACTAAAGAGCTTGCCTGGATTAACGCTTATACAAATGAAGAAAGACTTAACATTTGGCGTAAAACTGCTATTATGCCTTCCGGCATTAACTTAAGTCTGGCCAAATTACTCCACCAAACTCATATCGGTGTTGACTCCGACCCTGTTAATATTATTTTTGGTGGTCTTAAGGCTGCCTTGTGCGATATCGACGGTCAGCATCTTGCTACCGACTTGTCGGATATTCTCTTTGGTACTGGCGTTCCTGTAGTAACTGAGGCTAATCTTGGCGCAATCAAAGAAGATAAAGTTAATATTGCTCTCCATGGTCATAATCCGCTTCTTTCCCAAATGGTTGTTAAGGCTGCCAAAGAAATGCAGGAGGAAGCTAAAGCTGCTGGCGCTGCAGGCATTAACCTTGTTGGTATCTGCTGCACCGGTAACGAGGTTCTGACTCGTGAAGGCGTTGCCATTGCCACTAACTTTGCTACCCAAGAGCTTGCTATTATGACTGGTGCTATGGACGCAATGGTTGTTGACGTTCAGTGTATCATGCCGAGCATACGCTCTGCCGCTGAATGCTATCACACTAAGATCGTTACCACCATGCCAATCATGAAGATTCCTGGATCATATCATTTTGCGTTTGATGAGCACCAAGCTGTTGACAGTGCCAAAGAAATTATCCGTTTAGCTATTGATGCCTATAAAAACCGGGATAAGTCAAAAGTATGTATTCCCGAACTCAGAAATAAAGTTGTTGCTGGTTTCACTTTAGAAGCCATGTATAACATTTTTAGAAAAATTAACCCGGAAAATCCGATGAAAGTTGTTGCCGACGCGATTGAGGCCGGAGAAATTAAAGGGGTTGCAGCTCTTATTGGCTGTAATAACCTGAAAGGCACTCATGACTACAACCATACTACAATCGCCAAAGAGTTGGCTAAGAACGATGTTCTTCTTATAGCTACCGGTTGTTCAGCTCAGGCTCACGCGCTGGCTGGTATGATGAACGGTGATGCTGTTAAAGAATATGCAGGTGAAGGTCTGAAAAAATTCTTTGCCCGTTTGAATGCAGTTGCCGGCTTAACTGAAGAGTTGCCGCTGATGTTCCACATGGGTTCTTGTGTTGACAATAGCCGTTGCCAGGACTTTGCTACAGATCTGGCTAACACTATGGGCTTAGAATATGCAGAAGTTCCTTATGTTGTCAGCGCTCCGGAAGCAATGTCGGAAAAGGCTGTTGCTATCGGTTCCTGGAACGTTGCCTATGGTAATCCTACCCACGTTGGTGTTATTGCTCCGACTGTTGGTAGCCAGCTTGTCAATGATGTTGTTACCAAAGTTGCGGAAGACGTATTTGGCGGTTTCTTTTTCTGGGAACCGGATGCTCATAAAGCTTCTGCCAGAATGGTCGAGATACTGGAAGAACGCAATTGGAAGAATGCTATGCGTAAAAAAGCCCGTGATGCACAAGAGGCTGCCGAGTAATTAACTTTGATACCCTGCTATTAGCTACTCAATAGATAATGAGAAATTGACTCTATGAAGGAGGAAGAAAAACAATATGTCTATGGAGCTTTTTAAAGGCGCCTATGAAGGTGCTGTCACAGCTACCAGCTACGCAGAAATTCTTCTGGCGAAAGCTATTAAGGAATATGGTGCCGACTGCCCGGTTAAATATCCTGAAACCGCATACAGATTACCGGTTATCACTGCGCTGAGCGGTGAGGAAGTAAATACAATTGGTGATCTCGCCCCCATTCTTAATCGGGTTCGGACCACTAACATAAAAGAAGAACTGAATTTTGAAAATGCTAAATTGAACGGTGAAGCTACCCTGTATGCAGCTGAGATTATTGAAGCACTTCGTTACATCAATGGCGCTAAACCTGATAAATATCCGTATTGCGGTTTTATCGGTGATCCTATTCTTCGTAAATTCGGTGTACCTTTGGTTGACCAAACTATCCCTGGTGTTGCTGTTATCGTCGGTAAAGGCAAAGACAGCAAATCCACCGGCAAACTGGTAAAAGACCTCCAATCCAAAGGCATCATGATTTTCCTGGCCAACGAAGTAATCGAGCAATGTATTGAAGAAAATGTTAAAATTGGCGCTGACTTCATTACCTTCCCTCTCGGTAACTTCACCCAGGTTATCCATGCTGTTAACTTTGCTTTCCGTGCCGGTCTTGCTTTCGGTGGCATTCCTGCCGGACAGCGTGAACGTGCTATTGAATATCAGGCAAAACGCGTACTTGCGTTCGTAATCCAGCTTGGACCTAATGATATCGTTAAATTTGCTGCTGAATTTGGCGCTATCTTCATGGGCTTCCCGATTGTCACCGACCAGCCGGTTGCTGAAGAAATTCCTGACTGGTATCAATCTGAGCCTGATTATGAGAAGATCGGCAAACTCGGTCTCGAAATGCGCGGCATTAAAATCAAAATTGTTGATATCCCTGTACCTATCACCATTGGACCGGCTTTCGAAGGCGAAACCATCCGTAAAAAAGATGCACATGTTGAGTTCGGCGGCGGCCGCTCCACCAGCTTCGAGCTTGTTCGCATGGTTGATGCCGACCAGGTTGAAGACGGCAAAATCGAAGTTATCGGACCAGAAATTGATGAAATGCCGGAAGGCAGCGTCTTCCCGCTGGGCGTTATGGTTGACGTCTATGGCCGTAAGATGCAGGAAGACTTTGAAGGCGTGCTTGAGCGCCGTATCCACTACTTCATTAACTATGGTGAAGGTTTGTGGCACGTAGCCCAGCGTAACATGATGTGGGTGCGTATCGGCAAAAACGCTAAAGAATTAGGTTTCAAAATTAAGGATATCGGCGAAATTCTTATTGCCAAATTCAAATCAGATTATCCGGCAATTATTGACCGGGTACAAGTTACCATTATCACTGATAAAGATGTTATTGAAGATAAAATCAAGCTTGCTATTGAAAAATACGCAGCTCGTGATGCCCGTCTCAAAGGCCTTACCGATGAGTCGGTTGAGACCTACTACTCCTGCACACTCTGTCAGTCCTTCGCACCGAACCATGTTTGTATCGTATCGCCTGAGCGCGTAGGTTTGTGCGGTGCTGTAAGCTGGCTTGATGCCAAGGCTTCCAATGAGATTACTCCGACAGGCCCGAACCAGCCGATCGAAAAAGGTGAATGCACCGATGAGGCTAAAGGCAGCTGGAAGAATCTGAATGAATTCCTGTACACTCATTCCAACCGTACTGTAGAAAATGTAAACTTCTACACCATGATGGAAGATCCAATGACTTCCTGTGGTTGCTTTGAGGCTATTATGGCGATACTGCCGCTGTGTAACGGCGTTATGCTTACTACCCGTGAGCATTCCGGCGATACTCCTTGCGGTATGACCTTCTCCGCATTGGCCGGCACTTGCGGCGGCGGTGTTCAAACCCCTGGCTTCATGGGTATTGGCCGTCGTTACCTCTGCAGCTCTAAGTTCATTCCTGCCGATGGTGGCCTCGGACGTGTAGTCTGGTTGCCGAAAGAGCTCAAAGAATATCTCGGTCAAGACTTGGTTGATGCTGCTGTAGCTGCTGGTCTTGGTGCCGACTTCGTTGACAAGATTGCTGACGAAACTGTAGGTATCACTGAAGAAGAAATCCTGCCGTTCCTTGAAGAAAAACAACATCCGGCTCTTAAAATGGATCCGATGATGTAATTAACCCTAAGTAACCTTTTTGGAAGAATTCGGGACACATCCGGATAACAGCATAGCGTTTCTGATGTGTCCCGATTCTCATATTTTAAGTTCTTATATTCGAAAGGAGAAGAGAAAATGGCATTAACAGGTTTGGATATTTTCAAACAACTACCCAAAACTAACTGTAAAGATTGCGGTTCACCTACCTGCCTAGCTTTTGCAATGGCAATGGCTAATGGTAAAGCATCCCTTGATATGTGCCCGCATGCAACTGAGGCTGCTAAAGAAACACTAGGTGCAGCAACTGCGCCTCCTGTACGCACCGTTAAAGTAGGTGTAGGCGAACAGGAAATCGTGATGGGTGACGAAACCGTCCTCTTCCGTCATGACAAAACTTTCTATCATCCTACCGCATTGGCTATTCAAATTTCTGATACTCTGTCCGGTGCAGAACTAGATGCTAAAATAGCTAAAGTTAACGCTTTGGTAATGGACCGCGTTGGACAAAAAATTGCTATAGATATGGTTGCTATCACTAACTGCTCTGGCAATGCCGCTACCTTTAAAGCCGCTGTTGAGGCTGTAGCTGCTAAAGCTAACTTCGCTCTCATGCTGGTTGCCGATGCAGCAGGTTTGGAAGCTGCTGTTCCTGCCGTAGCTGCTAAAAAACCCCTTCTTCACGCCGCAACTGCTGAAAACTGGGAAAAAGTTGTAGAGCTGGCTAAAGCTAATAACTGCCCGGTAGTAGTAAAAGGTAATGGACTTGATGATACTGCTGCTTTAGTTGAAAAAGTGGCTGCTCAATATAAAGAGTTAGTTATTGACTTCGGTAATCAAAGTCAAGCCAAAACTTTGGCTGAAATGGTTAATGCCCGTCGTCTGGCAATCAAGAAAAAATTTCGTCCGTTTGGCTATCCGATGCTTGCTTGCACTCAAGCAACCTGCGCCAGGGAAGAAATCGTTGAAGCAACTACTTATGTTGCTAAATATGCCAGCATTGTTTGCATGAAGGCTGACGAACAAGCCCTGCTGCTGCCATTGATGGCTTGGCGTATGAACATCTACACCGATCCGCAAAAACCGATGGCTGTTGACGCTAAGGTTTATGAAATTGGTGACGTTACTCCGGACAGCCCTGTATATATCTGCACTAACTTTGCTCTTACCTACTTTGCTGTTGAAGGCGAAGTTGTTGGCAGTAAAATCCCTGGCTATATCGTAGCTGTCGACACTGACGGCGCATCAGTTCTTACTGCTTGGGCTGCTGGTAAATTCGTAGCCGAGCCGATTGCCGAGTTTGTTGAGAAAATGGGTATTATGAGCAAGGTTAACCATAAAAATATTGTTATTCCTGGTTATGTTGCTATCATCAGTGGCAAGCTTAAAGAAAAATCCGGCTTGGATGTAATCGTCGGACCTCAGGAAGCCGCTGGCATTCCGGCTTTCGCCAAAGCTAATTACCCGCACCTGATGAAGTAATACTTTCTTTATACTTGCTAACAAATGCTGAACTATCGGCATTACAAATCAGGAGGATAATTTAGGATGAACAAAAGGTTCGTAACATTTCTTCCCGCCGGCGTAAAAGTCGAGGTAGAGTCAGGAACGGATTTGCTTACTGCCGCAGGCAAGGCTAATATTGAGATAAAAGCACCTTGCGGCGGTGACGGTACTTGCGGCAAATGTGCAATTCATCTCAAAAATGGTAAAGCAAAAGCGAGAAGGGAAAGCCACTTGGCAGCGCGGCTTATGGAAAAAGGCATCAACTTAGCCTGTCAAACGCTGGTTCAAGACGAGGATTTGGTGGTAGAAATACCTAAAACTTCTGCCATGAGCAAGCATCAGGTCCTGGTTGACAGCAGTCCGGTAAATGCAGGTATGTCGGAAGCATTAAGTAATTATTTGCTTAATGTCTGGCAGCTTAAAGAATTGCTGTTAGAAAAGCAAGAAAGCCCGCTTAACGGCTATCCTTTACACCCGCTGTGCCGGAGTATACGATTGACCTTGCCGGCAGCCAGTCTTCAGGACAATCGCGATGACCTGAATCGCCTGACTATGGTTCTACGGAAAGAAACTAAATGTACGGACATTAATGTTCCTCTGGCAATTATTCGTGATTTGGGAGAAATTCTAAGGGCTGATAACTTTAAGGTAACTGTACTGCTGTCTGAGGTTGGTGGTAAAGCTGAAGTGATTGCCGTTGAGCCAGGTCATAGCCATCGGCCGCTGTACGGTATAGCCGTTGATATTGGGACTACTACCGTAGCAGCTTATCTTCTTGACCTTGAAAAAGGCAGAGTTGTCGATACGGCGGGAACTCATAACCGGCAGGCTCGCTTTGGTGATGATGTCATTAGCCGTATTGTATATGCTGTCGATGAAACGGATGGACTTAAAACTATTCATCAAGCTATCATCGATACAGTAAATAACTTGGTTTCAGACATATTGGTAAAACATAGAGCGATTAGAGAAAATGATATTCGTGTAATTATGACGGCTGGGAATACGACCATGGCGCATTTGTTCCTGGGGATTAACCCCAAATTTATACGTTTGGAACCGTATATTCCCACAGCTAATTTTTTCCCGGTTGTTAAAGCGCAGGAATTAGGACTGAGAGTTAATCCTGATGCTCCGGTGTTTAGTTATCCGTCAGTCGCCAGTTATGTGGGCGGCGATATCGTTTCCGGAACTTTATTTACCAATATGGGGAAAGAAGACGCGCCCATATCTCTCCTGATTGACATTGGTACGAACGGTGAAATGGTATTAGGTGCCGGTGATTGGCTGGTTACCTGTTCTTGTTCTGCTGGACCGGCATTTGAAGGTTCTGGGATAACCTTTGGTATGAGGGCTATGTATGGTGCTATTGAACGCATGGAAATCGACCCTCAAACCTATGAAGTATCTTACACTACCATCAATAACGGCAGAGCCATTGGTATCTGCGGTTCAGGATTAATCGACTGCCTGGCGAAACTGCGGCGTACCGGTATTATCGACCGGGCGGGCAAGTTTCAGACCAGTCTGCCAACTGACCGGATGCGTATTGGTGAGGCAGGCCCTGAATTTGTTCTTGTCTGGCAGGATGATTCTGACCTTGATCGCGATATCATCATTAGTGAAGCTGATGTCAAAAATCTGCTCAGAGCAAAAGGTGCTGTATTTGCCGGAATTCGTACCATGCTAAATGTGGTCGGTTTTGAACTGGACAGTATCGAAAACGTCTATGTGGCAGGCGGATTTGGTAACTATCTCAATATTCCTGATGCTATAGCCATTGGTCTGTTGCCTGATATACCTGTACAAAAGTACAAGTATGTGGGCAATACATCAGCCAAAGGGGCCTGCATGGCATTATTGTCTCAGGAAGCATGGGCTGAAGCCAACAATCTGGCAAGTAAGCTGACCTATATCGAATTATCGGTCGGAAACTTATTTATGGACGAATTTGTATCATCCCTGTTTATTCCACATACTGATTTAACACTATTTCCCAATGTTGATCTTTAATAATTTAAAGCTATAGTTTGGGAGCATTGAAAGGAGTTTCAAGACATGGCAAAACAAATAGCAGTGGCAGGAAAAGGAGGTACAGGTAAGACTACATTTACCGCACTCCTTATCCGGTATTTGGTTAAAAACAATAAAGGCTCCATTCTGGCGGTTGACGCTGATGCTAATGCCAACCTGAATGAAGCCCTAGGCATGGAAATTGAACAAACAATTTCTGAGCTGATAACCAGTACCAAAAACCCGAAAAATATTCCTGCCGGTATGACTCAGGAGACGTATATAGAATATAAACTCCAATCGTCTTTAGTTGAATCAGACTATGTTGATATGCTGGTGATGGGGGGACCTGAGGGTCCGGGCTGCTATTGTTTTCCTAATAACCTCCTGAAGGGTTATATGGATAAGCTTAGCAAAAACTACAGCTATGTACTTATGGATAATGAGGCAGGTCTGGAACACATTAGCCGCCGGGTAACGCAGGATATTGATTATATGTTCGTTGTCAGCGATGCTTCGGCACGGAGTATTCGCTCGGCCGGTCGTGTTCGCCAACTTGTCGATACCCTTAAGTCGGATGTAAAGAACATCTACTTGGTTGTTACTAAGACACAAAATGATGAGGACATTGCCGAACTCAAAGCTGAGATCGATAAAACCGGTCTTACCTTAATCGGTGTAATCCCTTATGACCCCCAAGTAGCCAAATATGACTTATTAAGCCAGCCGTTGTTTGATTTACCAGATAACTCGGTGGCTGTACAGGCGGTTAACGCCATTTGTAAAGAAGCACAAATATAAAAGTCTGGAAGGAGCGTAACTATGGCAACAAATATGTTGAAAGAAAAATATACCGGTAAAATTAATACCGTTACCATCGGTGCTACCAAAGAACAAGGTGGCACCCGTACCAGCACAGTAACCGTTGGCGGCGACGCCACTATGCCGTTCCTCCAATTCGAAGGCGATATGCCCTTAAAACCGGTTGTCGCAATGGAAATTCAGGATGTTAAACCTGACTGGCACCCGTTATTGAATGAAGTATTTGCCGATGTGATGGATTGCCCTGTTAAATGGGCCAAAAAATGCGTGGAATGCGGCGCAGACCTGATTTACCTCAAGCTTGCCGGTGCTGATCCCGATGGCGCTAACAAGAGCCCCGAAGATTGCGCTAAAATAGTTAAAGAGGTCTTGGCTGCTGTAGGCGTACCTCTTATCGTAGTCGGTTGCGGTAATGACGAAAAAGACAACGCCGTTCTGCCTGTTGTTGCAGAAGCTGCTGCCGGTGAAAACCTGCTTATCGGTTTAGCTGAACAGGACAACTATAAGTCGGTTGCTGCTGCTGCTATGGTTCACAAGCATAAAGTGCTGGCACAAAGCCCGCTTGATATCAACATCTGCAAACAGCTCAACATCCTTATTACTGAATTAGGTTTGGCTGCCGATAACATTATTATCGACCCGAGCACAGCCGCTCTTGGCTATGGTATAGAGTATACTTACTCGATTCTTGAACGCGGACGTCTGGGCGCTCTTGGCGGTGACAAAATGCTGTCCCAACCGGTAATTTGCCAAGTTGGTTATGAAGCATGGCGCGCCAAAGAGGCTGTTGCTGCCGAAGCCGATTTCCCGAACTGGGGCGTTCAAGCTGACCGTGCCATTCTTTGGGAAGCCATGACTGCTGCCGGCCTGTTACAAGGTGGCGCTCATATCATGGTGCTTCGTCATCCGGAAGCAGTTCGTCTCTTCAAGAAAAATGCTGAAGCTTTAATGGTGGCTCCTGAAATCTAAGCTCGTAGTTGCAATGACTGTCGGGTATTCTCAAACATTTCATCTGTAAATATATGTATGGGTTTTCTTAAAATTAATTATATATTAAGGAGGATTTGCTAATGATTATTATTGGTGAAAGAATTAATGGTATGTTTAAAGATATCGGTAAAGCTATCCGGGAGCATGACCCGAAGCCGTTACAAGAGTGGGCTGCTAAACAAAAAGAGGGTGGCGCTCATTACCTTGACGTAAACACCGGACCCAACTCCGAAGACCAAACAGTAGATCTTCCTTGGATGATTAATGTTTTAAAAGAGTGTACCGATTTGCCGCTGGCTATTGATACCACTGATTATGATGCTATGGAAGCCGCTCTTATCGCTTATGGCAAACCAGGCGCATTAATTAACTCCATTGGTTGCGAGCAGGAAAAAATCGACAGAGTTTTCCCGATGGCTGCTAAATATCAAGCCGATGTTGTTTGTCTGTGCATCAATAAGGTTGGTATTCCTAAGAGCGCTGAAGACCGTGTTGCTATGGCTATGGAGTTTGTTGCCAACGCGGAAGCCTATGGTTTGCAGCCTGATAACCTGTTCATCGACCCGATTATCCTTCCTGTTAACGTAGCTCAGGAGCATGCTGTTGAAGCTATGGAAACCATCCGTCAAATCAAAATGATTTCCAATCCTCCTCCCAAAACTACTGTCGGCCTTTCCAACGTATCGCAAAAGAGCCCGCATCGTCCGCTCATCAACCGTACTTTCGCTGTTATGGCTATGGCTGCCGGTCTGGATTCTGCCATTTGCGATGCTAACGATGACGAGTTAGTTGATGCTATCGCTACCGCTCGCGTTATTTTGAACAAAGATATTTACTGCGACTCCTATGCTAAGGTGTTCAGACAGCGGTAATTAGTTCCGCTGGGGGTGTACTCCCGGAAAGGAGGTCAATGATGTCAACGGTAAATCAACCCGTTAAGGAAAAAACTTCTTTCTGCCGGGAAATGGAAGAAAAGTCACATCAGCCGATCACTTCATGCTATCATTGCATGAAGTGTGCTGGTGGCTGTCCGATTAACTTTGTCATGGAGCATAATAACTATGAAATATTGCGGATGATTCAGCTGGGGGAAAAGGACAAAGTATTTACAAGCAATACTCCCTGGTTATGCGTTGGTTGCAAGACCTGCGCTGTACGCTGTCCGAACGGCATCGATACGTCTAAAGTTATGGATACCATTAAAATGGAAACCATTGCTGAAGATAAGATTCCGGCTAGTCATTACAATATCAAATTGTTTTATGAATTGTTTCTCGACTCCATGAAAGGCTTCCCGGTAATCGGCGGCGAAGGCCGCGGTTATGAACTTGGACTTATGGGACTTTACAAACTGTGTACAGGGACTTATTTTGCGGATATGGACCTCGGCAAAGAAATGACAAAACGGGGCAAGATGCCATTCTTACCTCATAATGCACTTAAGCGGCGCAAAGGCGAAATCAAGAAAATATTCCAGAGAGCAAAGGAGAAAAAGGTACGATGAAACTAGGTTATTATCCGGGATGTTCCCTTCACTCCACAGCAGCCGAATATAATATGGCTACCGAGGCTGTATTTGATGCCTTGGACCTGGAATTGGCTGAATTGCCGGAGTGGAATTGCTGTGGTGCGACTGCCGGACACTCCACCGACCGTTTCCTTTCGCTCGCTTTGCCGCTGAGAAATCTTGTTATCGCCGAAGTCGAACAGCAGAAAGAATTAGTGCTGCCATGTGCCGCCTGTTATAATCTTGTAAAAGCCGCTGATCATTACGTGCGGGAAGGTACTCCGGAAGCCAAAGATGCTAACGAAGAACTGAAAAGCATAATGGGTGCGTCCTATAGCGGTAATGTCCATGTTACACATCCGTTGGAAGTCATCATGAGAAAAGAAATTCTTAGCAGAGTGGGTGGGGAGGTCAAAAGACCCCTTAAGGGACTTAAGCTTGCACCTTATTACGGGTGTTTGCTTACAAGGCCGACCTATGTAGCTTTTGACGATGTAGAGCAGCCACAAGCAATGGATAAGCTGATGAATATGGTCGGAGCCGATGTGCGGAAATGGTCGTACAAAACCGACTGTTGTGGTGGCAGCTTAACAGTACCACGTACTGACGTTGTTTATGAGATAACCAGAAACTTGGTAACTGCTGCTCAACGGGCAGGCGCTGACGCTATTGTGACTGCATGTCCGTTATGTCAAATGACTCTGGAAACCCGGCAGAAAGAAATTCAAAAACCAATACCTATATTTTTCTTCACCGAGTTGCTCGGGATTAGTTTCGGACATCCTGAAGCAAAAAAATGGATGAAGAAACATATTATTGATCCCGTACCGCTCTTGACATCATTGCAGTTGTTGTAACCGATCCAGAGAAACCGGCAGAACTATTATTAGGTATGTCCGGTTTCTCTGCGGTTATACATCGGTAGTCCACCAAGCCCAAATCCATAGTATTCTTATTCATCCTATGGCTTTAGTCTTGGTGGGCTACTCACAATGATGGTGAAGCAAAGATATTTTATCGAAAGGCAGTGAGAGCCATGCAAAAGGATGTGCTCGTTATTGGCGGTGGCATTGCCGGTCTGCAGGCGGCTCTGGAATTAGCTGGGGCAGGATACCCTGTTCATTTGATAACAGATGAAGCAAATCTGGGTGGAAAACTGGTCGATTCATCAGAAAATGGCAGCAAGGCAGCCTGTGTCTGGGGTGATCAGGTTAACATTTCTGCTTTGTATTTGGGCGGCAATCTCCATGCATCCAGTACGGTATTGGGTTCGCTCATTACCCGTGCCTACAACAATCCGCTTGTTCATCTCTATACCAGCAGCAAACTGGTCGAACTGCAGGGCGATGTAGGCCACTTCCAAGCTACCATTAGCGATGTCAGAGCCGACAAGCGCACCCAACTCGTCGTCGGAGCGGTTATTCTGGCAGCCGGTTTCAGCATGTATGATGTGTCTAAAAAAGGCGAATACGGCTATGGATATCATAAGAACGTTGTCACCAGCTTAGAGTTTGAGCATATGCTCTCTGAGAGCCGCTATCGTTCAGACTGTATCAGACGGCCATCGGACGGCAAATGCGCGGAAAAAATTGCGTTCATACAGTGTGTAGGCTCCCGTGACGTAGTGTCAAAGGGAGAATACTGTTCGGCAATATGCTGTATGTTTACCGCCAAAGAAGCAATCTTGGCAAAAGAATTTTCTCCTAAAACCGATGTTACGGTTTTTTACCTTGATCTTAGGGCCTGTGGCAAGAATTTTGACACCTTCTTATCCCGGGCTCAGGAATTAGGTACCAAATATGTGCGGACCATGATTTCCGAGGTAAAAGAAGACCCCGTGACGGAGAAATTATCCATTAATTATGCCGCAGCCAGCAAACCGCTTGCTGAAGAATTTGATTTGGTGGTTCTTGCAGCAGGTATTCGTCCGTCCACCCGTCTGAAAGAAACTGCCGGAATTTTACAACTTCCTCTTAATGAACATGGCTTTGTGCAGGTAGATCCCCTTGACCCGGTAAATACCAAACGCCCCGGCGTATTTTCTGTCGGCGGCAGTCAAGGTCCGCTTGATGTTCCCGAGACTATGGCTTTGGCCAGCGCCGCAGCTGCTGCTACAGCCAGAGTACTGGGCAAATCAGAGGGGCGACCGGCTCGCAAGCCTGTGGCTGAACGTGATGTAACGAAAGAACCGCTCAGACTTGGCGTTTTCCTCTGCAAAAGCGGGTTAGCCGCTATGGGAGCTGATACCGAAGCTGTGATTCAGGCAGCCAAAGGCCAAGGCGATGTAGTAGTGGTTGAATGCGACCAAGCGGTCTGTCAACCGGAAGCTATAGCTAAAATACAAAACCTGATTGCTACCCAGGGGCTCAACCGCATTGTGGTTGCTCCCTGTGTCTTGAAACACAATCTTACTCTCTTCCAGGAGGCTGCGCAGGCTGCAGGCTTAAATCGCATGCTGGTTGAAATGGCCCCTGTGCCTGTGAAGAATTGGGAGAATCATTCTGAGAAGGCCAACAGTGCGGCTATTGCTGTTACTGTGCGTGCTGTCAAGGATGTCAAGAACTTTAAACCGCTAAGATGGCATGCTGAACCGGTTGTTCCCCGTGCGCTGATCGTTGGCGGCGGTGTTACCGGCATGGCTGCGGCATTAGCGTTAGCTGATCGTGGCTATAGTTCTACCATTGTTGAGAAGTCGGCCGAACTTGGCGGCTATGTCCGTAATTTTACCGGCAGCTTAGAAACCGATGACCTCAAGAAAACTGTCGAAAATTTGGAAAAGCAAGTTGCCAAGAATGACAAGATTGAGGTGCTGGTTAACTCGGAAGTTGCCCACTTCAGCGGTCGTCAGGGCCATTTCATCACTTTGGTGGCAACCGGTCAGGGACAGATAAAAACAACTAAGAATGTGGAACATGGCGTGGTAATCCTGGCTACAGGCACGACAACCTATGTTCCGGCCGAATATATGTATGGTGAAGATCAGCGGGTTATCACCGGTGTTGAGGCTATGTACCGGCTGGTTGACGGGCGTTTGCCGGCAAAAGGCGAGCCTACCTATGTCTTTGTCCAATGCGTCGGCTCGCGCAATGAGGAGCACAAATACTGCAGCCGTACCTGCTGCGGTGAAACCGTATATGCGGCTGCCAAAATTAAAGAGCAAAACCCTGATGCCAAGGTATATGTGTTATCCCGTGATATCCGCACGCCTGGCTATCTTGAACTCAAATACCGTGATGCCCGGAAAGCCGGCGTAGTGTTTGTCCACTATGACGAAACTGACAAGCCGGTATTAGTAAAAGACAAAGACGGCAACCTGTCGATGGCTGTTAATGATCCGCAATCCGGACTGACCTTGAATTTGAAACCGGATCAGGTGATTTTGGCAGTAGCTCAGACGGCTTCCAAGGAAGCCGAGCAGCTTGCCAATATTTTCAAGATTCAGGTTAATGCCGATGGTTTCCTTTCCGAAACCCACTCAAATTTTGGTACGATTGCTTTCCCTGGCGGCGGCATCTTTATATCCGGTGCAGCCCATGGGCCAAAATCAGTGGTTGAATGTCTGACCCAAGCTAAAGGCGTAGCTGGGCGCGCGGCTCGTATTCTGGCACAGCCTGCACTCATGATGGGTGGTATGGTGGCTGAGGTAGAATGGGAAAAATGCGCAGCCTGCCTGACTTGTGTACGGACTTGCCCTTACACTATCCCACAAATCACTCGCGAGAAGAAAGAAATGGGCGCTGCCTATATTCCGCCTGCTGATTGCCGTGGCTGTGGCATGTGTGCATCCGAATGTCCGAATAAGGCTATTTTTGTCCATCATTATCAGGACGATGAGGTACTCTCACGGGTTGAGACCGCGTTGACGGAGGTGGGTTAATATGAGTGAAGGTAAAGTTGTTGGTTTTGTTTGCCGCTTGTGTGCGCTAATTAGCTCTGACCTTGGCCCTCCAGCCGATGTTAACGTGAAAATCGAAACCGTTGAATTGCCTTGCGCCGGTAAAGTTGACGGCAGACTGCTGTTAGAGGCTTTTGAAAAGGGCGCTGACGCTGTCTTTGTCGCTGGCTGTCCTGAGCATGAGTGCATGAACGTCAATGGCAGTTCACGTGCCCGGAAACGTTTGGAGCATATCCAGGAAATTTTGGATCAAGTCGGCATTGGCCGGGAACGGTTAGTTATGTACAACGTGTCCGGCACCCATGGTCCGCGTTTTGCCCATATCGCCCGGGATATGGCCGGCCTCTTAGAGAAATTAGGTCCGAGTCCGCTTAAGGCCCGGAAGGCCTAGAAAGGAGACGAGTCAAGCGATATGATAGTTGCACAAATAAAGCCAATTGAAGAAATTGCCGAAAGTATAAAAGGCGCTAAAAAAGTACTGGTTGCCGGTTGCGGCGGCTGTGTTACCGTATGTCTGTCCGGTGGGCAAAAAGAAGCCGATATTCTGGCCAGTGCCTTGCGGATGAAGCTGGAGGTTGACGGTCAGCCTACCTCTATCGAAACTGCTACTTATGAGCGGCAGTGTGATCCGGAATATGCGGCCAGATTTAAAGAACATCTTAAAGATGTTGATGTTGTGGTGTCCGTGGCTTGTGGCGTTGGTGTGCAGTACATGGCGGAAACCTATCCGGAAATTATTTTTGTACCAGGCCAAAACACTACCTTTGCCGGCGCTGCTATTGAGCATGGCATCTGGGAAGAACGCTGTATGCTATGCGGCGAGTGTGTACTTGCCAAAACCGGCGGCGTATGTCCTATTATCCGTTGCTCCAAGAGCTTGATGAATGGTCCGTGTGGCGGTTCCCAAAACGGTGTTTGCGAAATCAGCAAAGATACCCCATGCGGATGGCAGCTTATTTATGATCGCCTCAAAAGCCAAAACCGTCTGGAAATGATGACCGAGGTATTACCCGCAAAAGACTGGTCGAAGAGCAGAGACGGCGGTCCCCGCAAAATTGTGAGGGAGGATGTGCGGTTATGAGCGAAGCAGTAGCAATTGACAAACAAGCTGTGTTAAAAACAGAAAGCAAATTAGAAAAACTGTACTCCTTAGGCCATTTTGTGGTGACAGGCGAACTTGGACCGCCCCAGCATTCTAACGGTCATGAATTAGAACACCATGCCCATGAACTTAAAGACATAGTGGATGGTTTTAACCTTACGGACAACCAAACAGCTATTGTGCGGCTGTCCAGCATTGCTGCCGGTGTCCATGTCCTTAAGGGCGGCGGCGTTCCCATTATTCAGATGACTTGCCGGGACCGTAACCGTATTGCCATGCAAAGCGATTTGCTGGGGGCTTATAGCATAGGAATTCGCGATGTATTATGCCTAAGCGGTGACCACCAGTCTTTCGGCAACCATCCGACAAGTAAAAATGTGTATGATGTTGATTCCGTACAATTGATTTCCATGGTCAAAAAGATGCGGGATGACAAAAAGTTTCTGTCCGATGCCGTTATCAAAACAGACGAGCCGCGTTTCTTTATCGGTGCTGTAGAAAATCCGTTTGGCGATCCCTTTGAATTCCGGGCTATCCGTCTTGAAAAGAAAGTAAATGCCGGCGCTGATTTCATCCAGACGCAGGCCATATTTGATATCGAAAAATTTGCCCGGTTCATGGAAATGGTAGTGGCCCGCGGTATTCATGAACGGACTAAGATTACTGCTGGTATTCTGCCTGTGCGTTCGGTAAAAGCGCTGCAGTACATGAAGAAAGACGTTGCCGGTATGGAAATTCCCGATAGCCTGATTGAGCGCATGAAGAAAACTGAGGACCCGAAAAAAGAGGGTATCCAGGTTGCTATTGAAATGTGCAACGAGCTCAAAAAGATCCCAGGTGTAGCCGGTATTCATATTATGCCTGTTGGCTGGGAAGCAGCCCTGCCTGAGATTGTAAAAGGAGCAGGGTTCCTGCCGCGTCCTAAAGTTTAATATCGTTGTTATCCCATAATCTGGCTAAGCATTGGTTTAGAAGGATATACTCAGGGAGAATGGTAGGGTCAGCCTGGGAAGAAAATGGCTGACCCTATATCCTATCATTTTGCGGCAATACTTTGAGTAACTTAAATTGTGCAAATTTTCACATATAAATTTAGTATAGTTACTCCTAGTCGTTGTTATGCTCCTTCAGGTACTGACTTGTCTTGGTAATTACAAGATGTCAAAAGAAAGGGTGAGATAACAAGCATGTGTTGTTCAAAAGTAACAAAAGATCAGGCATTGGAAATCATCAGAAGATACGAGCAAGTCTTGGCCATTATCAATCAATATGGTAAAGCCAAAGAGCAGTTGTTATCAATACTATTAGATATTCAGGCAACCTCCGGCGAAAACTACGTAGCCGAAGAATGGGCCGAAGTCGTCGCCTGCCAACTGGATGTGCCCATCAGCAAAGTCCATGATGTTCTTACCTTCTATGCCATGTTCAGTACGGTGCCCCGGGGCAAATATGTCATTGAAATCTGTAAAAGCACACCCTGCCATGTAACCAAAGCCGATGCCGTAGTGGCCCTGTTTGAAACAGAATTGGGCATTAAGCTGGGTGAGACCACTCCTGACAACCAGTTTACCCTGCTGCACACCAGCTGTGTAGGCGCCTGTGATATTGGTCCGGTAGCCAAAATCGGCGATGAAGTCTATGGTAACCTGACCGCAGCCAAGGTAGCCGAAATTGTGACAAGTTACCGGGGGGTGTCGTCATGTCAAAAATAAACCAACTCATTTCCGGCAATTGCGGCGTCATTCGTCCTGACTGTACCGAAGCCTATGTAAAGTCCGGCGGGTATGAAGGTCTGAAAAAAGCCTTTACCATGAAACCGGAAGACATTATCGGCGAAGTGAAAAAGGCCAAGCTCTTAGGCCGCGGCGGCGCCGCCTATCCGGCCGGTTCCAAATGGGAACAGCTGCTGGAAATCCCCGAGTTCCCCAAATACATTGTCATTAACGCCGACGAAGGCGAGCCAGGCACCTTTAAGGATAAAATCCTTTTAGGCCAGGATCCGCTCCGGGTCATCGAAGGCATGACCATTGCCGGTTATGTGTTCAACTCCCACGACGGCTATATTTATATTCGCGGTGAATACCGCGCCATTCAGAAAGTCTTCCAAAGCGCCATCGACAACGCCGTCAAAGCCGGCTATCTGGGCAAAAACATCCTGGGCAGCGGCTTTGAATTCAACATCCACATCATGACCGGCGCCGGCGCCTATGTCTGCGGCGAAAACTCCGCCCTCCTAAACTCCATCGAAGGCAAGGCCGGCCGCCCGCGCATCAAACCGCCCCATCTGGCCGAAGTCGGCCTGTTCCTCCTGCCCACCCTCGTAAACAACG
>POVV01000248.1_pt1 | contig 42021 bp, 35 predicted proteins | sample 1560271 | NCBI WGS metagenome assembly POVV01 (sample SAMN08337232, study PRJNA429181) | Bioreactor metagenome, whole genome shotgun sequencing project. | biome: cows' rumen and soil; feature: anaerobic; isolation source: anaerobic chemostat enrichment culture, galacturonate as sole carbon... | reverse complement strand
GTACTTTAACACTGTGGTGAAGTCGGGCACGCTTAGCGCAAAGGGCAGTTATGACATCAACCGCGATGAGCTTGACCTGGCTGTGGACAGCCATTATTTGCCGCTGGAGGCGCTGACGGCAACTTTGCCTGCAGTACTGCATTCATCAGGCTCGCTGGAGTTTACCGCCCGGGTGTCCGGAAAATTGGCCGAGCCGCAGCTGGAGCTGAAATTAGCCGCGGAAGTCGGCAGCATCGTATCTCAGCCGTATGAACGCCTGACCGGAACGGTTGCCGTCACCGGAGACAAGCTGCAGCTGCGGGATGTTCTGGCGGTTAACGGTTCTACGGAGCATCTGATTAACGGCAGCATGCAGCTGGCCGGAACGCAAAGCCTGGATCTGACGATCACCACCCGGAAAGCCCGGATGGAGGATATATTAAAACCATTGTCGCTTACGGAAGTGGTAACCGGCAATGTTGACAATGAGCTAAGGATGACCGGCACACTCGACAATCCGTCAGTTGCCGGCCGGATAACGCTGACCGACGGCAGCTGGCGAGGCTATCTGCTGACCAGTGTGAATGGCGCATACTCCTTACACGATGGACTGGTGACGCTCGAGGACGCTGCCATCAACTCACTCGATAACCATCTCAACATCAACGGCACTGTGACGACCAATGGTAAACTGGCATTAGAACTGATCGGCCGCGAGATTGATCTGGCCCGTTTGCCGGCTCCCTATCCGTATCCGGTCGACGGCAAAGCGCAACTGGCTGTCAGCTTGACGGGAACCGTCGATCAACCACATATGACCGGTGAAGTGATGATTCCCCGCATGACCGCAAACGGACAAGTGTTTGAAAACGTCGAAGCGGCGATCAACTGGGATGGCGTGGTACTGCATTGCCCGCAGGCCAGCTTTACTCAGGGCTCTTCTACGTTTAACCTGACCGGTGGCATTAATCTGCAGTCAGATGAAATATATGGATCGCTGCGAGCCGAAAAAGCCCAGGCATCATCGATTGCCGCTCTGGCCAATATTGACGCCAAGATGCTGCAAGGAGAAATGAACGGATATTTCTCCTGGAGCGGCAACCTGGTTAATCCGAACGCTGCTTTTAGCGGCACAGTGGTCAACGGCATCGTCAAAGGCTATACTGTCGGTGATATTGAAATAGAAGCGGTGCTGGCTAATCGGATAATCGACCTGGACAAGTTTATGGTAAAACAGAACGAAGGCTTGATGGCCGCTAAAGGCAGGATCGACCTGCAGGGAGATATCAATATTGAAGTGGGTGCGCGTGATATTGATGCCGCCTTTTTTGCCAAGCTGTTTGACGCCAATCTGGAAACCCAGGGTAAATTAAGCTTTACTGCCCAGGTTTCCGGTAAAACCAAAAAACCGCATACCGCCGTTTCATTGGAAATCAGCCAGGGCCGTGTGGCTAATGCCAGCTTTGATACGCTGTATGGCCTGTTTATCCTGGATCAGGGAATTATTCAAGTCAGCCAGTTGATGTTAGCAAAAGGCGAGTATAAAGCCAGCGCCTATGGTGTCATTCCCCTGGCGGCATTGAATAAAGAAGGCCGCAGAGCCGCTTCCGCCGCCGATGAGATGGATATGACCTTCCGGCTGGACCAGGCAGATTTGAGCATATTGCCGTTTTTAAGCAAAGCGGTATCATCGGCGTCCGGTGAGACCAAAGGCGAAATCAAAGTGACAGGAAACTTGTTTCAGCCGAGCCTGCAGGGGGAGATCACAGTAACCGACGGAACCGTTAAATTTATTGATCTGGCGGAACCCATCCAAAAAGTAACGGTTGATATTCAGCTTAAAGATGATACAATACAAGTACGTACCTTTGAGGGATCAGTCGGTACGGGGAAAGTTCAACTGGTCGGGACAGTCGCGGTCCGGGATATGGCATTGCATGACTACGACCTGTCTTTGCTGATCGATAAAATCTCATTGACCCATAAATACTTCAAAGGTCCGGTCGATGGCCGGCTGACCTTAAACAAAAAATCAAACCGGCCGCATCTGGCCGGCAACCTGCTGTTGACTAACAATACGATCAATGTGCCGGTCTTTTTGCTGGCCGCAACCGAAGAAACCGCGTTCAACATGGGTATGGATGTGGAACTGGTTGTTGGCGACCGGGTCCGGTTATACAATCCTGTGCTGTATGATGCCTGGGTTGAGGGGAAGGTTCACTTTGGCGGCAGCTTGCGCTACCCGGACGTATCAGGTAAAATTGAGTCTATCCGCGGGACGCTGAATTACCTGCGGACCCAGTTCAGAATTAATGAAGCGACTGTCGCGTTTACCCAGGTCCGTTCCTTTGAGCCGGTCATCAATCTTCAGGCGTCGACCAGGCTGCAGCAGACTGATGTCAACCTGGCAGTCAGCGGTCCGGTTTCAGCCATGGATCTCCAGTTGACCTCAGATCCGTCGATGAGCCAGCAGGAAATCTTGTCATTGCTGACCTTGCGCGAACGCTTCAGTGAACGCCAGGCCTCCGGCAAGCGCGACACCAGCCTTGGCCGTGATGAGCTGGTCAGCCTGATGGAGAGCGGACTGCAAATGCAGTTTTTCGCCGAAATTGAGGATATGTTCCGTGAAAGCTTAGGTGTTGATGAATTCCGCGTATTTCGTGGGGCGACCAATACGTTATTTTCCAGTGACCGCTATGTCGCTGATCCTGACCAATACAAAATCGAAATCGGTAAATATATCACCAACAGCCTGCTGCTGCGGTACACGACCGGAGTTGACTCCAGTGAGAGAAGTTATGGTATTCGCTATGACATCACCAGAAACATCAGTCTGGGCGTCGACATTGACGAATTTAACGAGCTGCAGGTGGGAATCGGTATGAAGTTCCGGTTCTAAGAAGGCGAGAGAACATTTACCACAGAGTACACAGAGGGCACGATGAGTACGCAGAGGGTAACAACTATTTAAAAACCGGTAGCCCTCTGAGCGAACCCTCCGTTAACTCTGCGTACTCTGCGGTTAACGTTTTCCGTTCCCCAAAAGACATCAACGGTCTCCTAGGAGGTGGAGCATGTCGCTAAACAAATATCTGGCAGAGCTAAAACAAATACGCATGCTTGAACCTGAAGAAGAACGGGAATTGTGGCGTTTATATAAACAGTCCGGCGATGCTGGCAGCCGCGGGGTGCTGATTGAGCACTATCAGCCGCTGGTGTTCAAAATGGCTGCCCGCTGGCGCGGCAATGAATCAGTCATTATGGACCTCATTCAGGAGGGGACGGTTGGCCTGATTGAAGCGGTAGAAACCTTTGATCCCGGACGCAATGTGGCGTTTAGCCTCTATGCCGTACACCGCATCCGCGGCCGGATTCTTAACTATGCTCAGCACGAAGGCGCCTTGCAATGTTTATCGATGGACAGTCAGCTTTCTGATGAGGATTTAGCCCATATTGAGGAGCAATTTTCAGACAGTGAACAAGCGGTGGCTGTTCAGGCAGAGAATAATTTCCTGGTCGACCAGATCAGAACTGCCATGGACCGGCTGCCGGCCAATGAACGCCTGGTCCTGAACGGCGTTTATCTGGATGACCAGGAGCCGAAAGAACTGGCGCAAACCCTGAACGTGAGCCTGTCGCATATTTATCGCCTGCAAAAGCAGGGAGTGAGACGAGTCAGAGGGATGCTTTCAAAGCTCATGCAACATTGGTAGTATCGCGTTCATTCTAAAACTGTTACTGACGGCTCTAATCACGAGAAAAAAAGCCGAATAGGATACTAAAATGCCGATAACTTGAGATAATCACTATTTCCGGCCTGGTTTGCCGGATTTTGAACAGTCAATAATCTCCCCTGTTTTCTTGATTATATAAATGTGGTTGATAGGGGTGAGAAGTATGGCAGAGCAAAATGACAAGAAAACGAAACACTTGCGATCAGCCAGGCAATGGCTGACACGGGCTGAGGAATCTTTTGATAAAGATCACGATGTTCGTGGCGAGCTGAATTTGTTCTTGGCGAAAGCCGAGTTGCAGCATGTGCAGGAAACCGGTGCAAAGCGGGGCTGGTTGAGGCCCGCTTTCCGTCATGGCTTGGCGATCATTGTCGCCGTCATGCTTGTCAGTACTGCCTATGGCCTGTATCAGCGGCCTTATGATCATGCCGCCAGCCAGTCTGCGCCGTCACCCCCGGCAGGTATGGCTTCGTCGCCTGTCCTCCGTCCGGATCCGGCCGGGAATAATGCGGTTTCTTTACAACCGCCGGCTTATGCTCCGTCGCCGGCATCTGTCTCACCGGCCAAGCCTGTGGTTCAGACAGCTATGCCGCAACAACCGGCAGTGGAAAAAAGGTCTGAGCCTGATCCCCTTCCCCTGAGTGAACAGCGTTCGCCAGTCTCGTCTGAAGAGATGAAAAGTCTGATTCGGGCAGCCGGCAAATCCCTGCGGGGAGAATAACAGATGATTCTAGGAGGTTGTGCATGATTACTCGTAGCCACTATTCACGCTTCATGATCGTAGCCGTCGTCTGCCTTAGCTTGCTGGCATCCGCTTCTATGGCTTTTGCAGCCGATTTTACCGGCAAAACGGTTACTTCGGTCAGCGTGAGCGGAAACACTCATATCCCGGCTGATCAGATTATGGCGGCAGTAAAAGTTAAAGCTGGCGATACCTATGATCTGGATAAGATTAAATTGGACATGCAGGCGATTTACGATTTGGGACAGTTTCTTGACGTCTCAGTCAACTTCACACCGGTACCGGAAGGAGTACAAATCGTCTATGCCGTCCTGGAAAATCCGATATGGCAGGACGTGGTGTTCAAGGGCAATACTGCGGTGCCGACAGACAAGTTGCGTTCGATGATTACTTTAACCAAAGGCACTGTGACCAATACCCGTACCCTGTCTGAGAACTTGCAGGCAATCCGCAAGCATTACCACGAGCAGGGGTATATTCTGGCCAAGATCAGTGATGTCAACACCAGCCCTGAAGGCGTATTGACCATTACGCTGAATGAAGGCGTTTTAGAAGACATTGTCATCAAAGGACATGAAAAAACCAAAGAGTTTGTCATCAGCCGTGAGTTGTATCAGATCAAAAAGGGCGAAGCCTTCAACATCAACAAAGTACGCCGGTCTGTGCAAAGAGTGTACAACCTCGGCTATTTTGAAGATGTCAATATGAAACTGCTGCCAGGCCGCGATCCGAATGCGGTCATTCTGGAGCTGACCATTACCGAACAAAAAACCGGCACCTTCTCCATCGGGGCCGGTTATAGCGAATCAGACGGGTTGGTCGGTATCTTCGGCTTAGGTGACAGAAACTTCCGCGGCCGGGGCGATCAAGTCAATATCCAGTTGGAATTCGGCAGTGACGCCAATGACGGCAACAACTATGAATTCAGCTTTGTCCGGCCTTGGCTGGACGCGAAACAAACATCTTTCGGTTTCAGCCTTTATGATATGACAAACCGTTATGATGACTACACCTATGATACCAACGACTATTTCACCACCTATGACCGTAATCGCAAGGGCTGGGAGATTACCCTAGGACGCCCCACCGGTGAATATATCCAGAATTACCTGACCTACAAGCAGCGGGAAGACACTTATGTTGAGCACGTAAGCGGTGGTATTGATTTAAGTAATCCTCCTTCTGAATACGCAGATTATTTAAAAGATAACTTTGGTAAGACCCATAGTCTCTCTTTGTCACGTATTTACGACACCCGCGACAATGTGTTCAATCCGACTCAGGGCAGCCGGTTATCATTAACGGCGGAATTCGCCGGCAGAGCTTTTGGCGGCGACTATGACTTCAACAAGTATACTCTCGAAAACCGCAACTACTGGAAGGTTGGCCGTGATCATGTCGTTGCTTTGCGTATGGTTGGCGGCTATGCAGACGGCAAAATGCCGCTGAGCGGACACTTCAAGGTTGGCGGCTCTGACACGCTGCGCGGCTATGAAGACGATCAGTTCAAAGGCGATAAGATGCTGGCCGCATCTGTCGAGTACCGGTTCCCGATTGCCAATAAGGTACAAGGTGTCGTCTTCACCGACGTTGGCAATGCATGGAAGAGTGAAAGCTACAAGCTGAATGATCTGAACTTCGGTGCCGGTGTCGGCGTACGCGTTCAGACTCCGATCGGCCCGATCCGTCTGGATGTCGCCAGAGGGGATGAGGGGACGCGAACCCATTTCAGCTTCGGCGGCCAATTTTAGGCTCGGTCGGCGATATGCGGCGCCTAGCTTCGTTGGTCTTGGGCCCCAATCCTCATCGTACCGTTGAATGTACGATTCCGGTCGGGTCCCGGCGACCGCCTTGCTATGCTTGCATCTCACCAACCTCGCTTTCTAAAATTGACGGGCTACAAGACAAAACACAAATACTTCGAGTCAGGCCAGATGGCCTGACTCGCTGTGCAGGGGGACGGTGAATCCCTTGAGTCGACAAAAGATGCTGGTATGGCTGCTGATGGCGGTTTGGTTGGCGGGATGGCTGACCGTACCTGCTTATGCCGCAGAGGGCGGACTGATTCAGGCTGTTACGGTCAAGATTGAGGCCAGCCCGCCGGCGGCGCCGCGGGTGCTGCGGCGGATTGAGGCCAGTGTCAGGACAGTTGGCGAACGGCTGCTCACAGGCCGCGAAGTCGCGGTTGTTGTACAATCCCCGCAGACCTATGAAGCCTTAATGCAGGAAGTCCTTGACAGAGTGCTGGTTGGCTATTCAGTGAAGCGGGTGTCTATTACGCCCGGGGCGGCAGCAACTGTCGCTGTCGTGCTTGAGCCGTGGGGCGAGCGGATTCGGTCCGTGCAGGTTGACCTGGAGTTTTCGGCGGTAGATCCGTTGTGTGTGCCGTTATTGCGCGCCGAGCTTGGCGATCTGGCAGGCAGCGTCAACGGGATTTTACTCGGACTGCCGGTTGACTCGCTGGACTGGGCGGATACGGTAACCAAAAACAGTATCCGTGAGCTGGTAGAAGCGCGTTTGCCTGAATACCGGGCGGCGGTTGATATCATTCCCGGCGAACAGACACAGGTGAGGCTGGTATTTTCACCGGTTGGCACCACTGTGCGCGAGGCTGTCGTATCTGTCCGTTCAGATTCGATGCCCAATCTGTTATTGTACAAGATGAAGCCGGACGTGGAAGCGTTCGCCAAGGCCTTGCGCGGCTTACCGCTGGACTTTGTTATCCGCAAGCAGCAGCAGCTAACCCGGCAGCTGGAACAAATCGCGTTGGATCACCCGTATACACAGTCGTATGCACTGACTGTCCGCGGTGACCTGCTCCCCAGCCGGGACACTCAGGTGTATTTGCAACTGGAAAGCAAGAAATACCGGGTCAACGCGGAAGCCAGACTGGACATGGGCCGTGATGAAGACAATACCTCAGGCTATCTGCATGTAGGAAAATTCATGTCAGATAAGGATGAAGCCTTTGTTGAGGCTGAGCTGATCACCAACAGCATGAAATGGGTATTCAGCCCGGGCTGGAGCCGCCGGCTTGGTTCCAACACTCTGGTTGGGCTGAGATATAATGTGACGGATTCCATTGGTTACACCTGGCTGGAACAACGCTTTGGCAACAATTGGCGTTTGCGTTTTGACCGTTCTTCCGCCGACGATGACGATGAGGTCGGCTTGAGTTATCAATTTCACGACTTTCTCAGCACCGAGCTGGTTCGCCGACCTGGTGAAACCTTCGTCAGGGTCATTGGGCACTTGTAGCCGAATGCAGAAGCTGGGAAGACTGGGGGCGATTACCGCAGAGTACACAGAGGGAGCGGTGAGTGCACAGGCGTTCATGCCGTCACACAGGAAGTTCTTGAATCCGACAGTCTGTTCCTGTTATAATGGGAAAGATGACAGAGGCCATGTAGGCAAAAGAGAGGGGATAAAAAATAATGTTAAAGAACAAAAAGATGCTCAGATCGATTGCTCTTGCTGTGGTAGCTATGTTTGTTTTAGGCGTAGCCGGCATGGCATTCATGCAAAGCGGTACAGGATACGCTGCCGCTCCCAGCTCCAATGTGGGTAAAGTAGATATGCAGGCATTGATGACAGGCCATCCTGATTATGCTAAAGCGCAGGAAACCTTTACGAAAGAACGCGAACAGGCTGACAAAGATTTTAGCGAAAAAACAGCTGCTATGAACAATGATCAGGAAAAACAAGCGTATGCCGCACAACTCCAACAACGCCTGCAACTGAAGGAAAGAGAACTCATTGTCGGCATCCAGGACAAAGTCAATGCGGCCATCAAAGAAGTCGCTGCGGCAAAAGGTCTGGCAGTTGTCCTGCCGGAAGAAGTCGTTGTGTATGGCGGACAGGACATTACTCAGGATGTAATGAAGAAATTTGGTAAATAAAACATGGCTGTAGTTTCTTTCCCGTTTTCCTGAGACCGATGCACCGGGCCGGGCCGGCAATTGCCGTGCTCGGCTCTTCAATACAGGAAGGAGGGAAATCCAGATGAATCGAATGATTTCTCGCCACAAGCTGCTGACAATAACCGCTATACTGCTGGTTTTGCTGCTAGCCGGTTGTGGGAAAACTAACAACGTCGAACAACCGAAGCCTGAAATAGGCGTCTTAAATATGACGAAAGCGATTAAAGCGCACCCGCGCTACGCTGAAATCGAAAAGCTGCAGGCTGAACGGGCCACCTTGCGGGCCCAGTTATCACAGCAGCAAAGTGAATCCGTGGCTGCCCGCAAGCAGGCTGAACTTGATCTGGGCAATCTGGCGAAAGCGACAGATCAGGAATTCCAGGCACAAATGGCCAGCAAGCATGCTGCCCTCAACCGCGAGCTCCAGACACTCTCAGAGACGCTGCGCCGCCAACTGGCTGAGCAAGTTGACCAGTATGTTAAAGAGCTGGATGCGGGCTATCTGCACCGGAACTTCGAGCTGCAAGTCAAGCTGAAAACGGTTGATCTGAAACAGGAAGAACAGGCTGCTGTCCAAGAGCAGATCGATGCGCTGCAGAATGAGCGGATGGAGAAAATTGCCGCCAAGCAGCAAGAACTGACTGCCGGTATGACGGAGAAGCTGCAGCAGGCTGAACAAGCGGCTGCCAAAGAACTTGACGCATATGGCGCAGACCTGCAACGCAAGTTGTCGGCTGAACTGGATAAAAAGGCACAGGCGATGCGGACTTCGCCCAGTGGTGCATTAAATATGCCGGCGGCAGGCACCCCGCAGACAAAGCTCGAAGCCAATCAGCAAGAGCTGGCTAAGCTGCAGCAGGCGATTGTTGCCGATATACGGCAGCATGCCGCTGCGATTGCGGTCAAGCAGGGACTCCATACTGTTATTGCCGATGTGGAGATTTTTACTTCAGCCGCCAGTGATATTACTTCAGCTGTGATTGACGCGAGTAAATAATCAGAAATCCACGTATAATATGGACAATCAGGTGAATAGGGGGATTCTATTTCATGAACAAAAAACTCGTTCTGCTTACTTTGCTATTGTTTACGGCCGTTCTGCTTGGCGGTTGTTCCGGTTCGGCCACAGTCGGCATCTTTGATGCCAACAAAGCGATGACTGAAAGTCCTAAGATCAAGCAATTCCAGGAACAACTCAACGCAAAAGGCAAGGAATTAAGCGACAAACTGGAAAAAGAAAAAGCCGGAATCAGTGAAGAAGAATTTCAAAAGCGTCAGGAAGCGGCTTATACGGAATTCCTGAAAGGCAAACAAGAACTGGAAGCACAAGTCGATGCCAGTATCAAACAGGCAATTGATGAAGTGGCCAAAGAAAAGAAACTCGGGGTTGTATTATATAAAAACAGCGTTGCCCAGGGCGGTGTCGACATCACTGACGACGTGATTAAGAAAATGCAATAAACCGATAAAGGGAACGTATTTGAACCGCCAAACCGCAAAAGGCGCTGCGCGCCTGCGCCAAGGGATTGCGTAAAGAAGTGCGCACGATGTGCGCAGTATCCCTTTGGCGGCGCACATTGTGCGCTTGGCGTTTTGGCGGTTCAAAATTTGTTTCCCTTTTTCTAAAGATTTGGATATTGGTTGATAGGAGAAAGCATCATGAAAGTTAAACTATCGGAGATCTGCCGTTTAGTTGGCGGTGAGCTGATTGGCGACGGCGACATGGAGATTTGTGGTGTGAATGGACTGGCTGAGGCGGAGGCTAATCAGATCACATTTGCCGTACCGCCGCATCTGGAGAAAGTGGCGGATTCCAAGGCTGCTGTCGTTATGCTGGCGCAGCCGATGCCTGATGTGCCCAAACCGCAGTTGATTGTTGCGAACCCCCGTGAGGCATTTGGCAAGCTGCTGTCTCTGTTTGCGCCTACTGTGCAGATTACCCGCGGTGTTCATCCCAGTGCTGTGATCGGGAGTAACGTTGTTCTTGGCGAGAATGTTGCCATCATGCCCTATGTTGTTATTGCCAATGATGCGATCATCGGCGATAACACCGTTATCTATCCGTTTTCTTATATTGGTGAAGCGGCAGTGGTCGGCAAAGATTGCCTGCTATATCCGTCAGTTACTGTCAGAGAGCAGTGCCGTTTGGGCGACCGGGTCATTATTCATAGCGGCAGCATTGTCGGCAGCGACGGCTTTGGTTTTGTCACTATTGACGGCAAACATCACAAGGTTCCCCAGGTTGGCAATGCGGTAATTGGTGACGATGTGGAAATCGGTGCCAATGTCGCCATTGACCGGGCAACAATTGGCAGCACTATCGTGGGGAAAGGCACTAAATTGGATAATCTGGTTCACCTCGGTCACAATGATGTCATTGGCGAAAACTGCCTGTTTGTCGCTCAAGTGGGTATTTCCGGCAGTGTAACTGTTGGCAATAATGTTACCTTTGCCGGGCAGGTCGGCAGCGCCGGCCATCTGAGCATTGGCGACCATTGCGTCTTTGCTGCCCGTACCGGCATTATCAGCGATATTCCTGCCAAGTCCTTCTATGCCGGTTTTCCTGCCCGTCCGCACAAGGAATGGTTGCGAGAGGAAGCCAGCGCCCGCAAGGTGCCGGATATGCTGAAAAAAATGCGTGAACTGGAAAAACGCATCGCCGAATTAGAATCAAACCGTTAAGACATATAAAAATCGCTGCGTGAGATGACGGGGAACGATTTGAACCGCCAAAACGCAACAGGCGCTGCGCGCCTGCGCCAAGGGAACGTACGAAAATGCGCACAATGTGCGCACGTACCCTTTGGCGGCGCACACCGTGCGCTTGGCGTTTTGGCGGTTTAACCGTTCCCCGTATTTGTGGTTTCCGTTATATTTTTACACTGTTCATTTGGCAGGATTCGGGCCTCTTTTGTCGAATAGTCTTGTATCTTCCCTCAGTTTCCCCTGAGGGTTTGTTTATTAAGGAGGAACTGTGAAAAAAACACTCTTATATGCGTTTTGCGCATTGCTTCTGTCAACGGCTACTGCTACTGCCGCGGCAGCGCCTTCATTCAGCGGCTCAACCGGTCTGATCAATACGCCGAGCGCGGATTCTTTGCGTAAAGGCCAATTCTCGCTGGGCTATCATGATTTGAAGGACCAGAAGGTCGGCACCTTCAGCCTGAATATCCTGTCTAAGGTTGAAGTCGGGGTGGCTCGCCATTCCCCGGATGTAGGCTCTGACCAAACACTGTTTAATGCGAAATGGTCGATCGCTCCCGAGACAGTCGCAACCCCTGGTTTAGCTGTCGGCGTAGAAGGGCTTGGCGATGGACGCCGTTCCGCATATGCTGTGGCTAGCAAGGGGCTGCCATTCGGGTTGCGGCTTCACGCCGGTGTCGGCAACGGCCGTTTTGACGGCGCGTTCGGCGCACTGGAAATGACGCTTAATCCGGTTGGCGTTACAGGCAGCAACACCTTCCCGGCTACCACCCTGATCGCTGAATATGATGGCGATAGCATGAATTATGGTGCCAGGCTGTCTATTGTTACGGGAGTAAAGCTTGAAGCCGGCTGGCGTGATTCGGAGACTTATATCGGCGCCAGCTTTACCTTCTGATTGACATGACGTATCATCTGATCCGGCTGTTATCTGCTGTCATCAAGATTCTGCCGTTGTCGGGGCGGCAATATCTTGGCACAAGTATCGGCAATGCCGCTTGGCTGCTGCTGCCGCGTCGCCGGCGTCACATGGCGATTGAGAACATTATGTGCAGTCTGGACTTGGACCGGCAGGAGGCTGCAGCGATTGCTAAGGCCAGTACCGTTCGGTTTGGCCGGATGATGCTGGAGGTGTTCTGTCAGGACACACTTAATCTGGCTGCGGTTCAGGAACTGGTGGGTTTCCGGGGTCGGGAGCATTTGGATGGAGCTCTTGCTGAGGGCAAGGGCTGTATCCTGATTACAGCACATAGCGGGAACTGGGAAATGATGTCCGCTGCCCTGAGCCTTCATGGCTATCCGCTGGCAGCGATTGCTCAGAAACAGCATAATAAGCAATTAGACCGTTTTATCAATGAACAGCGGCGTGCGCCGGGAGCAGAGATCGTCTACCGCTCTGAGGTCAGGGACATGGTCAGGCTGCTTGACAACGGTAAAATTATTGGTCTGTTGATGGACCAGGACGCTCGTCAGAGAGGTGTATTTGTTCCTTTCTTTGGGCGCCTGGCTTCAACACCGCCCGGACCGGCCGCGATCGCGAGGCTGCGCGGCGTGCCGATTGTTCCGGCCTTTATCTATGAAGTCGAACCCGGTAAGCATGAAATTATTATTCATCCGGTAGTCAGAGTGGCGAAAACGAAGGACCGTGATGCTGATATTTATGAGACTACCCTGCAGTTGACAAGGATTGTCGAAGACCATATCCGGCATCATCCGGGGGAGTGGTTTTGGCTGCACAATCGCTGGAAAACTCCCGCCCCTGGCGGCGGCCGCCGATAAGGGCCCATATACTGCGTTAGCCCCGCTACCCTATTGCTAGCGTACGTCAAGTACGCGTCGCTGCTAGGGTAGCGGGGCTGCCTTGTCTCTGGACCCTTCTCGACGCCCGCCGCCTTCTCAGTGCAGCGATAGTGGGTGAGGGACGGCCACATCGGCTTCGCCTTGTGGGGGACGCGCGGGGATAGGGAGATCGGACATCGCATACCATCTTGTCATGGCCCCCTTGCGAAAGGGGGCTGTCGCCGTCAGGCGACTGGGGGATACGGAATCCCTCCGCCGTTTTGTGGCACCTCTCTTTTGCAAGGAAGATTGTTGTACTGGTGCTTGTTCGCAGGGCTTTGGTGTCATTGCGAACGCAGCGAAGCGAAGTGCGGCAATCTTCCTTGTTTTTTATGGGATTCTTTTCGCTTTGTTCGGAAAAACTATTGATTGCATTACTAGTGTGTTAATTCTAAACTGCAGGATACAAAACCATTGGCGCACAATGTGCGCCCGTTTCTCCTTTGTGCAGGCGTGTAGCGCCCTTGGCGTTACTTTAACCGGTTAAAAAATAGTCTTCCCCGTCACCCTCTGCGCGAACCCTCTGCTTACTCTGCGTACTCTGCGGTTCGGTTTCCGCTTACTCACCGTTCTCCTCCAAATCTATGACTAAACAAAGGTGACTCGCCATGACAGATTCATTTAAAAAAGACATTGCTATTTTGCTGGTGATCAGCATACTGCTGGGGTCATTGTCCTCAGGCTTTGTGTCGTATATCACAAACCTTTATTTTTCTAAGACGATTTCCAGCCTGGTCGGTGACTACGGCGAGTTTGATTTGTTGCTCCAGGCCAGGGAAGAGGTCAAGGAAGATACGGCAACCGAGCTGCAGCGGATTATTAATGAGTCGTTTCCTGGCGGCAAGGTGAAGGAAGGGCCGACGTTAACCGGGAAAACCAGCTTTTTTATTGCCCTGCCTGACCAATTTAAAACCCGTGTGGTTTTTGAAAATATTCACAAGACCTTCAGCAGTGTGCCAGGAGGAGCGGGAGTGGGGATCTATACCGAACCGCGGCTGACAGTGCGTGGCGTACCTGAGGGCGCGAGGCTTACCTTGCTTGAGCAGATTGCCCACATGGAAGGCGTTCGCTTCGCCTTTGTTGATGGCGCGAAGGTGGGCGTCATTTTGCAGGCGATTGACCGAATCACTCCGGTCAGTGACCAAATCAAAAAACATCTGAATCAATTCCAGGTAGTGGAGATTACCTTTCCTACCGGCAGTGAACCGGCGAATGCCATCCGCACCGGTGACACGGTTGCCGAAGAACTGCAGCAGCAGTTTCCGGCTTCCCTGGCCCAAAATGTATCGCTTAGTAACAATAAAGATGAGATGGCCTACATGGTCAGTACCATGCTGGAACTGAAGCGGTTTTTAAGCAGCTACGCATCCACTGTGAGCATCCGGCCGGCGGCACAGCTGACGCGAGGGGAGACGCTTATCTTTCAGGGCAAAGCGGCGGATGCGCCTGCCAGCGGTGCCGCCCCGGATAAAAATAATCTGCTGGTTGAAATCACCGGTGTCCAGCCTAATGGCATGTTGGAAGGCCGGATTATGCAGGGTGATGCGGCCGATCTGAAGAATACGACCGGTTACCGGCTGGAGAACGAAGTTATTGGGGCGGTTGCCGGAGAGGCGACAGTCAAAAATCCCCGCGCCGAATTAGGCAAGGGGATCGAAGAATCAGCCAAACTCACGGCAAGAGTTCCCAACATGGTGGAAGATGCCCAGAATCTAAGCGGAGTGACTCAGAGCGCGCTGCAGAATTATCGCGGCGCGGTGGACGCGGTGCAGCGGACCCTGACCAATTTGAGTTCAGTGGGGGAATCCATTCAGGCTGCCACCAGCGGTTTGGCGGCTATTGACACTGCGCGTATCGAGGCGCAGTTGGATAACTCTTCGCAAGCGATGGAGAATGTAATTAACACCTTGGATGTAATCAGGTTATTGCAGGGCAGCCTTAGCGGCCCGGTAGATAATCTGCGTACCGCCCAAAACAATATCCTGAGCCTGCGCAGCGGCATCCGAGCGATTGGCAATGTGGCGGAAGATGCCCGTACCGCGCAGGCGAGTATTGACCGCATCGTCAGCACCGGCCAGCAGACACTGGCTACTCTCAAAGCCTTTGATGTCGATGGGGCCTTATATGTATTATCCAATGTGGATAGCCGCTTAACGGAAGTCGAAGCGATCAATATGCCGCTGATTACGACTCAGTTACAGTATCTGGCGGCGGCTGTGCCACAATTGCGCGACGATGAAATCAATCAATCGATCAATCTATTGGATAAGTTTATCGCCGGGCAGGTGATTCCCAGCGCCCGGATTCAGATCCTCATGAGTAACAACACGCCTGCCGACAGTGTGACGCCACTGGTTGAAAAACAGGTCGGGCATAAAAACTTTGCGGTATATTCAGGCGCACTGGGAGTGATCGAGCCTAATGTGCAGGGCGAATTGCTGCAGGTCTTGCTTGAAGTCAAGGCCATTCTGGCCGGTATGACCTCTATTGTGATGACCGCTGTCTTCCTTGTGCTTGATCATACGGGGATCATGGCCTATATCCGGCGCAAACGGTTAATGAAGACGGTTAAGCCCACCGGTTGGCGGCGCATTGCTGCCAGAATCCGCTCCCAGTTTGCTGTCGAAAAACGGTATGGCATGGTAATCGGCGCGGTGTTGCTGACTACGACATTCCTGTTAAGCGGCGGCGGCATCCCATATCTTCCCTGGATCGGCGTACCGGTTATCGGCGCTCTGATCGGCTTTATTGCCGCGCATTATGCGGATAAAATCAGTCCGGTGTCCAGTGAAGAGGTCATGGCCGGCGAAGCGCTCGGCATGTCGATGGATGAAATCATGCGAGAAATCGTCATTCCCAATGGACGTCCCGGTCTCCTGCAGAAATTAAATCAGCGCAAGTTGAAAATCCGCTGACCGGACTAGTGCTGTATTAAACAAAGCTGACTCAGACACAAGAGGTGAAAAGATGCTTTCCATAGATCATGCCACTAAACGTTTTGGCAGCATTGTCGCGGTTGATGATGTTTCGCTTACGGTTCATTCCGGCGAGACGGTCGTGCTGATGGGGCCTTCCGGGTGTGGTAAGTCGACCACTGTCCGGATGGTTAACCGTTTGGTTGAACCGGATGCCGGAACGATCATTGTTAACGATACGGATGTTACTAAATTAAAAGATAATGAATTAAGAAAGATCCGCAAGAAGATCGGCTTTGTCTTTCAGCATTTTAATCTGATTCAACGATTGAATGCACTGGAGAATGTCATGCTGGGGTTGCTCATGGACGGGGTTGCCCGGGATGAGGCTCACGCCCGGGCTATGGCGGCTCTCGAGCGGGTCGGACTGGAATCTGTATATGATCACCGGCCTGCCGAGCTATCCGGCGGCCAGCAGCAGCGGGTCGGTATTGCCCGCGCTATCGTTGCCGAACCGCCGTTGATGCTATGGGATGAACCGACAGCCTCGCTTGACCCGATCATCGTCCGCGAGGTTCTGGTCATCATGGAAGAGCTGTCACGTTATCAACACAGCGCGATGGTGATTGTCACTCACGAATTAGCCTTTGCGCTCCACGCCGCCGACCGGATCATTCTCATGGATTCGGGCAAGATTGTCGAAGAAGGGCCGCCTGAAAAGGTATTTAACAACCCCAGTTCATCTGTGGGGCAAAAATACAAAGACCTGCTGGAATACCAAAGCAGCACCATGCACAACAGCCTGACCGTGCCAAATTGAGGTTGCCGTAATAACTACAAAAAGTACGATTTACCGCAGAGTGCGCAGAGGGAACGTTGAGTACACAGAGGGATCGCGGAAAAATTAAAATAAAGTCCGTACCCTCTGTGCGTACCCTCCGTGTACTCTGCGTACTCTGCGGTTAACGGTTCCTGTTCTGTGAGATATAGGGAATTTGTGCTTGCTACAGGCGTTATGCGCCTGTTTTATTGTATAAGTGCCCTTGCAGGAAATTTGATTATTTTGTAGAATATGCAATAGAATGTTGTTAGAATCTATCACAAACAGCTATCATATTCTTTATTGCTGATAGAGTACTTTAATTTTGGAGGAACTACATGCAGTGTCAAACTACTCTAGCCTCTGTGGTACAGCTTTCCGGTACCGGCCTGCATTCTGGCCGTAGCGTTTCCATTACGCTGAAACCGGCGCCTGCGGGAACCGGTATTGTTTTTGTTCGCACAGATCTGGCTGGAGCGCCGCGGGTAAAAGCCTGCACAGCTAGTGTAACTGGGACGATGCGTGCAACAACGCTTGAGCAGGGAGCCGCGAAAGTATTTACAGTGGAACATGTATTGGCTGCCTTTGCCGCCTTAGGTGTGGACAATTGCCAGGTCGATATTGATGCGGTTGAGCCACCGGTCGCCGATGGCAGTTCGCTGCCGTTTATTCGTTTGATTCAACAAGCAGGTATTATTGAACTGACTGAGCCTGCTGCCGTAATTACAATTAAGGAAACACTCGCTGTCCGCTTGCCTGACAAATTTATTGCTATTATGCCTTATGACGGATTTCGCATCAGCTTTACTTCTGTTAATCCTCATCCGATGCTGGGAGTACAGTTTGGTGACTTTGAACTGAGTCCGGCCGTTTTTGAAACGGAAATTGCGCCTGCCCGGACCATTGGCTTTATGCATGAAGTGGCGGCTTTGCAGGCACAAGGCCTTGCCCTTGGCGGCTCATTAGAGAATGCGGTCGTCTATGATGATGAAAAGGCATTGACTCCCTTGCGCTTTCCTGACGAATTAGTCAGACATAAAATTCTTGATGTAGTCGGTGATTTGGCGCTCGCCGGCAGAGTCCGCGGCCACGTTGTCGCTGTTAAAGCGAGTCACGCGATTAACACCGAATTGGCCAAAAAAATTGTTGAGTCGGTTCAATCGGCTCAGACCGTTTAGAACCGGCTGCTGATCAACAGCCAAGTAATGAGGAGGCTGGCTATTATGCTAAATATTGAAGAGATCCAGAAGATAATTCCCCACCGGTTCCCGATGCTGCTCATCGACCGGATTATTGAAATCGAGCCTTTAAAACGGGCGGTAGGCATCAAAAGTGTGACCATGAATGAACACTACTTTCAAGGGCACTTTCCTGGCAAGCCGATTATGCCTGGGGTTTTACTGCTTGAAGCCATGGCGCAGGTTGGCGGTGTCGCGATGCTGGAGCCTGAGGTGAATCGCGGCAAGATTGCCGTATTTGCGGGGATGGACAGAGTGAAATTCCGCAAGCCGGTTGTACCTGGGGATCAACTGCGCATGGTTGCCGAACTCATTAAATCCCGTGGCAATACCGGCAAAATTTGGGCGGAAGCGTTTGTCGGCGATGAATTGGTAGCCGAAGCAGAGTTCATGTTTTTCCTTACCAGCAATTAGGGCGTGTCTGGAAACTATCAAAACGGCCACTGACGGCGCTTTTTGCGCCATACTTCGTTAAAACTTCTTGAAATAAGAACCATTATTCCTGCGAAGTTTTGCCTCGTCTGGCACAAAAATCACTCGTCATTGACCATTCCGCTAGTTTTCAGACACACCCTAGCAAAAAAAAGAAAAAATGACGTAATCCGCTGTTCTTTGGCGAATGAATGATATAATCAGCGATAATCAAACATTTTGACCGAATACGACGCATAATTAGATGTGAATTATTAGCGTTTGGAGTGGATTATACTAATGAAAAACGCAAGTTACGTAACTCAACTATAGAGGAGTTGATTTCATAATGAAACCGGAAACGGTCATTATACCACTGCGGAAGTTCCATGAAACTGCCGTTGTTCACCCAAACGCTCGTATTGGTAAGGATGTAGAGATTGGCGCTTATGCGGTAATCGGTGAAAATGTTATTATCGGTGACGGTACGAAAATCGGTCCCCATGTCGTTATTGACGGCTGGACCAGCATTGGCAAGAATTGCGTGATCTTCCCCAGCGCCTCCATTGGCGCAGAGCCGCAGGATCTGAAGTTCCGCGGCGAAAAAAGCTATGTATTCATCGGTGACGATACCAAGATTCGTGAATTTGCTACCGTCAACCGTGCCACCGGCGAAGGTGAGGAAACCCGCATCGGGTCTCATTGCTTATTGCAGGCATATACGCATGTCGCTCATAACTGCATTGTCGGCAATCATGTCATTATGTCTAACTGTGCGACCCTGGCCGGGCATGTCATTGTTGAAGATAGGGCGAATATTGGCGGTTTGACCGGTGTGCACCAGTTTGTTAAAATTGGCCGCAACGCGATGATTGGCGGCGCTTCTAAAGTGGTTCAGGATATTCCTCCGTTCGTGATTGCCGATGGTCATCCGGCGAAGGTGCGCGGCTTGAATAATGTCGGCATGTCCCGTTCGGGTATGAGCGAATTGGCTCGCAGCAACATGAAAAAAGCCTATAAGATCCTGTATCGTTCCGGTCTTAGCCTGGCCCAGGCGATTGATACGATGGAACAAGAGCTGGAATCGTGTGAAGAAGTGGAACACTTCCTGCGCTTTCTCCGCAACGCGGAACGCGGTATCGCCCGCAGCCGCCGCGACAACGGAGAAGAATAACCAGAATAAATGACTGAACCGCCAAAACGCAACAGACGCTGCGCGTCTGCGCCAAGGGAACGCACCAGCAATGTAATGCGTACCATGTGCGCCATATGGTCCCTTTGGCGGCGCACGAAGTGCGCATGGCGTTTTTGCGGTTGAGAATAGGTCTCTCATTTTTCAATACACTGCATCAGCCTTCAAGGGAGTGACAAGTTTGAAACGTATTGGATTGCTGGCAGGCATTGGCCGTTTGCCGGTTGAATTTGCCCGTGCTGCTTGCGGCATGGGCTTTGCCGTGACCGCTATCGCACTAACGCCGAGCGTAGACGCGGAATTGAAAACAGTGGTTACTGATTATCATGAGATCAGTATTGCTAAGTTGGATAAGATTATCACCACACTCACTGCTGCCGGGGTTGAAGAAGCGACTCTGCTGGGCAAGGTGACAAAGGAATTAATCTTTTCCGGTGAAGTCATTCCCGATGACCGGATGAAGCGTCTGCTTGCCGGTCTAAAAGACTTTAACGATGATACCCTCATGCTGGGATTTGTAAAAGAACTGGCAGCGGTAAATATTGGCGTTTTAGATCAGACGGCGTTTATCCGGGCGTTATTGCCACAGCCGGGAGTCATTACCAAGCGCGAACCGACCCCGCAGGAAGCGGCGGATATGGACTTCGGCCTGACTATGGCTCGCGCCATTGGCGGTCTGGATATCGGACAAACCGTTGTGGTCAAAGACCGGGCTGTTTTGGCTGTCGAAGCCATTGAAGGCACAGATGCCTGTATTCTGCGCGGCGGTCAATTGGGGCGCGGCGGCGTAACTGTCGCTAAAGCCGCTAAACCCGGCCAGGATATGCGCTTCGATGTTCCAGCCGTCGGTCCTGATACCTTACATTCCATGATCACCGCTGGTGCTACCGCTTTGGTAATGGAAGCTGGTAAAACCTTATTTATTAACCGCAGCCGAGTAATTGAACTCGCTGAAGCTAATAATATTACTATCGTAGTGAAATAAGAGGAAACTGGGAAACGATTAAACCACAAAGGACACGAAGCCGGCGCTGGCGCGCCTACATAAAGAAAGTAAATAGGCGCACAGTGCACGCACCGGTTCTCCCCTTTGTGCAGGCGCACAGTGTGCGCCCTTCGTGTTCTTTGTGGTTAAGAGCCGTACCCTCTTCGTATCTTTTATTGGTTCAACACCGCGCTCTCGCGGTCTTCTCAAGGAGGTTGCTTATGCTGAAGGTTATGTTCTCTGTCGGCGAAGCCTCTGGTGATCTGCATGGCGCCAGTGTCGCCAAAGCGCTCAAGGCTCTCGACCCTGATATCAAGCTGTTTGGCATGGGTGGCCGTCATATGGCTGAGGCCGGCGTGGAAATTGTTTATGATATTGCTGATCTGGGCGTTATCGGCATCGTGGAAGTGGTTAAAAACCTGCCGCGATTATTTCGCCTGCGCGATATGCTGGGCGAAATCATGGACCGGGAGCGTCCAGATGTGCTGGTTGTGATTGATTATCCCGGGTTTAACACCCGTTTGTCTACAGTGGCCAAAGCCAAAGGCATTCCGATTGTCTCCTATATCAGCCCGTCCGCCTGGGCCTGGGGCAAAGGCAGGGCAAAAGGGGTAGCCCGGACTGTCAGTAAGGTAGCCGCTATTTTTCCGTTTGAAGCCGATGTATACCGTGAAGCTGGGGCGGATGTCGTCTTTGTGGGGCATCCGCTTTTAGATATTGTCAAGCCTGCGCTGACCCGTCAGGAAGCGCTTCGCCATTTTGGCGCAGATCCTGACCGGCCGGTCGTGCTGCTGCTGCCAGGCAGCCGCAAGCAGGAAATTGAAAATCTGTTGCCAGATATATTGGATGCCGCCGTTAAAATCGCGGAAAAACAGCCGGAGTGCCAGTTCTTCTTGCCGGTGGCATCGACAATCCCGGAAAGCATGCTGTCCGCGCTGGTCGACCGGCGTACCCTGACAGTCAAATTTACCTATGATCACATCTATGATTTGATGAGTATTGCCGATTTGGCTATTGCGTCCTCAGGCACAGTTACGCTGGAGGCAGCCATTCTCGACCTGCCGTCAGTCATTATTTATAAAGTCAACAGCTTGACCTACTATTTGGGGAAGCTGTTAGTGAAGATTCCCCACATCGGGCTGCCGAATATTGTGGCCGGACGCAAAGTCCTGCCGGAACTGCTGCAGCATGAGGTCAATGCTGACGCCATTGCCGGCGCTGCCTTGCCGTTGCTGTTTGATCCCGAGATCAGGCAGACCGCATTGGCTGCTATGAGCGAGATCCGCGAAAAACTCGGATCAGGCGGCGCTGTTCAGCGCGTGGCGGAGCTTATCGTATCTGTGGCCGCGGCTAACCGGAGAGAGGAGACAGATCTGTGAACACCTATTTGCGGCTTCTCCAATTTGTCAAACCTTACCTGCCCCGTTTGCTGCTTGGCACTGTTTGTGTGATTGTCGCTTCCGGAGCCAATTTGTATGTGCCGTGGATTATTAAAAGTGTTATCGATGAGGTGCTGACACATAAAGATACCGCTATGCTGAATATCATTGCTGTCGGCATACTGGTGATGTATATGATTCGCGGCATTTTCTACTACGGACAGAATTACCTGATGTCTTATGTGGGACAAAAGGTGGTTGTCGATATTCGCCAAGGCTTGTTTCGTCACCTCCAATCCTTATCGTTATCCTATTATGAAACCCGCCAGACCGGGGCGATTATGAGTTATGTGACCAATGACGTCAACGCCATGCAACAGACGGTTTCCAAAGAACTGATCGATATGTTTACCGAAGGTGTCATTCTGATCGGCTCACTGTGTGTGATTTTTTACATCCACTGGAAACTGTCATTAGTGACACTAGTTACCATGCCGCTGGTTGCGCAGGCGATTAATATTTTCGGCAAAAAAATCCGTACGGCCGGCAGGGTTACTCAAGAGCGGGCTGCCGACATTACTTCCGTTTTGCAGGAAAGCATCTCTGCTGTGCGGGTAATTAAGTCATTCTCCCGTGAAGACCATGAGGTCGCCCGTTTTGCCGGCGAGAATGCCAGTAATTTTAAGGCGCAGATGAAATCAGCGCAATTGTCGGCAACCCTTTCGCCAATTATCGAATTCCTGGCCGCTGTCGGCGTGACTGTGATTATCTGGTACGGTGGCCTTGAAGTCATTAATGGCAATCTGACTTCCGGTGAGTTGATCGCGTTTTTGATTTATGTGGTCAATCTTTCCAATCCGATTCGCCGCCTCAGCAATGTGTATGCGCAAATTCAGCGCTCGCTCGCGGCGGCTGCCCGTGTGTTCGAAGTGTTTGACACCCAGCCGGAGATTCAGGACCTGCCTGATGCGATTGAATTGCCCCGAATAGACGGACAGGTGGAGTTCCAGAATATTGATTTTGCTTATCAGACCGGCGGACTGGTCCTTAGCAACCTCTCTCTGGCGGTGAAGCCGGGCGAAATGGTTGCCATCGTCGGTCCCAGCGGGTCTGGGAAAACGACGATTGCCAATTTGATTCCGCGGTTTTATGATCCGGTCAGGGGCAGCATCTTGATTGACGGCATCGATATCCGGACTGTCACCCTCAGCTCGCTGCGCCGGCAAATCGGGGTTGTACCGCAGGAAACCGTTTTATTTAACGGCTCGATCTATGAAAATATCCTGTATGGTGATCTGGACGCGTCGCCGGAAGCGGTTTACGCGGCATCGGCGGCAGCTAACGCTCATCATTTCATTACCGGCTTTCCGGAAGGCTATGATACGCAGATCGGTGAACGCGGCGCAAAGCTGTCTGGCGGTCAGCGGCAGCGGATCGCGATTGCCCGCGCGATCTTAAAGAATCCGCGCATCCTCATTCTTGACGAAGCCACTTCCGCCCTGGATGCGGAAAGTGAAAAGCTGGTGCAGGAAGCGCTGGATAAACTCATGATTGGCCGGACCTCGTTTGTTATCGCCCACCGCTTATCCACTATACAGAGGGCGGATAAAATCGTGGTGCTGGAAAAAGGCCGCATCGTCGAACTGGGAACTCATGAGCAATTATTACAGCAAGAAGGCTTATACAGCCAATTATATAAACTAAACTTTGCCGCTACGGCAGAACATTAGATAACAGACAGCGGGGCACGCTAATTTTGTAGAGTGAAGGAAGAACGATTTTTAACCGCTAAAACGCCAAGGGCGCTTCGCGCCTGCGCCAAAGGGAACGTAAAATATCTTGTGCGCATAGCATGCGCACCGTACTTTTTGGCGGCGCACACAGTGCGCATGGCGCTTTTGCGGTTCAACAATCGTTCCCCCATATTCCTTTCGATATATCAGCTTTCAGACAGGAGGAAACCGGCATGTGGCTGCTTTATAATATATTTGCATTGATATTTGTTTTGCTGGCCGCTCCTGTTTTTCTGTTTAAGCTGGCGCGAGAAAAAGGCTTTGAACGCCGGTGGCTGCAGAGTCTGGGCTTTCTGCCGCGGGTTGTCCTGGAGGTCGTCGCGAAACGCGATTGTATCTGGATTCATGCGGCGTCAGTCGGTGAGATTGTTGCGGCCAGCCCCATCGTCCGCGAGATTCGCCGTCAGATGCCGAACCGGCCGATTTTGATTTCGGTGGTTACGACATCCGGTTATGCGATGGCAAACCGGATTATGGTGGAAGCAGATGCGGTCATTCACTTTCCGATTGATTTGCCGCTGACCACTGCACGGGTGATTGACAAAATTCGTCCGGCGGCGTTTGTTATGATTGAAACTGAGCTGTGGCCGAACTTTATCCGCCATTTATCCAAACGGAATGTACCGATTATCATGATGAACGGGCGGATCAGTGACCGCAGTGTGAAATATTATGGCTATCTGGGGAAAGTACTGAGAGATATTCTGCAGGCGATCACCTTGTTTTGCATGCAATCAGAGCAGGATGCCCGATACATTCGTATCCTGGGGGCAGACCCGGAGCGGGTCATTGTGACCGGCAATACCAAATTTGATCAGACTTATAGTGATATTACCGATGAAGCTCGCGAGCAGTTATACAAGACCTTGCATATTGACCGCAGCCATCCGGTGATTGTGGCAGGCAGCACGCATCCGGGCGAAGAGGATATCGTAATTGATGCGTTCCGGCAGGTCCGCCGGCAATTTCCGGCTGTCCGGCTGATTCTGGCGCCCAGACAGATTCTGCGTGCCGGCGAACTGGAGCTGCAGTTGAAAGATAAATGGCGGGTGGCGAGGCGTACTGCGCTGGCCAACTATAGCGGTGAAAATCCTGATGTGGTGTTGCTGGATACGATTGGCGAATTGGGCGCAGTGTATAGTTTGGGTGATATCATCTTTGTCGGCGGCAGTTTGATTCCGCAGGGCGGACATAATGTGCTCGAACCGGCCGCTCACGCGAAACCAATACTGGTTGGACCGCATATGTTCAACTTCAAAGCCAGCTACGCTCTGCTGACTGAGAGAGAGGCTTGCCTGACTGTCAGTGATGTGAATACACTGGCGGCAGCTATTCTGGAATTGCTTTCCGATCAGCAGAAAGGCCGGCAGATGGGTGAAAGCGCACTCGCGGTGATTATCGAAAACCGGGGTGCTTCGGCACGCAGCGCGATTCGCATTAAAGAGATTCTACAGGGAGTTTCTGCTGCAGATAACTAACTACTAATGGATAAAGGCGGAACCATGATGAGTGTAAGTATATCCGTACAGGCATATTTATATAGGCTGATTCATGGTGAGGAGCGAGGTCTGATAGCCACGCTTCTGTTAGCTTTGCTCAGATTACTGTCTTTACTGTATGGCTGTGTTATTGTTTTGCGTGTATTTCTGTATAAACAAGGGATCTTAAGCCAACACCGCCTGCCCTGCAAGGTCATCAGCCTGGGCAATATCACTGTTGGCGGCACAGGGAAAACGCCGACTGCGCAAACACTGGCAGCGGCTATTCGCGATCAGGGATTTAAAGTGGCCATTCTCAACCGGGGCTACCGTTCAGATTGGCGGGGCGAGGTTGGCGTTGTTTCAGACGGCAGGCATATTTACATGACTGCCAATGAGGCTGGCGATGAGGCCTTCCAACTGGCCAAGAATCTTCCCGGCATACCGGTTCTCATCGGTAAGAACCGCGCCCTCAGCGGACAGTATGCTGTCGAGCAGTTTCAGGTGGATGTCGTCATTCTGGATGACGGCTATCAGCATTTACAACTGGCCCGTGACGTGAATATTGTGTTAATTGATGCTTTAAATATTTTTGGCAATAATTATCTGCTGCCGCGGGGCACATTGCGAGAACCATTGAGGAATCTGGACAGGGCGGATGCTGTGCTGCTGACCAAAGTCGACCAGTCGAACGATGAGGCATTGACTACGATCCGCTCAACCCTGGCGCGCTATAATGATAAGGCGGTTATTGTCGAAAGCGTGCACCGGCCGCAGGGCTTCAGTGAGGTGGCTAACTGGTACAAAAACGCGGCGACAGCGATTCAGCCAAGCGATACATTGCGGGCTGTCAAAATATTGGCGTTTTCCGGTATCGGCAATCCGTCATCATTTGAGCAGACCTTACATGATTTGAACACTGACATCGTGACCGCTGTGCGTTATCCTGACCATTATAGTTACGCTATGAGCGAAATGCAGCGGCTGATGCAACAAGCCATTGACGTTGGGGCACAAGCTTTGGTTACGACCGAGAAAGACGCGGTCAAAATTCCGGCGGAGTTTATTCACTCCCAGCGCCCCCTGCCTGTTTATGTGCTGACCATCGAAGTCGAGCTCACTGACAGCGGCGGCGAATTTATCGAGTATATCAAACAAGTCATTACAGATAAATAAGGACGAGAAAAGGATAATTGAACCGCAAAAACGCCATGCGCACTGCGTGCGCCGCCAAAAAGTACGGTGCGCATGTTATGCGCACTAGATATTTTACGTTCCCTTTGGCGCAGGCGCGAAGCGCCCTTGGCGTTTTAGCGGTTTAAAACCGTTCTCCTTCTTTACACTACTCATAAGGAGGTTAGCTAATGACCATCCTCTGTGTGATTCCTGCTCGGTATGCTTCGACCCGGTTGCCGGGTAAGCCGCTGGCAGACATTGCCGGCAAGCCGATGATTCAGCGTGTGTATGAACAAGCGCTTGGCGCTAAACGTCCCGATGATTTACTGGTGGCGACAGATCACCAGGCTGTATGTGACGCTGTGACCGCTTTTGGCGGACAAGTCATGCTCACCTCACCGGAGCATCCGACTGGGACCGACCGTCTGGCTGAAGTGGCTGTCAACCGGCCTGAAGCGGGGATTATTATCAACATCCAGGGCGATGAGCCGCTGATTGAGCCTGCGGTCATTGACCAGTTGGCGGCTGCGTTTGATTCCGATCCTGATTTGCGTATGGCTACATTGATGACTGAATTAACAGAAAGTGAGTACCAGGTTCCCAGTGTGGTCAAAGTGGTGACAGATCTGGCCGGTTTTGCCCTGTACTTTTCCCGTTCCCTGATCCCTTATCCCCGTACCCAGCCGGAAGCTATGCGCTGGTATAAACACATTGGCGTTTACGCGTATCGCCGTGACTTCCTGCTGACCTATGCCGCGCTGCCACCCACTCCGCTCGAACAAACCGAATCACTCGAACAGCTCCGTGCCCTCGAGCACGGCTATCGCATCAAAGTTTTGAAAACCACCCACCGCTTCATCGGCGTTGATACGCTGGAAGACCTGGAGCGGGTGAACGAAATATATAAAAGACGGGAAATAACTAAGGACTAACGGGAGATTTTATAAACCGCCAAAACGCCATGCGCACTGCGTGCGCCGCCAAAAGGTACGGTACGCATGGGTATGCGCACAAGATAGCTTGCGTTCCCTTTGGCGCAGGCGCGAAGCGCCTTTGGCGTTTTGGCGGTTCAAAAATCGTTCTCTTTTTACACTTACAACGAAAAGGAGTTGACCACTATGAATACAGTCTCTATCGGTTCGATTGCCGTTGGCGGTAAGAATCCGGTTGTCCTGCTGGCTGGTCCCTGCGTTATTGAAGGTTATGAACGCACGCTGGCTATTGGCCGGGGCATCAAGGCCATTGCCGACCGTCTCGGCATGCCGTATGTCTTTAAAGCGTCATTTGACAAGGCCAACCGTTCTTCCTTCCAATCCTTCCGCGGCCCCGGCCTGACAGAAGGGCTGGCTATCTTGAAGGCAATCCGGGAAGAGCTGGGTGTGCCGGTGGTCAGCGACATTCATTGCGTTACCCAGGTAGAGCCTGCCGCTCAGGTTCTGGATATCCTGCAAATTCCCGCCTTTCTTTGCCGCCAGACAGACCTTGTTTACGCGGCAGGACTGACCGGAAAAGTAGTCAACGTCAAAAAGGGCCAATTCCTGGCCCCATTGGATATGAAAAATGTCATCAATAAGATCCGCGAAGCCGGCAATGAGCAGATCCTGCTCACCGAACGCGGCTTCAGCTTTGGCTACAATAACCTGGTTGTCGATATGCGGTCCTTGCCGATCATGCGTTCACTCGGCTATCCGGTAGTGTTTGATGCTACCCATAGTGTTCAACTGCCTGGCGGAGCGGGAACCGCATCTACCGGCCAGCGCGAGTTTGTGCCCCAGCTTACCCGGGCTGCTGTCGCCGCCGGTGTCGACGCTCTATTCATGGAAGTCCACGACAACCCGGCCGAAGCATTATCAGACGGTCCGAATATGCTGTACCTCGATACCCTGGAGGAATTATTGAAAGACGTGCAGGCAATCGATCATGTCGCACGGAAATATAAGTAAAAGGACGTAACCGGAGAGTACAGGGAACGTTAAAAAGCGTTATTGAACCGCCAAAACGCCAAAGGCGCTTCGCGCCTGCGCCAAAGGGAGGCGTAAAAAATGTGCGCATAACATGCGCACCGTACTTTTTGGCGGCGCACGTAGTGCGCATGGCGTACTTTAACGCGGTTTAAAATAGTCCTACTTCTACTATCCTGGAGGTAATCATCATGTCCGATATTATTGAGCAAGCCAAATGTGTCCTCGCCCTGGAGGCTGAGGCGATTACGGAATTGATACCACGGATCAACGGACAGTTTTCCGCAGCGGTCAATATGATCTTGACCTGTCCGGGGCGGGTGGTTGTCACCGGTATGGGAAAATCAGGAATTATTGGCAAAAAGATCAGCGCCACCCTGGCCAGTACCGGCACGCCGTCCTTTTTTCTCCATCCTGCTGAAGGGATTCACGGCGATTTAGGCATGGTGACTGCTAGCGATGTGGTGATTGCGATCTCCAATAGCGGTGAAACCGCGGAACTGTTGGGGTTGCTGCCATCACTGAAACGTATTGGGGCGTCGATTATCGCTTTCTGCGGCCGTGACCAATCGACACTGGCCAAGCATGCCGACAGTGTACTGGATATTTCTGTTGCTAAAGAAGCCTGTCCGCTGGGACTTGCGCCTACCGCCAGCACGACTGCCACGCTCGCGATGGGGGATGCCCTGGCGGTTGCCTTAATATCGGCGCGCAAGTTCCGTCCGGAAGACTTTGCCATCTTCCATCCTGGCGGCGCCTTGGGGCGTAAACTGCTGCTCACTGTGGATGCTGTCATGCATCAGGGTGAGGAAAATCCGGTGGTCACTCTGGATAAAACGGTGAAAGAAGCATTATTTGTCATTACCGCCAAAGGATTGGGGGCGACCACAGTTGTCGACAACGGTAAACTGGTCGGGATCATTACCGATGGCGATATCCGTCGCGGCCTGGAAGAAGGACACGAGTTTCTCGATAAGCCGGTCGCCGCGCTGATGACCAAAACGCCGCGTACGATTACTCCCGACCGGCTGGCGGCGGAAGCGCTCCGGATCATGGAAAATAACAAGCCGCGGCCGATTACTGTGCTGCCGGTTGTAGACAAAGAGTTCCAGTCGATTGGTATGATTCACCTTACTGACTTATTACGTCAAGGAGTGGTATAATGGATAACATAGACCGGGCGCGTCGTGTTCGTCTTTTGGTGCTTGACGTAGACGGAGTCCTGACAAACAACCAGATCATCTTTGGTGATACCGGTGAGGTGTTGAAGGTATTTCATTCCCAGGACGGCCTCGGCATCGCCGCGGCCCATAAAGCCGGTCTGCTGACCGCGATCATTACCGGACGAACCAGCGAAATGGTCCAGCGCCGGGTGACTGAGCTGAAAATCGGTGATTTGTATCAAGGCAGTATGGACAAAGTGTCCGCATTGAATGAACTGCTCGCCAAGCATGGCTTAACCGCTGACCATATTGCTTATGTCGGTGATGATTTGAATGATCTGCCGATCTTGTCCCGTGCCGGCTTTGCCTGCGCTGTTGCCAACGCCGTGCCGGAGGTAAAAGCCAAAGCCCACTATGTTTCACAGCACGAGGGCGGCCGCGGGGCAGTGCGCGAGATCATCGAATACATCCTCAAAGCCCAGGATAAATGGGACTGGGTGGTAGCCCAGTATGAGGGAACGACAACAACCGAACAGTAAATACCTGATCGCAATAAGACCGAACCGCAGAGGACGCAGAGTGTACAGAGGGCACGCGCAGAGGGTTACGGGTTTTATTAAATATTCTTTATAACCCTCTGTGTACTCTGCGGTAAACCGTTCTCCTGCGATAAATTATAATTTCCTAAAAAAGGAGGGGGAGACTATGCAATACAAAATCCTCAAACTCATCAGCCGCATCCTTTGCCTCCTCCCGTATCGGGTGCTGCTGATGACGGGCAAAGGCCTGGGGCGGTTATATTACCTGCTGGACAGGTCGCACCGGAAATTGGCGCTGACCCAAATTCAGGAACGGATGAATCTGTCCCCGGAGGAAGCGAAACCAATTATCCGGCAGCTATTTAACAATTTAGCGCAAACTTTTCTCGAGATTATGTATATGCCGAAGTTAAACCAGACAAGCATCAGCCGATATGTTGATATCGAAAATCGTCACTATCTGGATGAAGCGATGGCTGAAGGCAAAGGAGTGGCCATTCTTGCCGCCCATTTTGGCAATTGGGAGTGGCTTGGCGCAGGCTTGGCCTTAAATGGCTACCCATTAGCGGCTGTGTACAAAAGCCAGCCGAATGACCAGCACACCCGGTTAATTACCGAGTTTCGCGAACATGTAGGAATGGAAGTATACGCCAGAGGCGGTGAAGTCGTTGGCGTCATCAAGGCGTTTAAGCGCGGACAGGCGGTAGGCCTGATCTCTGATCTGAATGCCGGCAAAAGCGGCATTACAGTCGACTTTTTTGGCAAACCCTCCTCCACTCACAGCGGGGTGAGCGTTTTTGCCTCCAAATTGGCTTGCCCGGTTGTGCCTGTCTTTATTGTCAGGCGGCCGGAAGGCGGACACCGTATCCTGGTTCAGCCGCCGCATCGTTTTGAACATACCGGCCAGTCGGCCGCAGATATAGCTGCATTTACCGCGAAGATGAGCAAAGTGATTGAAGACATCATTCGCCAATATCCGGACCACTGGTTATGGTTCCACAAACGCTGGCGCGATCCGCATCTCGGGAAGCCCGCAAGCGGAGGTGCTGCAGATGAATAATCGTAAGAAGTTATTGCTGTACGCTTTAATCGGCGTGCTCTTCATTGGCGGGTTATATTACTTTTTTCGCCCGGAGCCTGCTTCGCCTGATGCCGCGGCGCCGGGAACTCCGCCCAAGCCGGATATTTTGTTTGAAAAAACATCACTGGTGGAGGAGCTGGACGGTAAGCGGCTCTGGGAGCTGAATGCTGAGACGATCAGTATTAATGCTGCCGATAAAACTGCCGCTTTGACTAATGTGAAAGGGACCTTTTACCGGGATGACGGCAGTTCTGTTACTATGATTGCCCAGAAAGGCATTGCTGATACTGCCAGTAAAAAAGTTGTTTTGTCAGGGGAGGTCATGGCGGTTTCCTCAAGTGACGGCGCAAGCTTCAGCGCACCGCAGGTCCGCTGGGCAGGTGAGCTTCGCTGGTTCTTTGCCGAAGGCGGCGTGAAATTTATCAAAGATGAAACAGTTATGACCGGGGAGAAACTGGACAGCGATGTGGCGATGGAGCAAGTGAAGATTTACGGCAATGCTAAAATTGTGAGCGGAGGGGATGTCAGATGAAGAAAAAACAATGGTCTGCAGTCAGCCTGATGGTTTTGACCCTATTCTGCCTGACAGCCGTGCTGCAAGCAAATTCGCCGGAACCGTTCAGCCTGGAAGCTGACGTGATTGAATACAACTCAAAGACTGGCCGGATGCTGGCCTCAGGCGCCAGCGGCGTTAAATTGATACAGGGAACGCTGACGTTAACCGGGAAAACGGCGGATTATAATACCCAAAACAGAGAGGGAATTGTAACCGGTGGTGTCAAAGGCGTTCAGGGGCAGATGACCTTATCGGCTAATCAGGTGGAAAGCCTGGCAGGCAATAGCCAGATGATCGCTACCGGTGATGTCATACTCGTAAACGGGACTGACCGGATGACAGCGCCGCGGATTGATTACTTCAGTGACCGGCAGCTTGCTGTTGCCGAAAGAGACGCGAAACTGGTCACTGCGGATGGAACCATTACCGCAGACCGGCTGGAGAGCTTCTTTCAGGAAAAGCGGACAGTGGCAGCCGGCCGGGTAACGATACACAGTGAACAGAGAAACCTGCAGGCAAATGCCGATCAGGCCGTCTATTACAGCGCCAAGCCGGGTGAGCAGGGTAAACTGGTCCTGACCGGCAATGCGCGCGCCGTCCAGGATGGAAACAGCATCGTCGGACAAACCCTTACTCTCTATCTGGATGACAAAGCCATAGACGCGACCGGTCAGACAAAAATTGTGATCATGCCGGCCGGCATGTAACCGCGAAAGGCGGCGGAACATGTATATTGAAACCCATAACCTGGTGAAAACATTCAAAGGGCGTAATGCAGTCGACGGTGTCAGCCTGCGCGTCGACCAAGGCAGTATTGTCGGCCTGCTGGGGCCGAACGGTGCCGGCAAGACGACAACGTTTTATATGATTGTCGGCCTGGAAAAGCCTGACGCCGGCAAGGTGTACGTCAATGGCGAAGATGTGACTGCTTTGCCGATGCATGAACGTTCCCGCTACGGCATCGGCTATCTGCCACAGGAAGCTTCTGTATTTCGCAAGCTCAGCGTAGAGGACAACCTGCTGGCCATTCTCGAAACTACTGCATTGACTAAGTCTGAACAGCGTGATAAGATGGAGAGCCTGCTGACTGAATTCAAGATTACGCATGTGCGGGACCGAATGGGCTCCATGCTGTCAGGCGGCGAACGCCGCCGGGTCGAGATCGCCCGCAGCCTGGCTATCGAACCAAACTTTATCCTGCTGGACGAGCCCTTTGCCGGGGTTGATCCCTTGGCGGTCGATGATATCCAAAGCATTATCAGCTATCTGAAAACACGCGGCATCGGTATCCTGATTACCGATCACAATGTTCGCGAAACATTGAGCATCGTAGACAAAGCCTATATTCTCAATGAAGGCAAAATCCTCATCGCCGGAGACAGCGAAACCATCGCCAACAGCGACATCGCCAAAAAGTTCTACCTGGGCGAGAAGTTTACGTTATAACTGATTGAGCATGGAAAGTACGTTAACCGCAGAGTACGCAGAGTAAGCAGAGGGCTCGCACAAAGGGTTAACTGGTTTTTATTGAGATTTATTAGTTTCCTCTGCGCACTCAACGTTCCCTCTGTGTACTCTGCGGTAATCCGTACCTTTGCCCAGAGCTTTTCGCAATGCTGTTTAGGGAGAAGAAAATACATGCGCATTTTAGATAAATACATCTTGAAAGAACTCCTCGGTCCGTTTATCTTTGGCGTTGCCGCCTTTTCCAGCATTTTTATCGGCGGCGGCACCCTGTACCGGATCGCGCAATACATTACTAATTATGGCGCCAGTGTTGAGCTGGTGATCAAACTGTTTGTATTCAGTTTGCCGGAGATCATTGTACTGACTTTTCCCATGTCGATGCTGCTGGCTTCGCTCATGGCGTTTGGCCGGCTTTCCTCATCCAGTGAGATCATTGCCATGAAATCAGGCGGCATCAGCTTTTACCGGCTGACCGCGCCTGTATTTGCCACTGCGCTGGTCGTCAGCCTGTTCTCGACCGTGTTTAGCGAGAAGGTCGTACCACAGTCCAAGGCCGCGTATAATCATATTGTTAGGTATGAAATTGAGAAAAACACCAAACCGCCGTCCCAAGACCATATTATTATCACAGATGTCAGCGAAGGCAAGCTGGAACGCCTGACCTATGCCCGGCGGTTTGAGGAAGCGGACAGCACGATGTATGGCATCAGCATTCAGGAGTTTTCGGACGACAGACTGGCCCGTGTTCAAAATGCGGAGAAAGCGATTTGGCAGGGCAGCCAGTGGATTATGCAAAACGGCGTGATTTATGATCTGACTACTGAGGGCAAAGTACAGCGTTCGCTGCAATTTGAACAACAGATCATGCCGGTGGAGAAAAATCCGCAAACCATTTCCAAAGCCCAAAAGAAGGCGGAGGAAATGAGCATTGGCGAGTTGAAAGAATATATTGCGACCCTTAACAGCGAATTTATTCCGGCAGGGAAGTATGAAACCGAACTGCACCGACGGATCACCATCCCCATGGCCAGTTTGGTCTTTGCCATGATTGGCTCGCCGCTTGGCTTGCAGCCCCACCGCTCCAGCTCTTCTATCGGCCTCGGCCTGAGTATTATCATTATTTTCATGTACTATATTGTGATGACAGTCTTTAGCGCCCTCGGCCAAGGCGGCGCTGTCGACCCGATGCTGGCCGCCTGGATTCCCAACCTGGCCGGCATCATCGCCGGTATCATCCTCATCCGCAAAGCCGCGCGGTAAATTCAACAAAAAAGAGGGAAACCGTTTTACCGCAGAGTACGCAGAGGGAACATTGAGTTCACAGAGGGTTTTGGGAGGCTAAATCCCCCTGTCGCCTGCTGGCGACATCCCCCTTTTAGCAAGGGGGACTAATAAAAATCCGTAACCCTCTGTGCGTGCCCTCCGTGCACTCTGCGTACTCTGCGGTTAACGTCTCTTTCCCCACATTTCCGTTTCCATTTGTTAATCAGGAGGTGTGTTTCATGTATGGTTTGACACTGATCCTCGTCCTTGTCGTCATGGGCGGAGCGATTGCTTATATTGGCGACAAGCTGGGCAGCAAGGTCGGCAAAAAGAAGCTGACCGTGTTTGGTCTGCGTCCGAAGCACACCTCCATTCTGGTCACGATCATTACCGGATTTTTAATTGCCGCCACCACGCTGGGGATTCTTACCCTGGCCTCCAGCGATGTCCGTACCGCTTTGTTCGGTATGGAAGCTTTAAAAGAGGAGCTTGACTCTCTGAGTGAAGAAGTATTTAAACAAAACGATGAGCTCAAGCTAAATCGTGAGGCGTTGGAGACCAAGACTCAGGAATACCTTGAATTGACTAAACGTATTAAAGAGACGACTCAGGAGCTGGCCATCGTAGAAGCGGAGCGGAACCGCGCCGCCGCTACCTTGGCGACCATTCAGACCGAGTATGCCGCCGCCAAGCGTGATTTGGCTGAAGCACAGCAGGAAATCGACGGGCTGGTCGAGACCAAGCGGCAGTTGGATCAACGCGTGGCAGAGCTCAACAGTTCTAAAACGAAACTGGAAGAAGATGTGCAGCGCCTGAATGACCTGACAGCCAACCTGAAACGCGGCATGCAGATTGTCCGTGAAGGCTCTATCCTCTTCCGCGCCGGTGAGGCCCTGGGCACGTCTGCCGTCAAAGCCGGCGAAACCCGGACAGCGACTGAGCAGGCTATCGGCGAGCTGATTTTGCGAACAAACTTTATTGTGCTTGAGAAAATGGGCATGTCTGATAAGCGGGTGGAAGCCTTGTGGATTTCCCAGGCTGATTTTGATGAACTGGTCAATTTACTGGACCGTTCGGGTGATGAATATGTTGTCCGGATTTTAGCGTCAAACAATACCATCTATGGCGAGCCGGTTATCGGACAGTTTGAGGTATTCCCCAACAAGCTGCTGTATACCAAAGATAAGGCGGTTTATACGGAAACCATTACTGTCCCTGATTCGCAAAAAGCCGAAGAAACGATGCTGCTGTTTTTGCAGAAGGTCAATGCTGAGGCCATCCGTCAGGGTGTCTTGCCTGATCCGCTGCAAGGCACGGTCGGAGCGATCAGCGGCTCCCAGTTGTTCGAAGCGGTTAAACGCCTGCAAAGCGTGCGGGGCCCGGTCACGCTTTCTGCCGTCACTACTGAAAATATCTATAGCGTTGGTCCGCTAAAGATCAATATCGAAGTTAAACCCCTACTGTCATCGTCCCAGTAATCTGTAAAGTCGTTCCTTCACCAACGTAAAGCCAGCGGATCACGCTGGCTTTACGTTTATCGGGTAGTCTGCCTATTTTATAGACAGAGGTGATTCCGGTGACCCAATCCCTCCGCGCCCGTCTGCTGCTCTTTGTCATTTTTCTTGTGGCTATTCCTGTTGTTTCGGCCGGATATCTCTTGACCGTTACTGCGGAACAAGCGCTGTTGAATGAAAAAGAACGAAAACTCTTCGGTGCGGCGGCTGTGCTCGACAAGGCCCTTGCCGGCAGCTATCGCGACATTCTCCATAAACGCGGTGCAGCCGGTTTGCCAAGATCTGAGCAGATCGACCTGCTTAACCGTGAGTTAAAGACAATTACCGATCAGGTGGCTGCCGCTTACCCGGGAATCGGCGTCGGTTATTACTCCAAAGAGCTTGACGCCATCCTGACCTACGGACCCAGTGAAAACTACGGTAACACGGTGGGCCGAGCGATTAGTGAAGACCACGGCGGTCGGATCGTTATGGCAACCGGACAGCCGCGCGTCCAGGAAGGATCTCTCGTGCGCGGCCGGATTATGAATGCCATGCACCCGGTTATCCGCGACGGCGAAGTGATCGGCTACATCTGGGCTAACGAAATGGCCGCAGATATCAGGCAGCAAATCGGTGCCATGAATAAAAAGATTTTCTTCCTGGTGTTGGGCGGACTGATGATCGGGATTGCCGGCGTCGCTTATGTCATTGACAGGACGATGAAGGATATTGACTTGATTAAAGCCGGACTATTGACAGTCCGCAGCAAATTCCCTCATTCCATGCCGGTCATGCCGGGTGAAATCGGTGAAATTGCCACAGCGATTAATGAAATGGTCAGCGACTTGGCTGAGAAAAAGAGGCTGGAGGCACAAGTACAGCATGCGGAACGGCTGGCTGCAGCCGGTGAGATCGCCGCCAGCCTGGCACATGAGATCCGCAATCCTCTGATGGCGATTAAAGGCTTTGCTCAACTGCTCAGAGAAACGCGTGAACCGGCCGAAACTGAAGAATACAGCAGCATTATCATCAAGGAAACAGAGCGCATGAATGGCTTGATCGAGCAGCTGCTGTATCTGGCCCGCCCGGCGTCTGCGTCAAAGGAGCCGGTTGATGTGACTGCTGTTCTTGACAATACCCTGCTGTTGATTGATTCGCGCGCCCGGCGCAACGGCATTGAAATCAAACGCTGCTTTCATCATAACATACCACTGGTCACTGCCGATTTCGAAAGCCTGAAACAGGTATTCCTCAATATTATGATCAATGCCATACAAGCGATGGAGACCGGCGGGGCCCTGACGGCAACAACCGGATATAGACAGGCGGATCGGACGGTTGTGATCAGCATCGCCGACACCGGTATCGGGATTCAGCCCGAAGCGATCCAGAAGCTCTTTGATCCCTTCTTTACGACAAAAGCGGACGGAACCGGACTGGGTTTATCAGTCGCACAGCGATTTGTGCGTGATTGGGGCGGGGAGATTACGATTGACTCGACCGTCGGAGCAGGCAGCGTTTTTACCATTTGCCTGCCGGAAATCGGAGGTGTGGAAGATGAACGCGAAAGTATTGATTGTTGATGACGAGCTGTATGTGCGGCGGCTGCTTCAGGAAATCGCTAAAAAGGCGGGATATGACGTTATTGTTGCCGGGAATGGGCTGGAGGCGGTGGAAATGGCCCGCCGCGAGCATCCGGATGTCATCGTGATGGATATCCGGATGCCGGTGATGGACGGGATGGAAGCATTTACACTTATTCATGAAGAGTTTCCTGACATCGCCGTTGTCCTGCTGACTGCGCACGGAACGGTGGATACAGCTGTGGAAGCGATGCAGAAAGGAGCGTTTGACTATCTGGTCAAGCCTTCGAATGTCAATGAAGTCCGGATTGTATTGGATCGTGCCGTACAAATGAGGCGGCTGCGCGCAGAAATCATCGCTCTGCGCCAGTCCATGGATGAAATATGTCCGGTCAATCCGATTATCGGTAGCGGTCCGGCCATGCAGCAGATCTATAAAACGATCGGGCGCGTTGCTCAGACTAACGCCACTGTGTTGATTACCGGTGAAAGCGGCAGCGGCAAAGGGCTGATCGCCCGGACCATCCACCGCAACAGCCACCGGTCTCAAGGCCCTTTTATAGAAGTCAATTGCGGCGCTTTACCGGAGGGCCTGATGGAAAGCGAACTGTTCGGTTACGAACGCGGCGCTTTTACCGGTGCTGTCAGCCGCAAACTGGGCCGGTTTGATCTGGCGTATCAGGGGAGCTTATTTCTGGATGAGGTCGGAGAACTGTCTTTGCCGCTTCAGGTCAAGCTGTTGCGTGTGCTGCAAACCAAGGAATATGAACGGGTTGGCGGCACGGAGACGATTACTGCCGATGTTCGTGTCATTGCGGCGACCAACCGCAACCTGGAAGCCATGATCAGGAGCGGTCAGTTTCGCGAAGATTTGTATTACCGCCTGAAGGTGGTGCCGGTCTATGTACCGCCGCTGCGCGAACGCCGTGAGGATATACCGGCGTTTATTGAACACTATGCCAGGCTGTTTGCCGCGGAGATGCACAGGGAGACCCCTGCCATTACCCCGGAAGCTGTCGGGAAGCTGACGGCGTATGACTGGCCCGGCAATGTCCGTGAGCTGGCCAATGTCATTGAACGCTCTGTCATCATGTCAGCCGGTGTGATTGACGCCGGTGACCTGCTGGGGCTGTCGCCGTCTCCGGAGACAAAGCCGCTGCTGGAAGTCCCGCCAACAGGCACATTGCGCGAAATACTGCAATCAGTGGAGCAAACGGTGATCAGCCGCGCTCTCAGGCAACATAACGGCAATAAGGTAAAAACTGCCCAAGCGCTCGGGATGAGCCGCAGGGCACTGCTTTATAAACTGCAGGACTATGGCTTGATTGAAGTGGATGAAAACCATAAAGATGAGTAAAAAGTAGTCAACTGTATAAAGTTTGCACAGTAAAGTGCGGGGAAGATGGTCGTGTCGACTTTGCCGTTTCATCATGACTGGAGGACCTCTCTGTTGTGTCATGGCGGGCAAAGCGCGCAAGCTTTCCCGCTTCTTTTATTTTCTATACAGGAAATCTTCACGTTTTCAAAAGTTCATGCCGCTTTTTGTCGCTTTTTTGTTCTTGGCATGAATCTTGCATATTTCAAGAAGATAATAGAAACAGGAGGGGATATACATGTTAAACAGGCTTAGTCAATTTTTCATCACCCTCGTCCAGCGCTATTTGCCTGATGCCTATCTGTTTGCCATTTTACTAACCTTCATTAGCTTCGGTCTGGCGTGGGGACTGACCGGCACACCGTTTATGAAACTCATTCAGGCCTGGGGAAATGGTCTCTATGGCATTCTCGGCTTTGCGATGCAGATGATTCTTATTCTGGTTACCGGTCACGCTCTGGCCAGCAGCAAACCGATTAAAGCGATTTTACGCACCCTGGGAGGTATTCCGAAAACTACCAGCCAGGCAGCGGCTCTTACCGTATTTGTTGCCGGCATAGCCAACTTCTTTAATTGGGGGTTTGGCCTGGTGGTTGGCGCCCTGCTGGCCAGAGAAATCGCCAGACAGTGTAACGACGCCGATTATGGTCTGACTGTCGCAGCCGCCTATTCCGGTTTCGTTGTCTGGCATGCCGGATTTGCCGGTTCGATTCCTTTGGCAGTGGCAACGAAAGGCCACTTAGTCGAAAAGCTGACCGGTATCATCCCTGTTTCTCAAACGATTTTTTCCAGTTGGAACCTGCTCATTACCGGAGTCATCATTGTTACTCTGCCGGTATTATTCAGCATGATGGCGCCAAAAGGCGCAGACATTAAGCGTATCGCTCCGGAGCTGCTGGTGGAAGACCCTGAGCCTGAGCCTCCTGCCGTGCATACATTTGCGACCCGGTTGGAGTACAGCACCCTGATCAATGCGCTATTCGGAGCCATGGGACTGCTATATCTCGGCAATCATTTTGCCACCAAAGGCATGGATCTCAGCCTGAATATCGTTATCTGCATCTTTTTCACCCTCGGCGTGGTTTTTCATATGAATCCGATTAATTATGTCCGTGCTGTTGACAAAGCGATCCGGGGTGCCGGCGGCATTGCTCTCCAATTTCCGCTGTATGGCGGTATTCAGGGCCTGATGATCGGCTCCGGTCTGGCAGGACTTATCGCCAATTGGTTCATTGCGATCGCGACTCCGACCACCTTCCCGCTATTCACGTTTTTGGCAGGCGGCATTATTAACGTATTCGTTCCGTCCGGCGGCGGCCAATGGCTGGTACAAGGTCCGATCAATATTCCGGCCGGCCTGGCGCTTGGCGTTGATCCCGCCAAGGTTGCCATGAGTATCGCTTATGGCGATCAGTGGACCAACATGATTCAGCCGTTCTGGGCGCTGCCTCTGCTCGGTATCGCTAAACTCGGTGTCCGCGACATCATGGGCTATTGCGTGATGACCTTGATCTGGAGCGGTATCATCATGAGTCTCGGACTGTTGCTGCTGTAAGATAATAGAAAGATAACTGGAGAAGATTGCCGCGTCATTCCGTTTCTCGCCATGACAATTCTCGTGTCATCGCGAGCGAAGCGCGGCGATCTTCTCCGGTATATTCCCTTCGCGGCAGTTTGTTTAGAAACTTATTTATAGAGGAGGTCCCCTATGGCTAGAATCGTCAGTAAAGAACACGCTCTCGAACAGATTAAAAACGGTATGACCCTGATGATTGGCGGCTTTCTCGCTGTCGGCACACCGGAAATTCTGGTTGACGGCATGGTCGAAAAAGGCGTTCGCCAGCTAACTGTTATCGGTAACGACACCGGCTTCCCTGACCGCGGCATCGGCAAGCTGGTTGTCTCCAAGCAGGTGAAAAGCGTCATCGTCTCACATATTGGCACCAATCCGGAGACCGGCCGCCAGATGAACGCACAGGAGCTGGACGTTGAATTAGTTCCGCAGGGGACTCTCGCCGAACGGATTCGTGCCGGCGGCGCCGGACTGGGCGGTGTGCTTACTCCAACCGGTCTGGGTACCATTGTTGAAGAAGGCAAGCAGAAGGTTAGCGTTGACGGTCGGGAATTTTTGCTGGAAAAACCGCTGAAAGCCGATGTGGCCCTGCTGCGAGCCGATGTTGCCGATAAGTCGGGCAACCTGATTTACCGCCGCGCTTCCCGTAACTTTAATCCGATTATGGCGATGGCGGCGGAAACTGTCATTGTCGTTGCAAATAAGATTGTCGAAACCGGTGAGATCGATCCCGACCATGTGATGACTCCCGGCATCTTTGTCGATATGATTGTTCGGGGAGGCGAATAGCATGGATGTAAAAACGATTATCGCTAAACGCGTTGCCCAGGAATTCAAAGATGGCGACGTCGTTAACCTGGGCATCGGCATTCCCACCATGGCGGCCGATTTTCTCCCGCCATCGGTCCATGTTATCCTGCAATCGGAAAACGGTTTTGTTGGATTGATGCCTCTGGCAGGCGAAGTGGACCCTGATTGTGTCAATGCGGGGGGCAAGCCTGTAGCCATTCAGCCCGGCGGCGCGGTATTTGACAGCGCTATGTCCTTTGCGATCATTCGCGGCGGCCATGTCGCAGCCACTGTGTTAGGCGCGCTGGAGGTCGACCAGGAAGGCAGCCTGGCCAACTGGATGGTACCCGGTAAAATGGTGCCCGGTATGGGCGGCGCTATGGATCTGGTTGTCGGCGCCAAACGGGTCATTATCGCCATGGAGCACACCGCCAAAGGCGGGGTGCCGAAAATCCTGAAGAAATGCACGCTGCCGCTGACTGCTAAAAATGAAGTCGATGTCATCATCACCAATCTCTGCGTATTCGAAATGACTAAAGCTGGCCTGGTGCTGACCGAGCTCGCACCCGATGTCACTCTGGAGCAAGTCAGAGAAGCCACCGAAGCCGACTATACGGTCAGTAAAGACCTGAAAACAATGACACTGTAGAAATTACTCCAAACCCTGCCCGCACACCGCGGGCAGGGTTTTTACTTATTGGAGAGCAGAGAACGGTTTTTTACCAGTTAAAGTGGACACGAAGGTGCCCCATATTGGCTTTTGCGGACACCAAGAATGGCTGGTAAAATAACAGCAGGAGGTGTCCAGAATGAAAGGCAAACGATTTGATGCAGACTTCAAGAAAGAAATCGCCAAGTTATACTTAGGCGG
>POVV01000247.1_pt1 | contig 42095 bp, 37 predicted proteins | sample 1560271 | NCBI WGS metagenome assembly POVV01 (sample SAMN08337232, study PRJNA429181) | Bioreactor metagenome, whole genome shotgun sequencing project. | biome: cows' rumen and soil; feature: anaerobic; isolation source: anaerobic chemostat enrichment culture, galacturonate as sole carbon... | reverse complement strand
GTCAGCCCTAAAACGGTAGCATAATGGCGCGATTATTTTGCGCAAGGCAAGACGGAGGAAGAAGGAATACCGGGAGTATTCCGACTGACGACAACGAAGGCTTGCACAAAATAAGCTGTCAGAATTCACTGGATTAGAGCTGACAAGGTACTAGTCTGTCAGCCAAGCGCCTGTCGGGATTTTTCCGACAGGCGCTTGGTCTTTTTGACTACGCGAAAAAGGGGAATTTCCCGATTAATTATCTGTAGCCTCTATGCAATAATGAGTAAAAAGGTTGTAGTTAAGGGAGATCGTATCATGAACTCTATGCGACGGCTGCATTATTATATTTGCTCTGAAATGAGAAATATGAAAAAGATTTTCCGGGACCCGGTATTGACCGGAGCGATTGTGTTTGTTGTCCTGTCCTTGTTTACGTTTATCGTCTATCCGCTGCTCACCATCTTGCAGCAGAGCGTGTACGCCAATGACGGCAGTATTTCCCTGGGGGCGTATGTCCGCGTATTTCAGTCAAGCGAGAATGTCCGGGCGCTGGGGAATACGCTGTTTCTGGCTGCCCTGGTCGGCTGCCTGGCAACCGCGATCGGCTTTTTGTTCGCCTATTGCTATGCCTACCTGAAAACTGCCGGCAAAAAGGTGTTTAACTTTATCGCTATTTTGCCGATGATTTCGCCGCCGTTTTCTGTGGCGCTGTCGATTATTCTCCTGTTTGGCAGCCGCGGGCTGATTTCCAATACCCTGCTGGGTTTGCGGGACAGCAATATTTATGGGTTAAAAGGGCTATTGCTGGTGCAGACTCTCTCCTTTTTTCCGATTGCCTATTTACTATTAGTAGGTATGTTTAAATCGATTGACCCGGCTGTCGAAGAAGCGGCCCGCAATTTAGGCGCGTCCAAGTGGAAAACCTTTAAACGGGTTACCTTGCCGCTGGTCACTCCCGGTATCGCGAACGCGTTTTTGCTGGTCTTTATCAAGTCGGTTGCCGACTTTGCCAACCCGATGGCCATCGGCGGCAACTTCCAAACCCTGGCGACCCAGATTTATATTCAGGCTATCGGCAATTATGACATCCAGGGCGGGGCGGCGGTCGCCGTTATTCTGCTCGACATATCGATCATTCTGTTTATCATTTCGAAGTATTGGGTGGAGAAAAAGGTCTATGTCACCGTGACCGGCAAAGCGGCCAGAGAACGGACGCTGATGTCCGACCGGTCGATTGTCTGGCCTGTCGCCGGGACCTGCTATGCGCTATCCCTGGTGGTCATCCTGCTGTATGCGCTGATTCCCATCGGCTCGGTGATTAAGCTCTGGGGGATCAATTACAGCCTGACTTTGGATCATTACCGCTATGCGCTCAGCGTGGGCGGCAAGGCTATACTCGATACCACCTGGCTGTCGATTATCGCCACACCGATTACCGGTGTGTTAGGCATGGTGATCGCCTATCTGGTGGTCAGAAAAAACTTTATCGGCAAGGGCTTTATTAACTTTGCCTCTCTCCTCAGCATCGCCGTGCCGGGGACGGTCGTCGGCATCGGCTTTATTCTGGCGTTTAACACCCAGCCGCTGGTGCTGACCGGAACCGCCACGATCCTGGTGATCGCGTTTATCATCCGGAGCATTCCGGTGGGCATCCGCGCCGGCGTGTCCTCGCTCCAGCAGATTGATCCCAGTATTGAAGAAGCGGCAGCCAATTTAGGGGCAAGCTCTACCCAGGTATTTACCAAAATCACACTGCCCTTGATCAAAAGCGCCTTTTTCAGCGGTCTGGTGTATACGTTTATCCGCAGCATGACCTCGATCAGTGCCGTCATTTTCTTAATCACCGCGAAATACAACCTGCTGACTGTCGCTGTGCTCGACCAGGTGGAATCCGGCAAGTTTGGCGTGGCCTCCGCCTTTTCGACCATCCTGATCGCGATTGTCTATGTGGCGATTCTGGTGATGAATAAGCTGCTTGAATTTGTCGGCGCCAGTGATAAAAAGATTGAACTGACCTAGTATTAGGTAAGGAGTGAAAGCAATGGCGAATCTATCGCTTAGAGGAATTGTAAAGGATTTTGTTTCCGGCACAGAGGATGTGTTCCGGGCTGTCAATAATGTTTCGGCTGAAATCAACAGCGGCGAATTTATTACCCTGCTGGGGCCATCCGGCTGCGGCAAAACAACCATTCTGCGCATGGTGGCCGGGTTTGAGCTGCCGACAGCAGGCGATATTCTGATTGATGATAAGAAGGTTAATGATCTGCCGCCTGAGAAGCGCGACACGGCGATGGTTTTTCAAAGCTATGCGCTGTTCCCGCATTACCGGGTGTTTGACAATGTGGCGTTTGGTCTGAAAATCAAAGAGCTGCCTGCCAAAGAGATCAACGAACGGGTAATGAGCATTATCGATTTGGTCGGCCTGGGCGGCATGGAAAACCGGTTCCCCAATCAGCTTTCCGGCGGCCAGCAGCAGCGGGTGGCGCTGGCGCGCGCGCTGGTCATGGAACCGAAGCTGCTGCTGTTTGATGAGCCGTTATCCAACCTTGACGCAAAGCTGCGGGTGCAAATGCGCAAGGAAATCAGACGGATTCAGCGCAAGCTGGGCTTAACCAGCATCTATGTTACCCATGACCAATCCGAGGCGCTGAGCCTCTCTGATAAAGTCATTGTGATGAAGGGCGGCAGGATTGAACAAATCGGCAGCCCGCGCGAGATTTACCAGCGTCCGGCCACTGAGTTTGTCGCTGAATTCATCGGTGGCACAAACTTTGTTAAAGCCACGGTACAAGCCTTTGATCAGCAGGTCGTTCACTGCCTGGCATTGGATCAGGTGCTGCCTATACCCAACCGGACCGCGGCGGCATTTACCGCAGGCGAGGAAGTGACTCTTGTCGTGCGCCCGGAAGGCATCCGTCTCGGGCAAACCGGCATATATGACGGGGAGGTGTTGCTATCGACCTTTATGGGAGCGGTGCAGGAATACACCGTCAGCGTTGGCGGACTGGAGTTTCAGGTGGAAGAGGCTGACCCTGCCGGGAAGCCCATATACTCCGAAGGGGACAAGGTGAAGGTTTCGTTTGGTCTGGATAGTCTCCATATGATTAAATAAGTGATGGGAAAGGAAGCGGGAACAATGAAAACAATGCGTAAACGGATTGCTCTGAGCCTGGTGATGGTATTTGTCGTTTCACTGCTGGCAGGCTGTGGCGGACAATCGCCGGCAGCGCCCCAAAAGCCGAAGGAGTTAACCATGTACATCGGTACTGTTGAGCAGCAGGCTCTGGTTATCTCGAAAGAATTTGAAAAGGATACCGGTATTAAGGTCAACTTTGTCCGGATGAGCGGCGGCGAGACCCTGGGCCGGATCCGGGCTGAAAAACAAAGCCCTAAAGCCAGTGTCTGGTATGGCGGCCCGGCCGATACCTTTATTGCGGCCAAGCAGGAAGGCTTGCTCGAACCGTACAAATCCAAAAATGCGGAGAAAATCGCTGATAACTTTAAGGATAAGGACGGCTATTGGACAGGCATTTATCAGGGCTATTTAGGCTTTATTCTTGACGGACGCTTCTTTGAAGAAAGAAAGCTCCCGCTGCCCAAGACCTGGGCCGATCTGTTAAAGCCGGAGTTTAAGGGACATATTATGGTTGCCAACCCGGGCTCGGCCGGTACGGCCTACACCGTTTTGTCCACCCTGGTTCAATCAAAAGGCGAAGCGGAAGCGCTTGCTTATATGGCCAAGCTGCATAAGCAAATTAAGCAATATACCAAGGCGGGAGAGGCGCCCGCACGGTCTGCCGCTTTAGGCGAGGCAGCCATCGGCATTACCTTCATCCACAATGGTATCCGCTTAATTAAAGAAGGCTATTCCAATGTGAAGCTGTCTGTTCCTGAAGACGGAACCGGCTACGAAGTCGGTGCGGTAGGGATCATCAAAGGCGCTCCGGAAATGGAAGCCGCTAAAATCTTTATTGACTGGTGCCTGAGCAAGAAAGCGCAGGAGCTGGGACAAAAGAACGGTTCCTATCAATTCCTGACCAACCCGGAAGCGAACCCGCCTGCGGAAGCGCTGCCGTTTAAGGGCGCAAACCTCATCAACTATGATCTAAAATGGTCTGGCGATAATCGTCAACGCCTGGTGGAAGCCTGGAATAAAGCGATTAAAGAATAAGACGGTACAGCCCGCCATGCGGCAGCCTATACAGGCCTGCTGCATGGCGGGTTTTGTCCATGCAGCCTGTTATTTTGTTTCTTGCAGGATTTTTGTCTGCAGAGGGGAATACAAGGATAATTAGCATAAAAGGAGCCGCTGCAGTGCAAAGAAAAGATGTATTGACCGGATTCATTGTCGTTGTCGTATGGGGGCTTAACTTTATTGCCATCAAACTGGGCGTCGAAGCGATGCCGCCTTTGCTGCTGGGGGCTTTGCGGTTTCTGTTTGCCTGCTTTCCGGCAATTTTCTTTTTGCCGAAGCCGCCGATTGCCTGGCGGTGGCTCATTGCGCTGGGCTTAACGATTAATGTCGGACAGTTTGCTTTTTTATTTATGGGCATTAAGCTGGGCATGCCGGCAGGACTGGCTTCGCTTGTCCTGCAGTCTCAGGCTTTTTTCACCCTGTTTGTGGCTGTTGGCTGGCTTGGCGAGCAGTGGCGATGGAACAATCTGGCCGGTCTTGCTCTGGCCGCCTGCGGCATGACGCTGATCGGCTTCCTGCAGGGGCAGACAATGACAGCGCTGGGCTTTTGGTTTATTCTGCTGGCAGCCATTAGTTGGGGTATCGGCAATGTCATCATGCGCCGGGCCACCCTGGGAGTACCGCCATTTTCCATGCTCAGCCTGGTGGTCTGGAGCGGCATGGTCGCCATACTGCCGCTGGCCCTGCTGTCCCTGGCATTTGAGGGTTATGCTTCCTGGGTCGCCGCCTGGCATTCCCTGACCTGGGTCAGTGCCGGATCGCTGGCCTATCTCGCTTTTATCGCCACCTTAATCGGTTATGGCTTATGGGGCAAGCTGCTGTTCCGCTATCCGGCCGCGGTGGTATCACCGCTGGCGCTGCTTGTGCCGCTGATCGGCATGAGCAGCTCCGCCCTGCTGCTGGGCGAATCCCTCTCCGGCTGGCAGCTGCTCGGCTCGGCTGCGGTGATGACCGGTCTGCTGGTGCATGTCTTCGGGGCGAAATGGCACAAGGCTGTTTCGGCGTGAGGGGATGCGGGGAGGACGTTTTTGCCACGAAGAAGAATGGAAAAAGAAAATTGAACCGCCCAAACGCCACCGGCGCGCAACGCGCGCTTGGTGTACTTTAACGCGGTTCAAACACTGCTTGGCGTTATTTGCTGAAAACAGCTTTGACAATTTCGCCGATGGCTCTGGAGTACAGGGTCACTGTTTCCAGGCCGTCGCGCAGATCTTCTACCGTGCTGACCACCTCATCCTGCAGGGAATCCAGAGTGGCATTAGCCATGTCCGCGCTGTGCCGCAGGGAGAGTGTCAGCGCATTCAGGTTGGCCAATACGGCCGGCAGTTGGGACAGGGATTGCTGAATGGCCGTATCTTGGGCGGAGATGATGCCTTGAACCCGCCTGATCGTCTTGAGAGCCTGGCTTAACACCAACAGCAGGTAGCCGCCGATGGCAACAGCCAATATAAACAAGATGGTCAGCGCAAGGTCAGACAGGGCGATATACATAAGAATCCCTTCTTTCATGGCAGGATGAGCAGATACTTATCAACAGTTTGATTTATACCACAAAGGACACGCCTGGTGTAGGCGCAAAACGCCGGCTTCGTGTCCTTTGTGGTATTTTTGCCTGTACGGCTATTCTTCTTTTACGGGTTCTTCAGCTACAGGAGGCTCTAAGTCCGCTTCAGTCACTGCTTTGCCTTCTTTGAGGCATTGATTGACTTCCTGCAGTCTGGCTTTGCCGGCTTCGGCCAGCTCTTTTGCTTTATCAGGGAGCTGCTTTGCCGCATTGGCAATATCTTCGCGGGTTTCCTTACCCGACTTTGGCGCTAACAGTACTCCGGCGGCTGCTCCGACTACGGCGCCAACCGCAAGACCTGCCAACACTTTTTTGCGGGCCTTTTTTTCTCTGCTTTGTTTGGTGTTTTTAATAATATCCCGAATTGACATAGCGGCCACCTCCATTTTTGTCATACTATTCCTTTCGACAAAAACTGTGAAAATCCTGGAAGACGCGGTAAAAATCGTATTTTCTGTTTACCCTGTTCTCCGGCTATTGTGCAGGCGTACACCGTACGCCCTTTGTGTTCTTTGCGGTTTAATCGTCCTTCCTTTAATTATTCTGCGGCTTTTTCCCCGGCTTCCCGCTGCTTCGGAATGCATACCGGGTTGCCGTCCCGGACGGCGACATAATGGGCGGTCATGATCTCGATGCCTGCTTGATTAAAGAGATCGGTAATGTTATTGTGCAACGCCGAATAAATTTCGTCTTTCCGGTTGGGCTTTTGTGTGTAGGCGTTAATTTCATACTCTATCGCAAAATCGTGAAAGGCGATCTGAAACACAAACGGCGCGGGATGGGCCAGTACATCCGGAGTCGCTAAAGCTGCTTTGATCAGCAATTCCTCAGCCTGCTGCCTGGGAGTGGCAAACGCGAGGGTAACGCGGGTATTGATGATAAACGCGGTCTCCTTTGAGGACGAGCTGTAATTGATGATTGGGCTGTTTAAGATCAGCGAGTTGGGAAGCGTAATATCCGCATGTTTAATGGTACGGATGCGTGTAGCCAGCAGCGATTTTTCCATGATGTCGCCTTCGTTATCGCCGATCCGCACCCGGTCGCCGATGCTGAACGCGCGTGTGTAGGTGAGGGCAATGCCGGCTACGACATTGGCGACAGCAGAGCTGGAGCCAAAGGAGAGCAAAACACCCAGAAAAACCGAAACTCCCTGGAAGGCTAATGAACGTGAGCCGGGGATATACGGAAATATGCTGATCGCCGTAATCGCCAGCACCAGGAAACGCACGATCTTATAGGTCGGATCAGCCCAGTCCGCGTGGAAGCCGCCGAACTTCAATTTGCCGAACTTGATCTGGTCAAATAAGAACCGGACAAATTTTAACAGGTAGCGGCAAACCAGGGAAATGAACAGGATAATCAGGGCATTCGGCAAATAATTCACAAAGGTTGACGCCAGAAACTGAAAAAAGAGCAGGATATAATCCAGCAATTGGTTTGAGTATTGCTTTGTCCACGGGAACAGGCCGAGAACAAAGAACAGGTAAAAATACAGGATGATCAGCCGGATAAAGCCTGCTGCCAGTGCGATCAGGTGATTCAGCCCGTTTCTGATTTTTTCCACCGGCAGCAGCTTATGCCCTTGGATTTGTTTGATATAGCGATAGATGCCTTTTTCAATCGAAAGCTGCTGCAGCGAATCAGCGATACGGTTTAACTGGCGCAATAGCCAGAAAGTGGACCCGGTCAGCAGTATGGCCAGCAGCGCGTTGACTGCCAGTTTTTTGGCGCTGTGCGCGGAGCGGTATTCCGATACGGCGTTTTTCATGATAAATAGCCTGCGTCCGGCTAATTCCTGGAGCGTGGTTTGTTCCAGCTCCGCTTCAGCCGGGGTTATGGTCATGATGAGATGGCCGGCAGTGCCGATTTCGATACTGCCGGCGACCTCCCGCATCTGAATCGAATCCAGGGGGATGGTGATATCTTCGGCGATTTCCACCAGCCGCTCCATGACGATTCTGGCCCGGTCGTCAGGCCAAAAGTCGCCAGCCCGCGTGTTGATCGTAAATAATTCCTTGCCGTCAATAACCACCGGCGCCGAATGCGCACCCTCTGCGGCGGCAAATCCTGCCGTTAAAAAAAGTACACCCATCAGGCATACCATCATCAGCGCCAGGCGCATCAACCGGATTTTCATCGTGTTCACCTCTGGGTTAGCATTGTTATTGTTTAATTTCTCTGATGCAGCGGAAAAGTCCTGTCTGTTTACTCATATAGTGCTCAAAAAGAGGGGAGAGGCTTCGCCGGCGCGAAATCCTCTCCCTCTGAAAAAGTATGTTATTCGGCTTCGCTTACCGGTATCCCCAGCGCGTCGGCAACGCCTTTGCCGTAAGCAGGATCGGCCTTCAGGCAGTTGCGGATGTGACGCAGCTTGATTTCACGCGGCGCGTCGCCCATGGCGCGGGCGGTATTGCCAAACAGGGCGGCCTGCTGCTCTTTGCTCATCAGCCGGAACAGCTTGCCCGGCTGGGTGTAATAATCGTCATCCTGCGGCCAATGGTCGGCAGCACCGTCAATCGCCAGCGGCGGTTCTCTGAAGTCCGGCTGCTCCTGCCATTCGCCATAGCTGTTTGGCTCATAACCAAGAGCCGCGCCAAAGTTGTTGTTTACCCGCATCTGGCCGTCGCGGTGGAAGCTGTGGAACGGACAGCGCGGCGCATTGACCGGTATCTGGTGGTGGTTGACGCCTAAACGGTAGCGCTGGGTATCGCCATAGGAGAACAGGCGGCCTTGCAGCATCTTGTCCGGAGAGAAGCCGATACCGGGAACGATATTGGCCGGGTTAAACGCCGATTGCTCCACATCCAGGAAGTAATTTTCCGGATTGCGGTTTAATTCCAGTACGCCGACCTCGATCAGCGGATAATCTTTCTTGTACCAGACCTTTGTCAAATCAAACGGGTTATGCTTGTAGGTGGCGGCGTCCTTTTCCGGCATGACCTGGATATACATTGTCCAGCGCGGGAAATCACCCCGCGCAATGCTGTCAAACAAATCACGCTGATGACTTTCACGGTCTTTAGCGATCAGCGCCTCGGCTTCCTCATCCGTCAGATTCTTAATCCCCTGCTGGGTATGTAGGTGGAATTTGACCCAGACGCGTTCGTTTTTGGCGTTGATCATGCTGTAAGCGTGGCTGCTGAAGCCGTGCATATGGCGGTAAGAGTAGGGGATGCCGCGGTCACTCATGGTAATTGTCACCTGGTGCAGCGCTTCTGTCAGGGAAGTCCAGAAATCCCAGTTATTTTTGGCGCTGCGCAGGTTGGTTTTCGGATCACGTTTAACCGCATGATTTAAGTCAGGGAATTTCAACGGATCACGCAGGAAAAATACCGGCGTATTGTTGCCTACCAGATCCCAGTTTCCCTGCTCGGTATAGAATTTAATCGCGAAACCGCGGATATCGCGTTCGGCGTCAGCCGCGCCGCGCTCGCCGGCCACTGTGGAAAAGCGTACAAACGCTTCTGTCTTTTTGCCGATTTCGGAGAATACCTTGGCTTTGGTATATTGCGTAATGTCATGAGTGACGGTGAAACAGCCGAACGCGCCGGAGCCTTTGGCGTGCATACGCCTTTCCGGAATGACTTCACGGTCAAAATGCGCCAGCTTTTCCAGAAACCACACGTCCTGCAGCAGCATAGGTCCCCGGGGGCCAGCAGTCAGCGAGTTGTTATTGTCTGCGACAGGCGCTCCGGCAACTGTTGTCAATTTCTTTTTGTCTTCCACTGTTTTTCAGCCTCCTCTACCTTTAATGGGGGTTACGGTACGGGCAGCTTTTTGCCTTCCTTCTGAGGACTATCCTGTCCTTGACCGATCAGAGATCATGTCGAAAAGAGGCAATTTCTGTGGACTATAATTTTAGTGTAATAATAAATAAATTCTTTGTCAATTACATAAAATTCAGACAAATTAATTAAATTCGCTGTGACGGCAGGAAAATCGGCTAAATTAGCGGAATTTGGATAATAGGATCAACTTCAAGCGGCAGATGTGATTGCCGTCACGGTATTTTTTTGCCGGCAGTGGTATTCTTGTTTAAAAGACTATTGTTTGCCGGCGTTTGTGGGCATCATTATGCTATAGAGGGAATCGGTCCCTTGGCTTTACTGCAATACATAAAATGTTAGGAGGCTTGTACAATGGCATTTCAAATTAAACCGAACATTACCTGGGTTGGCAAGATTGACTGGGAATTGCGGCAGTTTCACGGTGCGGAGTATTCCACTCACCGCGGTTCGTCGTATAACTCCTATTTAATTCAAGAGGAAAAAACGGTTCTCATTGACACGGTGTGGCTGCCGTTTGCCAAGGAATTTGTTGAAAATCTGGCAAAGACAATTGATCTGAAGCAGATTGACTACATAGTTGCCAATCATGGCGAGATCGACCACAGCGGCGCTCTGCCGGAGTTGATGAAGCACATCCCGGATACGCCGATTTATTGCACAGCCAATGGCGTGAAGTCCATCAAAGGCCAATATCATCAGGATTGGAACTTCCAGGTTGTCAAAACGGGCGATAAGCTGAGCCTGGGCGGCGGCAAGGAGCTGATCTTTGTCGAAGCGCCGATGCTGCACTGGCCTGACAGCATGTTTTGCTATCTGACTGGTGACAATATTTTGTTCCCCAATGACGCGTTCGGGCAGCACTACGCCAGTGAGATGATGTACAACGATCTGGTCGACCAGGCGGAGCTGTACCAGGAAGCAATCAAGTATTATGCCAACATTCTTACCCCGTTCAGCAGATTGGTTGACCGCAAGATCAAGGAAGTTGTCGGCTTGAATCTGCCGGTCGATATGATTTGCCCCAGCCATGGCATCCTGTGGCGGGATAATCCGCTGCAAATTGTCGAGCAGTATGCCAAATGGGCCAATGATTATCAGGAAAACCAGATTACGATTATCTATGATACGATGTGGAACGGCACCCGCCGCATGGCTGAGGAAATCGCCGCTGGCATCAAGCAAGCCGACCCTGAGGTCTGCGTGAAGGTTTACAGCAGCTCCCGCACCGATAAGAATGACATCATTACCGAAGTCTTTAAATCCAAGGCGGTTCTGGTCGGTGCTCCGACTGTCAACAAAACGGTGTTGTCTTCCGTTGCCGGTATCATGGATGAGATCAAGGGGCTGGCCTTTAAGAACAAAAAAGCCGCCGCCTTTGGCGCCTATGGCTGGAGCGGCGAATCGGTCAAGGTCCTTAACGGCATGCTGGAGGAATCCGGCTTCGGCTTAGTGAATGAAGGCTTGCGCGAACTGTGGTATCCCGGTGAAGAATCCATTGCCAACTGCCAGGCATTCGGTAAAGAGTTTGCAAAGGCAGTGAAGTAAGTCGCGCTGAAAATGATAGGACTGCCGCTAAACGGAAGACCTGACGAGAGCAGGTCTTCCGTTTAGCGGCAGTCCTTTATTATACTTTTTCCGTGTCATTGCGAGCGAAGCGCGGCAATCTTTTGTGGAACCTTGAAATTTGATGCAAGTACCCGCTATTTCTTCTCATTGAACTTCTGTTTGAGCTGCTGTAGATGAATATAATCCAGCACAGCCTTCCTGCCGCTCGTATTCAAAGACAGCACAGCAGACAATAAACCGCCCGCCGTACTGCCGCTGATAATTTCTTCATTCAGCGCAGCGATGCCTTCCCGGCATTCTGTTCTTCCCAGCAAATAATCTGCGGACACGTTATAATAGTCGACCAGAATAGATAATGCCCGGAGCGGCAGGTCGCTTTCACCTGTTTCGTATTTGGAATATTGTTGCTGTGTAGTGCCGATCAAGGCGGCAATATCTGACTGCTTTAAGTCTCTGTCTTCGCGTAAGCCGCGAAGAATCATTATTGTACTTTTCATTTTTATACACCTCTTTCTTGTAAAAAATAATATCAAACTAATAAGAGGCGTATTGATTGCGACAATTTATAGGTGTAACATAGCATATAATACATATTTTAAGAGTTAATATATGCAGTGCAGTTGAAAATCAAAGCTGTTATGAGAGTAGGGTTACCTCACCAGGCAGACTTTATTCCCCGCTGAAAAGTAATTCTCAAACGGTTTGTCCATGACAAATTTTCGTTTTCTCAACGCTTAAAATGCCGTTTATTCCTAATGAATTGGCGAAAACGATATGATTCTCGTTTATTAGCATAAATTGCATTTCATTGTGAAGCCGGAAATCAAGGAGAGCAAGAATTGAGCCTGTTTTTTTAAGGACGCATGAGCAAAAAACAGGATGTCATAAGCTATCTGTTTGCAATTTTATAAAAGCGGGGGATTACTCAATGCAACGAGTCAGGCAGTCTAAACCTCAAGTATGGCTTCTATCCGGCATGATATTCGTACTTAACCCCATTTTGGTGGGTTTTTTGCTTAGTGGCTGGTTGTACAATGCAGCTTTCGACAGCTCAGCTTTCTCTCCGGTGCAAGCCCAATCCGGATTTTCGCTTTCCGGTCATACAGGGCCGGGGAAATACGAATGACCGGGCTTGAATGCCGGGACGCAAAATGCAGTAAACGGCGCAGATGGACAAAATGGCTGTTGTGTGTTTTCCTCATGCTAGGGTTCATGTTACTGGCGGATTTTCTTCGCATTCCCGATCCTGCCATTCTGCTGATGATTCCGGTGGTGTACTCCGTCTACTCCGGCGGCTATATTAACGGCTTGCTGACCGGCAGCCTTGTTATTCTGTATAATGCGTATTTCTTTTTGTTTAGAATGGATGACCCTGCCGGTATGTACAAAGTTCTCAATAGTGTTTTGGCGATCGCCACCGTCATTTTTCTTATCGGAAGGCTCAAGCTGCGGGAGGAGAAGAATGTCATTGAGTTTAAGCGGCGCGGGGATGCGCTTGTGCGGATGGCTACGACCGACAAGCTGACCAGCGCGTCAAACCGGCATGCGTTTTTTGAATTGGCGGATACTATATATCAGAACAGCCGCCAGTTTGGCACGCCAATTTCCCTGTTGTTTATTGATATAGATCATTTCAAGCAGATCAATGACCGCTATGGGCATGGGTTTGGCGATGTCGTTTTGAAAAGGCTTTCGGAGACGCTCCGGGGATGCTTGCGGACCAGTGATGTTAACTGCCGGTATGGCGGGGAGGAATTTGTTCTCCTGCTGGCCAATGCGGACGGTGATATGGCGCAGCGGGTAGCACAACGCATTATGGATCAGGTACGGGCGATACGGTTTGCGGAATATCCCGACTTCCGGTTTACCGTCAGCATTGGCGTGTCCAGTATGGTGCCTGCTGATCCGCCGGGTATTGACCGGTTAATCCGCAACGCGGACAAGGCGATGTATTGTGCCAAGCAGTCAGGACGGGATCGGATTGCTGTAGGGCAGCCGGAGCAAGGCGAGGATACTTCGAAACCTGCCGCGGGGGACGCTGACAGAAGAATACGGAAAGATATATAACGGCAGAATCCTGCGACTTTGCTTTTGCAGGATTCTGCCGTTGTTATGGGAATGTAATAGGGAATGGGTTTTAGGAGGTTCTTCCCGATGTATGAGTTAATTCAGATCAGCCTCCATAGTTATTATGTTCAAAGCCCGGCCAAGATGGGTATTGTTAAGCTTAGCGACAGCGAGGTCTGCCTGATTGACAGCGGCAGTGACAAGGACGCGGGGCGCAAGGTCAGACAGATACTGGACGCCAATCACTGGCGGCTGACAGCTATTTATAATACGCACTCTCATGCCGATCATATCGGCGGCAATAAGTATCTGCAGAATCAAACCGGCTGCAAAATCTATGCTCCGGGGATCGATTGCGCCTTTACCAACCATCCGCTGCTGGAACCGTCATTTTTGTATGGCGGCTTTCCGCCAAAAGACCTGCGCCACAAGTTCCTGATGGCGCAGGAAAGCCACGCGGATTATCTGACCGAAGCCGTTCTTCCCGCAGGAATGAGCATGCTTCCGCTCCCCGGCCACTGCTTTGATATGGTGGGCTTTAGAACCACGGACAATGTCGTGTATCTGTCAGATTGCCTATCCAGCAAGGAAACACTGGAGAAATACCAGATCGGCTTGATCTATGATGTAGCCGCTTATCTGAATACCCTGGAAATGGTGAAGGGGTTAGACGCGGCGATCTTCGTACCTGCCCACGCGGCAGCCACAGACAACATCGCCCCGCTGGCACAGGTTAACATTGATAAGGTTCATGAAATAGCAGACAAGCTCCTGACGATTTGTAAAACCCCGGTCAGCTTTGAGGCAGTCCTGCGACAGCTGTTCCTCGACTATGGTTTGGTCATGAGCTTTGAGCAATATGTGCTTGTCGGCAGCACGGTTCGCTCCTATCTTTCCTGGCTGAAGGATGCCGGACAGGTCAGGGTATTGTTTGAAAACGGGCAGATGCTTTGGGAAACCGGCAGCTAAAGCGGTTCCACGCGACTCTCTGCGCATTCTGCGGCAAAATACTTCTGATGTTCTGTGTTTTATTTTATAAAACTTTGATATTGAAATCCATTATCATTAATGCTAAACTAAGACATTATGACTTCTTGCTATTTCAGTGGCGATAAAATGCGAAAAGGACGTGTTAAACGATGTGCAGTTCATGTAATGATGTTTATAAAATATTCTCGGTTGAGATTGTTACCAAAGAACCGGTGACCACCAATATGGATTTGTATAAAGAGATTGCCCACCGGCTGTTTCAAAATAAGGTGATATCCAATATTAATATCGGCAACAACAGAGCTTATATTGTTGACGGACGACAAATTTTCGGATTTGATCTGCATTTGGCGAATACGCATAACGCTTTGCTGGTTACGCTGGCGAATACTGAAAATGCCCTGAGCAATCTGCTGGATCAGTTTGACGGTTATTCTGATCTGACGATAACCGCTCATTAGTATCACACGGATCGGGCGGGAAGGCGGAGCGTACCCTTATTTATCAGGCTGCTTAGCAGCCTGATCTTGCTTGACGGCTTGAAATTCAGGGTTCTCAACAAACAGAGTAGCGGCCACAATTTTTTGATTGTGGCCGCTACTCTGTTTTATTGTTTTTATTTACTGAGCAAATATTCTACCATAATAATAGTCGCAAGATTCGAAAACCGTGAAAGGAGGCTTTGGCTTACGCTGCCGCCAGGAGATTTTGGACGAGAGTGGCGGCACAGAGGTGTAATATCCTTTCGAGAAAGGAGTGATTTCATGCTACCGCAATTGATGCTTGTCCGGCAAAAGTTTGCAGACTGTCATATTCAAGACATCTCACTGACAGTGATCAACGAATTGGAGTCCTTTAACCTCAAAGAGAAGCTGCCTCAGGGATCAGTGGTCGGGATAACGGCAGGGAGCCGCGGGATTAACAATATGGTAACCATCTTAAAAACGGCTGTAAATTATTTAACAGACCAAGGGTTTAAACCCTGTATTTTGGCTGCCATGGGCAGCCATGGAGAAGGGAAAGCGGAGGGCCAGCTCGCAGTTCTGGAGAGCCTGGGGATTACTGAAGCATCTATGGGAGCGCCGATCTTAGCGGGCAGTGAAACGATTGAAGTAGGCAAAACGGCTAATGGCCTGTCTGCGTACATCAATAAGAATGTGTATGAAACGCAAGGCGTCATTGTTATTAACCGCATTAAACCCCATACCGCATTGACTGGTGAGATACAGAGCGGTCTGCTAAAAATGTGTGTGGTTGGTTTGGGCGGTCCGAGCGGGGCAAAGCAATTTCACAGTCTCGGTGTTTCCCAATTGCCTGCATCGATTCGAGAAATTGGGACTATTTTGCTTAATCAATGTCCGATCATCGGCGGGCTGGGGATTGTGGAAAATGCCTATGAACGTACGGCTGTCATCAAGGCAATCAGAGCCGACAAATTGATCGAGGAAGAACCGGTACTGTTCCGGCAGGCCTTGCAGTTAATGCCCAGGCTGCCTTTTGACGAATGGGATGTTCTGGTTATTGGCGAAATGGGCAAAAATTATAGCGGAACCGGCATGGATACCAATATCATTGGCAGATTCCGTGTTCAGGGTGAGCCTGAGCCTGAAAAACCCTTCATCAGGCGGGTTGTCGTCCTGGATTTGGCTGAAGCGTCCCACGGTAATGGCAACGGCATTGGTCTTGCAGACGTAACCACTAAAAAATTAGTGAACAAAATTGATTTCAAGGCCACTTACCTGAACGTTCTGACCTCCACCTTTGTACCCCGCTGCTTTATCCCATTAACCTTTGACACCGAAAAAGCAAGCATTGAAAGCGCCATTGTCAGCCTGGGCCGATCCGATCCTGAAACACTGCGTATGGGCATTGTCCCCAACACCCTGTATCTTGAATATGTTTTTCTATCAAAAGCATTTGCTGCGGCAGTCAAAAAACGGGATGACCTCGAAGTGCTTGCGGACAGCATCCAACTGGAATTCGATGCAGACGGCAATCTGAAAAATATCAAATTTGACCACTAGTGCCCTGGCACGTTCATCTTTAGCCAAATAACGTCTGAATGTCCCTCTGCGGCGTTGTCGTCAATCGGCGTAGGCACCACTACGCCTCATTCCTCCGCCTTGCAGAAGGAACCTTCATCCTACGTTCTTTGTCTAAATGCGAACGCGTCAGGACACTAAAATTATCTTTCAATCATGTGAAGTTTACCATTAGCATGGGGAGGCGTAATCATGGGCAAAAATTTTCGTATTGCAGCAATCCTGATCGTTGGCCTTTCTCTCTGGTTCTCGCCGGTACCGGCAGGTCTATCGGTAAAAGCGTGGCATCTTTTTGCTATTGTCGCATCAACAATATTAGGTTATATATTACAACCCATTCCAATGGGAGCGATCGGCTTGACCAGTGTCGTGCTTTGTGTCATCACCAAAACAACCTCTCTCCCGGAAGCATTATCAGGATATAGTGATTCAACCATTTGGTTGGTTGTTTCAGCCATTCTGTTTGCCAGAGGTTTCATTAACTCCGGTTTGGGAACCCGGATTGCGTATTCGCTGGTCAACGCGATCGGCGGCAGTTCCTTAAAACTGGGCTATGCGATGCTGATCAGTGATTTGATCATCGCGCCCGCGACCCCTTCCAATACGGCGCGGGCAGGGGGCATATTGTTCCCGATTGTGCGGAGTCTGGCTTCAACGTTTGACTCAGAGCCAAATCCTGAGACACGCAAAAGACTTGGCGCGTATTTAACCCAAACACTGTATCAAAGTGTGGTTGTCACCTCAATGATGTTTGTCACTGGCATAGCGTCAAATTCGTTGGTCGTGACATTTGCCAAACGAATCGCCAATGTGGAGATTTCCTGGTTTACCTGGGCTTTTGCCGCCAGTGTGCCGGGCATAATCTGTTTGCTTTTTGTCCCGGTTTTAATGCACAAATTGTATCCTCCGGAAATTAAGGAAACGGAAAACGCCAAACGCTTTGCTGGTGAGGAACTAAAAAAAATGGGGCCAATGACTCAAAAGGAAAAGATTGTCACGTTTGTTTTTATTGCCGCATTGATATTGTGGGCCACCTCTTCCTGGACAAAGCTTTCGGCTACCATTGTTGCTATTTTAGCCGTAGTCGTGATGATCTGGCTGGGCGCCATGTCCTATAAAGACGCCGCCGGCGAATCGATGGCCTGGGATAATCTGCTTTGGATGGGGACCTTGATTGGGCTCGCCGGATTGTTAGAGAAATTTGGTTTTATCAAATGGTTTGCCGCACTTGTCGGCAGCTCCATTGTCGGGGTTTCCTGGATTAGCGCTTTGTACGTTCTGGCACTGGTCTATATCCTGTCACACTACTTTTTCGCGGGAACCTCTTCCCATGTTACAGCGATGTACGGAGCATTTTTAGCTGTCGCGATTTCCGCCGGCGCACCGCCTTACTATGCGGCGCTGGTCTTAGGGTTTGCCAGTGTAATTTGCGCAGGCTTAACTCATTATGCTATGGGGCCATCGCCGGTATTATTCGCTCCCGGTTACGTTACCCAGGCAGAATGGTGGAGACTGGGTTTGCTGTTTACTGTGTTTAATGGTGTGGTCTGGTTTGGTCTGGGACCATTCTGGTGGAAAATAATTGGTTTATGGTAAGCATGGTTGAAAAAATTTTACCGGATAATGATGGGGAGATGATGAAATGAACAGACGCGGTAATGAAAAGGATATGACAGAAGGCTATTTTATTGGCCTGATGAGCTCGGCAGGCTATCGCAAAAAAGATATTCAAAAACCGATTATCGGTATTATTAACTCATATACCGATGTGAATCCCGGGCATAAGCCGTTTGCGGAGCTTGTGAAGTATGTAAAAGAGGGGATTTGGGCGGCAGGCGGAACGCCGGGGGAGTTTGGTGTTCCGGCACCGTGCGACGGCATGGCGCAAGGGGCTGGGATGCATTATATACTGCCGCAGCGCGACCTGATCGCAGCCTCTGTCGAGGCCATGGTCGAGGCGCACGGCTTTGATGGTTTAGTGTTTTTAGGCTCCTGCGACAAAATCATCCCCGGTATGTTAATGGCTGCGGCCCATCTGGATTTGCCGGCGATTTTTCTAACCGCCGGGGCCATGCTGCCTTATCAGGAAGCGGGGAAAGTTTACTGCACCAGTGATCTGAAAGAAGCGATTGGCAAGTTCAAAAAGGGCGAGATTGACGAAAAAACCTTTGACCGTTGGCGGGAGAATATGTGCTCTTCAGCCGGAACCTGCTCGATGTATGGGACCGCCAATACGATGGGCGCCTTCCTGGAGGCGACAGGCGTTGCACCCTTCGGAACGTCAACCATGCTCTTTTGTGATGGCAGAAAGACACGGCAAGCCAGAAATGTTGGCGAGCGAATTGTCGAGCTTGTACAGGAGGGCAGACGCTTTTCCGATTTTATGAATGAAGCTTCGTTGCGCAATGGGATCAAGCATATTTCAGCCAGCGGCGGTTCGACGAATGCAGTTTTACATACCCTGGCCTTGGCGAAAGTAATGAATGTACAGTTTACGCTTCAGGAATTTGACCAGGTTCAGTCGTCTGTTCCGGTAGTCGCCAAGTTCAAACCGTCGGCTGCTTTGAATATCAATGATTTCCATCAAGCCGGCGGAGTTCCCGCTGTATTGGCTACCATTAAGGATAAGCTTGATCTTTCCGCGCCTCTGGCTATGGGTGGAACGCTAGGTGCTTTTCTGGCTGAGTATGATGAAACGATTGACCGGAACGTGATCAAGACGCAAGCAGAGGCGTTGCTGCCTGACGGGTGTTTTTCCATCATAACAGGCAATCTGGCTCCACTAGGCGCGGTGGTGAAGAAGAGCGGTGTTGAACCGCAGATGTACCATCATGTCGGACCGGCAGTGGTATTTAACTCGGAAGAAGAGGTACGGGATTATCTGATCAATAAAACGGTGGAACCCGGATCGGTGCTGGTTGTTCGCTATGAAGGCCCGAAAGGCGGTCCCGGCATGCGGGAATTGTCAATTCCGGCGGCCATGCTAGTGGGTATGGGTTTGCATACCTCGGTAGCGATGATTACTGACGGACGTTTCTCAGGGGCTACCCGTGGTCCCTGTGTGGGACACATTACGCCGGAAGCATGGGTTGGCGGTCCCTTGGCACTGGTACAAGACGGCGATATTATCGAGATTGACCTGGAGCGCAATATCATTGAGCTAAACGTGCCGGAGGCTGAACTGGCATTACGCAGGCAAACTATCCGAAAACCGGAACGCAAGTTGAATGGCGTATTAGCGGCTTACCGGAATGGTGTGGGCGGCGCCGAACAGGGCGCAGTCTGGCTTTATCGGGATGACTGGAATGATTGAGCTAAGCTGATCAGCAGATAAAGGGACGTAGCGCAAGCGTTTATTCGAGAACGCGAGCGGTTCGCCCCTTATTCCACATTTCGCAGCGCAGACATGGCGTGCGTTCATTTTTCCTGCTTACTATATAGTCAGCAGATAACTTGACGACATGGCTGTAAAATAAAAGTATCATTGTATAATGCTGGATATTTTAAATTGACAAACTCATCGCGAAGTGATAATGATTAAGTAGTAAAGTAGTGTTCTCGCTGGGTTTCATCTACATCTGGCCTGGTGACATAATTAATGAGAGGAGAGGGATCATCATGAGACTATCCACGCTTACTCTGAATGGAGCGGAAGTTGCCAGTATTGTGACAGCCTGCGGACTGATTCCGGTTGCGGCAGTAAACGGGAAGCTTAACAAACAATGGCCAACAGACTTGCTCGAACTGATTCAAACCGGACAGCTTGAGGCGATGAATGACTGGTACCGTGCCGGCGGCAAAGCAGAGCTGGAGGGCATGGCCGCATACGCCATCCCCAAAAGCGAAGCCCAATACGCTCCCCTCTATCGCCGCCCCAGGAAGATCTGGGGCATTGGCTTAAACTATGTTGAGCATGCGGGAGACCTTGCTGAGAAAGCGCCTACTGTATACCCCGGTACTTTTCCCAAGTATGATACAACGATTATCGGCCCCAACGATACCATAAAGATTCCTGTTCAGTCAGAGAAAACCACTGCGGAAGGAGAGCTTGGCGTTATTTTCGGCAAGCAATGCAAAGATGTTGCAGAGAAAGATTGGCTGAGCGTAGTGGCAGGCTATACAACCATTATTGACATGACGGCTGAGGATATTCTCCGCATCAATCCGCGCTATCTCACGCACGCCAAGAATTTTGACACCTTCTTCAGCTTCGGGCCTGAGCTTGTCACTCCTGATGAAGTGGAGGATGTCATGAACCTCAAGGTAGCTACTGTGCTGAACGGTGCAATCTATGCGCAAAATATAGTTTCCAATATGACCTTTCCGCCCTCCTACCTGGTATCCTTCCAAAGCAAAGTGGCCACCATGCTGCCGGGTGATGTCATATCTACCGGTACACCCCGGGCTGTACATATTCAGGACGGCGATGTGGCAGAAGTTTGGATCGATGGCTTTGAGCCGCTAAAGAATCCTGTCGTGGATCTGAAGATCCGGAAGTAAGCAAAGTGTGGCTTACTTTCTGATCAGGCAAAGCAATGTGCCGGATGATTAAAGGAGTGGAAAGCTATGGATTTAGGATTAAGCGAAAAATCAGTCCTCGTTATGGCCTCCAGTGCCGGGCTTGGCAAGGCGGCTGCTTTAGAGTTTGCTAAAGAGGGCGCCAACGTGATGCTCTTCAGCTCTTCTGGGGAAAAGCTTATTCAGGCTCAGGCTGAAATTAAGGCAGCTACCGGCCGCGAGCCTGCCTATACAGTCGGAGATATTACCAAGGCTGATGATATTACGACAGTAGTCAACAATACCCTGGAGAAATGCGGTCCTATTTTTGCTTTGGTAAACAATTCGGGCGGACCGCCGGCAGGCACTTTTGACAGCTTTACTGATGCTGCCTGGCAGAAAGCCTATGAACTCAACCTCCTTTCCTATATTCGCAGCATTCGTGAGGTGTTGCCGCATATGCGCCGGCTGGGCCGGGGCCGGATCGTCAACTACACTTCTTCCTCTGTCAAACAAGTCCTTGATAACCTCATTTTGTCCAATACCTTCCGGATGGGCGTCGCCGGTTTAAGCAAAACACTATCACAGGAGCTGGGTAAAGATAATATCCTGGTCAATGTCCTGGGGCCGGGCCGGATCAGCACAGACCGTATCGCTTATCTGGACAAAGTTCGTGCCGACAAGGCCGGCATCCCGGTGGAATCTGTATATGAGAACGCCATCAAGGGTATTCCGCTTGGCCGTTATGGCACCCCGGAGGAATACGCTAATCTTACCGTATTCCTTTGTTCAGAAGCTAACACCTATATTACCGGCCAAACCCTGTTGGTCGACGGCGGCATGACCAAAGCGCTTTAAACTTCTCTGTTTGGTTCGACGTGTAATGCCTCGTGTGGTTGGAAAAGAAAGCAGTCATGAGGTGAATGGAATGAATGATATGATTTTCAGCTCCATCAGCGGCAGGAAAACTGCCCTTGTGCTGGATCAGCAAGATAATGTAGGCGTCGCTTTAGTCGATCTGGCGGCTGGCGACATTTGTACCGTGGTCGAGGATAATGGTACTGAGTATGAAGTGACAGTGGCGGAGAATATCGCTTTTGGCCATAAGTTTGCGCTCGCCGATTTGGCGAAAGATCAGCCTGTATTTAAATACGGCGAGGAAATTGGCAAAATGAAGCTTGGCCTCCCCAAAGGCGGCTGGATTCATAACCATAACATGTATTGTGACAGGGGGCTGAAGTAATGGGCGATAAATTTTTAGGCTATCGCCGGGAAAACGGCAGCGTAGGCGTGAGGAACCAGATTGCCATTATTCCCTCTGTTTTCTGCTCCGCTAAAGTCGCCCAACGGATTGCCCAAAATGTCCCGAATGCCGTCCCGTTCGCGCATCCGGTTGGCTGTAGTCAGGTGGGAGAGGATCTGGAGATTACAGCCAAGACGCTGATTGGTGTCGGCAGAAATCCGAATTTTTCCGGTGTAGTCGTTGTCGGTCTCGGCTGCGAGCGGTTTACCCCGGCGGAGTTGGCGCAGGGTATCGCATCAACCGGTAAAATGCTGGAAACTGTCGTCATTCAGGATGTTGGCGATTCGCTGGCTGCCATTGAGCAAGGCACCCGCTATGCCCGGCAAATGCAGCAGGCTGCCTCGCTGCAGCGCCGGGAGGAATGTGATGTCAGCGAGCTGATGATCGGCCTAAACTGCGGCGGCTCAGACACTACCTCCGGACTGGTGGCTAACCCGGCCTTAGGCATCGCTTCTGACAAGCTGGTTGCTCAAGGCGGATCGTCGATCCTGACCGAACTGACTGAGCTCATTGGGACAGAGCACATTCTGGCCCGCAGAGCGGTTAACCAAGACGTGGCGGCAGATATTCTCAACGCCATTCGCACCATGGAGGAACGCCTTAAACGGCAAACACAAAATTCCAGCAATGAAAAACGTAAAAATCTTATTTCCACCGGCAATTTTGACGGCGGGCTCTCCAGTGTTGTTGAAAAATCACTGGGTGGCATGAAGAAATCAGGTAACGCGCAATTTGTTGAAGTATTCAAATATGGAGATTACCCGACCCGAAAAGGCCTGTTACTGCTCGACGGCCCGGGGCATGACGGTGAAGTCACCACTGGTCAGGTTGCCGCCGGCGCCCAGATTGTATGCTTTCCAACCGGGCGCGGTACTCCATCAGGCTTCCCGGGCGTACCGGTGATGAAAATAACAGGAAATCCCAGAACCTATGCCCGCATGAAAGAAAACTTGGATATTAATGCGGGAGCGGTCATTACCGGTGAGAAATCATTGCAGCAGGCCGGCGAAGAAATCTACCAGGAAATTTTAGCGGTAGCTTCCGGTAAGCTGACCAAGGCCGAAGTACTCGGCCATGACGAGCAATTCTGCATCTGGCGGATGCCTGACTAAGGACCGGAACAAAAAATATCCCCATAAATCAGGGCAGCGCGAGGCACTCGCCTGCACCCTGGTTTATGGGGGATTTCTGACGCGTTACTGATAAAATGACAGGAATTCTAAGGTGGTGATTTCTGATGGATTTAGGGTGTAAAATGTTTTTGTTAGCGGTGGAAGAAATGAACTTTACAAAAGCTGCCTGCAGGGCTTTTGTCACGCAGCAATGTTTGAGCTCTCACATCAAAAGGCTGGAAGAAGAGCATGAGGTTAAATTGTTTGAAAGAACACCGCAACTGCGTTTGACACCGGCCGGAGAATCTTTATATTATTCTTTACGTCAAATACAAATTGCCGAAACAGCGATGATAGAAAAATTATCTGAGATTAGGAGTGAAATGAGAGGGCAAATCATTTTTGGCATCAACGCGACCAGAGCGCGGGTTTTATTGCCTGATCTGTTCACAGAATACCATCAACAGTTCCCGCTGGTGAAGTTATCAATTATTTTAGACGACATGCGAAATCTGGTGCCCAAATTACTGAACGGAAAAATCGATCTGTTTCTGGGCATTGACTGTATATCCAATAATCAACTTCATGTTTTGCCATTAGGCCAGGATGAAGTATTCTTTATCGCCACCGAAACCATCCTGCGGCAATATGCCGTATCACCTGACGCCTATCAACAAACGATTGCCTCTGCCGAAATCGATTTATTGAACTTTCCGAAGCTGCCGTTTGCGGGAAACTATGATGGCAGTTCGTTTAATAACCTGGTAAAAAGGTATTTGGATTCCCGGAATATACACCAGGACATTGTTCTTTCTGTCAGCGATTACGAATTACAAATCGGTTTATGCATAAGAAGTCAATTGGTTGCATTCTGTCCGAAGACAGGCCTAAGCAAAGTAATTGAACAAAATAATAAAAATGCATATGAACCGCTGCGGATTTTTAAGCTTTGCGGCATGAAAGATTCGCTGCGCATTGATTTAATTACACATAAAGACGCGTATCAACCGCTGTTTGTCAAAGAATTTATCAGCTTATTGCGAGGGTATATACAAAAACATGACCAATTTATTGCAGACTATATTGCTTAGTGGCATGTTGACACTTCATAGTAAAAGCCGCAAACTGGCAATTCAGCTTGCGGCTTTCCGGTTATTCCTGCGGCGTTATTACAGTTGCATCGTTTTTAGATTCTCTGGTACCGTATAATCGGCAGCAGTTGCTTCTCTCACTTGTTCCTGGGTTACCCCGGGTGCCAGCTCGGTCAGCACCAGACCTGCCGCATTGCGTTCGAAGACACAGAGGTTGGTGATGATCAGGTCGACTTCGTTTTTGGCTGTCAACGGCAGGGTGCATTTCCTGAGGATTTTATGGGCGCCGCCTTTCGCCGTATGCTCCATAGCGACAATGACCCGTTTCGCCCCAACAACAAGATCCATCGCGCCACCCATGCCGGGAACCAGCTTGCCGGGAACCATCCAGTTGGCCAGATTGCCTTCCTGGTCGACCTCCAGAGCGCCGAGAACCGTAGCCGACACATGGCCGCCGCGAATAATCGCAAACGACATCGCGCTGTCAAACACCGCGCCGCCCGGCTGAATGGACACCGGCTTGCCGCCGGCGTTGACACAGTCGGGATCCATTTCGCCGTCCAACGGCATCAGCCCGACAAAGCCATTCTCTGATTGCAGGATGATCTGAACAGACGGCGGGATGAAGTTGGCAGCCAGAGTAGGAATGCCAATACCGAGATTGACGATATCGCCATCCTTGAATTCCTGCGCGACCCGGGCGGCGATGATCGTTTTTGCATCCATCCTATTCACCCCCCTGAACAATCATGTCGACAAAGATGCCGGGAGTCATCACCTGGTCCGGATCCATTTCACCGGTTTCGACAATGCGATCAGCGACAACGATAACCGTATCTGCCGCCATAGCCATCAGCGGATTAAAGTTGCGGGCTGAGCGGCGATATATCAGATTGCCGGCTTTATCGGCAACTGCCGCTTTCAGAAGTGCGACATTAGCCTTGAGCGGTTTCTCCAGCAGGAATTCCCGCCCGTCCACACAGACCTTCTGTTTGCCGGCTTCCACGCTGGTGCCCAGTCCGGTGGGGGTCAGAACACCGCCAAGACCGGCGCCGCCGGCGCGGATCTGTTCCGCGAGCGTGCCCTGGGGCACCAGAACAACATCCAGTTGCTGGGCGTTCATTTGCCAGCCTGTCTCCGGGTTGGTGCCGATATGGGAAACGATGACCTGTTTTACTTGTTTATTTACCACCAGCTTGCCAATACCGCGGTCAGGAAAGCCGGTGTCATTGCCGATCACGGTCAGGTCGCGAACTCCCTTTTTCACCATGGCGTCGATCAGCGTTTCCGGCGTGCCGACAGCCAGAAAGCCGCCGATCATCAAGGTCATGTTGTTTTGAATGACTTCTAACGCTTGTTCCAAGACAACTACTTTTGACATATACCAATCTCCTTATGTGCTTGGTGGATACTCCTCTGTCAGTATTTACTTTTTCGGCGTCAACCCCAGGATTTGTCTGGCTTCAGCCGGTGTGGCAATTTCCTTGCCCATCGCGAGGGCGATATTCTTCATCCGCCGTACTAACGCCACATTGGTGGCCAGCACGCCTTTGGCAAAGTAAATATTGTCTTCAATCCCGACGCGGACATGGCCGCCGAGCGCTAGCGCGATGCTGGAAAGCTTCACATGGTCTTTGCCGATGGCGGAAACGCCCCAGGTGCAATCTTTCGGCAGATTCTGATAGCAATACATCAGCGCTTCGACTGTGGCCGGCTGCGAGCCCGCCACACCGAGCACCAGGTTGAAATGCAGCGGTGTTTTGATTTCGCCTTTTTCCGCCAGGCGGATGGCATTCCAAATCATTGCCGTATCAAAGACTTCGATTTCCGGCTTGACATTGTATTTCAGCATTTCAGCCGCGAGATAGGAAATGGTTTCCGGATCGTTAAAATTGCACTTGGCCGGGAAGTTGGAGGACCCGGTAGCCAGGCTTGACATATCCGGTGACAGACAGAGCATCTGTCCGCGTTCGGTAAAGCTTTTGCCGGCGCGGCCGCCGGTTGATACCTGACGGATCATATCACAGTCCGCATATTTATCCAATTCTGCCATGACCTCACGGTTCACGTCCACGTCTGAAGTCGGGTTCCCCTCGTTATCACGGGTATGGATATGAACAACGGCTGCGCCTTCTTTCCAGCAGGCATAGGCATCGGCCGCAATCTCCTGCGGAGTTATCGGAACATGGGGCGTTAATTGTCTGGTAGGCACATTGCCTGTAGGCGCAAGGGTAAGAATTACTTTGTTGCTCAAATCACTCATTCTTTCACCTCATCAAAGATTCTTTAGTTTAACGGGTTATTGGGCGAAAATAAGGTTTTTATGGCTAGCTGTCTGAATGGATTGCCGGCAAGCTTTGCTGATCGATGCTATTTTTTGATACCGTCGATTTGTTGCATCCACTCCTTTCCATTGACATCATCTAACATCATCGCTTTAACCTACGATAATAAGCAAAATTCATGCCAACACCGGCAGTGGAATTTAAATATGCGGACAATTAGCGGTAATGCCTGACTTGACTAAGCGAAACGACTATTGGAGAAGAAGGCGGATGTATTGAACTGAGTATTTTATATTTCTAATTTGCGGAAATGCAACAGACTTTCCGGAAATCCGGAAATATTGCTATGCTGACCAGGAATATCTGACTCAGCTGCCGAATGGGCATAGCATACGATAACAGCGTGAGAAAAAGATTCCGGTGCTTTGACTATACAAGGAAATGGAGCGGGTATAGTGGTCAAGATTTCTGCTGATCAGTCTATCCTTGAGGCTGTCCGTGTATTGCTGCAATCCACCAGTCAGGACCTTTATTATTCCGACCCGGACAGCTCCAGTGAATACAAAGTAAGCCGGGACCAGCTGGTTGCCTTGTTCGCTTCCGGCTTTCCCGGCGATCTGAGCCTGAAGTCCACAGAGGCCATCAGCTCCCGGTTGCTGTATTCCGCGCCCGATTCCGGGCAACCCTCGCTGGATTTTGTCATGAGGTGGTTTATCAACGTATTTGAATCGCTGCATGATGGCGTGTTGATTATTGATGAACATGAAATCGTGCGTTATATCAATAAATCGTTTGAGCGAATTAGCGGAGCGGTATTCTCGGATATTGTCGGCCGGGTGTTGAGCGATGCCAGGCCGAGGTCCAAGCTGGGCGGTGTGATGCGGAGCGGCAAGCCGCTGCTGGGGGTTCACCGTAAAGTTGGTGACATTGAATATATCACCGATATGCATCCGATTTTGTTTAACGGCAAATGTATCGGCGGTGTGACGATTGCACGGGATATCACCGAAATTCAGCAGCTGCAAATTAAGCTCAGCAAATACAGGCTGCGCTATAACAACCTGCTGCGGCAAATCCATAAGGAGAATACGGCAACATACCGTTTTGCCGATATTAAGGGCGGCAGCCAACTATTGAACGCCGCAAAACGGCTGGCCGAGAAACTGAGCAATACCAGCTTGCCGGTATTGCTCAGAGGGGAAAGCGGCACAGGCAAGGAGCTGTTTGCCCATGCTATTCATTTGGCCAGTGATCGCAGTGATCAGCCCTTTGTTACGGTGAATTGCGCCGCTATTCCCGGTCCGCTGTTAGAAAGCGAGCTGTTTGGCTACAGCGAGGGTGCTTTCTCCGGCGCCAAGCAGGGCGGCAAGTCCGGGCTGGTTACACTGGCTGATCAGGGGACGTTATTTTTAGATGAAATTGGTGACATGGATATTGATTTGCAGGCAAAAATGCTGAGGGTTCTGCAAACCGGTGAAGTGCAGGCTCTGGGCAGTGTGAGTAAACGTGCGGTCAATGTGCGCGTCGTCGCAGCAACCAATAGAAATCTGGAATCGATGATCCAGGCAGGGAAGTTTCGGGAAGACCTGTTTTACCGGTTAAATGCGGCTCAGGTGTTTATTCCGCCGCTGCGTGACAGACTGGAAGATGTCAGTGTCATGGCAGAGCATTTTCTGCGGCAGTGCATCCATCCCAGCCTGGGCAAGCTGACTCTTGCCGGTGAGACACTGGCCAGATTGAAGCGGTATCCTTGGCCGGGAAATATCCGCGAACTTGAAAATACGATCCGGTTTATTGCGAATATCACCGACCGGGCGGTCATAACACCGGATTATTTGCCGCAGGTATTTTTCCAGCAGCACAGCGCCTGCTCCTGTCAGGAAAAGAGTCCGGCGGATAAGCCGGCCGGGTCTGCCAGCTTGAAGGCGGCGAAGTATGCTGCCGAGAAGCAGCGGATACAGGCTGCGCTTGACCATTTTGGCAGAACGGTTCAGGGAAAACGGGCGGCGGCCAAGCAACTGGGGATTTCGCTGACTACCTTATATGCGAGAATCAGCGCTTTGGATATTACGTGAGTCTTAAATAGCTGTTTGCTTCTTTATTTTGGATGTGCTATGATCGAAATAGCAAGCTGATTAGAAGAGCTGTCTGAAACATTTACTTCCCAGAGCGATTGCTTATGGGTTTATGAAGGTTTCACTGACAGCTTTTTTTGTTTGTCCGGTAAATTTTTGCTGATTACAGGAACCTAATTTGGCGTTTGGAGGGATGGGTATGAAAATCGGTTTTATGGGCTTAGGTCAAATGGGAAAACACATGGCGCTGAACCTGATCAGATGCGGTGAGGAAATCATTGTTAATGATCTGAGAACAGACTCTTATCCGGAGTTTGCGGCTCGTGGCGCTGCGGCGACGACCAATTTAAACGATATTGCCGCCTGTGATATCATCTTTCTTAGCTTGCCTGACACTAAGGTCGTTAAAGACGTGCTGTTAGTGAAGCTGCTGGGTGACCTGAGACAAGGCCAGGTGATTGCCGACTTAAGTACGATTCATTACACAGCCAGCGTTGAAATCGCGAAAGCTCTTGAAGCAAAAGGCGTTGATTTTATGGATGCGCCGGTTTCCGGCATGGAAGCCCGGGCCAAGGACGGCACGGTTACCATCATGTGCGGCGGCAAAAAAGCAATCTTTGATTTGCTGCTGCCATACTTCCAATGCATGGGAAGCAATATTCTCCACATGGGAGACCATGGCTGCGGGCAATTGACCAAAGCGATCAACAATATTCTGTTTGACATCAATATTGCGGCGTTTGCTGAGATTTTGCCGATGGCTGTGAAGCTGGGGCTTGACCCTGAACAGATAGGCTCTGTGATTAACAGCAGCTCAGGCAGAAGCTATGCGTCCGAGTTCTTTATCCCACGTATTCTAAAACGGAATTTCGGTGACGGCTATCCGTTGGAGCACGCCTATAAGGATCTGGTCAGCGGCGCCGAGCTGGGAGCAGCTTTGCATTCCGCTGCCGGTTATGCATGCGGCGACTGCCACTTATCAAATGGCGATGCGTAAAGGGCATGGGCTAAAGGATAAAGGGGCGATGGTTCATGTGTTCGAAGACCTGCTGGGCGTAACGTGTGAAGGAAAATAGCAAACCGGCAATGACAAAACAATAAAGGATGGCAAAACAGACTGGCTGCAAATCGCGGCCGGTCTGTTTTGTTATGGAGAACTGTGAGCTATATTAAGCTGCTTTGCCGGCAATGTGGAGCGGACAGCAAAAAGGGCCGGAAAATGCTGCTGTGAACCGCCGCGGTGATTAGCAAAACTTTACATAAGCCTAACATGGGCTTAACACCTGGCGTTTATCTGAATGGTATAGTGAAGGTACCATCAAAGGAGGGAAATTTGTCATGAAAAACAGCCTGCTCAAAGGAATATGCCTTGGCCTGGTCAGCATGACACTGCTGGCAGGATGCGGCTCGCAGAACACGGCAGCGCCTGCTGAGGGTAAAAAGACCAGGATTGAATATTGGCATGTCAATGCTGAGACCCAAGGCGGCAAGACGGTAGAGCAACTGGTTAAGAACTTTAACGCGCAAAGTAAAACCGTAGAGGTTGTCGCCCGTTACAATCCGGACATGTATAAAGGGCTGATGCAGAATCTGCAGGCCGAGGCCGCAACCGGTAAATCGCCGGCAGTGGTGCAAATCGGCTGGGCCTTTCTGGACTATTTCTCAAATAATTTCCGCTATGCGGAGCCACAGGCGGTTATTGACGCGTATTTCCCACAGGATAAAACGTTTTTGCAGGATAACTTCCTGCCCAATATCATGGCGCTTGCTAAAAACAGCCGTGGCAGCCAGGTCGGTCTGCCCTATTCACTGAGCACGCCGGTATTATATATCAACCGCGATCTGCTGCGCCAGGCCGGTCTGAATGAAAATGGGCCGAAGACCTGGGACGAGTTGATCGCCTTCGCCAACACGCTCAGGGAGAAGACCGGCAAGTACGGTTTTTAGATGCAGGAGCCGGCGGATAACTGGGAGCAGCAGGCGCTGATGGAGAGCAACGGCGCGCGGATGATCAGCAACGGCAAAGCCAGCTTCGCCTCGGAAGAGGGTATCCGGGCCTATCAGGCATACGCCGATATGGTGGTAAATAAGAAATCGGCGCTACACATTTCCTGGGGCGAAGGCGTGCAGTCGTTTATTGACGGCAATGTCGGCATGCTGTACACCACGATTGCGCAGCGGGCCAATGTGCAGAAGGGGGCAGCCTTCGACGCGGCTGCCGTCAGTTCCCCGGTCTGGCAGGGCAAGGAAAGACGGCTGCCGGCAGGCGGCTGCTTCCTGGCCATCACCGCCCAGACAGACGCGGAGAAGAAAGCGGCGTGGGAGTTTACCAAATACCTTTACAGCATTGAATCGATGGCGGCGTGGACGAAAGGAACCGGCTATGTGCCGCCGCGTAAGGGAGTGGCAGAGGCAGAAAACGGCCTGAAAAGCTTCCTGGCTGAAAACAAAATGATGGCGGCGGCGACTTCGCAGATGGATGGCGTCGTATCCTGGACGTCCTTCCCGGGTGACGCGGGCCTGCAGGCCGAGCAGTTGCTGCTTGATGCCAGAGACCGCATTTTAAGCGGCAGCATATCAGCCCGCGAGGGGCTGACCCAGACCCAGGCAAAGATCAATGAATTGTTAAACAAATAACTGCAGACGTTTGCCGACACGCGTCTGGTTCACTGAGATGGCGCGGCGGGGTCTGAACCGGAGTTTGGAACCGCCGCTTTTTCATCAGATTATCAGATTATTGGAAAGGACGGCGGATGATGAAAGGTATGCAAGCCCGGAAGGGCCTGGCCTGTAAGGAGCATTGGCTCGCTTGTGGTTTTATTTTGCCCTCGCTGCTGGTGTTTGCGGCGTTTATGTTTTATCCGCTGGTCTATACGGCGTATTTAAGCTTTTTTGACTGGAATATGATCAAACCGGTCAAAGCGTTTGTCGGCTGGGCGAATTATCAGGCCCTGCTGCAGGACCCTCTGACCTATACTGTATTGAAAAACACGCTGGCGTATATCTCAATTCTGCTGCTTTTTAACTGCGCGGCGCCGTATGCTCTGGCGTTTATCCTGTCGTTTGTCGTCAGGCGGGGCCTGGGATTCTACAAAAGCGCATTCTTTTTGCCCAGCGTAATTTCGCTGGTGGTCGGCTCGATCCTGTATTTGTGGATCTTAAATCCGATTTCCGGTCCGGTGGCGCTGATTGCTAAGTTTTTTGGCATCAGCATGCCGGTATGGAGCAAGACGGAGGGTCTGGTCATTATGGTGTTGAGCTTGATTACTACCTGGAAAATATTCGGCTACAACTTTATCGTCATTTTTGGCGGTGTGGCCGGAGTACCGCGGGAGGTTATCGAAGCTGCCCGTATTGACAATGTGCCTCTGCACCGGATTTTCTTCGATATTGTCCTGCCAATGAGCAGCGCTACCGGTATCTATATCCTGGTCATGACCATTGTTCAGGGGCTGCAGTATATCTTTACCCCCATTAAGGTCATTACACAGGGCGGGCCGGATAGCGCCAGTTCCAACGTCATTTACAACGTGTATCAGGAGGCATTTGTGCTTTACCGCACCGGCTATGCGTCCGCTTTTGCGATGGTGGCGATGGCGCTGTTTGTCGTGCTGCTGATCCTGGAATTCCGTTATGTGGAGAAAGGCGTTTATTATGAGAATTGAACAGGAATGGCAATGGCATATCCTGCTGGGCTGCATGTTGTTTCTGTCGCTGATGCCGATTGTGTTCGCCATCTCCAGCTCTTTCAAGGAACTCAGTGAAGCCTACAGCAATGTGTTCGGACTGATCCCCGAGCAGCCGACGCTCAGTAACTATCTGCAGGTGTTTTCGCGTCTGCCGCTGGCGCAGATTACAGCCAATACGTTTCTGATCGCGGCGGCGGTGACTTTGTTTAAAACACTGACTGGCATTCTGGCGGCATACGCGTTTGTCTATTTTGATTTCCGGGGTAAGCAGGTTTTGTATTTCCTGTTGATCAGCACCATTTTTATTCCGTTTACGGTGACGATGATTCCCAACTATCTAACCGTATCCCAGCTTGGCCTTCGCAACAGCCTGTTTGGGGTCATCCTGCCGCAGCTTGCCGATGCTACCGGCATCTTCCTGCTGCGCCAGGCGATGCGGACGATTCCACAGTCGTTGATTGAGGCTGCGCGCCTGGATCAGGCCGGTCATCTGCAGATTATGCGCAGCATCGTGTTGCCGCTGATCCGGCCGGCGATTGTGTCTACCGGCATCATGTTTTTCATCAACTCCTGGAATGAATATGTCTGGCCGGTGCTGATTCTCAAAGATAAAGCCAATTACACGCTGCCGCTGGCACTGCAGCTATTCATCAGCTCCGAAGGCGGTACAGACTTTACAATTGCGATGGCGGTATCGGTGCTGACAATGCTGATTCCGCTGCTGCTTTACCTGGTATTCCAACGCTATATTATCAGTACGTTTACGTCGTCGGGAATTAAGTGAATTTTAGCGGGGAAAGGAAGGAAAATCATGAAGGAAATTGTTTTTGACAATGTGTGCAAAACATATGGTAAGGTCAGCGTCATTGACAAGCTCAACCTGACTGTCCGGCCGGGGGAGCGGCTGATTCTGCTCGGCGCGTCCGGCTGCGGCAAGTCAACTACGCTGCGCCTGATCGCCGGGCTGGAGGACATTTCGTCCGGCAGCCTGTTCATGGGAGGGCGCCAGGTTAACGAAGTTCCCAGCGGCGAGCGCAATGTCAGCATGGTATTCCAGAATTACGCCCTGTTTCCGCATATGACAGTGGCCGACAACATCATTTATGGCCTTAAAATTCAAAAACTGCCGGCGGCGGAAATTGCCGTCCGGCTTAGTGACGCTCTGGCGATGCTGGAGCTGAACGGCCTGGAGGACAGAAAACCGAAGGAACTGTCAGGCGGGCAAAGACAGCGGGTGGCTCTGGCGCGGGCGGTGGTGAAACGGAGCGATGTGCTGCTGCTGGATGAACCTCTCTCCAATCTGGATGCACAATTGCGGGGGCATGCCCGCAAAGAGCTGGTCAAGGTGCATCAGCTTTACCACCAGACCTTTGTTTATGTTACACATGATCAGGTGGAGGCAATGACGGTCGGTGACCGGATCGCGCTGATGCATGAGGGTAAGCTGCAGATGCTTGATACGCCTCAGAATGTATATAACCGTCCGGCTAATGTCTATACCGCCCGCTTTATCGGTTCACCGCCGTCGAATATTCTGGCAGTGCAGTACGGAGAACGGCACCTGCATATCGGCAGGCAGTCTGTGAGGCTGCCGGAATGCTGGTGCGCCCGCATCGCTCAGAACGGCGGCCGGGAGCTGTATCTGGGAATCCGGCCGGAGCATATCCGGCTGCAAGGAGACAGGGCGGATAACGCTTTTGCCGGCTCAGTTAAATATGTTGAGGATTACGGCAATCGTCTCTGTGTCTATCTGGATATCGAAGGCAGCGAAGTTGCCGCAATCTGTGATTATGCCGGCTGGCAGCCGGGTCAAAGGGTATATTTTACGCCGGATGCCGGGAAGCTCCACTTATTTGACCGGCAGACAAGCCAAAATATTGGTTATCCGGAGGTGTATGATGCCGAGAATCTATATCAGTACCAATCTGTATAAGCCTGATCAATTGGGCCAGATCTTTGATCTGATGGAGAAAATCGGCGGCAGGTCGGCTGGGATCGAGTTGTTTCCAGAGTGGCAGAGTGAGACCTTTTGCCGTGAGCTAAAGCGGCATGTTGACCGACTTGCCCGTTATCCGGTTTCATTGCACGGACCCTATTACCTGACCGAGCACAGCGCGGCTGCCGGCACGCCGGATTATGAGCGGGCGATGGACTACTTTCGCCGGACGCTGGCGTTGTCGCAGTTGCTGAACAGCAGTTATGTTGTTTTTCATCACAATAATTGCCGAGTAGAACCGAAAAAGCGGCGATCGATGATCGCGACGGCAACAGAAAACCTGGCGTGGCTACGGTGTGAGGCTGCGCTTTGCGGCGCAAAGCTTGTGGTTGAAAACGCCGGTGTGCGGGCCAGGGGCAACATGCTGTTTGATGAAATGGAGTTTATTGAGATGGCCGCCGCCGACCCGGACGCGATTTTACTTGATGTTGGTCATGCTCACGCCAACGGTTGGGATTTGCGGCGGGTGATCAAGACGCTGGCTGGCAAAATTATCGCCTATCACCTGCACAATAATGATGGCCGCGAGGATCAGCACAACCGCATTCACGACGGCACGCTGGACCTGGAGAAGGTTCTGGCTTGCTGCCGTGAATATACGCCCCAGGCGGATTTTGTCATTGAATATGGGAAGCAGTGTGCCGGCGATACTGACGGCATCGTAGCCGACGCCAAATATCTTCAACACCATATCGACAGCCGGGGCATCTGAGCCGGCTATGGCAGTTCGCTGTTTTTGCAGCATGCCTGAGCAAACAATCAGTTCTCCTTGTAAAGTACAACAGCGCCCTGTCTGATGAATGACTCAGACAGGGCGCTGTTTGCTTTGCTCTCCCAGAAAAAGCTGTATTCCAGTATGCAGCCTTGTAGACTCTACTGTGGCTCTACTCCCAGACGGTTGCAGAGGAATTTGATGAATTCGTTGACCGCGTCGATTTCCCTGGCGGGGTGGGAGTAGATCAGCCGGGTCAGGCGGCGGTAAGGCTGCTGGTTTTGATCATAAATGATTTGGGCATGCACGTCCTGGGTATGGTGGACCAGCCGCAACGAAGGCATGATCGACCAGCCTAAGCCGGCCATAACCAGCTGCCGGCAGGTATAGACACTGTCGGCGTGCATGAAAACCTTTGGCGGCACGGAAAAGTTCTGCTGCCACCAGCTTTCGATCTGAAATTGCATAGTGGGATCGGTATCATATTCAATATAGGGAAGCTGCGGCAGCTCAGCTAACTGCACCGGCGTTGACGCGACAATGCAAAGCGGCTCGTCCTGGAGGATAATATCGGCTCCGTTCCAGGGATGATGGCCGCGGATAATGGCAACGGCGATTTCCTCATTTTGTATCTTGCGCAGGATCAGGTTGCTCAGTCCGGTATGCAGCGAGATGTCAACAGCGGGAAACTGTTCGTGAAAATCCTTCAATAGCAGCGGTAGTTGATTGTGGGCGAATACGGCGGACGATCCTAACCGCAGCGTGCCGCTGACAACGCCTTCGCAAGAGTTGACATAATCTTTAATGTCGATATATTGCCGGACCATCTTGTCGGCATAGCTGAATAGCCGCTCGCCGGCGCTGGTGAAGCGGATGCCCTTGCTGCTGCGGATAAATAGCTGGGTATTCATTTCTGACTCCATTTTGGATAAGCGATAAGAAAGTGCCGCCTGCGACCAGAATAATTTACTGGCCGCCTTGGCGGCGCTTTTTTCATGATGGAGTACTTTTAATAATTGCCAGTCTTTTTCGTCCATGCGGGCTCACCCCTTTTGCTTACACAATCCCCTATTTTAGTATAAGCTAGTGACACCGGTTATTCAATTAACGTAATGGTAAAGGCTTGTGAATTTTTCGAAGCGCCCTGCCGAAATTTTCGGTATCTGACTGCTATGAAAATTTCGAATACGGCTATAAAGAGACTCCGCTTCCGGGCAGGCGACTACTCCTTTTATAATGAAATTGTAAAATTTCCGATCTGATAGGAGGCATGAGGATCATGAAGAAAACAACGAGACTGCGCGGTTTGCTGCAACAGGAAGGACTGTTGGTCGCGCCGGGTGCATCAACCGCATTGCTGGGGAAGCTGGTAGAACTGGCCGGATTTCAAACCGTTTATGCCAGTGGCGCCGGTATTGCCAATATGCAGTTTGGCGTGCCGGATATCGGTCTGGCAACGATGACCGAGATTCTGGAAACCGCTAAGCGGATCAATGACGCGACAAGCTTGCCGGTCATAGCCGATATCGACAATGGCTATGGCAATTCACTGAATGTATACCGTACTGTTAAAGAGTTTACCGCCGCCGGCATTGCCGCCCTGCAGATTGAGGACCAGCAGTTGCCGAAGCGTTGCGGCCATTTCAATGGCAAGGCGGTTATCAGCAAGGAAGAAATGGTCAGTAAAATTAAAGCAGCCAAGGACGCGATGCTCGATCCGGATACTCTCCTGATCGCCCGCACTGACGCGATTGCCGTCAATGGGTTTGCGGATGCCCTTGACCGCGGCGCCGCTTATGCCGAGGCGGGAGCCGATATACTGTTTATCGAAGCGCCGGTCGACCGGGAGCAGATGCAGGCAATTACCGGCACGATCAAAACATATCACATCGCCAATATGGTGGAAGGCGGCAAGACGCCGATTTTGTCCAATCAGGAACTCGCAGCCATGGGCTTTAAGATTGTCATTTATGCCAACGCACCGCTGAAAGCGGCAGTCAAAGGAACAAAAGACCTGCTGCAGCACCTGCTGACTTATGGCACAACAGCCGATTGCGAATCGCTGATGATCACCATGAAGGAGCGCAACGAGATTACCGGTCTGGCGGCGATGAACGCCCTGGAGCAAAAGTATAAATCCTGAGAGGGTATTTGGCAAAGCTGCTGACGGGAATTTTCCGTTCTATGATCGGCAGCTCCGCAAGCAGACACTAATCGTATAAGGGGGATGAAACATGAACAGAAAGGTTCTCTATCTCATACTGGCGTGTGTTTTAGGACTCATTACCCTATACTTCGCACCGTTAACCGGTTTACAGCTACCGGGACAGATTTTGCTGGCAACCTTGGTTTTTATCGTTGTTGTCTGGGCAACAGAAGCCGTCCCTTATCCCATATCGGCTATCATCTTAATTATGCTGATGATGCTGGCTAATGCGGCGACAGGGACATCCTTGTCCAAAGGACTGGGAATGGCTTTAAGCGGTTTTGCCAGTGCGACTCCGTTAGCCGTGGTCGCGGCTACAGCTTTTGCGACAATCGTGCAAAAAACCGGGTTGAGCGAGCGGGTGGTCTATACTGTGCTGAACCTGATTTCCGGCAGCAAAGGGGTCGTCAAAGCCAAATTGCTGTTGGCCTCCTTCTTTGTTGTCGAAATACCGCTTTCGTTTATGGTGCCGTCAAATACCGGGCGGACGGCGATTTACCTATCTATTGCCGAAGGCCTGCAGCAGCCGTTCAAATTCAAGGAACAAGATGAAACCGGCCGGATTGAGGGCGGGAATCCCTTCCAAAAAGCGGTCTATTTGCTGGCTGGAATCATGCCTGCCATGATGGGCGCCGCTTTCCTGACCGGTGCTGAGGCGACGATGCTGGCAGGCAGAATGATCTCGGAAACGACAGGCCAGGTGCAATACTGGGCGCTGACTCTGCAGTATTTGTTCGCGCCGGCGGTTCTCCTGATCATTGCCTTATTCTTCATTTTGCTGAAGATGTATCCTTCCAATGTTGACAATGTGCCGGTACACTTTGTCAAGGAGCGCCTGCGTGAGCTTGGACCGATGAAATGGAGCGAAAAATATGTTGTGCTGACACTGGTTGCGGCAATTATTACCTGGTTTACCGACAGCATTCATCATCTGCCGGCAGAATCAGTCCTGTTCATGGTCATGATCGCTCTCTTTATACCCGGCATTGCTCCCGGCAACTGGAAAAAGGACAGCAAATCGATCGCCTGGGGCTCGCTGCTGGTCATTGCGGTTTCCTTGAGCTTTACCACCGCTTTATCCAAATACGGAGTGATGAAGCTGATTGCGTCAACGATTGGTATGCTGGGAATCAATAATTATCTGATTCTGTTGACTGTTGTCATTCTGGTTCTGATCGTGGCCCGTATCGCCATCGCCTCGCATACCGGCGCGACGGTGCTGTTTGTGCCGCTGGCAATGGAATTGGCCAGACAGACCGGTTTTGATACCGGCCACATTGTAGCCATCGGCTGGACAACGTATGTTTTCTGTCGAGCGGCCTATCTGCTGCCACAACAGTCGGCTCAGGTCATCATGTGCTATGATTACGGCTTCTTCACTCGGACTGATATGATGAAAACAGGTGTCCGCTTGCTGGTTGCCGCATTTGTTATCTATATGATCTGGGGCGGCTTTATCCTGCCGGTATTGGCGCAATAAGGCAAAGGAGGGGGTTCACATGGGTCCAAAGAGTATAACAGAGAAAATTATTCAGGCTCATCTGCGGAGTGGCGACTTGACTGCAGGCAATGAAGTGGGCATTGACGTGGACTGCGTATTGACCAATGATTCGTCCGGAACAATGGCCTATCTGCAGTTTGAGGCCATCGGAGCGCCGCTGATTAAAAGCAAGCTGGCAGTCACCTATATTGATCATCAGACCTTGCAGGACGGCTTCGAAAACGCTGACGATCACTGTTATCTGCAGTCGGCGGCCCGCAAGTTCGGCGGCCGTTTTTCTAAGGCTGGCAACGGGATTTGTCATCAGACCCATCTGGAACGCTTTAGCCGGCCCGGCTGGACGATGGTCGGCACAGACAGCCATACGCCAACCTGTGGAGCGGTCGGTATGCTGGCGATTGGTGTGGGCGGCCTTGATGCCGCTGTGGCCATGGGCGGCGGTCCCTTTTACCTTACCTATCCGCAGTTGATTCGCATCAATCTGGTTAACCGGCTGCGTTCCTGGTGCACAGCGAAGGATGTGGCGCTGGAGGTGCTGCGGCTGCTGGGAGTGAAGGGCAATGTCGGCTCAATTATTGAATACGGCGGGGAAGGCGTCGCCACGCTGACTGTTCCCGAGCGGGCTACGATTACCAATATGGGAACAGAAACCGGCGTTACTACTTCGCTGTTTCCCAGTGATGAAATCACGCGCCAGTTCTTGGCCGCGCAGCAGCGGGAAGCACAATGGCAGCCACTGGCTGCCGACGCGGACGCTGTCTATGACCGGGTGATTACGATTGACCTCAATACGATTGAACCGGCTGTGGCTGCGCCGCATTCACCGGGCAATGTACTGCCAGTCAAACAAGTCGCCGGCTTGAAGGTGGACCAAGTGCTGATCGGCAGCTGCACCAACTCGTCATACCGCGATTTGATGATTGTGGCAAATATGCTGAAAGGCAAGCAGGTCAAGCCCGAAGTCAGCGCCGGGGTCGTTCCAGGCACCAGACAGGTGTACCAGATGATTGCCGCTAATGGTGCGCTGGGCATCTTCCTGGACGCCGGCTTTCGCGTCTTTGAACCGACCTGCGGCTTCTGCTGCGGCTGCGGCCAGGCGCCGAAAAGCGGCGCCGTATCAATCCGCACCAATAACCGTAATTTTTACGGGCGCAGTGGCACTGCAGACGCTAATGTGTATCTGGTCAGTCCTGAAACCGCTGCCGCGGCTGCGCTTACCGGCTGTCTGACCGATCCGCGGGAGTTGGCGATTGCATATCCCTCTGTGCAACAGCCGGAGCTGTTTCTAGTTGATGACAGTATGATTTTGGAACCGGATTTTCAAGGCGAGATTGTACGCGGCCCTAATATCGGCATGCCGCCGCATAAAGAGCCGCTGGCCGGCAGTCTTGACGGCGTTGTCGCCCTGAAGGCCAGCGACAACATCACGACAGATCATATTCTGCCTGCCGGATCGCTGTTGAAATACCGTTCAAATATTGCCAAATACAGTGAATATGTGTTCAGAGATGTTGACAGCGGTTTTCCGCGCCGCTGTCAGGACTATCAACAGCAAGGCAAGGCGTCGGTCATTGTCGCCGGCTTAAGCTATGGGCAGGGCTCTTCCCGTGAGCATGCTGCCATCTGTCCGATGTTCCTGGGCGTACGGGCGGTTATTGCCAAGGGCATCGAGCGGATACACTGGTCTAATCTGGTCAATTTCGGCATCCTGCCGTTATTCTTTACCGATGACACCGATTATGACCGGATCAGCGCCGGCGACGAATTGGCGATTGATGATTTGCCGCAGGCTGTCATGGGAAATACCATCAGTGTGCGGAACGTGACACAGCAAACCAGCTTTACCGTAGCCTGCCCTTTGAGTGAGCGGCAACGGCAGATTCTGTTAGCCGGCGGCTTGCTCAACTATACAAAAGGGAACGGGTAGTCAGGAGGAGTTGCCATGCAGCAAGCAATACGTTGTGCAGTCTATCGCGGTGGCACCAGTAGAGGCCTGTTTTTTCACGAACAGGACCTGCCAACAGCCTGGGAAGACAAGAAAAGAGTGTTTTTAAAGGCAATTGACGCGGTTAATCCCTCGCAGATCGACGGGCTGGGCAGTGCTACCTCACATACCAGTAAGGTGGCTGTCATTGCGGTGTCACAGCGGGCTGACGCGGATGTCGATTATACGTTTGTACAGATCGGCATTGGCAAGCCGGTTGCCGACACAGCCGGTACCTGTGGCAACTTGATGGCGGCGGTTGGCGCATTTGCTATCGATGAGGGACTGGTTGCTGTTGCCGCGGAAGCCATTGAGCAGGTTGTATCAGTCTATGATACCAATATCGGGAAGCTATTGAAGCTGACTGTGCCGGTTGAAGGCGGCCGCGCCAAGGTGGGCGGCGACTATCAGATGCCAGGAGTTGCCGGCGGCGGAGCGAGAATTTGTGTGGATATCTTACAGCCGGGCGGCTGCAAGACAGGCCGGACCCTGCCGTTGGGAACCGTCTGTACAATCAAAGCAGTTACCGGCAGCTATGAAGCCAGCTTTGCTGATATTGTCAATCCGCTGCTGTTTGTCGACATCCGCCAGTTTGGGCTGGCGGGGAACGAAAGTTTTGAGCAAATAGCGGCGATGACCGGTCTGCTGGAAATCTGGCGGCAGCTGCGGGATGAAGCCGCGGTGCTGACGGGAATGGCAGCCGATGCCGCAACAGCTCGGGAGAAATCACCAGCTATTCCCCGGATTGCGATGGTGGCGCCGCCGCAGGATTATATCACCACCAGCGGTAAACAAATTGCCGGCGGCGACGTGGATATTTTGGTCAAGATGCTGTCCATGGGGAATCTGCATCGCACCTTTGCCGCGAGCGGTTTGTACTGTATAGCGGCCGCCAGCCTGCTGCCAGGTACGGTTCCCAACCGGGCAGCCAACTGTTCGCAGAGGAACGGCGATCAGGTAGTCCGCATCGGACATCCCGGCGGGGTCGCCGCGGTCAGGGCGAAGCTGACCGCGGCTGGTGATGATGTGGCGGCGGTCGGCATGGACCGTACAGCAAGACGGATCATGCAGGGAGAGATATTGATCCCGGGCTGATCAGGAGATCAGCGGATAAAGACGAGATAGCCCTGTGCCTAATAACGGTACAGGGCTATCTCGTCTTTACTGCGGGTGCCGAAGCCGGACAAGCAATGAACTACCTGGTGAGAGATTTTTCAGCCGATTATAGAAGATATTATGAAACCTAGTTTACCAAAGGTATTCCTTGTAGTATTCTATTATTAGGAATATTCCGCAAACGGGGTGAAAATGATTGGAGACTCGGTTTATCACCCGGCGCTGCCTGGTGAGGGATCTTACTCCCGGCATGGAGATTGGACAGGCTCTATACGCGGGCAATGGCAGCGCCTGGCTGGTTGAAGGAACGATCTTAAACAGTGAATTGATTCAG
>POVV01000246.1_pt1 | contig 42153 bp, 33 predicted proteins | sample 1560271 | NCBI WGS metagenome assembly POVV01 (sample SAMN08337232, study PRJNA429181) | Bioreactor metagenome, whole genome shotgun sequencing project. | biome: cows' rumen and soil; feature: anaerobic; isolation source: anaerobic chemostat enrichment culture, galacturonate as sole carbon... | reverse complement strand
AACGGTGCTTCATACCGATTATGAGTTGGCCAACCGCACGGAGATGGTGAGCAAACTGCCTCCCGATTTTCGTTATGCCGGGGTTGTTTCGCTTTCCGGAGCCATTCTATCGACCAAAGGAAGTCCACGTTATGCCAGAGAACCTGCACCAACGCTTTTTTATCATGGAACCAAAGACAAAATAGTGATATACAATAAATTCGCTTTCTTCCGTAAAGGAATGTATGGAACAAAGTTCCTGGTGAAACGGTTTGAAAATCATCATTATCCGTTTATGGCGGTTCGCTATCAAGGAATGAAGCATCAAGTAGCCTCTTTCCCTCGTTTTGAAGCGCAGGATCAGTTATGTGATTTTATTGATCGCGCTGCCGATGGTCGGTATACCAATGAACTCGATATTACCATTCGCAACAAAGAGTTGCAACAAAAGTATAAATAGGCTGCAAGAGAACTCTACATAGAATATTTTGTATACATTTGCCCCAAATTGCAAGAAATAAAGAAAAACATGAGAAACACCATGAAGAGAAGCGCGGTAGCCCTGCTTGCTGCTTTTTTAATGCTGTCGGCACAAGCCGGAACAACATTGCGTATGATGAGCTACAATGTTCGGAATGCAAAGGGGTTGGATAATGTAATCAACTATCAGCGCATAGCCAATGTGATAAACAATGCCTGCCCCGATGTGGTTGCACTGCAAGAACTGGACAGTATGACCCTCCGGAGCAATCGAACTGATGTTCTTAAAGAGCTGGCAGAGCGTACGCAGATGTATGCCTGTTTTGCACCTGCTATTGCTTTTGACGGCGGAAAATACGGTATTGGTTTATTGAGTAAGGAAAAACCCTTGCAGGTTCGGATGCTTTCCTTACCGGGCAGGGAAGAACAACGTGCGCTGCTGATAGTAGAGTTCAAAGACTACCTGTATAGTTGTGTGCACCTTTCCTTGACCGAAGAGGATCGGATGAAGTCTGTCGAAATCATCAAGGCCGAAGCAGCTAAAGTTCGGAAACCATTCTTTCTGGCGGGAGATTTCAATGACTCGCCAACGTCAACCTGTATGAAAGAGGTGCAGAAGGAGTTTCAACTGCTATCGAATGTAAAGCATGCCACTTTCCCGGCCAACAAACCTGTCGATGTTATCGATTATATACTTGCCTATAAAGCTACCACGAGCAATTATGTGGTTACTTCGGCCCGGGTGATAGATGAGCCGTTGGCTTCCGATCATCGCCCCCTGTTGACGGAGATTCGCTTTGCCGAAGCAGCCGACAATATCTTCCGCACAAAACCTTACCTGCAAAACCCAACCGATGGCGGCATTACGGTGATGTGGCAAACAACCGTTCCGGCTTATGCCTGGGTCGAGTATGGCACCGATAAGAATAACCTGCAAAGAGCACGCACGTTGATCAACGGACAGACCTTGTGCAATAATACGATCCACAAGGTGCGCCTCAATGACTTGCAAGCCGGGAAAACGTACTATTATCGCATCTGCTCGCAGGAAATATTGCTTTATCAAGCTTATAAAAAAGAGTTTGGGCATACGGCACAGTCGGAGCTTTCGAGCTTTACGCTGCCTTCAGCCGATCAAAGCGACTTCACTGCGGTTATATTCAACGATCTGCATCAGCAGGAAGCTACGGTACGTGCTTTATGCAGTCAACTGAAGGGGATTCGGTATGATTTCGCTGTTTTCAACGGTGATTGTGTGGACGATCCTGCCAACCACGATCAGGCCACGAAGTACATCAGTGTGTTGAATGAAGCGGTGGGAGCTGATTGTATACCTGTTTTCTTCATGCGTGGCAATCATGAAATTCGCAATGCGTACTCCATTGGTCTGCAAAGTTTGTACGATTATGTGGGTGGGAAAACGTATGGCGCTTTCTCTTGGGGAGATACCCGTATCGTGATGCTTGATTGTGGCGAAGACAAACCGGACGATCATTGGGTGTATTACGGTTTGAACGACTTTACCCAACTGCGCAACGATCAAACGGAGTTCTTGAAACAGGAGTTGGCTTCCAAAGCATTCAAGAAATCTGCTAAGAAAGTATTGTTGCACCATATTCCTCTTTATGGCAATGCGTCCGAATACAATCCGTGTGTGGATTTGTGGGGCAAGCAACTCTCCAAAGCGCCGTTCGATGTTTGTGTCAACGGACACAACCATGAGTTTGCTTACCACCCGAAAGGGAGTCACGGCAATCACTTTCCGGTTATTATCGGGGGAGGACCGAGCTTGGATAAAGCCACCGTTGTTATTCTCGAGAAGCGGGGGAATGTTTTAAAGACCAAAGTGCTGAACACCAAAGGAGAGGTAGAGTTTGAAACTTCTTACTGATAGCTTGTGAGCAAGCAGATGGATTATAAATAGATAAAAAAACGGGTATCGATGGTTTGATCCATTGACACCCGTCTTTTTTTTATGATGCTTCATTACATTACTTGTTCAGTTCAATACCTTTGTTCTTCAACGTTACATTCATCAACGCAGCATACTTGCTGTATTGCTCGTTGGTAAGTGTTTGTCTCATCAACTTCAAGTTTCCGTAAACAGCATTGTACAATTTGGCATCTTTATTCTTCTTAGAGCTGGTAGCTCTTCCCATCTGTTCGGTGAAATAAGAGCAGATGTTTGATACCTCTTCGCTTTGAGCTGAGTTCAGCTTCAAGTACTGTCCCAATTTGGTTACGTTAATGTTACCTTCCCATTTTGCAGTTGTAGGTTGGTTTCCTGCTGCATAAGTTGTAGCTGCGATACATAATGCTGCTACGATTGTCATTCCAATTTTTTTCATACTAATACCTACTTTAATTGTTATTCCTAAAAACTAATCTATTTACCTAAAACTAATACCTATTGAAACATAGGTTTAAAGCACTTAGCTTTTTCTTTTTACCTATGCAAATATAGAAATATGTTTTAGAACATAAAAAGATAAGTGGGTAAAAGTATCTCTTATACTATCCTTTTTTGATGTAGATCAATTATATGAGTGTGAAAACGACTGTTTTATTAGCAAAATGAAATTATTTTGTAACATCATTCGCCCGTTTGCCATACTCTTCGTATAAGAGTAGTAGGTGCACCGAACTCCAACTAAAATGTGGCGCTTTGAGACATTCGCCCGTATGGGTGCCATAATTTTCGTGGATGGGTGCATCATTCTTCAGTCCTTGCAGGCGGTCGAACACCTGTTTGGTACACGCATCGGCTCTGTCGTTATAGCCATAGTTACGCAATCCTTTGATGGCAAAGTACGTCTGATCTAACCAAATCGGGCCTCGCCAATAGCCTTTAGGCATAAACTTGGGATTATCGGCTGCCACGGTAGGGAAGGGGATATAGGTAGCAAATTTGGTTGTATCGGTAAGCAGTTTCATGGCACGCTCCATCTGTTCGGGGGTAGCGATGCCTGTCCACAGGGGAATATAAGCCTCGCAACCCTCTTCTTTTACAAAACTGCCATCGCTGAGGCGGCGGTCGAAGAAGAATCCTGTTTCGGTATCGAAAAAGTAATTGGCAACATCGGCCGTATAATCTTTCTCTTCAAAGGGCTGTCCGATAAGCGAAGCAAACTTTTTCAGCAACTGATACTCTTGCGCCAGGTATGCGTTGAGGTCTACGCTCTCCTGATCGAAGCTCCAGGCGTTCTCTGCATCGTTCTTCACCATTTGGGCATTGTCAAAGCGAATGGCGTTGTCCATGCCGCTTTCCCATGCTGCCGCTTCGGTAGTACCGTCGGTCGATCCGAATTCGCAGATGCCATTGCGGTTATGGTCGCGCTTCAAGTACCACCAACGATGATAAGCCAGCAGTTGCGGATACATCTCACGTACAAAGGCGGTATCTTGTGTATGGGTAAAGATTTCATCGACCGCCCAGGCTGCCAACGGTGGTTTGCTGTCGCGGGCATTGTTCTCTTCGGGATTGGTGTAGATACAGTCGATTATCATACCGTCGGGCAACTGATAGTCGAACATGGCACGTATGTTGTTTTTAGCCAATTCGGGAGCAAAGCGTGCCAGAGCTACTGAGAACCGCCAAGAGTCCCATGCCCAAAAGCCCACAAAGTAACCCACCGCATGGCTGGGAACGATACCCTCGTGCAACAATCCGCCTCGGTTGGTACGCCAGTTAGAGAGTAGCGTAACGACCGATTTCACCGCAATACGGTCGTACTCTTTCGGCATGTCCTTCCGGAGAATGCGGCTGAGATACCCTTCCCAGCGCTTGTTGTTGGCCCGAATAAAAGAGTCGGGCTGGCAGAGTATGGTGGCAGCTTTTTGCATGCCTGCTACCTTTTCTTTCTCGTTGTAGAAGAAAGAAAGGCTGATAGAGACCTTTTTCCCAGCTTCGCATATGGCTTGATAGTTAGTGTCGGTACAGGTGATACGTGTGTCGGGAGTAAAACCGATGGAAACGATTTCACCGGAGGGGTGGGTGGCAATGACCGTTGTCTGATCCAATGCAAAGGTGGTTCCGGGAGCCCAATCATCGCCTGTAAAGCAGAGTTCTACCGCTGTGTCGGCATATACGGAGAGTAGTGCCGTAGTAGCATCGGCAAACAGTAGCTGCTGACTTATCTTGCCCGAAGCCGATCGAGCCGACAGATAGAGCTCTCCCGGATAATAGTTGGTCGAGTCGGGTGTAAACACCTCCTTCGGTGCTTTACCGAAATGAGCTGTTACGGCTGCCTTGGCCATCCAGTTACGCTTGTCGATACTGAACGGACCGCAAAACCCATTGACCCACCGATCGGTTTGCGGGAGCGTGAATCCCATCCACGAACCCTGATCGGTAAACCATCCGGTGCAACGTACGGTTGTATCGGGTGTATAAGCAATATCGATAATATGATCGAATTGGTACCTGACCGCATTCGATGCTTTCTCCGTACTGTTGCAAGCCACAAGGCTTGCTAACAGTATATAAAGAAGGAGTGACGGAATTTGTTTCATGGTTTTCGTGTATTAACGGGTTATCGTGTATTAAAGAGGTTGCAAGGTAAAGGTGTACCCCATGGTTTCGGGGGTGATGGTATACTCGGGATGCACTTGTGCGCCCCACGTATTATCGCCTCCTACCCCCATCTGTCGGTGATCGATGTTGAGCCATACCAAGTCTTTGGGGGCGATGCTTCCACCGTGGCGACGCTCTACGTTGAACGGACGGTATGCGATATCCTCCATTGGGAAGTTCCAGGCACTGACACTGAGCGGCTGCACTCCGCTGATAAGTAATCCGCGGCCCTCTTTGTCGCAAAGCGATAACCAACGGACATCGCACTTATTGCCCGTTTCTTGTGCACGCACATAAGGATGATATTGTTCCCATACACTTGCTTGATATCGACCGATGAGTGCAGAGTTCTTACGGTCGGCATAGTTCTCGTGTGGACCGCGTCCGAACCAGGTCATCCGATCGTATTGACCGGGCAGTATCATCCTCATGCCGAAGCGTGGTAGTTCGGGTAGTGGTTTCTGTCCGGGGGTGAACTTCATGCTGACTTGTACCGTTCCGTCGGGTCGTATTACGTACGAGGTTTCCAGCTTGGCTTCTTGTGCCTTCATGTCGTAATGAGCCACTACGTAAGCGATTTGTTTATCATCACTCTCACGCAGGTCGAGTCCGCTCAGTACCATCTCTTTGCCGGCATATTGCCAGGTGGCACAGCGTTCGGCTGTTTTGTTGGCTACGTCATTGTCGGTCAGTCCGCGCCAGAAGTTGGGTTGCAGCCCCTCTTTCAGCAGTTCCCTGCCTTTATAGGCAAAGGAGGTCATTTCGCCCGTGCGGGTAGCAAAGCGTATGCACAAGTCGGGAGCGGTTATGAGAATACTGTCGGCAGTGCGTTTGCTGTTGAGGGTATTGGCCGATGGTCCGATGGGGCATATCTGCCGTTTAGGAGTGGGGAGTTGCCACTGTTCCATAGCGGTACTGTGTCCCTGAGGCACGAGTGGAGCTTCGTTACGGGTGATGGCTTCCAGCTTCAAGAAGTATTCCCGTCCGTCGGCAGGCAGTGGCTTAAGCGGTAGAGTTACCTGTTCGGTAGTATGCGGAGCGATGAAGGGAAAATCCATTGTACCCCCATCAAAAGGCATACCGTCGGCCTCTACCGTCCAGCGCAGCAAGAGTCCGTCCATGCCGATAAAGTCGTGGCGATTGGTCACAGCAATTTGGTTGGTGGTGAAAGGCACGGGAGCAAAATGCACATACTGATACACTCGCTTCACCTCCCAGATATGCGGATGCAGTGATCGGTCGGCAGCTACGAGGCCGTTGGCACAGAAGTTGGAGTCGTTGGGAACACCGGCAAAGCCCATGTCGCCACCATAGGCGGCAATCTTGCGTCCGTTGTTGTCCTGCTTTTCAAAGGTCTGGTCTACCCAGTCCCAGATGAATCCGCCTTGCAGTTGGTCGTATGCATAGATCAAGTCCCAGTAATCTTGCAGGTTGCCTACGCTATTGCCCATGGCATGTGCATATTCGCAAAGGATGAGCGGACGGGGCTGACGTTGGTTGACGTGTTCGCGCAACCACCAGATGCGGCCGTACATGGGGCAGTAGATGTCCGACAATCCTTGCTTGCGTGCACCTTCGTATTGTACGGGGCGGGTGGGGTCGAACTTCTTTGTCCAATGATAAAGCGTTTCAAAGTTCTTGCCATAGCCCGATTCATTGCCCAGCGACCAGGTAACGATGGAGGTGAAGTTGCGGTCGCGTCTTACCATGCGCTCCATCCGTTGGCGGAAAGGAAGTTCCCAATCGGGGTAGTTTGCCAAGGTTTCGTCTTTATGGTGTTCCATACCGTGGCTTTCGAGGTTGGCTTCGTCGATGAGGTAGAGGCCGTACCTATCGCATAGGGCATACCATTCGGGACGATTCGGGTAGTGAGAGTTGCGTACGGCATTCAGGTTGAACTGCTTCATCAGCCGGATGTCTTGTATCATACTCTCCACCGTGATGGTGCGTCCCTTGAAGCGGTCGTGCTCGTGGCGGTTTACTCCTTTGAACTTCAGCGGTACATTGTTAATCAATACCATACCGTTGCGCATCTCTACCGTGCGGAAGCCGAAGGGGTGTACGAACGATTCGATCATCTCGCCCTCCTTGTTATATGTATTGACGATGAGTGTGTACAGAGTTGGTGTCTCGGCACTCCAAGGTTTTACGTCTGCTACGCGGTGCTGCAATGAGAAGAGCGTATCGGCTGCCTGTTTAATGGCTTCCTGATGGGCAAAAAGTTGTTGGTTTCCATCCATCAACTTCATCTCCACTACATATTCGGAGGTGGGAGCGGTGGTGTGTAAGGTGATGTCGATGGCACCGTCTTTGTAATCATTGGTGAGTGCTGCGGTCAATTTGAAGTCTTTCACCCGGGTTTGCGGGCGGGCATATAGGTATACGCTACGCTCGATGCCGCTGTACTTCCAATAGTCCTGATCTTCGAGATAAGAGCCGTCGCTGTATCGGAATACCTTTACGGCGAGTGTGTTTTTTCCCTTTTTGAGTAGTTTGCCGATATTGAAGTGTGTCGGTAGGCGGCTGTCTTCGCTGTATCCAGCCAATTCGCCGTTTACCCAACAGTAGAAAGCCGATTCTACACCTTCGAAGTCGAGGAATATGTCCATTCCTTTCCAGTCGGTAGGTACGGTGAACTCGCGGACGTAGGCACCCACCGGATTATAGTCGGCAGGAACAAAAGGCGGATTGGGCGGAAAGGGGTAGCTCACATCCGTATAGATCGGTGCGTCGAAGCCTTGCAGTTCCCAACTGCCCGGTACTTCAATGTTTTTCCATTTGCGGGTGTTGTAGCCCGGCTTCCAGAAACCATCGGGACAAGCAGCCGGCGTTTTTGAATAGAGAAACTTCCATGTACCATCGAGTGTGATACGTCGTTCGCTTTTCGGGTTTAAGGCAAAGCATTGCGGAGCAGGCAATGCCTGTTGCTGCAAGGCTCCCGCTTCATTTACAAACGGGATGAAGTGCGCATGCATCGGTTCGCGATATATGGCATTCACCTGTGGGTTTTGCCAGGGAACATGGTTCGTATGGTGGTCGGCTTGCGCCTTTGCTTCCGTCAGTAATGAACCGAAAAGAAGTGTATAAAATATCAGGTGTTTCATATTGAGCAAAATAAAGTGACTAAAAAGGGTACGCTAAAGTCGACTACAAATCCGTGGAAGATGGAGACGATGACAAACTCCTGTCCCGAACAGCGGGTGATGATGGGCAGTGTGGTGTCCATCGTCGTAGCTCCGCCGACGGAGATGGGAGCGAGTTTTCCGAAATACCTCACCAATAAAGGAGCACACAGCAGTGCGATGATCTCGCGCATGATGTTCGACAGCAGAGCGATAGTGCCCAGCTCAGCTCCTTTGTATTCGGTGATAAAGATACTTGATAGCGAATAGTATCCGAAGCCCGAACCCACCGCCATGCAGTCGGCAGGCGAGCGGTGTCCTAGAAAGAAGCTGATAAACGCACATCCCGCCAGCGTGCCCAGAATCGTCATGATGGGCAACAAGAGCAGCCGTGGGTTGAGCGAACGAAAACTCTTCAAGGTTTTCGGATCGTTGCCCACGCTAATGCCTACGCTGAACATCAGCGCGCAGAGTGCGTAATAACTCAGTTTACTATCGGTGAAATCGTAAGGAATCAGGTGATAAACCCCACAGATAGTACCCACTATAAAGAACGAAATGATAATCAAACTGCCCTTCACGACTGTGCCTCCTTTCGTTTCTTACCCGGTCGGATGTATATGAAGTACCAGAGTCCCCACGCAGTGAGTGTGCTTCCGGCTACTGCTGCCAGTGTAATGATAGCTGCCTCGAAGCCTATGGTAGCCAGCCCGTTGATGATCGCTTCATTGCCGCCTACATCGATACCCAGCAGGAAGAGCAAGAGCCAGATGAGCAGCGTGATGACCCGATGAATCCAGGATAACTTTTTGTTTCGTAACAGGTAGCCCAGGAGCATTCCCGTGAGCATGATTCCAATGATTATAAACATATCTGTGTCTTTTTTTGTGCAAATATAGTGGTTTATATAGGAAGCAAGGCAGGCTTTCTCACGAATGTCTGCCTTGCAGTGAGATTATACGTTAGAATAATGTAGTGAATTATTGTTTAATTTGATCGTTAGAGTTTAACTCTGTCAACGGAATAGGGTAGAAATCATTTGCTGCCGGATTATACTTTCTACCTGCCGCTTTCAGTGCTTCCTCGGTCTTGCCCCAACGGCGCAGATCGTAGAAACGATAGTTTTCCAGCGGGAACTCCAGAATACGCTCATGCTCAATCTGGGCTTTTACGGCTGCCTGACTGGTTCCCGTCATGGGTGGCATGTCGCCATGCACGGCTCTTACCTCGTTGATCAACGGAATAGCCAGTTCGGGGTGTCCTTGTTCGTTCAGCACCTCTGCCTTCATCAACAATACGTTGGCATAGCGCATCAGTGGTATGTTGTAGCCCACGCGCGACTGTCTTAGCTCGGTCCAGGTTGCCGGCAATAACTTACGGAATACGGCACGTTTTTCATTTTTGAATCTTTCATTGTAAGTCAGCCCATATACATCGCCTCCGCCACCATTAAAATATGGGTCGTCGAAGAAAAGCGTTTCGTAGGCTCGTGTATCGTAATTTCCTGTGGTCGCTATCTTTCCCTCTTTCTTAAATTCGGCTACGAGAATATCGCTGGGCAATATTTCGTCCCATCCGGTGAGCTCGCTCGATGCCAGCCACTTGTGCATTTGGGTTTTGTAATTGGCACCGTCGGCACTGTTCATAGTACATTGCAATTCAAAAACCGACTCTTTCGAGTTTTGGTTCTTGCCGTTGAACAGATCGAGGAAGTTGGGCTCGAGGCTGTATCCTTTTACATTGTTGAACGCTGTTAGTGCTGCGTCTAAGTAATTCTTTTTCTTTTCGGGTGTTTCGTAAGCACGGGTCAGAAGTGCAAACCCCAGATAAGCATTGGCTGCTCCCGAAGTGGCGCGCCCCAACTGATCGGGTTTTAAGGTAGCAGGCAGTTTGGTGGCTTTGGTCAGGTCGGCTACAATCAAATCCCATGCTTCGTCGCGCGTGGAGAGTGCTTTGCCCACTTCGCTGGGCGAAACGGTAACGATGTAGCTATCTCTGATTACGATCTCTCTCCAATTCAACAATAACTTCATGTGGTAATAAGCCCGTAGGAAATAAGCTTCGTTCAGTATCTGTTCGCGATAAGTAGCGTCCATGTCTATGGCCGGCACCTTTTCGATCACCTGGTTGGCATAGTTAATGCCCCGATAGATACTTTTCCAATAAAGGTTGATCTGTGAATTGCCGTTGGTATAGGTAAACTTAGACAGCTCCACCCAGTTCAGGTAGTTCATGGCGTCTTTGCCCGGATTAATCATGTCTTCGCGATACGCTTCGACCGGCCAGCGTACTTCGGCAAACTCCCAGGTATCAATGAAATGTTCTAACTTGGAGTAAGCAGCTGCCAGTCCTTTTTCGGCATCCGATGCATTGCGCCAGTACTTCTCCGAGGTGAGTTTATCAGGTGATTCTACCGTGAGAAAATCTTCGCAAGAAGAGAAGACCGAGGTCAGCAGTAGTATGGAAATGATATAGGTAATCTTTTTCATATGATGTGTTTATTTAGAGTGTGAACAATTAGAATGACAGTTGTAGCCCAAAGATAAACGAACGGGTGAACGGATAAATATGCTTATCGACACCGGTATCTAAAACGCTCTTACGAGAGAACTCCGGATCGATGCCCGAATAGTTGGTCCAAGTAAGCAGGTTTTCGCCACTTACGTAAAAACGCAGCTTCTCAATATAGGCTTTCTTGGTGAGTAGGGTAGGCAAGGTATAGCCAAGTTGTACCTGACGCAAGCGGATGAAGTCGCCATCTTCGAGAAAACGGTCGGACTCTTTGGTATTTCCGTTGTAATCGGCATAGACCGCACGAGGCACATTGGTGTTGGTATGGTCGGGAGTCCATGCATCGAGTGTCGACTTCAGGAAGTTGCTCCCCGAACTCATTCCTTCGTAGAAGTATTTGTTTCCGTTATACAACTGGTGTCCCCAACCGCTACCCATCAGCATCGAGAAGTCGAATCCCTTATAGCCCAGGTTTATAGACAAGTTAGCCTCTACCTTCGGAATACCCGAACCGCAATACTCTTTGTCGTCCTCATTGATTACTCCGTCGTTGTTCAGGTCTTTGAACCGGATATCGCCCGGAAAAGCATCGGGTTGCATCAGGTTTCCGTTTTTATCGGCATGTGCCTGTACCTCGTCCATCGACTGGAAGATACCGTCTGTTCTGTACAGGTAGAATCCTCCGATGGGTCTGCCCACGATGGTTTGTGTGGGGAAGTGTTCTGTTCCGTATTTTAACCCTTCGCCCGGAAGCATCTGTCCGGCGTCGGCCAGGCTCTCCACTCTGTTTTTGGTCGTTGATAGGTTGAACCCGATCTGGTAATCGAAATCGCCCTTCTTGTCGTTCCAGTTCACCTCGAACTCGACTCCTTTATTGCTTATTTCGCCCACGTTTAAAATGGGGTTGTACAAGCCGCCCGACGGAGCAAGCTTCTTGGTGATAAGCATGTCTTCGGTTTTGTTGAAGTAGTAGTTGATCGATCCGCTGAGGCGATTGTTGAAGAATCCATAGTCGAATCCGATGTTTTTCGAGTCGGTTGTTTCCCATTTCAGGTCGTTGTTGGCCAAACCGGGTGCGGTGCTGCCCGGCCAAGGGTTATTGCCGCTGCCCTGCACGGAGCCTTGAAACAGATTGTTGTATGTTTCGATGAGCGAAAGAAAGTCATAATATCCCAATGCTACCTCATTGCCCAAGCGTCCCCAGCTTGCTCTGAGTTTCAGGTTGCTTACGACTGTGTTTTTGGGGAAGAAAGCCTCTTCGCTAATGCGCCAGCCCAGTGCCACAGAGGGGAATGTACCCCAACGGCTGTTTTTACCGAATTTGGATGATCCGTCGCGACGCATGGTTCCTTGAAACAGGTAGCGTCCGGCATACGAGTAGTTGACGCGTCCGAAGAAAGAGGCTCTGTTGTAGATGTATCTGGAGCCTTCGCCCGAGTACGTGCCACCTTTGCCGCCGTCGATGGTGGCAAAAGAGGGATCGAGGAATCCTCCGGGGATGGTGCTGGTTACCAACTTACCGTCTTCTACCTTATAAACGGTTGTTTTTCCTTCCACTCCCACGCTGTTCCAATTGTTTTTGGTGCTGTTGATCGAGCTACCCAGCATGACGTTGACCGAGTGTTTGTCGAACTCTTTATTAAAATTCAATACATTGTCGAACACTTGTTCTTCCCAATACGAACCCGATTCGCTGTAATAAGGAAAGTCGTTGGGTGCTTTTTCATCGGCAATATACGTAGGTGTATGGTAGCTGCTGCGTGTATGCGCACCCCGATACGAATAACTTGTTTTAAACACCAGCCATTTCGTGAGGTTGACTCCCAAAGAGATGTTGGCGTTCATATCGTAAGTCTTGTTGGTGGTTTTCTTGTTCACATAGTCTGCCATGATGTTGCGGTTGTTGGGCAGGTCGTTTTTGTTCGTCAGTCCGAAGCCATACTCCTGTTCGGCATCGTAGATCGGAACCAATGGGCTTATCATGTACATCTCCTTGATGGAATATTGTGGCTGATGATCGCTCGTGACGCGAAGCGACATGTTGGCATCCAGGTCGAAAATGTATTTCGACAGGCTTATTTTAGCCCGGGCGTTGTCTTGTCTGAAGTCGTTGCCCAAGAAAATACCCTTTTCGTCGGAGCGATTGTAAGAGATGGAGTATTTGGCATTGTCCGAGCCACCGCGTATGCTTATCATATAGTTCTGTGCCAAACCGCTGCGAGTCATTGCTTTTTGCCAGTCGGTATTTTCGTTTCCGGGATTATTGATATAGGCCGGTATGGCTTCTTCGTATCCCACCCATTGGTTGTTGTAGTTTTCGTACATCTGCTTGTGCACCTGTACGTAGCCTTTCGAGTCGAGCATTTCGAGCTGTTTGGCAATATGGGTTGAGCTGACGTAGGCGTTGAAGTCTATCTTGATGTCTCCCTTCTTACCATTCTTCGTCGTTACCAGCACCACACCGTTGGCTGCTCTCGATCCGTAGATGGCGGCGGCGGCTCCGTCTTTGAGAATTTCCATTGATTCAATATCCGATGGATTGACGTTTTCAATGCTGCCCGGGAAACCATCAATTACATAGTACGGTTCATTGTCGCCGAAGGTCTTCACACCACGGATTTTTACGCGAACGGTCGATCCGGCATTACCACCGTCCTTCAAGATATTCACACCGGCTACCTTGCCTTGCAATGCTTCGGCGGGATTGGTTGTGGCGCGCTTGGTCAAATCTTCTACGTTGACCGACGAGATAGCCCCCGTCATGTCGCTCTTCTTCATCGTACCGTAACCGATAACGACTGTCTCTTCGAGCATCTGGGCATCTTCTTGCAGTACCACCTTGATTTCGTGACGGCCATTGACGGCAAGGGTTTGCGGCTTATATCCTACATAGGATACGATCAGTGAACTTTGCGGATTGATAGTGAGCATAAATCGCCCGTCGAGATCGGTAATAATACCGTTGGTTGTTCCTTTCTCGAGTACGCTTGCGCCGATAACCGGTTCACCGCTTGCGTCGACTACTGTTCCTTTCAATTGAAAACTTTGTGCGAATGCACCGAACGGAATAAGAAAGGCAAATAGCAGCCATAGATAAATAGCTGCGCCTTTAGAACAAGGTTTGTGATTCATGTGATTATTTTTAAAGGTTAATAAATCGTTCGTGATTTGAGTGCTAAGTAATCAAATCACTCATGGAATCACTAATTTTTATGATCTACTTTTGCTCTACAAATTGTTTATTTCGATAGCTATTAATACTACAATGATTATTTTATTTCGCTGTTAATCAGTTGTTTGTTTATTTTTATATATCTACATAACTTACTGCGGTAAAGGGTTGGATATAACGGCAAAGTGACAGACTATGTAGGGCATCTTTTGCCGTTCGAAGAGTGTATTTACAAATTTATGGCTAACTTTGCACCCTTTAAAGAAAGAACTTAAATGTAATTTGAAACAGAAAGAACAATGATTGATAACTATTTCAAGCTGAAAGAGAACGGAACAACCGTCCGAACCGAGGTAATTGCAGGTATTACTACGTTTTTAACCATGGCGTATATCTTGGCGCTTAATCCACAGTTTTTGTCGACAACCGGCATGGATGCCGGAGCTGTTTTCACCGCTACCGCCGTATCGGCTATTGTTGGAACCATGATTATGGCTCTCTGGGCTAAGTTGCCCTTTGCGCTTGCTCCGGGAGTTGGGCTGAGTGTTTTCTTCTCCTTTACGGTTTGTATGGCTATGGGATATACCTGGCAGTTTGCGCTGACTGCTGTGTTTATTGAAGGAATCATCTTTATACTACTTACCCTCTTTAACATCCGCGAGGCCATTGTCAATTCGATACCTCAAACACTGAAGAATGCCATTGGTGCAGGTATCGGGTTGTTTATCGCCTTCATCGGTTTGCAGAATTCAGGCATTATCGTAAACAGTGATTCAACGCTTGTTAAATTGGGCGATATCACATCCGGTGCACCTCTTTTGGCGTTGATCGGCTTGGGTATCACCTCTTTGTTATTGATTAAAAAGGTAAACGGAGCCCTGTTGTTGGGTATCCTGATAACTACCATCATCGGTGCCTTTATGGGAATTACCCAGTACAAAGGCATTGTAAGCCTTCCGCCATCGCCCGAACCTCTTTTGTTTAAGTTTGACTTTTCGGAGGTGTTCAGCTTGAAAATGGTCGTTGTGGTTTTCACTTTTCTGTTTGTAGACTTGTTCGACACACTGGGCACACTGGTGGGGGTAACAACCAAAGCCAAAATGCTGACGCCCGATGGCAAAGTGCCCGGCATTAAGCAGGCGTTCATGGCCGATGCCGTAGCTACTACGCTGGGAGCTATGATGGGAACGAGCACCGTGACCACCTATGTGGAGAGTGCCGCAGGTGTAGCCCAAGGCGGACGCACCGGACTAACCTCGCTCGTTACAGCCTCGTGTTTTGTGGTTGCTTTGTTGTTCTCGCCCCTCTTCTTGTCTATCACGCCTTCTGCCACCGCACCGGTGCTTATATTGGTAGGCTTGTTTATGCTCTCTCCGGTGGTAGCGATCGACTTTGACAATTACGCCGAGTCTATTCCTGCCTTTATCTGTATCTTGGCCATGCCGTTGTCTTACAGTATAGCCGAGGGTATTTCGTTGGGTATGATTAGTTATGTGGTGCTCAATCTGTTAAGCTCTAACCAAAAGAAGCTAAACGCCGGAATGTGCATACTCGCCGTTCTGTTTATTCTGAAGTATTTTATTTAATTCGGAAGCTGTTGTCTATTTGACACTTTGTATATTGAACCGCTATTGAATAACGATGTTTGCTCCCTTGATCGAAGGCGATGAAAACGAAGCTATTCAATAGCGGTTCCCTTTTTCTCCATTGCTTGCAATAGAGCTGTATAGGCGATAAAAGTCCGTTTTTTGATGCCTGCCGGTGGTTAAAAGACAATGATTCGGTCGGTTCTGTATCGTTATGATGCTTTCAATTTGTTCGTGCGGAGTGAGCTTCTGGCAAAAAACAACGCTTATTTTCCTATCCAGTACGGTCTTTTCAGGAAATGTCGGGACGTTTATAAAAAAGGTCCCGACCATTTATGAAAAGCTCCCGACGATTTATAGAAATCTCACCGGCTTTTCTTAAAATCCTTCCTCATTTATGCGCCCCAAAACCGTATTATCTTGCAGTAATCCGTATGTTTATACCGATTTGGCTGCATATCTTTTCTGTTTTAGTTCTTTTCTATGCTAGTTCTTCTGTTTTGTTCAAAAATTTGGTTACTAATCTTTTCGCTTTTCCTTCTTTTCGCTTTTTATATTGGCGAAGTGCTGTCTTTTCGACAAGCCGGCTGCCGTTATATTTTTTGCAAATAGCCGGTTAAATCGTCTTCGGACTGCAAGCCCAAAGCCTTGCGCAACCGATAACGATTCATATTAATGGTTTTGGGAACACTCCCGGTAAGAAGTGAGATTTCCTTGGTAGATAAATTAACCCGTAAGAGGGTGGCCAGGTACTTTTCGCCTTGAGTTAGTGCCGGATGCAGCGTTAGTAAGCGTTTCAGGAAGTCGGCATTCTTTTGTTCAATGCTCAAGAGTAGTGCATTGGTCTCTTCCGAACCGTTTTGATACTGGCTGATGAATGCATTTACCTTTTTCAGGTGTGTCGAAATGGCACCCGGTTCCATGCGGTATCCCTCTTTGATCTGCTCGCGAATGCGCTCTAACAGCTCGTTACGGCTGCGTAGAAACATGGCAAAGCTGGTTACCTCCTGCCGGCTTACCTCCAACTCGTTTTGAATCGAGCGAATGGCTTGCTCCTGCTGCGCTACTTTGAGCTCGGCCAATTCGCGCTCGGACTGTTCGAGCCGGTAGCGGGTTTCGATGAGTTGCATATTCTTGCGCCGTCTGTACCATCGGGGTAGAAAAATAGCGATGACGATGCAGAAAAGCAATGTTGCACTTAGCAGGAATATATTGCGACGCAACAACTCTATTTCGTAGGACTGTTCGATCAATTCATTTTCGCGTTGCTGATCCATTAGCTTCTTTCTCGAAATCTCCTGTTCTACGTCGCGTAGCTTTTTGTCGTTTTGCAGCTCCTGACTCATCGTATAGAGCTGAAGCAGGCAATCGTAGGCTTTGTCGTACTGCTTCATGGCGCCATATACCCACGAGGAGTATTCGTAATTATCGCAGATCAGCTCTTTGCCATTGGAGGTAGCGGCAGCAATTTTGGCCTCTTTGAGTGCTTTGAGTGCCTTGTCGTATTGATGGGCAAAGAAATATTGCTTGCCCATGTTGTTGTAGTTCTCGGCAAGTGCCCAAGTGGCATTGAAGTTTTTATTGATGATGATCGCTTCATTGATCAGCGATAGTTTTTCGTCGATATCTCCTTCGTACAAACACATATTGTTCAGGTTGGCAGCCGCAGCTTTGATGTTGCCGATCTTGCGATTGATCTGCAAGGCGTTGCGAAAACATTGTTCGGCTGTTTTGAATTCGTTGAGACTGTAGTGAATAATGCCGCGCGTATTGTACGTTCCTGCCAGCCCCACCGAATCCTGATAAATCTTGCAGAGTGTGGCTGCTTTGTCGTTAATCTCGAAGGCTTTATTGTAGTCTTTAAGCCTGCAATAGATATTGGCCATTTGCATCTGGATATCCGATAATATGCGATAATCTTCGGGTTTGCAGTAATGCAATGCATCGTATAAGGCTTTGATTCCTATATCGAAATCGCCCAGAAACTTACAGGCTACTCCGTAGGCGAGCAACGCCTGGGCGCGTCTGGTATCGGGCGATTTGACCGGGAGCATTTCGAGTGCTTGTTGCGCGAAATAGGCCGATTGCTTGGGGTTGGTATATTTAACAAGCTTTGCTTTCTGAATGAGAGAATCGGCCTTGATGTTACCGGCTTGCAGAAGCGAGGCGTGAGATACTATCGATAGAATCAATAGGATACTCCAATTCTTTTTTCCAATGTGCATATAGTATTAGTTTGGGGTTTCCTGCAAATATAGCTTATTTTGGATACATTTGCTTCGGGAAACTTACTTTTTTGCTCACCTCGCTACTGATACTGACGACACCCAACCCGCCGTTTACATTGTTGGCAAACTTAATTGGCTCCATGGTTTCATCGAGCGCACCGGAGTCGATGATATTGAGTGACTTCAAATAATGGAACTCTGTTTCGCTGATGCTGAGCACGCGGATATAAGTATCCACTTGCGACCACAACCATGCATCATTAAAGCCTGAATAGTATAAACTATGTTTTAAGGTATACACAGTCATGGTGTAGCTGGTGTCGTCAAACCGCTTGTCGTCAAATATACCATAACGATTGTCGGGTTTCTCAAAGAAGTCTTGGTCGGTATCAAGGTTGGGACTTCCGTCTGTCAGTACGATATCTTCGCGGATAATCATCTGGGTGTCCTTCTCTTTCGAGAATAATATTTCACCTGGACGACTTTTGTCTTGGTAGGCCAATGTTTTCTGTTGCTCAACGATAAGACGATAGTAATTCTTCTCTTTTGGGCGGTCTTTGATGTGAATGCGATACCGTACGGCATCTCTATAATTATTCTGGTATCGAATCCGAGTACTCATCGTATCAATAGCCTCTTCGATGAAAGCCGGCTGCGGCACAACGACTTCGGCCCATGCCTTGTGCTGCCCGTCGGCAGTGCGCGCATCTACCCGCACCACATCGCCTGGACGAAAAGCAGAGGTAACCAGATAGCTGTTTGCCGCCGGTCTGTTTTCGACAGGAAGAATTGGTTGTGGCTTTTCGCTCAATACTCCGTTGATGCGTATTTCTATCACACCGTCTGTAACCTCTTTCAATTTGACCGGATCGCTCAGGTTCAGGAAGATTCGGTTATTGGTGCTGTCGGCATTCATCTGTGCATGAATGATCAGTTGTGTAGGAGCGGGCTTGATATCGATATCAATCTGGTTCTCGCACGAGGTAGCCAATATGGCGCATAAGAGAAGAACCGATAGTAAATGGTTATAATGAATCTTCATACGAGTTAGAATTTATACGTGTAAGTGACTGATGGTATGCATGGAAGAAGGGTTAACTTCTTCATTTTATGTATGTTGTCTTTGTATAATAGCAAGCTGGGATTCATGGCATTGTAGGCATTGTAAACGCTGATGTTCCAAGTGCGCACGCCATGACGTGTCTTTTTATTGAAGTTAATGCCCAGATTAAGTCGGTGGCTGCCGGGTAGGCGGTAGTTATTGCGCTGTGTAATGAGCTTTTCTTCTTTTACCATATTTCCGTCGGGGCGCAACGCACCGGTTACTCCCACCGGAATGGTTGCCGTGCCCCCGGTGTAAAAGACCCAAGTGGCACCTACATCAATGCGGTCGCTGAATTTATGGTTCAAACTTAGGCTGATGTTATGACGGCGATCGTACTTATACGGAAACCGTTCGCCGTTGTTGATGCCTCCTTTGGCAAACTGCCGGTCGCTTCGTGCCAAGGTGTAGGCTATCCAACCGGTGGTTTTTCCGGTGAGCTTTTGCGCCATAAACTCAATGCCCATCGAGCGTCCTTTGCCCATCTCCACCTTATCTTCCCAATTGGTCGAGGAGCCGAGGAAGCTCACCCCTTCTTTGTATTCGAGCACATTGCGCATCTGTTTATAATAGCTTTCGATAGAAAACTCCCATCCCGGCAGGCCGTTGTAGTAAGCTCCTATCGAGTATTGGTGGGCTTGCATGGGTTTTATCTTACTGGTCACCGGTACCCAGAGGTCGGTAGGCATTGAGATAGGAGTGGAGGAGAGCAGGTGAATATACTGGCTCATTTTACTGTACGAGGCTTTCAGCGCAAAATGTTTCGGTAGTTGATAACGAGCCGAGAGGCGTGGTTGCACGGAGAAATAGGTTTTCTGCTGCACGTTGAACAGAGAAATGTGTACCCCCGCGTTTAGTTGCAGCCGCGGGGTAAGCTCAAAATCATCTTCTGCGTAAACAGATGCTTCGTGGGCGTAGATATAGTTGTTGAACAGGCTGTGGAATGCGGTATCCTGCTGTACGCTACCCGATGCTTGTTCGTATATTTTAGAGGTCATCACCTCCGGGCGGAAGCGATGGAAGAGGTAATTGCCCCCAAAGCGGATGCGATGGGTGGGTAGGGGCGTGTAGTCGAAATCTATTGCATAACTCCAATCATTGATGCCCGAGCGGAAATTAGCCTCATAGTTAGATACTTTTTCTTGTTCGCTGCCTTCGTAGTTTGTTTTGTTGTATGCTTCGCTCCGGGCACTCATCAGGTAACTATTGTAGGCGACGGTGGTATTGCTGAACAGTTTGTTGTTGAATATATAGTTCCAACGGGTACTGACAACGGTGTTCCCCCAGTCGATCGACATTTTGTCTTTATACTGGTTTCCATAACTATGCTGACTTTCGGGCTCCTTTGATGTGAAGTGGTAGTGGTCTTTGCCGTTATAGAAGTTAAGGTAGAGGCGGCTGCGGTCGGAGAACTTATGGTTGACTTTGGCGTTGACGTCGTAGAAGAAGTAACTCATCTTTTCATTTTTTGGCATGAATGGTTTGGCAAGTAAATCAACATACGATCGCCGAGCCGAGATGTTGAACGAAGTGCGGTCTTTGATAATAGGCCCTTCGAGTTGCATTTTGGCAGAGAGCAACCCCAGACTGAACGTTCCATGAAAGCGTTTCATGTCTCCATCATTCGAACGCACATCAACCACCGATGATAAACGCCCGCCGAAGCGGGCGGGAAAGGAACTTTTGAATAGCGTAACCTTCTTAACCGCTTCGGGAGTGAATACGGAAAAGAAGCCGAATAAGTGGTCGACATTGTATACCGGAACGCCGTCGAGCAATATCAGGTTCTGGTCGGGACCTCCGCCACGTACATAAAGACCGGCAGACCCTTCGACACCGGCTTGCACACCGGGCATCAGCTGAATGGTTTTCATTACGTCGGCCTCGCCCAAGACAGTGGGCGTGTGTCGGATTTGAGCCATGGGAATGACATTTGCACCCATTTGTGTTGCCTTAATTCCGGCTTCGGGCTTATCGGACAGAATGACAACTTCGCTCAACTGCGTATTGGTTGCAAGGCGAATGTTGAGTACGGTGTCTTTCTGTAAAGTGAACGTATGTTGCTGCGCATCGAAACCCAAGTAGGAGAAACGCAGCTCCGTTTCTCCTGCGGGCAGGGTAATACTGTAAAAACCGTAAGGATTGGTGGCGGTTCCTTGATGTTGACGACTCTCAAGAATGTTTGCCCCAATCAGCGTTTCAGAAGAAGCCCCGTCTGTCACATATCCGCTGATAGTGAATCGTCGGCTTACGGGTTTTATTTTTTTAGGCTGCAAAGAGATGTGCTTACCTATGATTCGGTAGCTTACCGGCTCATCGGCAAAGACAATGTCTAATATCTCTTTCAGTGTTTTCTTGGTGACGGTGAGTGTGATCTTTTTATTGATTTTCACCTCCTCTCCATAGATAAAAGAATAGCCGGTAGAGTTTTCCATGCGTTTGATGAACTCTTGGAGCGTAGCGTTTCGGATGTTGAAACTCAGCTGTTGGTCGGCGTTCTGTGCTTGCAGTGACGGTGATAATGTTAAGATGATGTATGTTATAAAGAGGAATTCGATAATACAAATCCTTTTTGTATCGGGTTTATTCATGACGGTTTTATTTGGATACCACGGGAGCCCGCTTAAGGGGCGGATAGTATGATTTCTTTGTTTTGCTCTATATAGTTAAAACTCTTGGCATGTTGCAATAATCGTAATATTGGTATAAGCCCCTCTTTCTGCTCGAATCTCGCTGTGATGCGGTATTCTTGCAGTGCTTTGTCGGTAATACGGATCGGAATACCAAAAGTGTTGGATAGTTGATGGGCAATCTCTATCAAGGGCAAGTTGTTGAATATCAACATTCCGTTTTGCCAGGCTATATCGTCGGAAACATTGCCCGAAGGTACAAGCGTAAGGTTTCCTTCTGCCTTATTATATATAGCACTTTCGTTGGGGCGCAATACAATACGTTCGGATTGGCTTTTATCGCTCACAGCTACCGATCCTTCGAACAGTGTAGTCTTTATTTCGGGGGTATTGGCATAGGCTTTTACATTGAACTGAGTACCCAATACCCGAATGTCTACCGCATCTGTTTGTACAACAAAGGGGTGCTTCGTATCTTTTCTGACCTCGAAGTAAGCCTCTCCGCAGAGGCTTACCGTGCGCTCTTTCTGTTGAAAACGCTTGGGGTAGGTCAGCGAAGAGAAATGATTGAGGGTTACTTCGGTACCGTCGGGCAGGCTGATGGTACGTACCTCGGCCTGAGTGTAGATGGTTTGCAAGCTATCGGTCTGCGCATAGTCGATCACAAACCAGCCTGCAACACACAATGCGACCATTGCCGCTGCTGCACCGATCCATCTGACAAGTGGGAAGGAACGTTTGCCCGGAAGCCGCTTTTCAAGTAGTTTATAACTGTTGGCTGCTGCAAAACGCCCCCTTGGTGTGCGGGTAGAAACAACAAGGCGGTTCAATAGCTGCTCTAACTCTGTATCTGTATATTTCATTTCTCTCATGCGATGGTGGTTGCTTACTTGGGTATTAACCGAATACTTAGTTTAGACGGCTGAGCATTTTTATCCTTCCACTGGGGTGTAGAGGTTAGATGCACGAAAGTACCCTTGATGATATGCTTTGGGTAAAGCTTGATTTGGGTAGTGACCGACTTTTTACCGGCTTTGATTATCACTTGCTCCTCGGTTAACTTAACGAATACCGTTTCTCTTCCCGGTGTTGTTGTTGCGCTGCTGGATAACTTTACTATTCTGTCTTCTTTACTTTTCTCGATAGCAATTATTTTGATATCGAGTGTCTCTTCTTGCATGGCTTTGTTATAGGCATACTCTTGGTGGACTCGTTCAAATCCGACGTAATCTGTTGGATAATCATTCTTTTTGTTGCTCTTGCATGCTGCCAGAAAACTTAGGATGACTAAAGTCATAACTACTTTTTGATAAAACTTTTCCATATGCAATCTGTTTAAATTAAGTGTTTATTCACAGATAAAGACAGTTGCATGAAGAAATCTCCCTATTCCATTAGTCGAAATAAATGTTAATTCTCGCAGTATTCTAAAATCATCTCTTTGAGTCGGTGGGTTGCTTTCTGTAAGTGTGCGTCGACGGTCTTTGTGCTAATGTTCAATGCTTCGGCTACTTCGGCATAGGTCTGCTTCTCCTCGCGTATGCGGATAAATATCTCTCTGCACCGTTCGGGCAATCGGTCGAGTGCTTTGACGTATCGTGCAAATAGTTCTTCGCTGATGAGGGTTTCCTCGGGCGAGGAACCGGAAGCGATCGGATCAACCAAGATGTTGGAAGAGCTGGCCAGTCGCCGGTCTTCTTTCTCTAATTGGTTTAGTGAGGCGTTCTTGACAAGAATAAAACAATAATCTTCGATGTTGCGGATATCGAGCAACGTGGCACGTTGTTCCCATAGTTTCAAAAAAACATCGAGTACAATCTCTTGCGAAATCTCTTCTTGTTTCACATAATAATAAGCGATACGGAAGAGACGATCGTAAGTGAGGTTGTAGAATTCGCGAAAGGCAGTCTGTGAGTTCAGTTCCTTTATGCGACGCAATAGTTTCCTTACTTCAGATTCGGTCATGGGCGTTGAGGCTATACATTCAATCTTCAACCCACAGTAGGTCGCTCATAATACCGTCGGAAACAAAGATACCCTTGCGGCTGAGACAAAGAGCATTGTTTCGTAGTTCGAGCGTTCCACTTTGAAGGTGTTTGTCGGCTATACGCAAACAATAATGATATAGCTTATCGTTGAATGTTGATTGCAATTGGTTGAGTGAGATGCCCCATACGGTACGCAGCGATGTGAGTATGAACTCGTTGTATCGGGTGGTTTCGTCTCGTTGCTCCGTTTCAAAAACGCGCATCCCTTGGTTTATTCCTTCTATGTATGCGTCGATAGAGGAGCTGTTCCACTCTCTCGAATCTCCATTGAATGAGTGTGCCGATGGTCCGCATCCCAGGTATTTGGTGCCTTGCCAATAGGAGGTGTTGTGTTGCGACAGCTTGCCCGGACGGCAGAAATTGGAAATTTCATACTGTTCGTATCCCGCTTCGGTCAATTGATCGATCAGCAACGAGAAGAAATCAACGCTGCTCTCTTCATCTAACTCTTCTACCTGATGGTTTTTGCACATTGTATATAAAGGAGTACCTTCCTCATAAATGAGGTGATAGGCCGATATATGTTCGACGTCGAGCGCAATGGCTTGTTGTAGATCAGCTTTCCAGCGTTCGAGTGTCTCTCCCGGCAACCCGTATATGAGATCGATACTGATGTTCTGGAATCCGGCTTGCCGACAGGCTGCAACAGCCTGAATGGCTTGCAATGCCGTATGACGGCGTTTTAATAACTTCAACGTTGTGTCATTGAACGTTTGTATGCCCATGCTGATGCGGTTGAACGGTAGGCGTGAGAGGCTATGCAAGTATTCGGGCGTAAGGTCGTCCGGATTGGCCTCAAGGGTGATTTCATGACAGTGCTCCCTGCCGAAAAGGCGATCGATGGTAGCAAATATCCGTTCAAAGTCTACGGCCGATAGTTGTGAGGGGGTGCCTCCTCCGAAATAGATTGTCTCGACAGGTTCGTTTTGAAGGTAATCTTGACGCATTTCCAATTCACGGCAAAGTGCAAGTATATATCGCTCTTTCATCTCACTGCGGGTGGTTGAATAGAAATCACAATAAATACAACGAGTTTTACAGAAAGGAATATGAATGTAGATGCCTGCCATGAGTCTTAATTTTACGCTTAAGTTGTTCTATCGCTGCAAAAGTAGAACTTTGACTTTAAAAAAGGACTATTTGATTGCTTAATAATCTGAAATAAGATATTTCCATAAGAAGATAATGCATCGTTAGAAACTTCTTTACTCGATTTTGACTAATGTGTTGAATAACATTGTTTAGTAACACTATCATTTTATTGTTTTTCATTTTATTAATGTCTATTTTGCGCGTCACAAAATTAATGGTATGCGAGTAACATACTGAGTCATTCATTTTAAATCTTACATATTATGAAGGTGTATCAGACTAACGAAATTAAGAACATTGCCCTCTTGGGAAGTTCTGGCTCTGGGAAAACCACTCTTGTGGAAGCAATGCTTCTCGAGAGTGGTATTATAAAACGTCGCGGAACTATTGCCGCTAAAAATACTGTAAGTGATTATTTTCCTGTAGAGCAGGAGTATGGCTATTCTGTCTTCTCCACCGTGTTTCATGTAGAATGGAATAATAAAAAGCTGAATATGATAGACTGTCCGGGCGCGGACGACTTTGTAGGAGGAGCAGTTACTGCACTGAATGTTACCGATACCGCCATTATTCTTTTAAATGGTCAATATGGTGTTGAAGTTGGCACACAGAACCATTTCCGATATACTGAAAAGCTGGATAAACCTGTTATCTTCTTAGTAAACCAGCTCGATAATGATAAATGCGATTATGATAATATCCTCGAACAGCTTAGAGAAGCTTATGGTTCTAAGGTTATTCCCATTCAATATCCACTGAATACAGGTGCCGGATTCAATTCGCTCATTGATGTATTATTGATGAAGAAATACTCATGGAAACCCGAAGGGGGAGTTCCCACCATTGAAGATATCCCCGAAGAGGAGATGGAGAAAGCCATGGCGATGCATAAAGCCTTGGTTGAGGCTGCTGCCGAAAATGACGAAGCTTTGATGGAAAAGTTCTTTGAACAAGATTCGCTTAGTGAAGACGAAATGCGCGAAGGCATCCGCAAGGGATTGGCCACGAGGGGTATGTTCCCGGTATTCTGCGTCTGTGCAGGCAAAGATATGGGTGTGCGTCGGTTGATGGAGTTTCTGGGCAATGTAGTTCCCTTTGTTTCGCAGATGCCTAAAGTGACCAATACCGCCGGAAAAGAGGTAGCTCCCGATGTACATGGGCCTACCAGTCTTTATTTCTTTAAAACCAGTGTAGAACCGCATATTGGTGAGATTTCCTATTTTAAGGTGATGAGCGGTAAGGTGAAAGAAGGTGATGACTTGATAAATGCCGATCGCGGTTCAAAAGAGCGCATGGCTCAAATCTATGTAGTAGCCGGGGCCAACCGTATCAAAGTCGAGGAACTTCAAGCTGGAGATATTGGAGCCACGGTGAAATTGAAAGATGTAAAAACAGGCAATACGCTTAATGGCAAGGATTGTGATTATCGATTTAACTTTATAAAGTATCCGAACTCAAAATATACGCGTGCCATTAAACCGACCAATGAAGCGGATGTGGAAAAAATGATGTCGATCCTTAACCGTATGAGGGAGGAAGATCCGACATGGGTTATTGAACAGTCCAAAGAATTGAAGCAAACATTGGTGCACGGACAGGGAGAATTCCATCTACGTACCTTGAAGTGGCGATTGGAGAATAACGAAAAGTTGATGGTGAAGTTTGAGGAGCCAAAGATTCCATATCGCGAAACCATTACCAAATCATCTCGTGCCGACTATCGGCATAAGAAACAATCGGGCGGTGCCGGGCAGTTTGGAGAGGTTCATATGATCGTAGAACCTTATAAAGAAGGTATGCCTGTACCGGATACTTATAAATTCAATAACCAGGAATTTAAAATAAGTGTGAAAGGCACTGAAGTAATTCCATTGGATTGGGGTGGGAAATTGGTGTTTATTAACAGTATCGTAGGTGGTTCGATCGATACTCGTTTCTTGCCTGCTATCCTGAAAGGGGTAATGGCTCGTATGGAGCAAGGCCCTTTGACTGGTTCTTATGCTCGTGATGTACGTGTCATTATCTACGATGGAAAGATGCATCCGGTCGATTCAAATGAAATTTCCTTTATGCTTGCCGGACGAAATGCTTTCAGCGAAGCCTTTAGAAATGCAGGTCCTAAGATCTTGGAACCAATTTACGATGTAGAAGTATTTGTACCTTCCGATAAAATGGGTGATGTGATGGGTGACCTTCAAGGACGTCGTGCCATGATCATGGGTATGAGCAGTGAAAAAGGTTTTGAAAAACTAATAGCGAAAGTACCATTGAAGGAAATGTCTTCTTACTCTACGGCATTGAGTTCATTGACGGGTGGTAGAGCATCGTTTATTATGAAGTTTGCCAGTTATGAGCTTGTTCCTGCCGATGTTCAAGATAAGCTAATCAAAGACTTTGAAGCCAAACAGCCTGAAGAATAGATTAATTTGTTAACTATATAAAAGTCGTTGTTCTTTCTTCATGAAAGAATGACGACTTTTTTTAATTAACAATGATTAATTAAAGTAGAAAAAGACGATAGAAAGATTTAATTTTTTATTAAATTTGCAAACCAAAGAGATGTTTGTTTTGTTATAGTCGTCAGATTATGACCTAAATACTCATCTTCGGTTAATTTACGAGAACGTGCGGTTAAATCAGGTTAATAGATTAGGTATGTTAATTAGGGAGTGTTAATTTTGTTGCTATGAAAAAGTCAACAATTTGGATATTGGGAATTGTGATGGGTCTTTCCTTTCTTAGTCTGCTTTATTTGCAGGTAAGCTATATCGAGGAAATGGTCAAGATGCGCAAGGAACAGTTTGATACTTCGGTAAGGAATAGCCTCTATCAAGTATCTAAAGACGTAGAGTATGCCGAAACCGAACGTTGGTTGAGGGAAGATGTAGCCGAAACAGAGATGAAGGCCATGGCCAATAGTTCATCAATGCAGCAAAGCGAAAGTCTGATTCAGCAAACAAGACGTTTTACGATGAAGTCACCCGACGGAAAGATATATTCGGATTTTGAACTGAAGGTGATGACAAATAAACCGTCGGAGCTGCCAAAGGCAATGATTTCTCAATTTCATGGAAGCAAAACAATTCCGGAAACATCAAGATCATTGTTGGAAGCCGTGAAGAATAGGTATATGTATCAACGTGTACTACTCGACGAAGTGGCTTTACAGATGGTTTACCGTGCAAGTGATAAATCGATTGGTGAGCGGGTACGGTTTAAGGATTTGGATGATTATTTGAAGTCCGCTTTATTGAATAATAGCATTGAGTTGCCTTATCACTTTACGGTGATTGATAAAGATGGGCGGGAAGTATATCGTTGTGCCGATTATGAAAACAAAGGTTCTGAGGATGCGTATGCTCAGGCTTTGTTTCAAAACGACCCACCGGCAAAAATGAGTATTATGAAGATTCACTTTCCGGGTAAGAATGATTATATTTTCGATTCGGTTAGCTTTATGATACCATCGATGATCTTTACGATTGTGTTGTTGATAACGTTCATTTTTACTATCTACATTGTTTTCCGTCAAAAGAAACTTACGGAGATGAAAAATGACTTTATTAATAATATGACGCATGAGTTTAAGACGCCGATATCGACAATTTCGCTCGCAGCGCAAATGCTGAAAGACCCGGCAGTTGGTAAATCTCCGCAGATGTTCCAACATATATCGGGTGTGATTAATGATGAGACCAAACGATTGCGTTTCCAAGTGGAGAAAGTGTTGCAAATGTCGATGTTCGATAAGCAGAAAGCAACTCTTAAAATGAAGGAACTCGATGCAAACGAAATGATTAATGGGGTTATCAATACCTTTGCTTTGAAGGTAGAGAGATATAATGGTAAGATAACATCGAACCTTGAGGCTACCGATCCTGTTATATTTGTGGATGAAATGCACATCACCAATGTTATATTCAATTTAATGGATAATGCGGTGAAGTACAAGAAACCCGAAGAAGACTTATTGCTCAATGTCAGAACTTGGAATGAACCGGGCAAACTGATGATTTCGATAGAAGACAATGGCATTGGTATTAAAAAAGAGAACCTGAAAAAGGTGTTTGATAAGTTCTATCGCGTGCATACAGGTAATCTGCACGATGTTAAAGGCTTCGGATTAGGTCTTGCCTATGTGAAGAAAATTATTCAAGACCACAAAGGAACCATCCGGGCAGAGAGCGAATTGAACGTGGGAACTAAATTTATTATTGCATTACCTTTATTAAAAAATTAATGATATGGACGAGAAACTGCGTATTTTATTATGCGAGGATGATGAGAATCTTGGCATGCTTTTGAGAGAATATTTACAGGCAAAAGGTTACTCAGCCGAGTTATATCCCGATGGAGAAGCTGGATACAAGGCTTTCTTGAAGAATAAATATGACTTGTGTGTGTTTGACGTAATGATGCCTAAAAAAGATGGTTTCACGTTGGCACAGGATGTTCGTGCAGCCAATGCCGAAATTCCTATTATTTTTCTGACAGCCAAAACACTGAAAGAAGATATTCTAGAGGGATTCAAGATTGGCGCCGATGATTATATCACCAAGCCATTCAGTATGGAAGAGCTAACTTTTAGAATCGAGGCTATTCTAAGACGAGTTCGTGGAAAGAAAAACAAAGAAAGCAATGTTTATAAAATAGGTAAATTTACCTTTGATACGCAAAAACAAATCCTTTCGAGCGATGGCAAGCAGACAAAGCTTACTACGAAAGAGTCTGAATTGCTTGGCTTGCTCTGTGCTCATGCAAATGAGATATTGCAACGCGACTTTGCACTGAAAACAATCTGGATTGATGATAATTATTTCAATGCACGTAGCATGGATGTATACATTACCAAACTACGTAAGCACTTGAAAGAAGATGAGTCAATTGAAATTATCAATATCCACGGAAAAGGCTACAAGCTTATTACTCCCGAAGTGGAAGCATGATAGCGGAGAAACAAATATAAAAAAGCCCGGAAACATCTGTTTCCGGGCTTTTTTATATTTGATCAAATATTAATCGGTAATTCTCTTGTTAATAAAAATATAAGAGATAAGTCCTAATACAACCAAAACAGCTGAACCGCCCAGAATTGCATTGTTGTTTACATTACCGGTAAAGGAACAAACAAGCAAAGTGATCGCTCCGACTAAGATTAATATTAATCCTAAATTCTTTAATAAGCCTTTCATGTGTATGTATTTTAATAGATTATTATATTCTTGTCGCAAAGAAAAGCATAATTCTTTAACGGGCGAAATAATTTGTGCAAAAAAACAATTATTTAAGAGTAAATAGCCGATTTTAGGTTGCACAGTTCAGTGGATTCCTAATCTTTTGTATTGAAAAAGATTTTGCGCAGTACCTCTTGACTAATACTTAGCTCTTCCGAAGTAACCCCATATAATGCCTCTATCAGTGTGCGATTAGCTATGTTGCGAGCCTTTTCCTCCAACTCTTTTCCTGTTTTAGTTAAGTGAATGAGATTTGTCCGTCGGTCCTTCTTATCCGAAATACGCACAACTAAATGCTGACGCTCCATATTGTCTATTAAGCGAGTCATACTGGGCTTGTCCTTAAAAGTTGCATTGCACAACTCTTGTTGGGTGACGCCGTCTTTCTCCCACAGAAAAATGAGCACAGTCCATTGTTCGGGACTAATCTCTAAACCATTCATACGGAAGTTACGATATAACTTTCGGTTGATGGCAGCAGATACCTTACCATTCAAAATGGCAAATATAAGGCGAATATCAAAATTGAATTGTTCTATCATGAAATTATTGTTTAAGCAACCTTGCAAAGGTAAAGGTCTTCTTTGAGAATTCCTATATACGGGCACAAAAAAACATTAAATGTTTGCAGATCAAAATAAAATGGCTAACTTTGCACCGCATTTTAAAAATAAAATAATTATTTATTTAATTAAACGAGTATGAATCAATATGAAACCGTTTTCATTTTAACTCCCGTTTTGTCTGATGTTCAGATGAAGGAAGCGGTAGAAAAATTCAAAGGCATTCTTCAGGCTGAAGGTGCTGAGATTATCAATGAAGAGAACTGGGGATTGAAGAAACTGGCTTATCCTATCCAGAAGAAGTCTACAGGATTCTATCAATTGATTGAGTTCAAAGCAGAACCTACTGTAATTGACAAGTTGGAACTTAATTTCCGTCGTGACGAACGTGTGATCCGTTTCTTGACTTTCAGAATGGAGAAATACGCTGCAGAGTACGCTGCAAAAAGAAGAAGTGTTAAATCAAACAAAAAGGAGGATTAAATCATGGCACAACAAGCTCAATCAGAAATCAGATATTTGACTCCCCCCTCAGTAGACGTTAAGAAGAAGAAATACTGCCGTTTTAAAAAGAGTGGTATTCGTTATATCGACTACAAAGATCCTGAATTCTTGAAGAAATTCTTGAATGAACAAGGTAAAATCCTTCCTCGCCGTATTACCGGTACTTCTTTGAAGTTCCAGCGTCGTATTGCGCAGGCTGTGAAGAGAGCACGTCACTTGGCGTTACTTCCATTTGTAACTGACATGATGAAATAAGGAGGAAAAGTATGGAAATTATATTGAAAGAAGACGTAGTAAACTTGGGTTATAAGAATGATATCGTAACAGTGAAATCTGGTTATGGTCGTAACTTCTTAATCCCTACTGGAAAAGCTATCATCGCTTCTCCTTCTGCAAAGAAAATGTTGGCTGAAGACTTGAAACAGCGTGCTCACAAACTTGAGAAAATCAAGAATGACGCAATTGCCGCTGCTGCTAAGTTGGAGGGTGTTGCTTTGACTATTGCAACAAAAGTAAGTTCAACCGGTACTATCTTTGGTTCTGTTGGCAATATTCAAATTGCTGAAGCATTGGCAAAGTTAGGTCACGAAATCGACAGAAAGAGCATCGTTGTAAAAGACGCTGTGAAAGAAGTTGGTTCTTACAAAGCAATCGTAAGACTACACAAGGAAGTTTCTGTTGAAATTCCTTTCGAGGTAGTTGCTGAATAAGCATTATACATTTTTACGTATAAAATATAAAGTCCCAACTCATTGTGAGTTGGGACTTTTTTTATTAAAGAATTTCGTATAGGAATATGTTGTCTGTTTTGTCGAGCTCCCTGGTTAATCGAATGTGGAGCCGATGGGAGAGCAGTTATATATAAAAAAAGGTCTGTCATGTTTAACATGACAGACCTTTAAAGTCTCTTTTCGAGTTCGTTGAGCTGGAATTATTCAGCTACTACGATAGAAGCGCTATCTACAACAGTTGTATCAACTGCTGCTGCTGCTTCTGCTGCTGCTGCTTCTACAGCTGCGATAGAGTCAGCGATACGGATAGAATCTGCAGTTGCTTTTTCAGCGTCAGCTGCTTTGTTACCACAAGATGCGAAAGATACAGCTACGATAGCTACGAACATCAAAACTAATTTTTTCATTTTTTTTGCTTTTTAAATCTGTAATACAATCAATTGCTTATTAAAACATTGCAAAGATATGTACTTTCTCAATACGTTGTTCTCGAAAGACCAACTTTTTTTTATTTTTTTTTTAGAAGAGTGTTTTTTTATGTAATTTAGCATGTTATACAACATGCTAATCGATAGCTAAACCTCTGCTATACTGTTGTATAGGTATCTTTTGATGCTTCTTTTCGGAGTCTTCTCAAACTCAGTAGGATAGAGCTGAATTTGGCTCACTTTCTCGTATGAGGCGACCATATTATTGAGATTTTTAAGATTTTCCCCCATAATCGTTTTTAAGTTCTCGTCATCACTTAAACCAAGAGAATCTAATGCTTCATAATCGGCATATACCAAACCTACCAACTTCTTGTTTCGTTCAATAATCAGGCTCTCCAGAATGAATGGCATATTATTGAGTTTGGCTTCTATCTCTTCCGGAAAGATATTCTGTCCACTCGAACTTAAAATCATTGTTTTAAGTCTTCCGCGGATGAATATATTTCCTTCCGCATCTATGGTGCCTAAATCGCCCGTGCGTAACCAACCATCTTTGCTAAAAGCTTCCTTGGTGGCTTCCTGATTTTTATAATAGCCCGACATTACATTTTCTCCCCTTACTTGTATTTCTCCGATTTCGGCTTCCTGATTTTCTTTATAGACACGAGCCTCCATGATATCCAGTATTTTGCCGGACGAACCTGGGAGAAATTCGTTCCAAGGCGCATAACTGATAAGTGGTGCGCACTCAGTCATGCCATAGCCAATGGTAAAGGGAAATTTAATCTTGTAGAAAAAAGCTTCTACTTCGGGGTTCATGGCTGCTCCACCGATGATAATTTCCTTGAAACGACCTCCTAGTGCATCGATAAGTTTCTTGCGGATTTGACCATAAATCTGATTATCAAGCAAAGGAATACTCAATGCCCATTTCATGCTTTTCTTAGCAATGAGGGGTTGAATGATATTTTTATATATTTTTTCGATAACCAGCGGAACGGTAATGATGAGGTTTGGCTTTACCTCCTCGAAGGCTTTCATGAGAATTTTGGGAGATGGAGTTTTTCCTAATAAAGTAACATGTGTACCAACCGCAGTAGCTGTTAGAAAATCGAATGCACACCCATAGGCATGGGCTAGTGGAAGGAAAGAAAGTACCTTATCACCTCGCTTCAGAAGCTCGGTACGAATACCGAATGTTACATTGCCGGCAAGGTTATTACCGGTAAGCATAACCCCTTTACTGAAGCCCGTAGTGCCGGAAGTATAATTGAGTAGCATTACCTTATCGTTTGATAAAGTAGTGTATTCGATGTTCTCGGGGTGAAATCCTTTCGGATAAACCGCATGCATCTCTTCATCCAGATGTTTGATGAATCGCTGAATCGTCTCACCGTCGCGCTGGTAAAGGCAACGGAAATCGGTAAGGGAGAAAGCACCACGGATACCCGATAGCTTTTCTTCTTCAAGAGCCTCCCAAATGGTGTCGCTGGTAAAGAGAAAGACCGATTCCGAATGACTGATGATGTGGTGAACATCGTTTGGATTAAAGTCCTGAAGGATGGGAACTACAATAGCACCATATGTGATGGTAGCCATATAGGCAATGCACCATCGGGCATTATTTTTTCCGATAATGGCAATCTTATCCCCACGGCGCAGACTACAATGCTTGAACAATAAGTGCAGACGAGCTATTTCTTCGGCTACTTGCCCATAGGTATAACTCTCTTCTTCACCATAATCAGTGTAACAGGGTAAATCCCAGTTTTCTCGGAAACTACTTTCGTATAGTTTGATAAAATTCTCTTTAATCATTGCACGCTTTTTAATGATTTGTGCAAAAGTAGGAATAAACTTTCATAACTTAAAGCGTTTACTTCATGAACTAATGAATCGGATAACAACTTTTAAAACTAATAATGCGTAAATTTGCACCAAATATGTATTTCAAGGATTATGATAGATACCACCGTATTTCAGGATAAGACAGCCGTTTACTATACTTTGGGCTGCAAATTAAACTTCTCAGAGACTTCTACCATAGGTAAGATACTGCGCGAAGCAGGTGTGCGTACTTCACGAAAAGGCGAAAAGGCCGATATTTGTGTGGTCAATACGTGCTCTGTAACCGAGATGGCCGATAAGAAGTGTCGCCAGGCCATTCACCGGCTTGTGAAACAACATCCGGGTGCATTTGTCGTAGTGACGGGTTGCTATGCTCAATTAAAACCCGGCGACGTCTCGAAGATCGACGGAGTTGATTTAGTATTAGGCGCCGAGCAAAAAAGCGACTTACTACATTATTTAGGTAACTTGCAAAAACATCAGGAGGGCGAAGCGCATACCTCTGCTTTAAAAGATATCCGCTCTTTCGCTCCCTCTTGTTCGCGGGGCGATCGTACCCGCTTCTTTCTGAAAGTGCAAGACGGATGTGACTATTACTGTTCGTATTGTACCATTCCGTTGGCACGCGGGCGGAGCCGCAATGGTACGGTTGCTTCGATGGTCGAACAAGCCCGTACGGCTGCTGCCGAAGGTGGTAAAGAGATTGTGCTGACCGGAGTTAATATTGGCGATTTCGGAAAGAGTACCGGCGAAACCTTTTTCGATTTAGTAAAGGCACTTGATGAGGTCGAAGGCATTGAGCGTTACCGCATCTCTTCAATTGAGCCCAACTTACTGACGGATGAGATTATCGAGTTTGTGTCTCATTCGCGCCGGTTTATGCCTCATTTTCATATTCCATTGCAGTCTGGTAGCGATGATGTACTTGCGTTGATGCGTCGTAGATACGATACAGCCTTGTTTGCATCGAAAATAAACCGAATCAAAGAAGTGATGCCCGATGCCTTTATTGGTGTTGATGTCATCGTGGGTACCCGCGGTGAAACAGAAGAGTTTTTTGAGAATGCTTATCGTTTTATTGAAAGTCTCGACATAACCCAATTGCACGTATTTAGCTATTCCGAGCGTCCGGGTACTCAAGCCTTGAAGATCGACCATGTAGTAACACCCGACGAAAAACATAAGCGCAGCCAGCGTCTCCTTGCTTTATCGGAGGAGAAAACAAAAGCTTTTTATACTCGCCACATCGGACAAACCATGTCTGTATTGATGGAGAAGAGCAAGCCGGGTACTCCCATGCATGGTTTTACTGCTAATTACATTCGCGTGGAAGTGGAGAATGAACCGTCGCTTGATAATCAGTTGGTCACTGTTCGCTTAGGCGAGTGGAATGAAGATGAAACAGCATTGAAAGGTACCATTCTTTAAATGATATAATCGGTTTTATACTATATGCCTATGACTAAGGTTTCAATTGTAATCCTGAATTGGAACGGATGTGAGATGCTTCGTTCGTTTCTTCCTTCTGTTATTCGTCATTCCCAAGGCGATGGCATTGAGATTTGCGTAGTTGATAATGGTTCTACGGATCACTCTGTCGATATGTTGCGTAGAGAGTTTCCATCTGTTCGCCTTTTGCTGCTCGAGCAGAACAATGGTTTCGCCGATGGCTATAACCTGGCTTTGCAGCAGGTAGAGGCAACCTATGTCGTGCTACTTAATTCGGATGTGGAGGTTACTCCGCATTGGTTGAATCCTTTAATTTCTTATCTGGACACACATCCCGAAGTCGCTGCCTGTCAGCCCAAGATACGGAGCTGGCATAACCAAACTGTATTTGAGCATGCAGGGGCTGCCGGAGGGTTTATTGATAGGTATGGATATCCTTTTTGCAGAGGGCGTTTGATGGAGGTTGTGGAAGAAGACAGTGGACAATACGATACCATTTGTCCCGTGTTTTGGGCTACGGGAGCTGCCTTATTTATCCGACTGGAGGATTATCGGAGGGTGGGAGGCTTAGATGGACGCTTCTTTGCCCATATGGAGGAGATTGATCTCTGCTGGAGGCTTCGTGCTCGCGGTAGGAGCATTGTCTGTATTCCTCAGAGTGTTGTCTATCATGTAGGTGGAGCAACGCTCAAAAAAGAAAATCCGCGTAAGACATTTTTAAACTTCCGCAACAATCTTGTTATGCTTTACAAGAATTTGCCTTCTCATGAATTACGTTTAGTGATGCGTGTGCGTTGTGTACTTGATTATGTAGCGATGCTGGTGTTCCTATTTAAGATGCAGGCTCCGAATGCTAAAGCCGTTCTTGAGGCAAGACGTGAGTATGCTGTTATACGTTCGTCCTTTACGCCTGCTCGTGAGGATAATCTGAAAAAAACTATCGTACGTATTATCCCCGAACGGATAAAAAGTAGTATCTTGTGGCAGTTTTACGTGAAGAGGCGGAAGCATTTTTCGCAATTACTTAACTTTAATGAATAACATCAAATGAAAACTTTTGTAAGAAGAAATATTGGTTTGGTAGCTCATGATGCCATGAAGAAGGATTTGGTAGAGTGGGTCCTCTGGAACTCGGAATTGTTGATAGGGCATAAGTTCTATTGTACAGGTACTACCGGTACATTAATTTTGGAAGCATTGAAGAAAAAGCATCCCGAAGTGAAGTGGGACTTTACGATTCTCAAATCAGGTCCGTTGGGAGGTGATCAGCAAATTGGATCGCGTATCGTGGATGGAGAAATAGATTATCTGTTCTTTTTTACCGACCCGATGACATTACAGCCTCATGATACAGATGTGAAAGCGTTGACCCGATTGGCGGGAGTCGAAAACATTGTTTTCTGCTGCAATCGCTCCACGGCCGACCACGTGATTTCCAGTCCTTTATTTGCCGATCCTACTTATGTGCAGGTTCGTCCTGATTATTCTGGCTATACACAGCGTTTCAAGGATAAACCGGTGGTGATCGAAGCGGTAGAATCGATTAAGAAGAGAAAGAAAAAATAAGAGAAAGAATAATAACTAATAATGGTTACTAATAGCTCATCAAGAGTGTATTAGTAACCATTATTTTTTGCATGTCATCTCTACACCTGCGCTGTCTATATCGGCACTCATGGGTGGGTGTCTCTTCGAGAGTTTGATGTTTAGTTCGTCAATAGCCGGAAACTCATCGAACAACCGTTTTGCCATGCGACCGCATACGTGTTCCAATAGTTTTGACGGAATAATCATCTCCTCTTTCAAGACATCATACACATCGGCATAACTCACCGTATTTTCTATCTCATCCGTCTGTGCCGCATGTTCAACGTTTACTTTGAGTCTCAGGTTGACCAAGAACTCATTGCCTACAACCGTCTCTTGCGGTAATACGCCATGATAAGCGTAGAAGCAGATGTTTTCTAAAAAAATATAACTCGACTGGATGGTCATCTTCTTACTTATTACTAGGTTCTATTTGCAAAAATAGGCTATTTATTTGAAACGATGAAAGCAAATTGATTCTTTTGTAAGCAGAGAAATGACTATTATCGATTCTCTTTGTCTGATTTCAGAGGCTTCCTTCTGGTTTGATTGACTAATTCTTTTATTTTGTTATTCAAACCCTCGGCTTTAAGAAGTTCCTCTAAGGTTAAGTGCATTCGGTATCGCCAGTAATGACGAGGGTTGGCCGGCACATTGATACGTTCTTCTTGTACGTTCGGATTGCGCCATTCCTCGTCGATCGAAAGCCAGTCCTGCCATGCCAGAATACAAAGAATGGAGTTACTGTATAGATGGTTGCGCACAATCTCTTCGCACAACTCTGCCGTTGCTACCGAAGGAGCGTTGCCATGACGACCCAGCATGGAGTTGTAATACCGCTGCGTCTGTTGATAATCCTCCTCCCACCAGCCGCGTAGGGTAGACATATCATGGGTCGAAATGGTGCAAACAGAACGATATGGGTATTCATTGAGGCGTCCGAATTCATACGTAGGGTTCTTAGGCATGCGCTGAATCTCAAGGCTAAGAATACGCAGGTCGTTCATGACCCAGGCCACACATTCGGGAATCATTCCGAGGTCTTCGCCACATACCAGCATACGAGTCGACTGCGTTAGTTGTGGCAACTTCTTCATAGCCTGCTGATGCCAGAACTGATTATGGCGATGGTAATAATATTGATCGTACAAACGGTTGAAAGCAGCTTTCTCCCATTCATTGAGTGACCGATAAACGAAATCGTGCTGTACACCTATACGTGGATGAAACTTATGCGGTTCCTTATGATCGGGTACAAATAGCACATCGCTGATCAGTGAATACAAACCTTCTTTAATACGAGAGTTTTCTTCGTCTGTCTTATCAGAAAAAAAGGCTTCAACTTTACGTTGCGTATCGAACTCGGAACGCATGCGGTAAACCTCCCATCTATCTGTTGGTTCGATAAACGTTTCTTTCACATAATCAGTATGCGAACCGAAAATCTGCTCGAGGAAATACTCATGTATATAAGGTTTTAAAAAATCATCTCTGAAGGGCAGACCGTAGCTTTCAATTTCCATTTTACTCATGGGCAGTGCCGGTACGAACTGTCCCAATAGGCCGTGTACGGCATTCATCGGTATCTCCCAGATACGGAAGAAACCTAAGATATGATCTATGCGATAGGCATCGAAGTATTCGGACATTTTACGGAAACGCTTCATCCACCAGGCATAGCCATCTTTCTCCATCATTTCCCAATTGTAGGTTGGGAATCCCCAGTTTTGCCCATTTACGGAGAAATCATCCGGGGGAGCTCCTGCTTGTCCGTTGAGGTTGAAATAGTGGGGCTCTGTCCACGCTTCGACGCTGTTGCGACTTATTCCGATCGGAATATCCCCTTTCAGTACTACACCATTGGCCCTGGCATACTTGCTAGCAGCCATGAGTTGCAGGTGAAGGTTGAATTGTATATAGAAATAGATTGCAATGTTTGAGTAATCAGTTGCTTGCGGCTGACATAGCTTTTCTATTTCCTCTGCATTATAGATCGTATATTGCGGCCATTTTCTAAAATCGGGTGTTTTATATACATCGCGCAAATGGCTGAATACAGCATACGGCTGTAGCCACTCTTTATTTGACTCAAAGAATGTTTTAAACTCTTCCGACGCTAATACTTTTTCGCCTTCTTGCTTGAATATAAGCTCAAAATAGTTCCACTTTAGCTGATTTACTGCTTCATAGTCGATAGCCGGCAGATTATTCAGTTCTTTCTGCTGTTTGGCGAATGTTGCTAATGCTTTCTTATCTTTGAGTTTACCCAATTGTTGAAGGTTGGTATACATGGGATGAAAAGCATAAATGGAGATGCTGTTGTATGGATACGAATCTGTCCACGTATGCGTCATGGTAGTATCGTTGATCGGCAGTATCTGTACCACTTGCTGATCAGTGCTTACGGCCCAATCTATCATTTGTTTTAGATCTCCTAAATCGCCTATGCCATAACTACTCTCCGATTTTAAGGAGAATACGGGGATTGCTACTCCGGCACCTTTCCAGGCGGGAGTTTGGAAATAGGCATATCGATCGGAGATGACGAGCGTTTCGTTTGTCTTTATCTCGGGGTTGGCCATATAGCGATTCGGGTTGCTTTCCCACGCTTCGGTCTTTTTCTCTTTCTTATTATATAATACGAATTTGTATTCGAGTGGAAATGTAAGTTTAGTTGCATCTATTTCGGCTATCCATTCCGGAAAGTTGCTATCGCTCATTAGTAATGCGTTGCTCGACTCCCAGTTGCCCAATGCACTTTGGTTGCCGCAGATGGCCAAACAATAATCGCTACTGATGCGAGGAGCATAGGCTTTGATAACTAAGCTCTTCTTATAGCTTTTAGGCAAAGCTGCCTTATGTCGATGGGCTAATAGCGATTCTGTAAAAGCTGCACTGTAGAGATACTGCTGTTCGGGTATGTTTTTCCAATTATCATAAATTCGATATTTCTTGTTTTTATCTCCCCGTAAATAAAGGTGGCGTGGTATGCTATTCCACTCTTTTCGAACGATTTTTTCATCTTTCCAAATGAAATAACTATACGTAATAACGTTTTCATCAGAGGGTTGCAACTCCTTTTCGACTGTCCAATGAATACCGTCAACGGTCTGTAACGGGATTGCTTTGGCAAAATCGTTGTTACCTAACTCCGAAGTAGATCCTGTTAACCAAACCTCTTCTCCCCAGCTGGTTCGATATTCAATATTAAATGATACGATCATATATTAGATTTTAGTTTTTTATATTGATAGCATACTATTATTAATACTGCAAGTATAGAGATATTATGTGTTATGTCGTACTCATGTGTTTGCCGAACTAATCTAAAAAGTATGCAAACGTTTGTGTTGTATTTGTGCTAACATAAAAAGGAGCCCGTAACGGTGCTCCTTTTTATGTTGGTTATTTGTATATCTGATTATCCGCATCTGGATGCACCACATGTGGTGCATATCAGACAGCCTTCTTGATAAACCAAGGTTTCACTGCCGCAGTTCGGGCATTTCTTGCCTCTTGCCTCCGTGCCATCCTGAATGTATTTCTTCAGTGCACGTTCTACGCCATTCTTCCAGGTATTGATGTTTTCGCTGTCAAGCTGCAAAGAACCGACAAGTTTGATTACTTGTTCGATAGGCATTCTCCAGCGCAGTACACCCGAGATTAGTTTCGCATAGTTCCAATACTCTTTGTTGAACTTCTCGGATAGCCCTTCGATCGTAGTTTTATATCCACGCTTGTTTTCGAACTGGAAGTCATATCGTTTGTTTCCATGTTCATCTACGCTTTTAATAATTCGACCTGTAGTCACTGTTTTCGGCAATAGAATTCCCTCGTCGTCATCTTGCAAACCGGTAAATATCTCGTAAGGACGTCCGTCGAGTAAACCTACAAAAGCGACCCATTTCTCTTTGTTGTTCTGGAAGCGTACTACATCTGCCTCAAGGATTGTTGGGCGAACTTCTACAACTGTAGGTGGTTTACAGGGAGGAAGCTCTTCTTTTTTGTCCGACTTAGTCGAAATCAACACTCCCGAACGAGAGCCGTCACGATACACCGTACATCCTTTACATCCCGACTTCCAGGCTTCTACGTAAAGGCGGTTCACGAGATCCTCATCTACATCATTGGGTAGGTTGATGGTTACACTGATTGAGTGATCGACCCATTTTTGGATTCTTCCCTGCATTTTCACCTTCATCAGCCAATCAACATCGTTTGAGGTAGCTTTGTAGTAAGGTGAATGAGCAACCATGTCGTCGATCTCCTCCGATGTATAACGCTTGGCCGGATTGTAACCGTTAGCTTCCATCCATGTTACGAATTTATGGTGGAATACGATGTATTCTTCAAAAGCATCTCCGGTTTCATCAATAAAATCTACGCGCACGTTAGTGTCGTTCGGATTTACTTTTCTGCGGCGTTTATATACTGGTAAGAATACGGGCTCAATTCCAGAGGTCGTTTGGGTCATTAGGCTTGTTGTTCCGGTAGGAGCAATGGTTAAGCAAGCAATGTTCCGGCGTCCGTACTTTTTCATATCTTCATACAATTGCGGATCTGCTTCGCGGAGGCGATTGATGAATGGATTATTTTTCTCACGGTCACTATTGTATACCTCAAATGCACCGCGCTCTTTCGCCATATTTACCGATGAGCGGTAGGCATGTAAAGCTACGATCTTGTGAACTTCTTCCGAGAACTCGGTTGCCTCTTCCGTGCCGTACCGTAATCCCAGCGCAGCAAGCATATCGCCTTCGGCTGTGATGCCAACACCGGTACGTCTTCCTTGTCCGCTTTTCTTGTATATTTTCTCCCAAAGTTCACGTTCGGCATGCTTCACATCGTTTCCTTCAGGGTCGGCATTGATTTTCTCAATGATGCGTTCAATCTTCTCCAACTCCAGGTCAATAATGTCATCCATGATTCGTTGAGCCAATTCAACATGTTTTTTGAATAGCTCGTAATCAAAATGAGCCTCTTTCGTAAATGGGTTTACTACGTATGAGTATAGGTTGATAGCCAGTAATCGACAAGAGTCATAAGGACACAAAGGTATTTCGCCACACGGATTTGTAGAGACCGTTTTGTAGCCTAAATCGGCATAGCAATCGGGTACAGATTCGCGAATGATGGTATCCCAAAAGAGAACACCTGGTTCTGCCGACTTCCATGCATTGTGAACGATCTTTTTCCACAAAGTAGTGGCATTTATGTCTTTCGTTGTAGTTGGATTTTCCGAGTCGATAGGGTATTGTTGCGTATAAGTTTTCTCTTCGGTAG